>WBZP01004658.1_pt1 | contig 14215 bp, 13 predicted proteins | sample 5204301 | NCBI WGS metagenome assembly WBZP01 (sample SAMN12412401, study PRJNA552823) | activated sludge metagenome | isolation source: activated sludge from nitrification reactor of wastewater treatment plant... | place: USA: Pennsylvania | collected 2017 | reverse complement strand
GCTGCTCATGGCGCTGACGGGTACACCGTTGATCAACGACCTCGATGACTTCCTGGCCATCTGGGAGTTCCTCGGCTGGATCGACGGCACCAAGCCGATCCTCGACCTGATGAAGGCACTCGAGGCGACCGGCCTGGTGCCCGGCGACCCCGGCTTCTATGCGGCTGCCCGGCGCTGCGTCATCGACCAGGGGATCGTCCGGCGGCGCAAGATCGACGTCGCCGCAGACATCGCCGACCGCCGGGTGGCGGACCTTCCTGTGGAACTCGAGGGACCCGCCGCGCGTTCGATCCGGCAGTCCCAGGAACAGCTCACCGAAGCCCTCGTGCAGCGCTACGACGCGGCCATCCGGCGGCAATCCGCGGAGCGCCGGGTCGAGGGCATCGACCCGGCCGTCGTGCAACGGGTCGCCGCATGGGCCCGCAAGCAGGAGAAGGACTCGAAGACCTCCGACAACGTGTTCACGATGATGCGCAAGATCGGACAGGCCAAAGCCGGCCTGGCGGCCGATTACACCGCACAGCTGGTCGGCAACGTGGGCAAGGTCGTCTTCTTCGCCAAGCACATCGACGTCATGGACAGCGCCGAGCAGACGTTCGCCTCCCGCGGGATTGGGTACTGCTCGATCCGCGGCGGTCAGACCGGCAAGGCCCGGCAGGCAGCCATCGACGCGTTCACGAAGGACCCGGACGTCGCGGTGGCGGTGTGCTCGCTGAGTGCCGCCGGCGTCGGGCTGAACCTGCACGTCGCCTCGAACCTGGTGCTCGCCGAGTTGCCATGGACGCAGGCGGAACAGACCCAGGCGATCGACCGCGTGCACCGCATCGGTCAGGACCAGCCCGTGACGGCATGGCGCATCCTGGCGGCGAGCACGATCGACAGCAGGGTGGCCGACTTGATCGACCGCAAGGCGGGGTTGGCTGCCCGTGCTCTGGACGGCTCGGATGAAGAGGTCGACACGTCGGCCGATGTTGCGCAGGAAGCGTTGGAGGGTTTGCTCGAGGAGGCCTTGGAAGCCCGCTCGCGCTGACACCATTGTCTTGACGAGGGGACGCGGCCGATGTCTGACGTCACGGTGATCGAAACCCGATCGCTCTCGAAGCGTTATGGGCACGTCCAGGCCGTCGATTCGATGAACCTCGACGTACGACGCGGTGAGGTGTACGGCTTCCTGGGCCGGAACGGGGCCGGCAAGACGACCACGATCCGCATGCTGCTGGGCTTAATCCGTCCGAGCAGTGGATGCGTCAGGATTCTTGGCCAGCCGATCGGACCAGGCGTGCTGGGCCGGATCGGCTACCTCGTGGAAAGTGCGACGGCCTATCCCAATCTCACAGTCCGCGAGAACCTTGACATCCAGCGGCGTCTCACCCGGGCGGCACCAAAGAGCGTGACCGAGGCAATTGAGCGCCTGCACCTCGTGCCCTACGCCGAGGTCCGCAGCGGCCGGCTCTCGAGCGGCAACCTACAGCGGCTGGCGCTGGCTCGTGCTCTGCTGCACTCCCCCGACGTGCTCATCCTCGACGAACCGGCCAACGGCCTGGACCCGGCCGGCATCGTGGAGATCCGTCAGCTGCTGCGGTCGCTGGCCGACGAGCATGGCACGACTGTCTTCATGTCCAGCCACATCCTCGGCGAGGTCGCCCACCTGGCCGACCGCGTCGGCATCATCCACGACGGCCGGCTATTGGAGGAGCTCGACAGAGAGGAACTCGCAACGAAAGCGCGTGCCTACGTCGCCGAGTCCTTCTCGCCGGAAGCACTGGCCGAGGCTCTGCTCACCGCGGACCTCGAGCGCTACTTCTTGTGGCGAACAGGTGGCCAGTGATGCTGCGTCAGGTGCTCGTGACCGAATTCATCAAGCTGCGCCGGTGCAAGGTGACGTGGTTCAGCCTCGCCGCGCTGTCGATGGGTCCGTTCGGTATCGCCCTGATGATGTGGATCGTTCGCGATCCCCAGCGCGCGGCTCAGTTGGGCCTGCTCGGCACCAAGGCTGATCTATCGGGACTCGAGGCCACATGGTCATCTTTCGCCTACGCGCTGGTGCTGATCGTCGGCGTCGGGGGCATGCTGCTGCTCGCGTTCATCGTGGCTTACGTCTTCGGATCCGAGTACGGCCACGGGACGGCCAAGAACATGCTGGCATTGCCGGTGCCCCGACATTGGTTCGCTGTCGGCAAGTTGCTGGTCATCGGCGTGTGGTGGCTGGCGATCGTCTGCGTGGCGGTTTTGCTGGCCATCATGCTGGGCCTGGCGCTGGGACTGCCTGGCCTGTCTGGCGGGATCGTTCTGGGCATGGTCGGTAAGGCACTGCTCGCCGCTGGGATCTCCCTTCTTCTCGCGCCCCTGGTGGCGTGGATCGCCGCAGCAGGGCGTGGCTACCTCGCGCCGCTGGCGTTCGCGCTGGTGATGATGGGGCTCGGCAACCTGTTCGGGCACACGGGGTGGGCGCAGTGGTTTCCCTGGTCGATCGTGCCGCTGCTGATCGGCGCGGTCGCGGAGCCGGTCGCGTCCCTACCTGCTGCCAGCTACCTCGTGCTGGCACTGACGTTCATGGTTGGCGTCGCTGCCACGATCCTGCAGTTGCGCTACGCGGACAACGCAGGTTGACATCTCATTACCTGACGTTTGCATTTGTTTGTGCGTGTTTGCGCGTGTTTGTCGTACGTCCGTTCTAGTCTCTAGGTATGGACCTTCCCCACGCATTGACCCTCCTGGAATCCCCGGCCGGGGATCCGCTGGAGGTCGCGCGGGCCGCCGAGACGGTCAAGGCCTGGGCTGATGCCCGACAGCTGGAAGCCATCCACGAACTGTCCGAGCAGGAGCCGGCCGGGTTCGACCCGTGCGGGCAGCTGGTCGACCCGGTGCCCGCGGAGGTGGCGTGTGCGCTGACCTGGACGGCGTGGACCGCCACCCGCCGGGTGGACCTGGCCCACGAACTGCACGACGACCTGCCCGACGTGCTGGATGCGCTGCGGGTTGGTGAGATCGATCTGGCGAAGGCGGTTGAGATCGCCCACGGCACCTGTGAACTCCCGCCCGCCGACCGGGTGCAGCTCGCAGAGCGTGCGATCGGTTACTCCCAGACCCACACCCGCGCCCAGCTGAAAGCGTGGCTGGCCGGACGCATCGCCAAACTCAACCCGGACGCCGCCGAGAAACGCCGCCACAAAGCCAAGAAACAGCGCCGGGTGTGGGTGCAGCCCGAATCCGACGGGATGGCCACCCTGGGTGCCTACCTCACCGCCGAGGAAGCCCAAGCCTGCCTACTGTCGCTCAAGCACGGCGTCGCCAACCACGAGGGCTCCGTGGATGGTGCCCGCGCCGACTTACTCGTCGAACGCCTCACCGGCATCACCCCCGGCGAGAAGATCCCGGTCCAGGTGATCATCACCCCGGGCGGACCGGAACTCGCCGGCCACGGACCTTTGTCACAAGTTCACGCCGCTCAGCTGTGCGACGGGGCGCCCCGGATCAACCTGACAGTGCCCGCACCGACGCTGTCCTACGCCCCCACCATCAGCCTCGTGCGCTACGTGAAAGCCCGCGACCGGCACTGCCGCTTCAAAGGCTGCCGCCGCGCCGCCATGCACTGCGACCTCGACCACACCATCGAACACCCCCACGGCCCGACCTGCGCCTACAACCTCCACTGTCTATGTCGCTACCACCACCGGCTCAAAACCCACACCGCCTGGCAAGTGCAACGCAACCCCGACGGCAGCCTCACCTGGACCAGCCCCCGCGGCCATCAATACCGAAGCGAACTCGAAGACCCGTAGCGTTCCGAGGGTTCCGATGATCGCGGCCCTGACATGATCGGAAAGCCCTTCGAGATGAGGCCGGACAAGTGGACGTAGCGTCATTGCTCACGCTGTTGCTGCTGGCATTTGCATTGGCCGCGCAGCCGTGGTCCGTGTTGGCCGGAATCCTGCTGGTCACCGCGGAGCGGGGCGTCACCAAGGAGTTGTTCTACGTGCTCGGTTGGGTCTTGGCACTGAGCGCCGTCTTCGTGCTGTCGGTGCTGGTGTATCCCGCCACCCCGGGTGACGCCACCGCCCAGGTGCCGCTGCACGTGGGCGAGATCGTGCTCGGATTCCTGCTGGGATTCGTCCTATGGTGGCGCTGGCGCAGACCACCGACAACGGCCCCGTCACGGAGCCGGCCTGGATGTCCAAGCTCGACACCATGCCGGTGCTGCTCGCCTTCGCCCTCGGTGCGTTCCTACCCAACTACATCGTGGTCGTTGCCGCCGCTGGCCAAGTTCTCCAGCTGAACCAGTCGAACGCAGTCCTGATCGGCCTCGGTGTCACCTTCGTGCTGCTGGCTTCAGCAGGGGTCGCCGCCCCACTGGGAGTGCGAGTGATCCGCGGGCGAGAGTCGACGGCGACGTACGCGAACTGGCGGACATGGCTCATCGAGCACAGCCGCGGGGTCACCTACGCAACTGGCGGCATCGTGGCCGTCGTGCTCGTGAGCAAGGGCGTTATCGGACTGCTGACCTGACCGCAATCGCTGCAGGCCGATCATGTGCGCGGGCGTTGCACCCGCGCCTCGTCCCACACCGGCTTGTCTGATTCGTACACGACCCCATCGCTGCCGAACACGAGGAAACGATCAAAGCCGCGCGCGAACCACCGGTCGTGGGTGACTGCCAGGACCGTGCCCTCGAAGGTGCTCAGACCCGCTTCGAGAGCTTCCGCGGACTCAACGTCGAGGTTGTCAGTGGGCTCGTCGAGCAGCAACATCGTGGCGCCGGACAGCTCCAACAGAAGAATCTGGAATCTCGCTTGTTGACCGCCCGACAGCGCGTCGAACGTCAGCTCAGCCGCATGCGCCAGTTCGTACCTGTCGAGTACCCGCGCGGCCTGTTCCCGCCCGACACCGGACCGGCCGCGACCGTCGGCGGTGCGATCACCCCTGTGCAAGATGTCCAGCAAGGTGCGCCCCACCAGTTCGGGATGCTCGTGGGTCTGCACGAACCAGCCCGGCCGCACCCGAGCGCCGAGCCGCGCGACGCCGGCGTGCGCGACGGGCGCGATGTCGCCCTCGCCCACGGGTGAGTGCTCGAGGTCGGGATCCGAGCCGCCTGCGGCGAGCAGCCGCAGGAAGTGCGACTTGCCGGACCCATTGCTGCCCAGAACAGCCACCCGTTCGCCGTACCAGACCTCGAGGTCGAAGGGCCGCATCAATTCCGCGTCGGGAAGCCGCAGCTCGAGCTTGTCGCAGACCAGCGCCCGCTTCCCCGTGCGGCCTCCAGCCAGGCGCATGACCACCCGCTGCTCCCGCGGCTGTTCGGTCGGCGGCCCGGCTTCCTCGAACTTCCGCAACCGGGTCTGGGCGGCCTGATAGCGGCTGGCCATCCCGTCGTTGTAGGCCGACTTCTGCCGCAAGGTCGTCACTAGCGTCTTGAGCTTCTGGTGCTCCTCGTCCCAGCGCCTGCGCAACTCGTCAAGTCGCTCGAACCGGTCCCGCCGCGCGTCGTGGTAGGACGCGTAACCGCCGGGATGTGTCCAGGTCTGATTGCCGGCGGCGCCGAGTTCCACCGTGACAACCCGGGTTGCGGTGTTGGCCAGCAACTCGCGGTCGTGGGAAATGAACAGGATCGTCTTGTCGGACTCGTTGATGCGCTGCTCGAGCCAGATCTTGCCCGGTACGTCGAGGTAGTTGTCCGGTTCGTCGAGCAGCAGTACCTCGTCCGGTCCGGCGAACAAGTACTCGAGCACCAGCCGTTTCTGCTCCCCTCCCGACAAGGTGCGCAGCGACCGGTACTTGGCTTTGTCGAAGGACACCCCGAGGGCGGAGGTCGTGCACACATCCCACGTCACTTCGGCGTCGTAGCCACCGGCATCGGCGTATTCAGCCAGGGCTGCGGCGTACTTCATCTGGGTCGCGTGGTCGTCGGTTTCCATGAGCGCCAACTCGTAACCCTCAATGGCGCGGGCGGCAACCCGCACCCGATCCGGCGCAACCGACAGCAGCAGGTCGGCCACGGTTGGATCGTCAAACCCCTCCGCGACCACCCCCTGACCGACGAACTGCCGCATCACGCCCAGGCCACCCGAGCGCGCGATCCCGCCCTCGTGCGGTGCGATGTCGCCGACGATGATGCGCAGCAACGTCGTCTTGCCCGATCCGTTGGCGCCGACCAGCGCAACCTTCTGCCCGTCGCCCACCCGGAAAGAGACCTCGTCGAGCAGGACCCGGCCGTCCGGCAGGTCGTAGCGCACGCCGGAGACGTCCACATGGCCCACGGATCAACGGTACGGGCGCAGTGTTGCCCGCGGCGCGGCGGTTTATGATCGCGCTGGCTCCTCCGCGTCGGCTGGCACTACATTGACCCCCTACTGCAGGGAAGATCATGTCGCCTCGCCCACTGGTCATGGCGGCAGTTGCCATAACGGCGCACGCAAGTGCCGTCGGACCGGCACCCTCGCAGACCCCACCTTCAGATCCCCAAGGCATGGGCATGTTGCTGATGATCATGCGCACCGGCGCGGCACCGACAATCCCTCATGTCAAGGAGTTTCGGCCGGACCTTTCTCACGCCCCAGGACTTTGCGAGTCCATTCATCAGAGCATCAACTGTAGGGCATCATGATGCTATTATCACAGCATGCGTACGACGGTCACTCTTGCCGATGACGTTGCTGCGGAACTTGTGCGACTGCGCAAGCAGCGGGGATTGGGTGTCAGCGAGGCACTCAACGAGTTGGCCAGGGCCGGGATGGCGGGCCGCCGCCAGCCGGGCCGATTCCAGCAGCGCAGCACGTCTCTGGGTTTGCGTCTGGACGTGAGCAACATTGCCGAGGTCCTCGACACCCTCGACGACGATGATCGTTGACGCGAACATCCTGCTCTACGCGGTGGATCAGACGAGCCCGCTCCACACGCGGTCCAGCGAGTGGCTCGAAGACACTCTCAACAGTCCCCGCCGGATCGGGCTGCCATGGCAGACACTCGGCGCCTTCCTGCGCATCGCTACCCACCCCCGCGCAAGCCGCACCCCGCTGTCCCCCGGGGCGGCATGGGAGTTCGTCAGCGACTGGCTGGCGTTGGACAACGTCTGGATCCCGGCTGCGTCCAAGGACACGGCAGCTATCCTCGGGCAGCTGATCGCCCGTTCGCAGATCACGGCGAATCTGGTGCCGGACGCCCAGCTGGCGGCGCTGGCGATCGAATACGGAGTGCCTGTAGCGTCCAACGACAGTGACTTCGCCCGCTTCCCGGACTGCACGTGGATCAACCCGCTGCAGTGACCACTGCGGCCCTCAGCGCGAACGGAGTAGGCCGGTGAACAACGACATCAGCCTGCAGGAACGTTTCTTCCCCGAGATGACGTGCTTCGGGTGCGGACCGGCCAACCCCAAGGGCCTGCGGCTGCGCAGCTTCGCGGCCGACGCTGGCACGGTGGCCGACTTCGTCCCCTGGCCTGAACACGACAACGGCCTGGGCTTCCTCAACGGCGGGATCATCTGCACCGTGCTCGACTGCCACAGCGCCACACCGATGTTGCTCGAGGCGCAGCGTCTGGGGCTGACGTCCGGTGGCGTACCCCTGCCGTTCGTGACCTCGGGCCTGACCGTGCGCTACCTGCGCCCGACGCCGCTGGCCGGGTCCACGCGGCTGCGCGCCTGGGTGAGCCAGGCGGACGAGTCCGCGATGGAGGTAGACGTCGAACTGTGGGCGGAGGGCAAGCTGCGCGTCCAGGGCAGCGCCACGTGGAAGCGGTGGCGACCTCGATAGTGGACTCGAGGTCCACATCAGTCAATTCAGCCAGCCGGTGGGGCCGGCCTCCCCAACGCTCAACCCGCGAGTCAGTCTGGGAAGAGTCACCTCACCGTAGGTGCTCGGGCGACTACAGAATCGCCCGTATACAGGTCTCTTAGGCAAGCCTACTCTGGCCGCAGGGCTTACCAGCCGTGAGCCCGTCTCGAGAAGGGCAGGCCCCCGAAATGCGCAGATTCATGGCAGTGATTGGAACAGCGGGCCTTCTCGCGGCCGGTGTGATCGCGTCCCCGGCGATGGCTGGCGCGCACAGCGGGAGGGCCTACACCTGCACAGGTGGGGAGTTCCCACTGAACATGAAGCGCATCCCACCCGGGAGTTACGCAAGCCTCACGGTCGCCGGTGCGTGCGACGTCGAGCCCGGCGGCGTGTACAGCATTGCTGGGAACATCAACGTCCTGCCAGGTGCCGTGTTTGACGCTCAGAGCGCGCCATCGACCATCACGGTCGGACGCAACGTCACCGCGGCGCCGAGCTCGTTCCTGGGTCTGGGCTGCCAACCCGATGTCCCCGGAAAGTCCGGACATCCGTGCCTCGACCCGTACGCGGACGGGCACTCCACCATCACCGTGAACGGTAACGTTACCGCCATCGGCGCGAACACCGTCCTGCTGAACGGAACGACGGTGAAGGGGAACGTCACGGTGATCGGTGGCGGCGCCGACATCCCGTGGTCGATCAAGAACAACACCATCGGGCGCAACCTGACCGTGGGCCATGTGACCGCAAACTGGTTCGGGGTGTTGTTCAACAGCATCGCCGGCAACGCGACGCTGTGGGACATCACCGTGACCGAGGATCACCCAGACGCCAGCTTGAGCGCGTACGTCGTGCGCAACACGATCGGGCGCAACCTCAGTTGCTGGGGCATCGGCCCCAACCTGTCCTTCGGCTTCTACCCCGGTCAGGTGAACGTGGTCGGCCACAAGGCGACCGGCCAGTGCGCCTACCCCGTGTCTACCTGAGCGTGGGCGGGTCGTAACGAGACCGAGGGTGGCGAGTCGGTTTGTAGCTGGATTAGCGACACGCATGAGGGCGGGCGGACCGGTGCGTCTGTCTGAGCACAGAACGTGCCGTTCCGTCCGGCCTGTGTCGGGTGCTACACGGCGTTCCGGGGACAACGAGGGGACAACGGATTGCGGCATCGACCCACGCACTGCGAGATTCAACAACGAGTTCGACGCGTGTCTGGAGGTTCACCGACGCGCTTGCGCCGATTGACGCAATGCATCGACGTTCGCGGTTGTGCAGCCTGCTTGCTGCCACAGCTTGACTTGGCACAAGACCCGAGTGGACGAAGCGATCACGAACTGCGTCTACTCGGTGAGCACCTGATTCAACCTGACTGCTTCAACGAATCCGGCTACCTCGGGGAACAGCGTTCGTCGCTCGATTCCGTAGGTGCCGCCCAGGTGACGGACTAAGGTCTGCTTCATCTCCGTACCAATGAGCAGAGCAACGAAGGGCAACCGCGCGGGATTCCCCCTCGTCTTGGGCGAAGCCAGTGCATCAGCGAGGCCGACTGGGCCTTTTGCAGTAACCCCAATATTCATCGCAAAGGGGGCCGCCGTCAGGTCAATCGGCGCCCGCACCAACACTCCTCGCTGAACAGACATTCGACCACCAGGACGGCTTGGCACAACCAGAAAGGGCGCACCCTCATCAACCTTGCGCATGTAGTCCTGTCCCAGGGGATCTGGAAGGTGACTCCAGTTTGCATAGGCATCGACGTCCTCCGTGTCGAGGCGTCTCCAATCCGTCACGTCCACCGCCATCAAGACGCCAGACACATGCCGGGTCTTGGTGACGGTCTCGCTCTCGCAGGCAAACCAAAGTGCCGTCATCGGGTCGGTGGTGAAGTCCAGCAGTCCCGTTTTCACCCCTTGGTGCTGAAGCATGGCAAGTAGACCCTGGGCCACAATTAGTCCCGCAAACTCCGGTGCTGGCCAGTCACGCGCGGCCTTGACCAGGGCATTCTCGGCCGTTCGCACGGCCATCTCATCGTGCGGCAGGCCCCTATCTCTTAGAAAGCGGACCAGAGACGGCTCCAAGGACCAGTTCATGTCGGCCTGCCCCCGCCACAGGTAGCGACGCCCGGAATGATGCGTGCCCAGCCTCGCTATCGCGGTCATCAGTTGCGACGTGCTTGTCGGTTTGAACGCCCAGCCCGATTTCTGCCATGGATTCGTCAAGGTCAACCCCCAAGCGCTTCAAAGACCAGAAATGAAGACGGCAACAGGCTATGAGAGACAACTTCCTGCACGCCCCTTGAGTGACGGCGTACCCTTCATGTTCCGGAGCGAGACGGGTGTCATGCACAGGCAAGAAGATCGCGGATCGGATGGGCGATCCGATAGCAGTCCGCATGCGCCTCGGTCATGCCCACCCAGTCTCACTGACCGAACAGGGTCTGCGGGATTGAGGAGATCGAAACGATGGTCACGCTGCAAGACGCACAACACGCCATGAGCCTGGTTCAAGACCTGATGACGGACCCGGAACGGGAAGGCTGGCACCTCCAGAGCGCATTCGCAGATCAACCGCAGCGCAGAAACAAGATTCTTGCGACGGCCTGGGACCGTCTGCCCTGGAACCACGACAGACGCTGAACCTATTGCGCCCGGATGAGCCAGCGACCGACCAGATCCCACAGAATGAGTAGGTCGAGCCGCTATTGTCGCCAGAGAACAGCGGGGCTTGACGGGAGGAACAATTCATGGCGCGCGCCGCTAAGAAGAAGGCCCAACCCAAATCCCTTGAACAGCGCCTCTGGGACGCTGCCGACGCGCTGCGCGGCAACCAGGAGCCCAGCGAGTACAAGCACGTCGTCCTTGGCCTGGTGTTCCTGAAGTACATCTCCGACGGGTTCGAAGCCCGCCGTGCGCAGCTCGAAGCCGAACTCATTGCCGACGGCATGCCCGCAGACCGGCTCACCGACTTCCTCGAAGCCCGTGACGAGTACTCCTCCCACAACGTGTTCTGGGTACCCGCCGACGCCCGCTGGGACACCATCCAGGCCAAAGCCAAACTGCCCACCATCGGAACAGACATCGACCACGCCATGGACTTGATCGAGAAGGAGAACCCGGTCATCCGCGGGGTGCTTCCCCGCGACTACGGCCGCGAAGGCCTGGACAAAGGCCGCCTCGGCCAACTCGTCGACCTCATCGGCTCTATCGGATTCACCGAAACCGACGACCACGGCTCCGACGACGTCCTCGGCCGGGTCTACGAGTACTTCCTCGGCCAGTTCGCCGGCAAAGAAACCGGCAAAGACGCCGGTGCGTTCTACACCCCACGCAGTGTCGTCCACACCCTCGTCGAGATGCTCGAGCCTTACGAAGGGCGGGTGTACGACCCGGCCTGCGGCTCGGGGGGCATGTTCGTGGAATCCGCCAAGTTCGTGAAAGCCCACGGCGGCAACGCCAACACCATCAGCGTCTACGGCCAAGAATTCACCGACACCACTTGGCGCCTGGCCAAAATGAACCTCGCGCTGCGCGGCATCGAGGCCGACCTCGGCGAGCGCTCCGCCGACTCCTTCACCGCGGATCTGCACCCCGACCTCCGCGCCGACTTCGTCCTGGCCAACCCGCCATTCAACGTGTCCAACTGGTGGGATGCGAAACTCGCCGACGACCCCCGCTGGGCATACGGCACCCCACCGGAAGGCAACGCCAACTTCGCCTGGGTCCAACACTTCATCTACCACCTGTCACCCAAGGGCACCGCCGGGTTCGTCCTGGCCAACGGGTCCTTGTCGTCGAAGGCGGGCGGCGAAGGCGACATTCGCCGCCGCCTGGTCGAAGCCGACCTCATCGACTGCATCGTCGCCATGCCCGACAAGCTCTTCTTCAACACCGGCATCCCCGTCAGCCTCTGGTTCGTCTCCAAAGACCGCCACGGCAACGGCCACCGCAAACGCACGGGGGAAACGCTGTTCATCGACGCGCGGAAATTCGGACGAATGGTGACCCGTCGTTTTCGCGTCCTGGACGAGCCAGACATCGCCAAGATCGCCGACACCTACCACGCCTGGCGCAACCATGACGGCGGTTACGAGGACGTGCCCGGCTTCGCCAAGGCCGCCAGCCTCGACGAGGTCCGGCAGCACGACTTCGTCCTCACACCAGGCCGCTACGTCGGTACCCAAGCGGCCGAAGAAGACGATGAACCCATCACCGACAAGATCGCCCGCCTCACCAAAGAGCTCTACGCCGAATTCGACCGAGGACGAGAACTCGAAGACGAAATCCGACAGCGGTTGGGGTTGCTCCGTGACTGAGTGGACCACGCTTCCCCTAGTGCGGGCAATACAGCTCCAGCGAGGTCACGACCTGCCCTCCAGTAGAAGAGAGGAGGGCAAGGTTCCAATCATCGGTTCGTTCGGGATTACCGGATTCCATAGCGAGGCGAAATACGCAGGACCTGGCGTTGCGATTGGTCGCAGCGGAGCCTCAATAGGTGTCGCTACATATTGCCCCGGAGATTACTGGCCATTGAACACCTGCCTCTTCGTTGCGGACTTCAAGGGAAATGACCCCAGATGGGTCTACTACTTACTCGATTCGATCGACTTCACAGCCTTCAACTCAGGGAGCGCCCAACCGTCGCTCAACCGCAACTACCTAGCGGACATCCCTGTAGCAGTCCCGCCGATTGAGGAGCAGCGGGCCATCGCCGCAACCCTCGGCGCTCTCGACGACAGAATCGAATCCAACCGACGCATCGAAGTACTGGGTCTAACGCTTCTTGATGCGATGTCTGAGCAAGTCGGTGAAGCGCTACCGGAGGTTCCGATCGGCGAGGTCGCCGCGATGACACGCGAGACGGTGAAACCCGGTGAATTTGGCGCTCAGGTGGTTGAGCACTTCAGCCTTCCTTCCTTCGACACAGGAGCCCGTGCCGATGTAGTAGCGGCGACATCCATCATGAGTAGCAAGATTCAGATCCCAGGCAACTGCGTCCTCGTATCAAGGCTGAATCCGCGTACTAATAGGACGTGGTGGGTGACAACTAAGCCGGGCACTCCTGCATTGTCATCCACGGAGTGGGCCTGCCTCACTGCACATGACCGCCCTGCTTTGGCAGGTCTTTGGTTGGCTGTTAGGGATCCCTTCTTCCGTCAGGAACTGACTAAGAGGGTGACTGGCACGTCGGGAAGCCACCAACGAGTCCGACCAGACGATCTTCTATCCATACCAGTGCCTGACGTTCGCGGGCTTGCGCGGACAACCACGCTTCAGGCGCTATCTGTGCTTGATGAGATCGAACACAAAAGGTCGGAGTCGGCGGTGCTCGCTAATCTTCGAGACGCGCTATTGCCGGAGCTTCTGTGTGGCCGTACTCGCGTTGCGGCCGAGGCCATTAACGACCAGGCATTACAAGAGGAGACTGCTGGTGGGATTCCAAACACCGCTTTACGAGCTCAGTGACTACCTGAAGTGGACTACCAGCGGTCGCATCCAGCTCCCGGATTTTCAGCGTGGCTACAAGTGGGAGGACGAGCGGATTCGCCAGCTGTTGGTGACAATTCTGCGGGGTCACCCACTGGGCGTGGTGATGCTGTTGAAGACCGGGAATGACCAGATCCGATTCAAGCCCCGGCCTGTTGAGGGCGCCGATGTGCCCCAGGGGACATCGGCGGAGTACCTGCTGCTGGATGGGCAGCAGCGGCTCACATCGCTGACTCAGGCACTCACCGGCGACGGCGTGGTAGACACCATGGACAGTCGCGGAAAGAAGATGAGTCGCCGGTACTACGTGGATATCGATCTCGCCTTGCAGGGCGAGGACAGGATGGATGACGCTGTGCTGTCGCTGCCCGGCGACGGCATCGAGCGTACGAACTTCGGCAAGGACATAGTTCGAGATCTCTCGACGCCCGAACTGGAGAGGGAACACAAGCTGTTCCCATTGCGCCTTCTCTTCGATCAGCTCAATGCAGCGACGTGGCTTGCCGAGCTGGGCGACAGCCCGCTCATGGCCAGATTCCTGGCTCATGTCATGGCCCCAACGAACACCTACAACATCCCGGCGATCGAGCTTGACAAATCGACGAGCAAATCCGCGGTGGCGACCGTCTTCGAGAAGGTCAACACCGGCGGGCTAGCCCTTAACGTGTTTGAGCTACTCACTGCGACGTTCGCGGGCGACAAGGCCTATTTCGACAAGTACGGTACGGACTTCCGCCTCAATGACGACTGGAAAGAGACACAGACGAAGTTCTCCGGCTACCCGGTCTTAACGGGGCTCGTGAACACGGACTTCCTGCAAGCGGTGACCCTGCTTGCCACACGTAAACGCAATCTGGAGAGCACCGCCGCCCGGCCGCCAGCTGTGAGCGCGAAACGCGAGGACGTGCTGAAGCTGACTCTGGATGACTACTTGGAGTGGGTTGGCCCGTTGCGGGAGGCGTTCATCTGGG
>WBZP01002091.1_pt1 | contig 14218 bp, 14 predicted proteins | sample 5204301 | NCBI WGS metagenome assembly WBZP01 (sample SAMN12412401, study PRJNA552823) | activated sludge metagenome | isolation source: activated sludge from nitrification reactor of wastewater treatment plant... | place: USA: Pennsylvania | collected 2017 | reverse complement strand
CGACATAGACGTGTCGCTCCCGCCCAAATGCCTTGCAGACCCCCAGATCACAGGATCCATCGCTGACGCGATGCGGACTCGTATCGGGGCGACCGCTCGCTTCAGAGAACTGGATGTTTCTGGATTTGAGGCTTCCCTCCGAGCGTCAGCAAAGCCCACGATGCGCAACTTTCTGACGCGGCCGATCTAAGGATGAGCCATGGCTGACATACCCGACGATCTACCACTGAAGGGCGGCTTCGCGATCGCTCGCGAGACGTGTATCGATTGCTTCCTATGTCAGGACCTAACGCCGAGCAACTTTGCCAGAGATAAGGAGAATGGCGTGCACTACGTCTGCAAACAACCAGAGAATGCCAAGGAACTGCATCAAGTCGTGGACGCTCTTGAGTCCTGCCCGACGAACTCGATTCACCATCTGCCGATTCTAACGGAGGAAGCGAGCGAGAGCGATGTCCATCGTTGAGTCCGAAGTGTCTACGCGACCGACTTCTGGCTGTCCTATCCATGGAGCCACAGCCTTAGGTCCTATCGCCCCAAGCTACGACACCCTGCACCGAATCGACCTCCTGTCCGAGGCGATCGCGAGCCGGGGCGTCCCCCGCGCAAGCTACGCCGCTGCGACGTGCGCCATCTTCCAGGCCGCCCAGGTGTGCCTGCTAAACATTGCCAGGATGGCCGACCGCACCCGCCTGCGACTGGAGGTCGGCGATGTAGGGGCCGCCTCACGATACACGCAGTGGATGACCGGCTTTCATCGACTGATGCGCGCGCTCGGCCTCAGTATGTCCGCTACCCGCGGCATCTTCGGGGTCGACGCTTCGGGCCTCGGCCATAAGCTCGGGATCATCGAGACCAAGGGCTACCAGGCTTTCGTCGAAGCGCTGAGCGCCCTCGATGCGGCCGTCAAGAAGCATCTAATCGATCGTGACCGGGCCAAGGTCCGCTTGACCCTGAGCACCAAACACCTGGACGATAACCTCTTCCGGGCTCTGCACGGGCTGCGCATTGCCAATCACGACGCAACCAAGTGGGAGTGCGACCTCACCGACATCACCTTCCCGTTGGCTCGTCCGGGCGACGAGTTGTTGTCGTCATCTATCCTGGCCGAGGCGGTCACCTCCACCGAGCTGAGCCCCGATACCTTCCACGGCGAGTTCGTGGCGTTGCACCAGATTTCCGAGATTCTGTGCTCTGAGGTCAACGACCAACTGGAGGCTGCGGTCCGCACCCTGCGCGCGAACCACCTCACTCAAACCCTGGAGCACCTATCGAGTTGCCGGGCCCTACTGGAACCGATCGTGCTCTCCCAGCGGGTGATGGCAGAGCTGCTGGCCACCAGCGAGTACCACGAGTTCCGGGAGAACCTGGGTCCAGCCAGTGGCATCCACTCCCTTGCGATCAAGCAGCACATGTTCGGGGATCTCTCGAACCACTTCTGGCTGGGCATCGAGACATGGCTAAAGGCAATGGGCGAAGGGGATGTCGAAGTCGCCGTTTGCAACATTGACGACGGGCGACATAGCGGACCACAGGCGTGGCTTCGCCACCGCATCCTTGACGAGGCCTGCCGGCTCCATGGGGCGCACCAGGAGTGGCGACATGAGCACTTGCACATGCCTCGGAACTGCCTTGGCAGCGGCGGAACCAAGTCGATGATCGGTGTCCCCGATGGAATCCACACCGTCTACAAGATGCGTGATGCAGCCAACGCGAATCGAGCCCTGACAGTTGTCCACGACGCGCGCGGGCTTCGGTTGACCAACGACGTTCCGAACTCCCCGTTGGCTCGGGTCGTGCGGGACACGGAGTCAGTTGACTCGCTGCTTATGCAGCTGGTGGGCGAGGCCACCCGGGAGTACTTCCCCGAGGTCCAGAAGCGCAGTTTCCAACCCTTCCACTCGTCTGCGCCCGAGCGCAAACCCTGAGGCAGCCCGAGGACCTGATCATGAATGGAATGACCACCACCCCTTCGACTGTAGCTACCCCGACCGTGAACGGCACGGGCCGGGAAAAGGCGGGGCCAGGCGCTTGGAGCGGTGCGGACTTCATCGAAAGCCTCCGGGACGGGCGCGCCGTATGGAGCGAGGGCACACGGGTCGACGTCGTCAGTGACGGTCGGTTCCGACCCATGCTGACGACGTTGGCCGACCTGTTCGATCGGCGGCGCACGCCCGCTCAAGCCGACCGCATGCTGTACCGGTCGGCGTCTTCGGGGAATCTGGTTAGCCCCTCGTATCTCGCGCCCAGATCTCGCGAGGAGCTCGACCAGAAGTGGGTCAACTCGGAGTCTTGGGCGGCCGAATCGCACGGCCAACTGTCACGCCTACCCGATTTTGTCGCGAACGTAGTTGTCGGCCTCTACGACTTTCGGTTCGAGTTGGCCAAAATCAACCCAGAATTCGGGACGAGGGCAGAGAACTACTACCACTACTGTCGAGAGCACGACATCGTGCTGACCCATGGCCTGGGTGATCCCCAGGTCGACCGTTCTGCAACGCCCATCGAGCGGCCAGAGCTGGGGCTCCGCGTCATCGAACGGTCGGCGGATGGCATCGTCGTCCGGGGGGCGAAAGGTCCTGTGTCGACCGTCGTACGCGAGCGGGTCAACCGGGCTTGGGGCGCGCTTCGACGAACAGGATGCAATGATCGTGTTCGACGACGTATTCGTGCCCAAGGAGCGAGTCTTTCTGCTCGATGATGCTGCAACTGCAGCTCGGGGTTTCCACGAGATCAACAAGTGGTCGCTCTACGCTGGCCAGATTCGCTTTCACTATCGGCTGAGGACGTTGCTCGGTATCGCGTCGCTTCTGGCTCAGGCCATTGGAGTAGACAAGTTCCGGGAGGTAGAGGGCTTGCTTGGCGAACTTACCTCATACGTCGAGGTCGTCCGACTCGGCTTGGCTGCCATCGACGCAGAAGCCTACACCACCGAAGCCGGGCTGCTCTCGCCTGGAGGCACCAGCGCGCTCGACGTCGTGGCCGGTCACTTCTCTAAGCGGGCCTCGGAGATCATCCGACAGATCGGAGCGTCTGGACTCATCATGCAGCCTACAAGTCACGACCTATCGGCCCCGGAACTCCGGCAGGCCATCGACCTGTACATGTGCGGGCGCGAGATGGGGGCGCCGGAAAAGACCGAGCTGTTTCGTCTTGCTTCCGACCTCGTGATCGACCGCTTCGGAATGCGCCAGGAACTGTACGAGGCGTGGAACCGCGGCGACCCGTCCCGGGTTTGCGCGAAGCTATATGCCGACTTCCCCGGCCTCAGTCGCTGCCAAGCCCAAGTTGAACAGCTTCTTGCATCAGGTCGTGGGCGATGACGACGCCGGAGTACATCATTCTTCGTGGCGTCACGACCCACAACTTGAAGTCGGTCGATGTCGAGATCCCGAAAGGGTGTCTCGTAGTCGTGTCAGGCGTGTCGGGGTCGGGAAAGTCCTCGCTGATTATCGACACCCTGTTCGAGCACTCCAAATCGCTCTACCTAGGGGCATTGTCGAGCAAGTCGCTCGACATGGGCGACGGCGACTACCAGTTCGATCGCATATCGGGGACTCAACCCCCGGTTGCATTGCGGCAGCGTGATGGCGGCTACGCCAATCCCCGTTCGACCATCGGCACGATCACGGGGTTAGATGGGCTCTACCGGATCCTATTCGGTGCCGGGGCTCAACCAGTGTGCCCGGTGTGTTTCAAGCCTACGGGGGCGGACCTCCGCTGCGGCACCTGCGGGGTGATCGCGGAGCCATCCACAGCGAAACACTTCAGTCCGAACCGCAAGGAGGGCAAGTGTCTCCCCTGTGACGGGTTGGGCGAGACGCTGGCATTCTCTCTCGACCTGGTCGTGCCCGATCGATCCAAGTCGTTGACCGAGATCTTCGACGGCGCAGACAAGGGCACGTTTGCCGTCCCCAACATGCGCAAGGCGTTCGAGGCGATGGCCGAGGACGTTGGCATCGATCTCGACGCTCCGTTCGCCGACCTGAGCGACGAGCACCTCGACAGGGTCTTGCACGGGACCGACAAGGTCTACAGCCTCAAGATCCAGAAGGTCACCAACGACTTCCGATGTGACGGGATCCTAGGCTCCTTGGAGCGGGCTCACCGGAACGCCTCTACGCCGGCCCGACGGCAGGCGTTTGCCAACTACCTGACCACGACCTTGTGTCCGTCCTGCGGGGGAGGACGGCTCCGGGCCGAGTCCCTGAAGGCGGAGGTCGCAGGCTGGAGCTATGCGCGATTCCAGAGAGAGGAGCTGGCGGTCAGCACTGAGTTCCTCTGCCAGGCCGTGGCCGACGGCAGCTTGGCCCCGCAGGTCCAGGAACTGGCCGGCGCAATCGTCAAGTACAGCCGCAACATCGTCGATGTTGGACTCGGTCACCTCAGTCTGGGCCGGCCTGTGGTTTCGATCTCCGGCGGTGAGCTGCAGCGCCTGCTCCTGGCCCAGCACCTGGCAAGCGAGTTGACTGGGGTCATGTATGTGCTCGACGAGCCCACTGCGGGACTCCATGAGAACGACACCGGACGGGTCCTCTCCGCCCTCCGCCGCCTCAAGGATCTTGGCAATACCGTGATCGTGATCGAACACGACGAACGGGTCATTCGAGCTGCCGACTGGGTAATCGAACTGGGTCCGGGGGCCGGATCCCGCGGAGGGGAGCTGGTGTTTTCTGGCACCGTCGACGACCTGATGCGGGCCGACGGGTCCGCCACCATGCAGGCCCTAAACTCGGAGTTGGTCAAGGGGTGGTCCGAACCTCGTGAACCGAAGTGGGTCGAGGTCGAAGGTATCTCCCACAACAATGTTGTCAACCAGTCGGTACGCTTTCCGTTGGGAGGTCTGGTGTGTGTCTCCGGGGTGTCCGGCTCGGGCAAGAGTTCACTCGTCGCCGAGGTCCATGCTGCCGTTCGACGCGCCATCGATAGGAGCACCCCTCGATTTCGGGTCGCGGGGGCCGAGGCCCTCGACGATGTGATCTACGTCGAGCAGCGCCCCGTTGGGCGGTCGAGTCGGAGCACCATCGCAACGTACATCGGGATCAGCGATCACATCCGAGACCTATTCGCGGGGTCCGAAGGCGCAACGGCGCTCGGCCTGAGCCGAAGCGACTTCAGCACCAATGTGGCCGGAGGCCGCTGCGAACGCTGCAAGGGCCTCGGGCTGGCCGAGGTGGAGATGACGCTGTTCAAGAGCGAGTTTGTCGTGTGCGCGGAATGCGACGGACGCCGATTCCAGGAGCACGTCCTCGCGGTGACGATCCACGGTCGCACTGTTTTCGACGTGCTGTCGATGACGGTTGAGGACGCCTTGGGCTGGTTCGCCAAGCTCGACGCCTCGAAGGTCGAGGGCGCCCTATCGGTACTCACTGAGTTCGGGCTCGGCTACCTCCAGCTCGGCTGTTCCACCGTCACCCTTTCGGGAGGTGAAGCCCAGCGGCTGAACCTGGCGTCCGAATTGCTCAAGCAGCGTCGGAGCGGCACTTTGTTCATGTTCGACGAACCAACTCGCGGACTGCACACCGCCGACATCGGCTACCTTCTTAAGCTGTTCGAACGCCTAATTCGTACCGGCAACACGGTCCTGGCGATCGAGCACAACTTGCATGTGATCAATGCGGCCGACTGGGTCATCGATATGGGCCCGGGCGCGGGTGCCGAGGGAGGCCGGGTCGTGCATTGCGGCCGCCCTGCCGACCTTGCCGGCAATCCGGAGAGCATCACCGGCAAGTACCTCCAAACCTCAGCGCGTTCAAAGGTGGCTTGAGATGGCTGAGCTGCGCCACGACCCCGACATCTACGACACCTTGGAGGCCCTGCTAGCCCTCGACATGCGCGTCGACCGCGCGCTGGTCGAACGGTCGGGCAATATCGGTGCTCGCTATGGCGAGTGGGTAGACGCCTTCGGCGCCCCGCGGGCCCGCTTCCTGCGTCGCCCCGAGTTCCTTGCCTGTCAGGTCGAGTTGGTTCGTGCCCTCTACGGCACGATCGCCGCCAACGACACGGTCATTATCGCCCTGCCGTACGAGCTCACCTTCGCCGGTCATGTTGCGGAGCGAGCATTGGAGCTGATTGGAGCCACGCTTATCGGGGTCGGTACGAGCAACACGATCTGCCCCATGCCCCGGACGCTCGGCTTGATGAGGCGCTACGGCGCGTCCTCTCTGGTCACGTCGAGCTCCCGCGCGCTTGAACTCGCCCGCCTGGTTTCGCTCCAGGGTGCGAGCACCGCGCCGCCGACGTTGCACTCACTGGTGTTGATGGGCCAGGTGTGCGCGCCGCAGCGACGCGACAAAATCGCCGCCCTATGGGGCGCTCGACCGCTCCAGGTCTTCGGGACTCCCGCCGTGCCCGTCGTGGCCACTCCGTGCCCAGCCGGTGAGCTGCACTTGTGCGAAGAGTGGCTTTCCGCAGACGTCAGCCGGCCCGAACCGGCCCGACTCACCGAGGGGAGGGCAGTCCGCGGTGAGCTAGTGCTCCAGGCCGCTTGCCGCAGCGTCGATGACACCCCGATCGCTACGGGGGAGTTGGTAGAGCTATGGCCCCGGGAACGTCGGTGCGCTTGCGGCGACGAGCGCCGGGTTGTCGTTCCTGTCGGGCAGATCGCTGAGGCCGTGGAAACCGCGACCGGCCTGGTCTCAACTGGAGACGTCGAACGCGTACTGTTCGATAGCCTCGACCTTGACCCTGAGATGACCATCACCGCGCGGCGCGATGGGTTTCGGGTGCGCTGCACGCCCCGTCGGGACGAAGGCGCCTCCTGGGCTGAGTTCGCACGGTGGGGAGTCGAGCGGCTTAGGGTTGGATTGGGTGTCGACTCCGACCTCGAACGGGTCGTGCTGGAGAACACCGGGGCGAAGCCAACAACGCGGGGCGAAGTCATCAACGAAGGAGGAGCACCATGAAGGTGGCCGTGATTCAGACAAAGTGGGCCGATGACCATGCACAGGGCCCGGCGAATGCCTATCGAGCAATCCAGGAGGCGACCGCGGCCGGCGATGTCGACGTGGTCTGCTTTCCCGAGTTCCTTCTTGGCCCGCCATGGTACATGCCCGGCCAGGACCACCTCCGGGGTTTGACCGATGTGTCGATTCCGAGCCCCACCATAGACCGCTTCCGCTCGCTGGCGGCGGAGACATCGACCAACATCGTGCTCGGCACGGTCGTCGAGGGTCTCGACGACGGCATGTACCGCAACACCTCCCTGGTGATCGACCGCAGCGGCAATATCATAGGGCAGTCGATCAAGGCGCATGCCTTCGGCAATGAGATGGTCGTCTGCGAGCAGGCCGACTCGATCGGTGTGCTCCAGACCGACATGGGGACCATCGGGGTGGCGGTCTGCTCAGACTTCTGGATTCCGGAAGTGATTCGTATCCAAGCGCTGGCTGGCGCTCACACCATCTTCGTTCCTGGAGGAACGCTGCTGCAGAACCAAGAGCTGATGGTGAACGCCCTGCGAACCACGGCATACCTAAACGGTGTCAACATCGTCTATGCCAGCTCCGTCGGGTTGGTCAGCGGCATGAGAGGCGAGCGTCGGGTGGAGATCAACTTCTCCGGTACCAGCCTCGTCTGCACACCCGAGGGCGTCATCGCGCAAGCGGGAAGCAGCGCTGCCGAGATCCTCCGCGCCGACCTCAGCAAGTCACCCGCCTTAGGTAACGACGCGAACTGCGACTGGTACCGCTGGCGGACGGGACGTCGTCCCGAGGCCTACGGGGCGCTACTCGAACCCTATGTCGGGGCCCAACGCGACTTGGCGGCAGAGCTTCAGGCAAGCATCACGCAGGGGCCTGCCTCCGGGCCATTCAAAACTGAGCTCGGCCAGACAACGTCAGCAGGTGAGCGATCATGACCATTGTTCTCGCTCAGCATCGGCGCCGTCCCAATGCCGTCCTCACCGCGCAGGCCGTTCTTACCGACCTTGAGCGCAACGTCACCGGTAACGCATCGTTTGTCTTGCTTCCGGAGAACGTCTTCGTTGGGGCCGACGGCAGGTCGCCCGACGTTCAGACTCAAGTGCAGGCGCTCGAGAGGCTGAAGGCGTTGGCCCGTGCTCGCCACACGTGGATTCTTACCGGTTCCTGGCCCGAGACGGGTGTCGACGGTGTTCGGCAGGTCACCCGGATGCTCGACCCCTCCGGTTCGGTGGCCATCGAGCTGACCAGAGGCCTCGAGCCCGACGGGACCACGTCCACTGGGGAGGAGTTTCCAGTGATCGACACCGAGCATGGTCGAGTCGGAGTTCTGCTCGGCCCCGACATCTGGCTCCTTGAACCGCCGCGGATCCAATGCCTGCGAGGAGCGGAACTGTTGCTGGTGGCCTCCACACTGAGCGGCCGGACCGTGGCTGCCCAGCGGGCAGCCATCTGGGGGATCGCTTCGTTGCACGCGGTCGCGGTGGCGATGGCCGCGGGGATCGGACCCGGCGCTTATGGTGGAAGCGGGGTGGCGATGCCCGAGGGCTCGATCCTCGAAGCCGGTAGCGATGAGGGGATTGTTAGCGTTTCGTGGGATGTGGCCCGCATTCGTGAGCTCCGACAGCCGGACCTGCGGTTCAAGGAGAAGTTCTGGTATTCGCTGTGGGGGCGTCGGCCCGATCTCTATGGCGCGCTCGTCGCCAACGATACTTCGCGCTTGCTGAAGACCGGTTCCGGTCAGGAGGTTGCCGATGCGCGCTGAAGGACTTCCTGCCGACGAGGTTCGTCGACTGGTCGATGCAGAGATGGCCGACGACGTTCCCTGGAATCGAGTTCTGAACTCGATCTGTACCGCCCCACACCCGCTTGGGGTGGAGCTGGCTCATCGTGCCGCCCACACCAACTTGGGCGACGTCCGGATCTTCCGAGGTACCAAGCAGATCGAACGTCGGGTGGTGAAGCTGCTGCTCGACCTCATGGGCAATGAATCCGGCTCCGGCAGCCTGGTATCCGGAGGAACCGAGGCCAACCTGATCGCGATTCACGTGGCCCGGGAACTGGCCCGCCTTCGGGGGAGGCTGACGGCGACGCCTGAGGTCATCGTCGGGAGCACAGTGCACTTCTCGTTCGACAAGATCTTCGCCCTGTTGGGAATCAAGCCAGCCATCGTGCCCGTCGATGCTTCGTTCCGGCTGCCTCCCGATCAGGTCGCTGCGCGGCTGAACGACAACACCATCGCCGTGGTAGCGACCGCCGGGAGCAGCGAGTTTGGGGTCGTGGACCAAGTCGATGCGATCGGCCCGATCGTGGCCGAGCATGGTGCCAGGCTGCACGTTGACGCCGCCACCGGTGGCTTCATCATTCCCTTCGCGCGAGCTTTGGGCCGCGAGCTTCCTGCCTTCGACTTCACCGTGCCCGGGGTCGATTCGATCACGATTGATCCGCATAAGTACGGCCTGGTCAACACGCCCGCCGGAGCCATCCTGTTCAAGGAGGCCGCGGATGGTGGTACGTTCGCGGTCGACTCGTTCTTCATCGACACTCCGGTTCACAATACTTTCCTCGGAACTCGCCCCGGAAGTGCTGCCGTCGCTACCTACGCGGTGATCGAGCACATCGGCCGCGATGGGTTCATCGAGATCACGCGAACCAACTTCGAGACGACCGACTACTGTATTCGACGCCTCAGGGAAGCTGGGTTTGAGCCGTTCATCAAACCCGAGCTGAACATCGTCACCGCTCGTGTGCCCCACGCGGCCCGGGTGGCGGAGCGCCTGGAGAAGCAGGGCTGGATCGCATCGACGTCCCGTCGCTTTCCCGACACCCTTCGATTGGTGATCACGCGCCACGTTGACCGGAGCGTGATCGACGCCTTCATCCCCGCGCTGATCGCAGCATCAGCTGCCATCGAGTTGGAGGCGGCGGAATGAGTCTCTTTCGAGGCAAGGCGACAACTCTCGCTGTGGCTCAGCTACGGATCGAACCGTCAGAGCGGGCGCGCAACCAGGCCCGCGCCGCCGCGCTACTAGGCGAAGCGGCGGGGAAGGGAGCCGACTTGGTCTGCCTGCCCGGGGCATTTGCGACCGGAGTCAACCTTCCAACCTTGCGCACCGATGCCACCACCGAGGACGGGCCCGTCCTCGAGTTCCTGCTCGAGCGAGCTGGGGCACTTGGGATCCACATCGCCGCCGGGGTCCTCCTGGCCGACGGACGGGATGTGTACGATGCCATCGTGCTGGTCGGCCCGGGACGCAAGGTACTCACCTGGTACCGGCGAGCCTGCCTGTGGCAGGGCGAAACCGACTTCATCGCCCCCGGCGAGCCGGGGAAGGTGGTGGAGACCCCGGTAGGTAGGATCGGCCTTCTGGCCGGTCACGATCTTCGGTTCCCGGAGGCCGGTCGTCACTACGTACGGCAGGGAGTCGATATCATGATCTGCGCAGCCAACGTGTTTGCGCCCTACTCGCACGCCGTGCGAGCGATTTGCCGAGCCAGGGCGGCCGACAACGAGTGCACATTTGTCCTGGCCAGTGCAGCGGGTGAGAACCGGTTGGTGGGAATGGCCTACCGCGGACGGAGCATGATCGTCGACGGGCTCGTCCGTGACGCCGCCCTCCCGGCCGAAGCGGACGTGCTGGCTGAGGTCGCAGCTGGTGTCGACGACGCGGTCATCACGTCGCCGATCTACCTCCGGCAGCAGCGGAAGATCCGGGACTCGCTACCGTTTCATGGCGACCTTGCTTCGACTTGGGTCACGACCTTCTGTGGAGGCGGGCAATGAGGGCCGTTTCGACGTCACACTCCTGGGCTCGTTGGCTGACCGACGTGCTCGACCTGGTGTCGATGGACATCCGACAGTTCTTCGACAATCGACTGTTCGCGGTCTCGACGTTTCTGACGTCGGTGTCGATGGTCTTGGCATTTGGGGCGGCCGCCAGCGAGATGGTTAGCCCTACGAAGGAGGCGGAGAACTACTTCGACTTCGTCTTCCCAGGGATCCTGGCTGCCGGAATCATGTTCAGCTGCACCTACACCGTCGGGTACACGATGATCATCGACCGGAACCGACGCACGATCGAAGACCTAATCTTGTCGCCGCTGTCGTACTCGGGGTTCCTGCTGGCGAGATTCATTGGGGTTGTAGTCAAGTGCCTCTTTCAGTTCGTGCTGGTTCTGGCGCTCGGGTTGGCGGTCTTCGAGGCTAAGATCACCTCGCCGGCGCTCCTCGTGTTCACCTTTGTGGCCGGGTGTATGGCCTTTGCTGCTCTCGGGATCATAGTAGCCACCTACACGAACGAGATGTCATTCCCGGCGGTGGTGAACATCATCGTCATCCCCCTCCTGTACTTCGCGGGAGTGTTCTTCCCGCTGGAGAATTTGGGGTGGACGGGACGCATCATGGCTCGCCTTCCGCTGTCTGTTCACGTTGAGCTATTCCGAGCTGCCACCGGGCAGGGGCCGTCGCCGTCGGCGGTGCTCCTCGGAGTGACGTTGGCCTACGCCGTCGGCGGTGTCGCGCTGGCAGCGTATCTCTTTCGTCATCGGGTGACCAATGGCTGAGTTCGCACTTCGCACAGAGGAGATCGTGCTGTCGGTCTCCGATGTTGAATACCGGACCGGGCCTGCCTTCGCGCTGCGACCCGTGAACGTTGTCGTGGGACCGGGCAAGGGGGTCGCCGTCGTCGGCACCAATGGTGCAGGCAAGACAACCCTCATCCGGATGGTGGCCGGTCTCGTCCGTCCCGACCGGGGTGAAATCCGCATCAAGGGGGTCGCTGCCCACCAATCTCGGCAGGTGGCCCCGTACGTCGGCTATGTCCAGCAGTCGAAAGAACTCCCAGACGGCCTCACGGTGGAGACCTATGTTCGGCACCAGCTGAAGCTGCGACGGGCCGATCCCCATCGCTACGACGAGCTGATCGCCTTGGCCGACCTCGGGCGGTACGAAAAGCAGTATGTCCGCCGGTTGTCAGGAGGTGGGCAGCGAAGGGTCCACATCATTTGCGCAGTGGCCCATCGGCCGGCGTTGTTGATCCTCGATGAACCCACGGTTGGGCTCGATCCCGCCGCACGGGAGGCCCTGCTAAAGCTGCTTTTGGACCTCAAGAAGAGTGGCGTCTCGTTGTTCTTCGCGACCCACCACCGAGAAGAGCTGGTGGCACTGGCCGACTCCGTGGTGGCCCTGCATGACGGTCGCCAGGTGCTGAACTCCCCGCTCGCCGACTTCATCAGTCTTGGAGCGCACGCGGACCTCCTGCTCGAACCGTTCCACCGCGCGGACCTGCACCGCTTGCTCGACTGGGCCCGCTGGGTTGCTGAGAGCCACGAACACGTGAGCTGCGTCGACGCAGACGATGCCGTGGTGCAATTGAGGCTCGCCGGCGCGGAAGACCCAGACCTGCTCGCCGTACTTGTCTCTGCAGCCGCCCGGGAAGGACTGCAGCTCCGCTCCGCGGCCTACAACCGCTGCAGTCTCTCTCACATCGTCAAACAGCTAGCTGAACACGGAAATAGTGGAGAAACGACATGACTATCCCGACTACTACAACAAGCATGCCGTTCTGGAAGGAGTATCCGGAGCGCGACAGCGAATGGGTCCGTCAGTACCCCACCAGGCACGTGGCCGTGACTGAGGAGGAGGTCTTCAGCAAGAAGCCAATGGGCTTCTACGTGCACATTCCGTTCTGCAATCGGCTCTGTTTCAGCTGTCCCTATATCAAGTTCCAGACTGAAAGGGACCTTACGACGACGTACCTCAGCGCCCTCAAAGCCGAGATGACGAACTACGCCAGGCGGCCGTACGTTCAGGACCACGTGATGACGCTTGGCTACATCGGTGGGGGCACGCCGACGTCGCTGACCGCTGCCCAGCTCGACGAGCTTCTCGGGCACATGCGAGACAGCTTCAACTTCGCCGACGACATCGACATCTCGATCGAGTCCACGCCGATCGACATCAGCGAACAGAAAGCCAAGGTGCTGCTGAAGCGCGGCGTGCGACGCATCAGTCTCGGAGTCCAGTCGTTCGTGGAGGAGGACCTAATCAACATCGGACGCCCCAGCGACCCGGAGATGCTGAAGGGGAGCATCCGCCTTCTCCAGGAGTGCGGCTTCGAGAATATCAACGTCGACCTCATGCACGGCATCAACGGTCAGACGATGGAGAACTGGCACAGGAGCCTCGATGTAGCCATCGAATTGGGTGTTACCTGCGTCTCGTTCTACACCTACATGGAACAGGCCCAGATTTCGACCAAGCGCCGCAAATTGCCGCCGGTTCCAGGTCGGGAGCTGACCGACGAGATGTTTTTCGTTGCCGCCGAGAAGCTGACTGCCAATGGGTTCCGCGGCTACTTCGGCGACTGCTTTGCCAAGCCCGGCTATCAGCCCCGCTATGGCGAGACGTCGTGGAGTGATGACGTTCCGATAATCCCCCTAGGTCCGACAGCCACAGGTCACATCCGCGACCACTGGTACTTCAATGAACCCGACCTCGGCAAGTACATCGCCACGGTGCAGGACGGTCGTCTTCCCATCTCCATGGGCAAACACATCACCAAGGCTGAGTCGATCCGACGGACCATGGTGCTTGGCGTCAAGGCGGGCTACGTCAACCGGGAGCGGTTCCGCAAAGTCCACGGCGTCGACTTCATGACGATGTTCGCCGACGAGATTGAGGACCTTCGGAAGAAGGAACTGATCACGGTCAACCACGACGGTATCGAGGTTACCGGCCCCAAGGGTTGGTACTACCTCGACAACATCTCCAAGACCTTCTACTCGCCTGAGTTCCGCCGCTACCCGCAGCACCTCGGAGCCGATATCACAAAGTTCATCAATACCAAACCGCCCACGCTAATCGTCGCGCAAAATCTAGTCGCTAAGAACTCTCTCGTCACCACAGGTTCCTGTCATGGCCAATAATTCCCCTGCTGAAATCCCCCTGCTCGATCTGCAGGAGCGTGTCCCTCTCGAGAAGCCCTTCGCCGACATCAATCTTGCCCGGGCGTACGACCTCGGCATGCGTCGCTCGGCGCTGATGGCGTACAAGCGCCCCTCAGAGCGTATTCTGCAGAACGTCCGGAACGGCATGACCGACCTGGTCGAAATTGGATGCAACACTGGGCTTCTGTCGATGCACCTGTCGGGCAAGTTGTCCGGTGTCGCGGTGTCGGGAGTCGAGGAAGTCGAGAGCCTGGTCGAGGTGGCGGAGGAGAATCTCACCCTTGGTGTCTGGAGCAACATGCCGGGGGACGTCGAGTTCGAGTTGACGAAGCTGGCGCGGCTGCCGTTCG
>WBZP01001143.1_pt2 | contig 14219 bp, 15 predicted proteins | sample 5204301 | NCBI WGS metagenome assembly WBZP01 (sample SAMN12412401, study PRJNA552823) | activated sludge metagenome | isolation source: activated sludge from nitrification reactor of wastewater treatment plant... | place: USA: Pennsylvania | collected 2017 | reverse complement strand
TTCAATATTTTAATGCCAAAAAGACCGCACGACTCGATTTTCAGGGAGACATTGCGGTGCGCGGGAATTTCCCGGTTCGTGGAATGATTTCGGCTCCTGCGGCCGCTGAATTACTCCATCATTCCACTTTCACATAACGCTGATATCCGACCTCCGGAGAACCGATAAAATAAATTCCCGGACCCATGTCTTCCAACCGGCAATTCATGGGATTTTCCAAAACCGATAGGCGCTTGATCTCTCTCCCCGTCAAGTCTTTGACGTACAAATCCTGGGGTGTTTTATCCGAAAAGTTAATAACAACATGGTCATTACCGGGATTTGGATAGAGGGTAAACGACCGACCTCCCAATTCGTCAATCTTACTTTGCAACGCAGTGTAAGAGACCACCCAATAATCGCTTTGACCATGATTTCCTGAGATCATGCCATTATTTGAAAAGGTCGTCCCTACCATTAGATTATCCCCGTGCTGATCCAGTCCCATCGCAAAGACAAGGTCCTCGCTGGCGCCTCCAAGGCAATAGGAATTCAGAATGTTACCAACTGAATCCACATGTAAAAACCAGGCATCGATATATCCATGGTTACCTGAGACATCCCCATCAAAGGACAAAGTGTTGGACCCAATTAGCACTTCATCGCCTTGCAAGTGAATTATTGAAAAAGAATATGTATCGCTATTTGAACCACCATAGCATCTTGACCATTGTACCCCCCCCAACGAATCAAGACAGACTAACAGGATATCATAGGAACCATGGTTACCAGTCCCATAACCATCTATAGAACTTATTCTTCCAGACACAACAATACGGCCTGAACCAAGCTCCGTAATTGAATATGCTTCCTCCATATTGCTGCCGCCATAACTCCCCTGCCATAGCACATTACCTATCGAATCACATCGAACTGCCCACAATTCAGAACCAATCAACCCGGCTAATAACAGGTCACCATTATTGGCTTCATAAATATTATTAAAATAATCATCCCCAATTGTACCAATACACTTAGACCAAATGACGGTTCCATTGGTATCAACTTTTACTAACAAACCATCCATATTGCCGTGTGAACTTACCGCTTCATTATTTGAAGAATTTGTCATTGCAGAGATCAATATCTTACCATCTCGTGTCTTTACCATCTCCGGATAACGGTCATAGTCACTCCCCCCCAATCGCCTACTCCACAACTCATTCCCCAAAGAGTCAATCGCCATAACGAACAAATCGTCGTCGGCATAGCCAGACAAACCATTGGCAGGCCAATCTGGACTATTGGTGGTACCTGTCACAATAACCAAATTCGGGCTATACTCCAATATATTTAGGGCGCAATCTCGTTCGGATCCGCCATACAAATAACTACTTTGAATATTCAGCGTACTATTTAGTTTAACAATCCATAGGTCATCGGATCCGGCTATGCTTGCACCCACATCGCCATCCGAAGATCGGGCACACCCACAAATCAGATACCCACCATCAGAGGTCAAACAGTAACCACTACCATAATCAATGTCACTTCCACCAAAGCATTTTGACTGATTTACTACTACTTGAGCAGAAATAGCATTTATGAATGCTATTAAACAGAATAATATATATTTAAGTTTCATGTAATGTTTATCTAAGGACGATTAATTTACCCTTTCGTTCACTTCCTTGTTGCAGATAATAAATGCCTGAAGGAAATTCCGAAACGTCTATACGCTCTTGACTTTCACCAGGTATTAACTTGAAAATGAGATCGCCTAATGCTGTATAAATATGCAGCACCTGATCGATTGCCAGATTCTCAAGTGTTACATCATTTGTCGATGGACTAGGGTATGCACGTATTTGATCCTCCGCTACAAAGATCTCACCCTGGCTATCCGCGGCCGCCAGGCAACCTTGATCTCCCATGCCAGCAACAAGTCCAACTGCTGTGGGTTGCGATAGGCTAACAATTGATAGTATTAGATTTTCGAAGGTAAATATAACTTTTTTCATCACTTTTATCCTCTCCGGCCTCGTCCTCTGCTTTGGCGTAGGCGTGGTGTCCGGCTACTACCCCGCCTCCAAAGCCGCAAGGCTGGATCCGATTGAGGCGTTGCGGTATGAGTGAGTCGGCTGGAAAAACGGCAGGCAGCATTCAATATTTTAATGCCAAAAAGACCGCACGACTCGATTTTCAGGGAGACATTGCGGTGCGCGGGAAACAAGCATTGTTATGAAAGCTAAGTTCCCAGGACTTATTCGTTACACCTTTGGGGATTTTCGAATTTGAAAAGGTAGCTGTCAGCCGGGAAGGTATTCATTGCGGTACCACTACTTCATTATCAATCGCCCGGAAAACACCTTGACATCCTATTCGAGATAATACTACTCCTTCACCAAAACAATTCTACCGGTAAAAGATTCTTTTCCATTTGAGAGTATCACTGAGTATATGCCAGACGGTGAGGGTGAGATGTTGATACTTTGGTGAGGCATTCCCGGATCAACCGCTTGTTCATAAAGTAGGCGGCCCTCGTCCGCGTAAACAAACAATTTCCACTCAGTACTCCTGTCCAGCCCCTTTGGAAACGCTATTCTACAATGGCCTCCATTAGGATTAGCATACACCACAAGTGACTTCGCAGTTCTATTAGCTGGCAATTCGATCCCGGTCAAAACAGTGTCAATGGATACTACCATCGCGTCCCATGCGTTAAAACTGGAAATGGTATCTGCCCCGAGAATGATGTCTCCCGTAAACAAGCCTCCGATAATCAGATGTTGATCGTCTGACCACCCGATGCTCCTACCCGCAGCCTCACCAAAATGAAGAAGGCTACGACAATTTCCTGCCGTATCATACTTGGCTATATAAGCATCTACCGAGGTTCCAGCGGTAATTTGTGAAGTCCCAAACCTTGCTGAGCCACTGAAATATCCTGTAGCATATAAGCTGCCGGATCGAACAGACGTCAAGCCTATTACGCTTGCCCCAGATGTCCCGTTCGATTCTGATCGCTTAACCCACATCAACTCGCCAAGGCTATCAAACTTACATAAAAAAAGGTCAGGGATGGAAGGGTTGAGGGTTTGAAAAGTGTCGTTTCCAATAAGAATACTATTCATGAACATTCCAGTGCAATAGGAAGATCCATCCAAATCCAAAGTACCATTTGCTGGAATTGCAAGGCCTGTTTCACCCACCACCTTACTCCAAATCAATTGAAAAGCAGTATCGAACTTACAATAAATCGCATTGTTCGATGCAATTGAAATAAAAGTGGTATCACCTAAGAAAATAGTATCGTTCCAGGATTCCGCTACAAACAAATGCTCCATTTCGGAGGAAGAAAATTCAATTGCGTCGACCCCTTGCATAACTGGAACCATGCTTATCAGATTCCCGTCTGCCTGCAGCCCCATCAAATATGCGGCAGGAGCGAATGACTGATTATTAAATAGGATGGAATCCCGCGAAGAAAAGAACCATTGGATTGACGTTGGGTTTTGCAAATGCAGATCGCCCGGAAATATTCGAGCGGCGCCGGCACCCTGGTACACCGAACTGGCCCATTTCACCCATTCGGTAATGCCATCATACCGGATCTTTACAAGGAAAATGGACTTGGGAGGGATGTTAAAGGTGTCTAATTGAAATCCGAGGTAATTGCATCCTGCAACATAGATTGACTGTGATGCTTCATCCACTTGAATGGATGTCGGTGTTTCAAAAAAATCTTCCCAAAACGGATTATTGCTTCCGAACTGCTTGTACCACAATATCGAACCCGATGATGAAATGCGTGCTGCGAAAATATCATCCCATCCCGAAACATAGTATAATGTTGAATTAACCGTAACCGTGCTGGTGGTTGTTCCCGCTACAAAGATCTCACCCTGGCTATCCGCGGCCGCCAGGCAACTTTGATCTTCCATGCCAGCAATAAGTCCAACTGCTGTGGGTTGCGATAGGCTAACAACAGATAACAGTAGACTTACGAAAAGAAATATAACTTTTCTCATAGCTTGACTATTTTCTCTGTTATCGTTTCTTACTTCTAAGTTTCTAACTCAACATATGAATAGCTATATGTTACCGTAGTAACCTGGAAGCAAGATCCTATTTAATTATTATTTTCTGATTAAATACATTATATTCTGATTGCAAACTAACTACATATACTCCAGGTAAAAGATCCATAAAGTAACATTCGGAAATTACGTTTTTCATTTGAATTAAATTTCCGGATACATTATAAATACTTGCCTTATATTTCAAATTTGTTTTTAATTCGACTTTGATGGTTGAGGGGTATATGTTTGGGTAAACTATATATACTTCTTCGGTTAGTTCAGGGATATTAACAGCAAGACAAGTATCAACTGGAGAATTACACGTAACATATCCCGAATCCCTATAAACAACATTGCCAGAATCAGACATACATAACAAGATAGAACCGAGGGAGGCCATTGGGTCTGTCAATCCGCTTGTTGCCCCTACTCCTTCAATCAAATAGAATATCCCGCCACACACTTGATTAATATCTTCCAATTTATACCTAATTCGCTGTTGTCCCTGAATTGTAACCTGGTCCACTGCTGTGACGACCCTGGGGGCACAAATAGAAAACCATGAATAAATCGTATCGCCCATTGAAATTGAGAAATCATACAACAACTGATCCCCAGTAGAAGGAGAATTGAAGAATACCTTCCTATTAAGGGTGTCTTGTCTAATTGCTCCAAAATAAGTAAAAGGGCTTAAAATATTTGTGGAGCAATATGCATCTTGCGTCTTTCGATATATTTTTGTATAGCGAACAGAATTAATTAGAGTGTCAGATTCCAGTGAATCCACAATTAAAAAACAGAATTGACTTATCGGAGGTTGGGGGCAATAATAGATTGTTTTATATACAGACCCACCTTCAGGCAATGGAATATATGCATATCCTACATTGATACTACAAATAGAAATTATTATATTATAGACTAAATAACGCATTTTTATTTCACTTATTTATTTTTATTCTTATTGAGTTCCATAATATGAAGTGTTAACTCTTCTATTTTTTAGCAAAAGAAATTCAAGTGCTTGAAACGAGCCCGACGCTATCCAATTCACAGTTTTCAGCCAAATTTAATCTATTGAAATACAGCACGATAAGATACAAACTCTTCTTCATCCTAGTAAATATTTATATTTTTTACATAAACATTTTTTTCTGTAAGAATGTATATGATGTATAAGCCCGAGGTTAATGTTGATGTAAAGTTAATTGCTGTTCTTTCCTCTCCCCCACATATTAGAATTTGCTTCAATTCTACTCCTGATATAGTACTTATTCTTATTTCTTTAATTGGTAGCAAAGATTGAATATTAATATCACCATTACTTGGATTAGGGTAAATTGATATTTTTTCAGCCTCATCCTGAGATTCAATAATATTTGTAACTAACTCGGCACATGTGTAATTAGGCGTATTGAATAATACTACCCCCGTCTGCTGAAAGCAATTGAGTCGAAAATATTGCTCGAACATGTCATATTGATAGAATCCCCCTAATGTGCTTCCAATTCCCTCAATTATTTCAACTCCAGTTAGTTGATGAGCTCCATTTTCAAGAGTGTATTTTTTTCGATAATCTGATCCAATTAGAACTGAATCTATTGAATGAATGTAATTATATAATCCAGTTTGCATAAAACAATTTAGGTTAATTACAGAGTCACCGACTTCTAAGTTAAAATTGTATAAAACACTATCACATGTATTGCATGTTAAACTAAATATGTCCTTAAAATAAACTATTTTCTGAGTTGTATCCTGCCATAAATATCCGAATCTTCGTTCGCCGTAACCGTATGACCATGGATGATTGATGGCATGCTCAATCTTTATATTTAGTATACTAATAAGATTTCCATTGTAAAGCGTATCTCCAACAAAATAGATTTGGTAATCGCTAATCTCTACCCCACCCGGATAGGAATAATCATATTCAGTCACACGCCAAAAGGCATCTGATTGAGGAAACGGGAAATACCGTGATGTTTGCGCAAGCACGCTACTGTCCCATTGAAAGAAGTAAATTAGTATCCCGAAGGTTACGTATCTTAATATCCTCATTGCAATGTGGATTTTCCAATTTTTGAAGCGGTTTTTTCCTGCTCAATAATATAGCCTGTCAGCTCTTCTATCTTAAGGAGCAGCAGCCTAGATGTTTCGCTTAAGGATATTCCCCCATCAGCTTGAACCTCAGCGGCTGATTTCAGTCCGGGTAAACACTTGTTCTCCTTTATAAAGGCTTCCAATTCTCTCAGGCTTCGAAGCGAATCGTTGTCTCCAAACACAAAATCCAGTCAATCAGCATGCATTTTACTGATTTTGTCCTCATGATCGGTTTAAAATCGTTAGCAATATCAAAGGATAATAATGAATTTTAAAAATGCAAATGTTTCGGAAAATTTAACGAAGCACACGCCTGACTTTTCTACACTTGTATACTTATTCACCTTATATTTTTGATAAACACAATCTAACCCGACACTTTACTACCTCATGCACGCACGCTCCACACACCTCTTCATCGCCGCTTCCCTCGACGGTTTCATCGCGAATGCGAACGACGATCTCAGCTTTCTAAGCAAAGTGGAAGCGCCCGGGGAGGATTATGGATATACTGCTTTCATGGAGAAGGTGGACACGGTGGTGATGGGTCGTCGCACCTATGATAAGGTCATGAGCATGGGCATTCCGTTTCCGCATGCGGACCGTTCCTGCTATGTCATCACGCGCACGCCTCGCGCTGCGATCGGGCGAACGATTTTCCATACCGGCGATCCCGCGGCACTCATCCGGGAACTGCGGGCCAAGCCGGGAGGTATCATCTTCGTGGACGGAGGCGCGCAGGTCGTGAACCGGTTGTTGCAGGAACGCATGATCGACGGCATCACACTGTCGATCATTCCCGTCCTGCTCGGCGACGGTATACGGCTCTTTTCCGAGGGGGGATTGATGCAGGACCTGGAGCTCCTGGACCATCGCGCCTATCCCTCGGGACTGGTACAGCTCCGTTACCGGATCAAGCCGGGCAGTTGATGCGACTTCCAGCTCCGGCTTAGGTAAAGCGCCGCTCAAACACTACCTTGACACGATGTCGTCACTTGCTGCGCAGTTTGAACGCGACGGGTTCCTCGTCTTGCCCGACTTCCACCCGGCCGCGGCCTGCCGGGAATTGATGGAGCGCGGACGACACTTGTCCGAAAACTATCGGCTGGACGGAAAAGGTTCGGTCTTCCAGACCTCGGAACAGACCAAGACCAGCGACGCGTATTTTCTGGAGAGCGGCGAGCGCATCAGTTTCTTCTTCGAGCAAGACGCTTTTGACGAGACCGGCGCTTTAAAAGGCGACCTCTTTCGTTCGCTTAACAAGATCGGTCATGCCTTGCATGACCTGGACCCGGTCTTTGACCGCTTCTCGCGTTCGCCGCAACTGAAAGTGCTTTCGGCTTCGTTGGGTATGCAGGACCATCTCCTCATCCAAAGCATGCTGATCTTCAAACACGCCCGCATCGGGGGCGTGGTCGACGTGCACCAGGACAGCACCTTCCTGTATACCGAACCGGATTCCTGCGTCGGGTTCTGGTTCGCGCTCGAAGACGCGACGATTGAAAACGGCTGCCTCTGGGCCAAGCCGGGCGGGCATCGTACCAGCCTGCGATCGCGCTTCGCGCGCGACGGAAAGGGCGGAACGCGTTTTCTCGAACTCGATCCCGCGCCGCTCGAGACGGACGGGATGCAAGCACTCGAAGTGAAGCAGGGCACCTGCATCGTCCTCCACGGTCGCCTGCCGCATTTCAGTCAGCCGAATACCAGCGGAAAATCGCGCCAGGCGTATGCGATCCACACCATCGATCCGACAGCCGACTACCCGACGGACAACTGGCTGCAACGCGACCGCAGTTCGCTGAAAGGGTTTTGACTATCACCGGAGTTCATCCAGCCATGCATGCACGCCGGGACCGACCGACCATTAAAAAAGCGAGAGGCCGTCCTTTTCGGGACGGCCTCTCTTGATCAGGTCGGTTCGTATTACTCGGCCACGACTTCGAAGTTCACCTTGGCCTTTACGTCCTTGTGCAGGTTGACAAGGGCGGTATAGGTACCGAGGGTCTTGATGTGGTCGGTATCGAGTTGAACTTTCTTACGGTCGACGTTTACGCCGTGCTTGGCCAGCGCGTCCGCGATCTGCAGGGCGGTGACGGAACCGTAGATCTTGTTGTTCTCGCCCACCTTGGCGCCGATCTTCAGCGTCATGGCTTCGAGTTGCTTGGCTACGGATTCGGCGTCGCCTTTGATCTTGGCGGCTTTGTGCGAGCGCTGCTTCATCGTCTCGGCGAGCATCTTGCGGTTGGCTTCGGTCGCCACCACGGCAAGGCCGCGCGGGATCAGGAAGTTACGGGCGTAACCGGGACGCACCTTTACGACTTCGTCGGCATAGCCGAGGTTGTCGACGTCTTGTTTCAGGATGATTTCCATGTGCGTTCCTCCTTCTTATTTTAACATATCGCTCACGTACGGCATGAGTGCCAGGTGGCGTGCACGCTTCACTGCCTGAGCCACTTTACGCTGGTACTTCAAAGAGGTACCGGTAATGCGGCGCGGAAGCATCTTGCCTTGTTCGTTAACGAACTTGATCAGGAAAGTCGCGTCTTTGTAATCGATGTACTTGATGCCGTTTTTCTTGAAGCGGCAATACTTCTTCTTGTTGGTGTCCACCGCCGGGGGGTTGAGGTAGCGGACTTCATTGGATGATGCTGCCATGTTGTTCCTCGATTAAGCGGTTTGTTCCTCCTGTTTCTTGAGTTCAGCGTTCTTACGCTTCTTCACGTTGTACGCGATCGCGTGTTTGTCCAGTGCCACAGTGAGGAAGCGCATGATCCGCTCATCCCGTTTGAACTCCGTCTCCAGTTTGGAGATTACCTCGCCCGGACCTTTGTACTCGAGCAGGTAATAGAACCCGGTGTTCTTCTTTTGAATCGGGTAAGCCAGCTTGCGCAATCCCCAATTGTTCTCATGAACAATCTCGGAACCGTGGTCGGTGAGGATTTTGCGGAATTTGTTGACGGCGTCCATCAGCTGTTCTTCCGAAAGAACAGGCGTAGCGATGAAGACCGTCTCGTACTGGTTTAACATGTTGGTTTAGTGACCCTTGGGGTTTTTGTACAAGGGGTTGCAAATGTAGGAAAACGAAGCGGAATGTGCAAGTGGGTGGTCGGAAAAGGCTCAACAGGCGGTAGAGAATTGTTACGAGGAACGAGACCGGGACCGAGGAAGGGAATTGGTTGCGAGGAACGAGACCGAGGGCGAGGAAGGGTGAATTGAGCACGACGAGCTGGACCTTTATTCATTTTTTTGCCTGAATATCAGCTATTTGGAGTGTTAATAGTTTAATCTCCAGCATCTGGTAACCAGCCTTCAGTCCCTAGTTCCCTTTCGCCGCCCCTCGTCCCAAAACCGTCTATTAACCTCAAACCCGCCTTTACCCTGAACTATTGTCTCCCAATCCCTTGACTCCCTTTCAGTTCGGGTTATCTTTGTAGCGGGATAATTACTTCCGGAAACCGCCTGAACAGGCCAATACCATCGACGAACTGTCGACTCCACGGGGAAGCGGAGTGAACCGGAAACTCAGTTAGAGCAATGCATTACTGCCTCCAACTACAGGCGGGCGGCGGGTGTTTGCTTTCTAGTATCAATGGCAACGCAACTTAAGAACTACGCCCAAGGGCAATGGATCGCAGGCGCCGGCAAAGGAATGCCGCTGTACCATGCCATTACGGGCGAGCACATCTATACAGCAGGCAGTGAAGGGCTCGATTTCAAAGGCATGCACGATTATGCCCGTTCCACGGGTGGGCGCGCACTGCGCAAGATGAGCTTTCACGAGCGGGCGCGCATGATCAAGGCGCTGGCCCTTTTCCTGAACGAAAAGAAAAAAGACCTCTACACGATCTCCGCCGCCACCGGCGCCACCAAAGGCGATTCCTGGATCGATATCGACGGCGGCATCGGCAACCTATTCGTGTATGCCAGCAAAGGCCGTCGCGAACTGCCGGACGAGACATTCCTGGTCGATGGTCAGCTCGAAAAGATCTCCAAGAACGGGACGTTTGCCGGACACCATATCTGTGTACCGCTCGAAGGTGTCGCCGTTCACATCAACGCTTTCAACTTCCCGGTCTGGGGCATGCTGGAAAAGATCGCGGTGAATTTCCTGGCCGGCATGCCGGCCATCGTGAAACCCGCCAGCGCGACCTCCTACCTCACGGAAGCCGCCGTGCGCCAGATCGTTGAATCCGGCATCCTGCCCGAGGGCGCACTCCAGCTCATCTGCGGAAGCGCGGGCGACCTGCTCGACCACCTCGATTGCCAGGATGTCGTCACCTTCACCGGCTCCGCGGAGACCGGCAAGATGCTGAAGCGGCACCCATCCATTGTCGAACATTCGATCCGCTTCAACATGGAAGCGGATTCGTTGAACTGCTCCATCCTCGGCCCCGACGCCGAACCCGGAACGGAAGAATTCAACCTCTTCGTCCGCGAGCTCAGCCGGGAGATCACCATCAAGGCTGGACAAAAATGCACGGCCATCCGCCGCGCCATCGTACCGAAGCATCTGACGGAGGCCGTCGCCGCCGCCGTATCCGACAAGTTGAAGAATACGGTGATCGGAGATCCTTCCGTGGAAGGCGTCCGCATGGGACCGCTGGCCCACAAAGGCCAGGTGGCCGATGTTAAAGCGAAAGTGAAACAACTGCTCGGCGCCTGCGAAGTCGTGTATGGTGACCTGGATGCGGTGAACGTCGTCGGCGCCGACAGCGAGCGCGGATCGTTCATGTCGAGCATGCTGTTGCTGTGCAACGAACCCTTCCGCCACCGCGAGCCGCACGAGGTGGAAGCCTTCGGTCCGGTCAGCACGCTGATGCCGTATGCCAATGCCGACGAAGCGGCCGAACTTGCCCGCATGGGTAAAGGCAGCCTGGTCGGTTCCGTCTTTACGAACGACAACCGTTTTGCCAAAACACTCGTACTCGGAGCGGCCAGCATGCACGGGCGGATGATGATCGTCAACCGCGAGTGCGCGGCCGAGTCGACCGGACACGGTTCTCCGCTCCCGCACCTCGTACACGGCGGCCCCGGTCGCGCCGGCGGAGGCGAAGAAATGGGCGGCGTCCGCGGCGTACACCATTATATGCAGCGCACGGCTTTGCAGGGTTCCCCGACCACGCTCTCGCACATCCTGAATGTTTATCTCCCGGGAGCGGCGATCACCGAAGACCGGATCCACCCGTTCCGCAAATACTTCGAAGAACTCGCCATCGGCGAAACCCTGATCACGCACAAGCGTACCGTTACCGAAGCCGATGTCGTGAACTTCGCCGGCATCAGCGGCGACTTCTTCTATGCCCATACCGACGAGACCTCGCTGGAAGGATCCATCTTCGAGCGGCGCGTCGCGCACGGATACTTCGTCATTTCCGCGGCCGCGGGATTGTTCGTCGATCCGAAAAAGGGACCTGTGCTGGCCAACTACGGCCTGGACAACCTCCGCTTCGTACAACCCGTTTACCCGGGCGACACGCTGCAGGTGAAACTGACTTGCATGCGTAAAACGAAAAAAGACAAACGTGACGACCAGGTGCCGCAAGGCGTGGTCGAATGGTATGTAGAAGTACTCAACCAGCGCAACGAGGTTGTCGCGCTGGAGACCGTGCTCACCCTGGTCGCCTGTAAAGAATAACTCCACTCCCCCACCCTTCAATCCACACCGCCATGATGCTTTACGAAACCCTTGACCGCTTCGAGAAAAAATTCTCGCACCTGAAGAAGAAAGGCCTTCGTATCAACGGCCTTAAGATGACCGATCCGAAACGCAAGAAACACGTGATCGACATCAGTCGTCCGCTCGTGTTCGACAACCGTCTGCTACCGAAAAGCTTCGAGGGGCTCGAGGTGAAGGCGGTAGTGCACGGGGAGATGCCGCAGGAATTCCAGATCGACCGCACCCAGCCCGACTGGCAAAAGCGCGAGTACATCTGGGCGCCGGAGCGGTTCGAACATTTCGTCGATCGTTGCAGCGATTACATCCGCAAACAACTCGGCAACCCGAAGATGACCCGCGACGAAATGTTGTCGGCGCTCGCCTTCGGCGACTTTGACGCGCACAAGGAAAAGACCTCCCAGATGATCAAAGAAGGAAAAGTCCCGGCCTTTCCGAAGAATTGATTCGTTCAATCCGTATTCCTCCGACCGCGGCCGACATTCCTGGCCGCGGTTTCTCTTTACCCACTCCTCCTACTCCACTATCCAATGTCCAACGGAACCGTACAGCACAAGATCGCCGACCAGGTATCAACCGTCACATTTCACCATCCGCAAAGCAACTCCCTGCCGGGTGCCCTGCTGCGCGAACTGGCGGCTACGATCGAAGCCGCGGGAAAAGATCCGGGCTCGCGCGTGATTGTCCTGCAAAGTGAAGGAGAGAAAGCGTTCTGCGCCGGCGCTTCGTTCGACGAACTGGTTGCGATCAACGACATGGAAACCGGCAAGGTCTTCTTTTCAGGTTTCGCCGCGGTGATCAACGCCATGCGCAAGGCACCGAAGTTCGTGATCGCACGGGTTCAGGGGAAAGCGGTGGGTGGCGGAGTCGGACTCGCTTCCGCAGCCGACTACGCGATTGCGCACGAAAGCGCGTCCGTCAAGCTGAGCGAACTGGCCGTGGGTATCGGACCGTTCGTGGTAGGTCCGGCAGTGGAGCGAAAGATCGGCACGGCGGCCTTCGGCTCGTTGTCGATCAACGCGACCGAATGGCAATCGGCCAAATGGGCTGCTGATCGCGGGCTGTATGCCGAAGTACACACTTCGATCGAAGGCGTGAACGAAGCAGTCACCAACCTCGCCAACAAACTGGCCGCTTCGAACCCGGAAGCCATGCTCGAATTGAAGCGGGTACTCTGGCAAGGCACCGATCACTGGGACCAACTGCTCCTCGACCGCGCCATGATCAGCGGAAGGCTGGTGCTCTCGGATTTTACGCGGGCGGCGATTGCGAGGTTTAAGGGGAAGTGAATGGTGAACAGTGAATAGTGAATAGTGAATAGCGAATAGCGAATAGTAAATAGTAAATAGTAAATAGTAAATGCCGTGTTCAACTCATAAACGCAATTTTTCTGAGAAGACTTGGTTGGCAGTTTTATAGTTGAATTTTCTGATTGGACGGTTATTGATCAGTCGCTCGACCCTTGCTACTTCCTGCCATGATACCAGATTCAGGTCTGTTCCTTTTGGGAAGAATCGTCTGATCAATCCTATTCTATTCTCTACGGTTCCCTTGTCTTGTGATGTATAGGGACGTGTGAAGAATGTTTTCGCTGACAGGCGTTGACCAATCTGCTCATGTTTGGCAAAAGCCTGATCGTTATCAAAAGTAAGCGTTTTGATGTGCTTTTCCATCTTGCCGAGTCGTCGGCAGATTGCCTGCTTCACCTTGCCTGCTTCTTTGCCTGGGAGTTTATTCAAATGCGTGAGCAGGGTTGACCGATCTGTGATAACCAGCAGAGCACTTTTATGAGCCTTGCCGACCATCAGGTCTACTTCCAGATCACCTATACGGCGTCGTTTATCCACTTCCTTTGGTCGTTTCTCTATGGATACTCTGTTTGGGATTACGCCCCTGTTGTCCCGTCGATTTCCTCTCTTTTTCCGTCTGCGACCATGAGCCAGATACTTATATAAGTCACGATAGTCCACCTCTTCCCTATGCTTGCTTTGCTTACATGCCCAGATCCATTTGTAGATCGTCTCGTGAGAAACAAAGTCAGAGAATTCCTTCCGACCCAGAACCGCGATGAGCTCCGGGCTAAGTCGTTCCTGGGTCAATCGTTCAATGATGTAACGCTTGACTTGGTAATCAAGCTTGATGACCTTAGGCTTATTCCGATGACGAAGGACCGCTTTGCGCTGTGCTTGCTCGGCACGATATTGACCGGCACCGATTCCCCGCTGTGGAACGTTTCGTTTCAATTCCCGGCAGATTGTCGAAGGAGCTACCCCGAGAATGGCTGCAATCTCGCGTTGACTGTTTCCCGATTGGCAAAGGGCTTCAATTTGGTACCTTTGAGCCTGGCTGAGTTGGCTGTAATTTTGAGACATAAGCAATCC
>WBZP01004655.1_pt1 | contig 14228 bp, 13 predicted proteins | sample 5204301 | NCBI WGS metagenome assembly WBZP01 (sample SAMN12412401, study PRJNA552823) | activated sludge metagenome | isolation source: activated sludge from nitrification reactor of wastewater treatment plant... | place: USA: Pennsylvania | collected 2017 | reverse complement strand
CATCGACTTCCTGAAGTCTCTGTGATTATGTGAAGATCAAAATTCTCGCCTGCCGCTGCCAATCAGCGTTCGGCAGGCGTTCCAACCCACTACTTTCCATAATCGGGTACTTTGCATAATCGGCCTTATGCAAAGCTTTCCATAAGGCCGACGAACGGCCATTCCTCTTGCATCGCGCGCCTTCGCATTGACCCCGCCCAGCTCACCGCCGAACGCAGCGACCCGACCTGCTGTCGGTGAGTCGGGGTCCCAGGCAGAGCCGTGCCTCAGGTTCGCCGCCTGACGATACGTGCGCGAACTTTCGAAACGGACTAATTAGTCTTTGAGGAACATCTGCAGCAGATCGTTCAGGAAGCGCTGACCCGAGGGTGTCGGCCGGACCCGCCCGGCATCCGCTTCGATCAGGCCGCGCTTGCGCGCGGCGAGCAGTTGCGGTTCGACCGCCTCGAGCGGCAGCCCGGTGCGCTCGGCGAACAGCGGCGTGGCGAAGCCGTCGCTCAGGCGCAACGCATTCATCATGAACTCGAACGGCAGGTCATGGCCGCCCAGCTCGCGCGATTCGCTGATCTGCCGGCCGCTGGCGACGCCGTCGAGATAGGCGACCGGATGGCGCTCGCGCGCTTCGCGCCAGATGCGGGCCGCGCTCGACAGCTTGCCGTGCGCGCCGGCACCGATGCCCAGGTAATCGCCGAACTGCCAGTAGTTGAGGTTGTGGCGGCAGCGCATGCCGCCTCGCGCGTAGGCCGAGGTCTCGTAGTGCTCGTAGCCCGCGGCGCCGAGCCGCGCGTCGATCATGTCCTGCATGTCGGCGGCGAGGTCGGCGTCGGGAAGCGGCGGTGGCGCATGCGCGAACGCGGTGTTCGGCTCCAGCGTCAGGTGATAGCAGGACAGGTGGGCCGTGCCGAATGCCAGCAGGGTGTCGATATCCCGCGCGGCGTCGGCGAGCGTCTGCTGCGGCAGCGCGTACATCAGGTCGAGATTGACGTTGTCGAAATGCCGCTGCGCCAGTTCGATCGCGGCGCGCGCCTCGTTGGCGTCGTGGATGCGCCCGAGCGCGCGCAGCTTGGCATCGTCGAAACTCTGGATGCCGAGCGACAGGCGGTTGATGCCGGCATCGCGAAACGCCGCGAAACGGCTGGCCTCCGCGGTGCCCGGATTGACTTCGAGCGTGATCTCGGCGCCGGGCAGCAGCGTCACGCGGGTGCGGATCGCGGTCAGCAACTGGTCGAGCGCCGCGGGCGATATCTGGCTCGGCGTGCCGCCACCGATGAACACGCTGCACACGCGTCGCCCCCAGATCGACGGCAGGGCGCTCTCCAGATCAGCGATCAGCGCGGCGATGTAGGCGGCTTCGGGAACCGCCTGACGTGCCTCGTGCGAGTTGAAGTCGCAGTACGGGCACTTCTTCACGCACCACGGCCAATGCACGTAGAGCGCCAGCGGTGGCGAGGCGGTCAGTTGCGGGCGCAACGCGTCCTCAGGCGCAAGCGCTGCGACCGGGCGCAGCGCAATGGTGCGCCGCTCGCTCATCGAGCCATCAGAAGATATCGCCTTCCTGCAGCCGGGCGGCCAGTTTGCCGAAGGCAATCGCGCGGTGCGACAGCACGTTCTTCATCTGGGCCGGAATCTCGGCCGCCGACTGGCCGAGTTGTACGACGTAGAACAATGGATCGTAGCCGAACCCGCCATCGCCGCGCGGCAGCTGCAGCATTTCGCCATGCCATTCGCCTTCGGCGATCACCGGCTGTGGATCGTCGGCGGAGCGCACCAGCACCAGCACGCAGACGTAATGCGCGCGCCGGTCTCCTTCCCTGGCCAGATTTTCCAGCAGCCGTGCGTTGTTCCGTGCGTCGTCCTTGGGCAGGCCGGAAAACAGCTGGTCGTAGAGGGCCGACTGGACGCCGGGCATGCCGCCGAGGGCTCGCACGCACAGCCCGGAATCGTCGGCCAGCGCCGGCAGGCCGGTCAGTTGCGCGGCATGGCGCGCCTTGGCGAGCGCATTCTCGACGAACGTGACATGCGGTTCGGCCGCCTCGGGCACCTTGAACGCCGACTGCGGCACGACTTCGATGTCATGAGCAGCGAACAGGCCGGCGAACTCGCGCAGCTTGCCCGGATTGTTGCTGGCAAGCACCAGCCGGCGCTGCGCGTTCATGCGGCGAGTGCTGCCCGTTGCCGGGCCACCAGTTCGGCGATGCCGCCTTCGGCCAGACCGAGCAAGGTATCGAGTTCGCCGCGCGAGAATGGTGCGCCCTCGGCGGTGCCCTGCACCTCGATGAAACCGCCGCTGCCGGTCATCACCACATTCATGTCGGTATCGCAGGCCGAATCTTCGGCGTAGTCGAGGTCGAGAACCGGCGAACCTTCGAACATGCCGACCGAAACCGCGGCAACCATGTCCTTGAGCGGGTTCTGCTTCAGCACGCCCTCCCTGAGCAGCTTGCCCGCGGCATCGGCCACCGCCACGCACGCGCCGGTGATCGAGGCGGTGCGGGTGCCGCCGTCGGCCTGCAGCACATCGCAATCGATCGTGAGCTGACGTTCGCCGAGCAGGCTCAGATCCATCACCGCGCGCAGGCTGCGTCCGATCAGGCGCTGGATTTCCTGGGTACGGCCGCTCTGCTTGCCTTTGGCCGCCTCGCGCGCGCTGCGGGTGTGGGTGGAACGCGGCAGCATGCCGTACTCGGCGGTCAGCCAGCCCTGGCCCTTGCCGCGCAGGAACGGCGGCACGCCCGCCTCGATGCTGGCGGTGCACAGCACGCGGGTATCGCCGAAGCCGATCAGCACCGAGCCTTCGGCGTGCCGGGTGAAGTTGCGTTCGATGGTGATGGTGCGCAATTGCCGGTTGCTGCGTCCGGAGGGTCTCATGGCGGGGTGGGCACCTTATTTCGAGTATTTCTTGATGGCCGAGTTGATTTCGCTGATCGCCCGCTCGATCTCTTCGTCGGACAGGTCGCTCGCCGATGCGGGAAGCCGGCTCTTGAGCAGGCCTTCCATCTGGGTGGTGAAATGATCCAGCGCGAGGGTCTGGGTCGATATCACTTGCGGCGCATCGCCATCTTCCCAGGCCATCGCCACCAGCGACAGGTTGTCGCAATGCGGGCCGCCGGCCTGTTCCGCGACGTCCATCAACTGCGGAACCGACAGTGCGAGGTTGGTGCCCGACAGGCTGCGGGCGATGCGCTCACCGTCGAGCGGACCCCACAGGCCGTCGCTGCATAGCAGGAGAACGTCGCCCGCGGCGAGCGGTGTCTTGCGCGAGAAGTCGATCTGCGGCGACGTGTGGCCGCCGAGGCTGCTGAAGATCTTGTTGCGGTTCGGATGCACCATTGCCTCTTCGGCCGAGATCATGCCTTCGTCGAGCAGCATCTGCACCCGCGAGTGGTCGCGCGTGCGCAGGGCAACCTGGCCGCGCCTCAGCAGGTAGAGGCGCGAATCGCCGGCATGCGCCCAGAAAGCCACGCCGTCCTGCACCACGCAGGCGACGCAGGTGGTGCGCGGCGCTTCGGGCAAGTCGCGGTCGAACGAGTAGTCGACGATCGCATGGTGGGCGTTGGTCAGGCCGCGCGACAGGAACAGGAACGGGTCGGGCAGCGCCGTCTTGGCTTCGCGCTGGAAGCTCTCGGTCAGGTACTGGACGGCGATCTGCGCCGCCACTTCGCCATGCAGGTGCCCGCCCATGCCGTCGGCTACCACCATCAACAGGGCGTCGCGCGAGTAGCAATAGGCGATGCGATCCTGGTTGTAGCGGCGCTGACCCTGGCGCGTATCCTGAAAGATCGAGAATTTCATCGTCTTACCAGATCGGCTTGTTCAGCTTGGTGCGCAGATTGCTGAGCAGCGACGGTTGGCGCCGCTTGTGCCGTTGCGCAAGCAGCTTTTGCAGCGTGAACACGCTTTGCGGGCGCGACAGCGGATCGAGCTGCAGGCAGCGGTCGATGGTTTCGAGCAACTGCACGGAATAGCCTTCCTTCCAGCGCTTGATCGCCGGCACCATTTCATCGTGCTCGGTGCGTTTTTCGGCCGCCGGCGGAGCGCTGCCGGCAAGCGCGGCATACATCGAGGCGCCGATGCTGTAGATGTCGCTCCAGGGGCCGAGCTGGTCGCGCGAGCGAAACTGTTCAGGCGCGGCAAATCCGGGTGTGTACATCGGCTTCAACATCGGCTGGTCGGAGGCCAGGGTCTGCCGCGCGGCGCCGAAGTCGATCAGCAGCGGGCTGCCGTCGATGCGCAGGTAGATGTTGGATGGCTTGATATCCAAATGCAGCAGCTTGTGCGTATGCACTTCGCGCAGGCCGTTGAGCAGCCGTGCGAAAACTCCGCGGATGAAGCTCTCGCGGATCTGGCCCTTGTTGCGGTGAATGAAGTCGTGCAGGGTGCGGCCACGTTCATACTGCATGACCATGTAGACGGTCTCGTTGGCGCGGAAGAAGTTGAGCACCCGCACCACATTGGGGTGCTGCAGCTTGGCCAGCGCGCGCCCTTCCTCGAAAAAGCAGCGCATGCCGTAGCGGAAGGCGGGCAGGTTCTCGTCCGAAATTTGCGGCACGATTTCGCCCTCCTTGCGCAGTGCCAGCGAGTTCGGCAAGTACTCCTTGATCGCAACCGGATTGCCCTGTTCGTCGGCGGCCAGATAGACAATGGAGAAACCGCCGAGCGAAAGCTGGCGCTCGATGATGTATTCGTCAAGTTGATAGCCCGTCGGCAGCGGCTGATTCGATTGATTGACCATTACAGGCTATGATTGTCTCTTGTGCGAATTCTCAAGCTTTGCCCGGACGCTGTAAAGCCGCGGCGAGGCCAGACTGGTCGATCCCATGAGTGTCCTGAGCATGACAGGCTTCGCCTCCGAGGCGCGCGACCTGGGCAGGCTGACCCTGAATCTCGAACTGCGCAGCGTCAATTCGCGCTATCTCGATGTTGCATTCCGCATTGCCGACGATCTTCGTCTGGCTGAACCGCAACTGCGCGAAGCGATCGGCGCCCGTATTGCGCGCGGCAAGGTCGAATGCCGGCTGTCGTTTGCGCGCAACGACAGTGTCGCACGCGAGTTGGCGTTGAACCCGGAATTGCTGGCACAACTGCAGAGCCTGCAGGGCGCGGTGCATCGGCGGTTTCCCGATGCGGCCCCGCTTTCGGTGGCCGAACTGCTGCGCTGGCCCGGCATCCTGGCCGACGATACCCTGACCTTCGAGCAATTGCAGCCGGAGATTGCCGCGCTGGCTGCCTGCGCGCTAGACGAACTGGTCGCCACGCGGCGGCGTGAAGGCGAAAAGCTCGCCAGCATGATCATGGAGCGCATCACCCGCATGCGCGAACTGGTGGTGCAGGCCCAGCCCAAACTGCCGCAGATCGTCGCCGATTACCAGGAGAAGATCGCCAGCCGCTTGCGCGAGGCTGCCGCGACGCTCGACGAAGAGCGCATTCGGCAGGAGATCGCGGTTTTCTCCGCCCGCATCGACGTGGCCGAAGAACTGTCGCGACTGACTGCCCACATCGACGAGGTGGCGCGTGTTCTCAAACAGGGCGGCGCCGTCGGCAAGCGGCTCGATTTCCTGATGCAGGAACTGAACCGGGAAGCCAACACCCTGGCCTCCAAATCGGTATCGACCGATCTGACCGGCATTGCCGTCGAACTGAAGATTCTGATCGAACAAATGCGCGAGCAAGTCCAGAATATCGAGTAAGGGGCGAGGGGTGAGGGGTGAGGGGACTGCATTCCACTCTCCGACGCTTGGCCCCTCACGCCTCACCCCTCACCCCTCACCCCTCACGCTTCACGGGGTTTCACCATGAAAGGCTGCCTGTTCATCATTGCCGCGCCTTCCGGCGCCGGCAAAACCACGCTGGTTCGGGAACTGCTGGCGCGCGATCCTGCCCTGAAGCTCTCCGTCTCCTACACGACCCGGGCAGCCCGGCCGGGCGAGCGCGACGGGGTCGATTACCACTTCGTCGACCGGCAGCGATTTCTGGCGATGCGCGAGGCCGGCGAGTTTCTCGAGTCGGCAGAAGTTCACGGCAACCTCTACGCCACCTCGCGGGCCTGGCTTGAGGGTGAAATCGCCGCCGGGCGCGACATCGTGCTGGAGATCGACTGGCAGGGCGCGCGCCAGGTGCGGCTTGCATTTCGCGAAGCGGTCGGCATATTCGTTCTGCCGCCGTCGATCGAGGTACTGGAACAGCGGCTGGTCGGCCGCGGTCAGGATGCGGCGGAAGTCATCGCGCGCCGTCTGGCCAACGCGAGGGGTGAAATGCATCATGTGAGCGAGTTTGATTATGTTATAATTAACAAAGAGTTGCGAAACGCCGCCGACGAGCTTGAAGCGCTCGTCAAGGCGGCCCGGCTGCGTCTTTCGGTGCAGCGAGCACATCACCCGCAACTATTCTTCCAATTGACCCAGAGCGACGACGAGGATTAACGATGGCACGCGTAACCGTTGAAGACTGCATCAAGCGCATCCCCAACCGGTTTCAGTTGACGCTGGCCGCCACCTACCGCGCGCGCCAACTATCGGCCGGCAGCACGCCGCAGGTAGACGCCGACCGCGACAAGCCCACCGTCGTCGCGCTGCGCGAAATTGCCGCGGGCAAGGTCGGGCTCGAAGTGCTCAACCGCGGCGGCGCCTGAGCCCACGGCGAACGGGGAAGGCGTGGAAGCCGCGTCGAAGATCCCCGAAACCGGCGGGTTGCCGCACCCGCCGAGCAGCACCCCTGTAGCCGCCGATTTCGAGCGCTTCCGCAAATTCCTGACCGGCTACCTGCGTCCGGAAGACATCGGCCGTATAGAGGCCGCCTACCATTTTTCCGCAGCCGCCCATGCCGGGCAGACGCGTATCAGCGGCGATCCCTACATCTCCCACCCGCTCGCCGTCGCCGAGATCCTGTCCGCCTGGCATCTCGATCCACAGGCGCTGACGGCCGCGCTGCTGCATGACGTGATGGAAGATAGCGGCATCGTCAAGGACGAAATCAGCGACAAGTTCGGCAAGACGGCCGCCGATCTGGTCGATGGCGTTTCCAAGCTCGACAAGATCGAGTTCCAGTCGCACCAGGACGCCCAGGCCGAGAACTTCCGCAAGATGCTGCTGGCGATGGCACGCGACGTTCGCGTGATACTCATCAAACTGGCAGACCGGCTGCACAACATGCGCACCCTGGACTGCATCCGTCCGGACAAGCAAAAGCGCATCGCCCGCGAAACCCTCGAAATCTATTCGCCGATCGCCAACCGGCTCGGTCTCAACAATATCTACCGCGAGTTGCAGGAACTGGCGTTCCGCTACCTTTACCCGCTGCGCCATGCGGTGATCGCCAAGGCGGTGCGCTCGGCGCGCGGCCACCGGCGCGAGGTGGTCGGCAAGATCCTCGAATCGATCAAGCGCCGCCTGCCCGAGCACGGCATCGCGGCTGAAGTCCATGGCCGCGAGAAGCACCTGTACGGCATCTACCGGAAGATGGTGCAACGGCATCTGTCGTTCTCGCAGGTGCTCGACATCTACGGCTTTCGCGTCATCGTCAAGGACGTTCCGACCTGCTATCTGGCGCTCGGCACGCTGCACGCGATGTACAAGCCGGTGCCCGGCAAGTTCAAGGATTACATCGCCATCCCCAAGGCCAACGGCTACCAGTCGCTGCACACCACGCTGATCGGCCCTTACGGCACGCCGGTCGAAGTGCAGATCCGCACCGCCGAGATGCACCACATCGCCGAGTCGGGCGTCGCCTCGCACTGGCTGTACAAGGAAGACGACGCGCTCTCCGAGTTGCAGCGCAAGACCCACAAATGGTTGCAGTCGCTGCTCGAACTGCAGAACACCGCCGGCGATTCCGCCGAGTTCCTCGAGCATGTCAAGATCGACCTGTTTCCCGGCGAGGTGTACGTCTTCACGCCCAAGGGCAAGATCATGGCCATGCCGCGCGGTTCGACGGCGGTCGATTTCGCCTACGCCGTGCACACCGATGTCGGTCACCGCTGCGTGGCCTGCCGCATCAACTACGAGCTGATGCCGCTGCGCACCGAGCTGAAGAACGGCGATCAGGTCGAGATCATCACCGCCACCCATCCCAATCCGACGCCCACCTGGCTCTCCTACGTGAGGACCGGCAAGGCACGCTCGCAGATTCGCCATTTCCTCAAGAACATGCAGCAGCAGGAATCCTCGACGCTGGGCGAGAAACTGCTCAACAAGGCGCTCGACGAGATCGGCGTCAAGCCTGCGGCGATCGAGCCCTCGGCGTGGGAACGCGTGATGCGCGACACCGGCGCAAAATCCAGGCGCGAGATTCTCGAAGACATCGGCCTGGGCAAGCGCCTGGCGGCGGTGCTGGCGCGCCGGCTGGTGCTCAGCGACGACGTGCTGCCGCTCGATGCCAAGTCAGGCTCCGGTGCGGTGGTGATCCGCGGCAGCGAAGGCGTGGCGGTGCAGTTCGGCAAGTGCTGTCGGCCGATACCCGGCGATCCGATCGTCGGTTCGATCAAGAAAGGCCAGGGGCTGATCGTGCACACCCACGATTGCCATGTCATTCGCAAGTCACGCCGCAGCGAGCCGGAGAAATGGATCGACGTCGAGTGGGACCCGGAACGCGGCCGGTTGTTCGAGGTGCGCATCACCGTCCATGCGCAGCACCGCCGCGGCGTGCTGGCCAAGGTGGCGGCGGCGATTTCCGATGCCGGCTCCAACATCGAAAACGTCAGCATGGATGAAGACCGCGGCCTTTATACGTCGCTGTTCTTCAATGTTCAGGTCAGCGACCGCATTCACCTGGCGCGCGTGATTCGCTCGATCCGCCGCATCCAGGAAGTCGTGCGCATCAACCGCGTCAAGACCGACGCGTAAGAGGCGCCATCCGGGTTCGCCGGTGCAGGTAGAATGCACGGCGTTACCCATCAACCGGAGCATGCGGCATGGCCATCTACGAATCCGAACACACGATCTTCATGCGCGAATGGCTGGAGAAGCATCCCGAGGAACTCGAGGAGCAACGGAAGGGCCGGGCACTGTGGTGGGACAAGCCGCAGACCCTCGATGCGCAACGGCGCGACGCCCAGGCCACGGTGCCGATGAAGGCCTACCCGTACCAGAGCGACGTCTGAGCGGCGCCGAATGATCATCCGACAGGGCGGCTGGTGGCCGCCCTGTGCATTTTCCAGCCGACGATTCAACCCAGCCGATGCTCGCCCCGTCGATCGCCTTCGTCGATCTTGAAACCACCGGCGCCAATCCGGCGCTCGACCGCATCACCGAGATCGCGATCGTCAAGGTCAGCGACGGCAGGCTCGAGTACGAGTGGTCGCAGCTTGTCGATCCCGAGGTGCCGATCCCGCCGCTGATCACCAGCTTCACCGGCATCAGCGACGCCATGGTGCGCGGCGCGCCGGTGTTCAGCCGCATCGCCGACGAAGTGCGCAGCCGGCTCGACGGCTGCCTGTTCGTCGCCCACAACGCGCGCTTCGACTTCGGTTTCCTCAAGAACGAGTTCAAGCGCCTGGGCGAGAACTGGACGGCGCGCGTGCTGTGCACCGTCAAGCTCTCCCGCGCGCTCTACCCGCAGCATCATCGCCACGGCCTCGATGCCCTGATCGCCCGCCACGATCTGCAATGCAGCGCGCGCCACCGCGCGCTCGGCGATGCGCAGGTGCTGTGGGATTTCGTCCAGCTCGTCGAACGCACCCATGCGGCGGATGTCATCGCGCAGGCCGTCGTGCGCGCCATGAAGCCGGCCAGCGTGCCGCCCGGCGTGCCCGCCGACGTGCTCGACGGCCTGCCCGATGCGCCGGGCGTCTACCTGTTCTACGGCGCCGCCTCCGACAACCCGCAGGCGCGCGCAGCCGCCACAGATAACGGTGCCGAGGTGCCGCTCTACGTCGGCAAGAGCATCAACATCCGCACCCGGGTGCTCACGCACTTCAACTCCGACCACCGCGCCGGCCGCCAGATGGAACTCGCCCAGGCGGTGCGCCGCGTCGAGTGCATCGAAACTGCCGGAGAATTCGGCGCCCTGCTCGCCGAAGCGCGGCTGATCAAGTCGCTGCGCCCGCTGCACAACCGCATGCTGCGCGTGCAGGGCGAACTATGCGCCTTGCGCCTGACGCCCGATTCGCCCAAGTGCGCGCTCGAAATCGTCTCCTTCGCCGACGCGGGCATCGAGGCGTTGCCCGCGCTGCACGGCCCGTTCAAGACCCGGCGCGACGCCCAGCACATGCTGCGCGAGCTGGCCGGCGCCTACAAGCTGTGCCTCAAGCGCATCGGTCTCGAAAGCGGCAAGGGCGGCGCAGGCGGCGCCTGCTTCGGCGTGCAACTGAAGCGCTGCGAAGGCGTCTGCTGCGGCCGCGAAAGCATCGAGCAACACGACGCGCGCCTCGCCGGCGCGCTGGCCGCGCTGCGGCTCAAGCGCTGGCCCTACGCCGGCCGCATCGCCCTGTGCGAACACGACACCGAGCGCGAGCGCACCGAGTTCCACGTCTTCGAATCCTGGTGCCACCTCGGCAGCGCCAGGACCGAACCCGAACTGCATGAACTCGCCGTCGCCAGAGTCGAACCGCACTTCGATCTCGACACCTACCGCATCCTCGTCAAACAGTTCGAGCAGATGCCGCGGGGGCTTATGGTCATTGACCTGCGAAGCGTAAACGCCCGAGTTTGACGCGTAGCCCAATGTCAGATCCTAGGATTCTGGCCTTTCCTTCCGTGCCGACTCGGGCGCCGCGTCCAGTAGCGCTAAACCGAGGCCACGACCGCTATAATCCTTTGTAGTAGTGATCAGCTGATCGCCATTGTCGCCAACGGTGTCTGGTCGTCAGAGAACGGACTTGGGCGTTTGTCCTTCGGCGCGCAATATAGCCAATCTGTGTTCAGTGTTCTGGAGCAGCAAGAATAATGAAGAAGTTGGTGAAGCTCTCGTCAGATCTTTCCGGCCTGTTGCCGGGAGAATTGGTCGAACGCACGGTCACTCAACAACTGTTTCCTTCGATTGCAAAGGATCGAGTGATAACGCAGAAGATTGAAGCAGCGGCGCAGCAGGTTCCAACGCAGCACCGCCTCTACAATGCGGATGCAAGAAGGATGACCTTTCTTGCAGACGAGAGCGTTCACCTCGCGCTGACATCACCGCCGTACTGGACGCTGAAGGAATACGACGGCGTCCATGGCCAACTTGGCGACGTCGAGGATTACGAGGGTTTTCTCACCGAGCTTGACCGGGTTTGGAGTTCATGTTTTGCGGCCTTGGTGCCTGGTGGCAGACTGATTTGCGTTGTCGGAGATGTTTGCCTCTCGCGCCGCAGGAATGCCGGCGTGCACGAAGTTGTACCGCTGCACGCGTCGATACAGGAGCGCTGCCGCCGGATTGGTTTTACCAACTTGGCACCGATCATCTGGCACAAGATCGCCAATGCGGCGTTCGAGAGCGGGGGAAAAGCGGGTGGTTTTCTGGGCAAGCCTTATGAGCCGAATGCCGTCATCAAGAACGATATAGAGTTTGTTTTGATGTTGCGCAAGCCGGGCGGCTACCGTACTCCAACGGTACCAGAGCGACTGCTCTCAGTGATACCGGAAGCATTGCACAAAGCTTGGTTCCAACAGGTCTGGACCGGTCTCGCCGGCGCGTCCACGAAGGATCATCCGGCACCCTATCCTCTCGAACTCGCGGAGCGGCTGGTGCGAATGTTCAGTTTCGTTGGGGATACCGTACTTGACCCGTTTCTTGGCACTGGCACGACATGTCTGGCTGCTGCCAAATGGGGGCGAAATAGCATCGGTGTCGAGATAAGTGCGGAGTATGCCGAACTGGCGCACCGCAGGTTTGAGAGAGGAGTCGGAGGGCTGTTCGGCGTCACTACCGTCGAATACATTCCAGGCGGCTCGCGCGAATCTTCCTTCGCGTGTGGGAGCGGCTTTTGAGGGATCAGGTCGAGGCGGCGATTGACAGCCTGCTTGCTCAACCGGCGACGTCAACGAAGCGACTGGAGAATCTTGCTGACTTCCTGAAGGTCCTTCTTGCTGAAAGCGGGCTTCCCGGTGTGCGCGGCGGTTCGGGCGGCGAACTGACCGTTCCCGGCCTTTCACGACCGAAGAACTGGGACGTTGCCTACGAATTCGCGGGTAAGTTTCGTCTTCTGATTTCCCTCAAGTCTTTGCTCAAGAATATCAGTGGATCGGTGCCCAACCGGACTGACGATCTGCAGGGAGAACTGGCGAACGTCCAGCAGCTTCGGCCGGAAATCGTCATCGGCTACGTCGTACTTGTCGATGTCTCGGAAGACAAGCGGCGAAAGGAAGATGGACTGATGTGGTCGGAATACTTCGAACAGATTCTCCGCAGGCTGGCCATTCGACGTGCCCCGCTCTGGAATCAAGGATTGATGGAAGGACTGTGGTTCGTTAGGTTCGATCGCAGCGAGCCTCGCGGAAAGCGATTGCTCAATCCAGAAAAGGTTGAGCGTGAGGGAAATGAATTCGTCCGATCGTTGCTGTGCGAGCTGAAGTTGCGCGAACCTGCAGTTCAACTTACCCAGCCAATTGACTGCGCGGGACATTCCCGGACGGCAATGTAGGCGCGAAGCTCAGGCGCGAGGGCGATTGGCACCGCGCAAGTATTGGGCGGCTTGTCGTGCGCGGCGTTGATCTGACAGATTGGTCTGGCGGTAGTGCCACTGGGCTGGCCGGATCTGAGTTTCATCATTCGGTCGGGCTCAGGTGGGCCGCTGACGCGATGGCGCGCTTCCCTGAAGCCGGCTTGAGCGCCCGCCCGGGCGCGATCGCCAGTCCGACGTCGCCCTGCAAGCCGCATGGAGCGGCCGTCTTCAGCATGCCTGCCCGGAGAGGCCCGTGGAATGGCGCTCGCGCGCCGGCCGCCTCTGCGAGCCTTATCACGCCAGGCTCGCAGATCGGCATGTGCGAAGCACGCCAGTCCATGCGGGTTTCAAGCTGGGCCGATCCAAAATACACGCCGGACTCTTCGACGCACCGACGACGCCGGTCGCCGGCTGGCCGGCAGGGCGCGCTTGGTGCCCCGCCCCATGACCAGGGCAATCGCATCAAATTGAGGCGAACCCGAGGAGGGATTCGCGGTAAGAATCAGAGGAAGCGGCAAGGATGCGACGGGTGTGGATGCCGCCCTTACGCGACTTGTCGAGGCGAAACAAGTTCAGGACCAGACGACGAACGATGGCCAGGTTGGCCCCGGCATTTTTTACGCGAGCCCGCATCTGGTCGTCATTGAGGGCAACGTCCAGACACCAGTGGACCCGGTTCTCGATTCCCCAGTGAGCCCGGACCACATTGGCCAGCGCGTTGGCCTCGGGAGCGATGCTGCCGATGTAGAGGCGCCGCTCCGAGCTCGTCTTGCCGTGGATCGTGCGTTCGGCCTCGATTACCCCGAACATCTTCAGGTCGGCCCATTGCTCGGGAGCGGTCAGGCAGTCCAGTTGGTCAAACGCCCAGCAGCGTCTGATCTCCAGCCGTCCATGATCCTTCTGCACCGACTCGGTATAGGTGTGAGCCGTGTGCTTCCAACCCTCGGCCTGGCCGATCTCGAAGAATGTCGTGATCGATTCGGCCAGCTTCGGTTGGTTGTCCTTGACCGCCAGGACACAGTCGGCCTGTTTGTCGCGGATCGCCTGGGCGATGTTAGCGTGGGTTCCCATGGCATCGATGGTGACGATGGCTCCCTTGAGCAGCAGAGCCTCGAGCAGCACCGGAATGGCCGTCAGTTCGTTGGATTTCTCGGCACAGGCTTCCTGCCCCAGTATGAGCTGCGCCTCGCTGGCAAAGGCGCTCACCAGATGCAAGGCTTGTTGCCCCGTCATCTTGCTGCGCCGACTCGCTTTGCCGTCTATGGCTACGACCGTCCCTTCGGCCAGAGCAGGCAGCACACTACCCACCCAGCGCCGGAAACTCTTCTCAACGGTTCGTCGATCCAGCAAGCCGAACAGACGGCCAAACGTATCATGGGACGCAATCCCGCTTTCAAGCCGCAAAAAGCCACGCAGCCAGTCGATGCGCTCATTCGCCCACGCCTGGATACCGACAAAGTCGTCAACACCGCACATCAGCGCACATACGCTCACCACCAGCATCTCCACCAGATCATGCTTCGAGCGTTGCTTGGCGTCAATTATCTTGGCCGGTCGGCGACAATTATCCTGGCCGGTCGAAGCGAGGCATGTGGGTTTAGGTTTTCGCTTTTGACGTTGCCTTTGACTTAGCTTTTTGTGTCTGCTCAGCCGG
>WBZP01000369.1_pt3 | contig 14232 bp, 6 predicted proteins | sample 5204301 | NCBI WGS metagenome assembly WBZP01 (sample SAMN12412401, study PRJNA552823) | activated sludge metagenome | isolation source: activated sludge from nitrification reactor of wastewater treatment plant... | place: USA: Pennsylvania | collected 2017 | reverse complement strand
CTCGAAGCGGTCGCCCGTGAAGCGCGCCGCCCCTCCCCCGAGCGTCGCGGCCCAGATCTCGCCGTCCCGCGTCTGCAGCATCTGGTTGACCCGCGGCGCGGGCAGGCCCGTGGCCGCGTCGTACACGACGAAGGACTCGGGCGGCGGCGCGGGGCGCGAGCCCCCGGGCAGGAGCCGCACGACGCCGCCGTCCTCGCGCCCGAACCACACGGATCCGTCGCGGGCGGGCAGCACCGCCCGAACGTAGTTCGACACCTGGCGGTCCGGCATGTCGATGGTGGTCCAGGCGCGCCCGTTCCAGCGCCCGGCGCCGTCCTGGGTCCCGACCCAGAGGTAGCCCCGCCCGTCGCGCGCGATCGCGTGCACCGTGTTCTGCGGCAGGCCCTCGCGGTCGGAGAACGTGCGGACGGCGGGATGCGCGAGGTCGAGCACGTCCCCGCCCGGCGACGGGAGCGCGGCGAACGCGGCCGGTGCGAGCGAGCCGAGAAGGCCGAGCACGGCGGGCAGGAGGCGGGAGCTCATCGGGTGCCGGACGGGGGAAGGCTACCGGCCGGGCCGGGGCCGGTCAACGGCGTGGCGGGCGTCAGAATCTCCGTGCCCGTCGTCGTCGTCGGCGCCGCGTCCGCCGCGACGAGCCCGAGCGGCTCGGCGAGCGCGGCCTCGTACGCCGCGTCGTCGAGCGCCCCGGTCGCATGCAGCTTGAAGAGCAGGTTGCCCATGAGCCCCTCGAAGAACGGCGTCGGCACGCCGTCGGGGATCGAGCGCTGGTACTTCACCGGCCCCGGGATCATGGCGACGAGGAAGGCCATCTGCCGCGGGCCGAGCTCGCGCGGCTCGCGGCCGAAGTAGTGTCGCGCCGCCGGGCGCAGGCCGTAGAGGCCGGGGCCCCACTCGATCACGTTGAGGTAGATCTCGAGCACACGCCGCTTCCCGAGCGACGCGTCGAGGAGGAGGGCGAGCGCGGCCTCGGCGAGCTTGCGGCCGAGCTTCTTCTCGCGGGAGAGGAAGAGGTTCTTCGCGAGCTGCTGAGTGATCGTCGAGCCGCCGCGGGCGAACGTGCCGCGCGCGAGGTTCGTGGCGATCGCGGGCGGGAGCTCGGCGAGGTCGAGGCCGCGGTGGCCGAAGTAGCTCGCGTCCTCGCCGAGGAGCAGCGTGCGGACGAAGAGCGGCGGCACGTCGTCGAGCGCCACGAAGTCCGGCGACTCGGGCGACACGTCGATCGCGACGGCGCGGCCGTCGAAGGCGGTCGCGTGGTGGACGAACGGCCCCTCGAGCCGGCGGATCTGCGGCACCGGCCGGGTGGGGGGCTCGAAGTCGAGGCGCTGCTCGACCACGAGGGCGAGCGGCTCGGCGGCGCGGCCGTGGACGCGGAGCGCGGCGGCCGCCGTGCCGAGGTCGCTCGCGGGCAGGTCGAGCCCGGCCGTGGCGAGGAGGCGGGCGAGATCCAGCCTCTCGACCCGCGCGTCGAGGTCGACCTCCGCCCGGGCGAGGTCGGGTCCGGCCAGAGTGAGCCGGCCGCCGGCCTCGACGCCGGCCGCGGCCACGTGGAAGCGCGGCACGTCGAGCGTTCCCGAGCCCGGGCGCACGAGGATCTCGGCCTCGCCCGCGACGTTCGTCGGCGCGCCCGTGCCCGCGGCGCACTCCTCTTCGCCGGGGTCGAGCGACGCCAGCGCGAACCCGCTCGCCTGCAGGCGAGCGGACGCCCGCACGAGCCCCGTCGCGTCGCGGACGAGCTGCGCCTCGCCGCCGAGCGTGCCGAGGTCGGCGACGCGGCAGCCGTGGCGCCGCACGTCGAGGAGTGACGACAGACGGGCGTCGCGCGCGTGGAGGAGGGCGAGGGTCACTCCGCGCCCGCGGCTCACGGACAGCTCCAGCGTCTCGCCCGGCGCGTCCCGGCGGAAGGCGAGGCTCGAGCCCGTCTCGACGACCCAGCGCGACGGGGCCACGGCGACGCTCAGCCCGGCCGGCAGCTCGACGGCGAGCCCGTCGAGGTCGGCCGTCGCGGCGCGGCCGACGAGGCCCCGCAATGACAGGCACGGCCGCACCCGGGCCTCCCGGCACCGCACCCGAACGCCTCCCGTGCTCTCGAGCACCACCTCGCGCAGCCGGAGCGAGGCGCCGTCCAACCGGAGGTCTCCGATCGTCGCCGCGAGGCCGCGCGAGCGGGCTTCCTGCTCGATCCGCCGGCGCAGCCGGGCCTCGAGCGCCGGCCGGGTGGCGGCCGCGGCGAGGGCCAGGGCGGCGACGGCCGCTGCGGCCACGAAGAGGCGCGCTCGTGAGCGGGAAGTCATGACGGGGCCCAGCCCGTCAGGCTAGCAACCTTTCCGGGCCGCCGCTCGTCTCACGGTTCGGGGGCACAGGGCTCCTTGACAAACTACCATTGTAGTTCTACCTTGGTAGTAGTCACGGCGCCCGCCGCCGGCGGGAGAGGAGAGTCGATGGCGCGGCCGACCCTGGGCGATCTCCAGCACGCGATCATGGCCGTCCTCTGGACGCGCGGGGAGGCGACGACGGCCGAGGTCCACGAGGCGCTGCGGCAGGAGCGCGGGCTCGCCTTCACTACGATCGCGACGATGCTCCGGAAGATGGAGGACAAGGGCGTCGTCACGCACCGGGCCGACGGCCGCCAGTTCGTCTACCGCCCGACCGTGAGCGAGGACCAGGTCCGGCGGTCGATGGTGGGCGAGCTCGTCGAGCGCCTCTTCGGCGGCGACCCGCGGGCGCTCGTCGCTCACCTCGTCTCGGAGAACGAGATCGACCCGGGCGAGCTCGCCGCGCTGAAGCGCCGGGTCGGCACGAGCCGCCGCCGCGGGAGGCAGTGATGGACCTCGCCGCCCGGCTTCTCCTCACGTACCTCGTCCACAGCACGGCCCTGCTCGGCGCGGCCTGGGTGGCCTGCCGCGTCCTCGGCGAGCGCCGCCTCGCCCTGCAGGAGGCGCTCCTGCGCGCGGCGCTCCTCGGCGGCTTCGTGACCGCGGCCCTGCAGGTCGGCGGAGGCGTCGCGCCGCTCGGCGGCGCGCTGAGGCTGCCGGCGGCGACCCCCGAGCGGACCACCGCCGACGCGGCGAGCCCGCTCCCGCTCGCGCCCGCCGCCGCTCGTGCCGCCGCCGTCTCCCTTCGCGCGGCAGCGACGGTCGCCGCCGTCGTCCCGGACGGGCCGGCCTGGCCGCGTCGGGCGGCCGCCGCGGTCCGCGACGTCGTCGGCGTCCGCTGGCGCGAGGCTCTCGGCCTCGCGTGGGCGACACTGGCCGCCCTGGCCCTGGCCCGGATCGCGGTCGCCTCGCGTCGCCTCTCCCGTCTCCTCCGCGGCCGCGAGGCGCTCGCCGCGCGGGCCCTGCCCCCCGGCCTCGAGGACGTCGCCGGGTCCCTCGGACTGCGCGCGCCCCTGCGCATCAGCGCGGCTCCCCGGCTGTCCGTGCCGCTCGCGACCGGCATCCTGCGCCCGGAGGTCTGCCTGCCGACGCGGGCGCTGGCCGAGCTCGGCGCCGAGGAGCGGGTCGCCCTCTGCGCGCACGAGCTCGCTCACCTGAGCCGCCGCGATCCCGCGTGGATCCTCGCCGCCCGCCTCGCCGAGGGCCTCGCTCCGCTGCAGCCGCTCAACACGTGGGCGCGGCGACGCCTCCAGGACGTCGCCGAGTGCCTGAGCGACGACCTCGCGGTCGCCGCCTCCGCCCGTCCTCTCGGGCTCGCACGGTCGCTCGTCGACGTCGCCTCCTGGACGCTCGGCGAGCCCGCCCTTCTTCCCGCCGCCGCGGCCGGCGCGCTCAGCGCGCGCAGCCGCCTCGGCCATCGCGTGGAGAGACTCATGGATCCCGTGCGCCGCCTCGAGCGTCCCCGCCGCCTGCTGCTTCCCGCCGCCGCCGCGGCCGTCCTCGCCACCGCCCTCGTGACGCCGGTCGTCTCGGGAAGCGCGAGCCGGGAGCCGGAGCCTCAGGCGGCGACGCCTCGGGCCGCCGCGTCCCCCGCGGCCAAGGCGGCGACTGCCACGCCGTCGGCCCCGACGCCGGCGGCCGAGCGCGCGTCTTCCGACGAGCGCCGGCCCGCCGCCGAGGAGCGGCTCGAGGAGATCAGCCGCCGCATCGCGGAGCGGGCCCGGCTGAACGAGGCCGAGATGAAGGAGCTCGAGGCGCAGCTGCAGGCCAGGGCCGAGGCCTTCCACCCGGAGGCGGACACGCGAGCCCTCGCCGTCGAGCTCGAGAAGGCCGCGCGGGAGCTCGCCGCAGCCAGCGCCGCGCGGGTCGAGGCGGGAGCCGACCGCCAGGCGCAGGCCGAGGCGGTGCGTGAGGCGGCCCGCCGCATGGCCGAGCTGCAGAGCGAGATGCGCGCGAAGGCCGCGGCCTTCCGGGTGCCGGCGGGAGAGATGCGCGCCCTGCAGGAGCAGCTGCGCGCGGTGACCGAGAGAGTCCGGCCCACCGACGCGGAGCGCGAGGAGCTGCGGGCGCTCTCGCGCGAGCTCGCTCGCCAGTCGAGCTTCGAGTCCGCCGAGGCCCGGCAGCAGGTCCTCGAGGAGGCGCGCAGCCAGGCCCGCGAGGCGCGGCAGGCCGCCGCCGCCGCGCGCGAGGCCGCGCAGGCCGCACGGGAAGCGATGCAGCAGGCCGCGGCCGAGCTGCGCCGCGCGGCCGAGGAGATGCGGAAGAGCCTGGCCGAAGCCGGGGCGCGGCACTGACCGCGGGGTCGCCGACCTGCTCTATGATGTCGGCGTGGCGAACCCGACGGCGGACCTCTTTCTCGCGAGCCTGAACCGCTGCCTCGCGGAGCCCGGCTTCGTGGCCGGGTTCTACGAGCGCTTCCTGAGCTCCTCCCCGGAGGTGCGTGACAAGTTCCGCGGGACGCACATGGAGCGCCAGTTCCGCGTGCTGGCCGACTCGCTCTTCGTCGTGGCGAACGCCGTTCAGGGCGAGGAGGGCAGCGTCGTCCGGAACGAGCTCGCGCGTCTCGCCGAGCGGCACGGCCGGAAGGACCTCGACGTCGCGCCCGCGCTCTACGGGGCGTGGTCCGACTGCCTGCTCGCCACGGCCCGCGCCACGGACCCGCGGTTCGACGGCGCGGTCGAGGCCGCCTGGCGCGAGACGCTCGACTTCGCCGTCCGCTACATGACCGCGCGGTACTGACGCGGGGACCGGGCGCCCGCCGCCCGCTAGAACGCGTGCCCGAGGCCGAAGACGAAACGGCCGAGGGGCTCGACGTAGGTGCCGTCGGAGTTCTTCCGCCGGTCGAGGATGACGCCGTACTCGACCCGGATCGGCCCGAAGGGCAGCATCAGGCGCAGGCCCCCGCCGACGGTGTGGCGCAGGTCGCGCAGCGAGAGCTCGCTCGCGAGGAGCCAGGTGTTGCCGGCGTCCCAGAAGACGCCGCCGTGGAGCTGCTTCCAGATGGGGAAGCGCAGCTCCTGGTTGAGCACGAGGACGCCCTGTCCGCCGAAGCCCTCGCTCTCGTCGAACTGCGGCCCGAGGCCATTCTGCCGGAAGCCGCGGACCGTCGTCGGGCCGCCGGACTGGAAGCGGTTCTCGAGCAGGTAGAAGGGGTCGTCGCCGGGGACGACGCCGGCGCGGTAGCCCGAGGCCCACACGAGCCGCTTCGCGAGCGGCACGTACGTGAAGAGCTGGCCGTAGAGCCGGACGTAGTCCACGTCCGAGCCCAGGTAGCGCCGCGCCGCCTCCGCCGTGGCCGTCCAGAACAGGCCCCGTCGCGGGTCGGTGAGCGAGTCGCGCCAGTCGCCGATCAGCGAAAGGCTCAGGTAGGCGCGGCGGCCGGCTACGAGCACGTCGCTGCCGACGTCATCGCTGTACTGGATGTCCTTCCTCGTGTAGCCCCACTGCAGGCGCAGCCGGTCGTGCCAGCGGCGCGAGCCCGTGTCCCGCAGCAGGGTGCGCGTCTGCTGCAGGCTGACGCCGCGCACCTTGCTCGCGAAGGACGCCGCGATGAGGCTCTCGTTGTCGGTCTCGTCGAAGTACAGCAGCTGCGTGCGCAGCCGCAGCCCGAGGAACGCCGAGGACTCGACGCCGAGCCGGTAGTTGTGCAGGTTGGTCGTCTGCAGCGTGTAGCCCTTGAGGCGCCAGCCCAGGCCGAACGGGTTGGCGAGCTCGAACCCGGCCGCGGCCTGCAGCCGCCCCTGGCTCGGCGCGCTGGCCGCGTCGCTCGAGCCGTTCGACTGCGGCACGTCGTAGCGCAGGCCGTACTCGAGGGTGACGTCCGGGCGCTCGACGTAGCTCACCACGAGGTCGCGCACGTCCGGCTGGCCCGGCACCGGGACCGGCACGACGTCCACGCTCGTGAACACGTCCATCTCCGAGAGGCGGGCCCGCGTCTGGGACAGCTCCTGCGGCCGGATGACCGCCCCCGGCGCCACCTCGACCTGCCGGCGCACCATCGCGTCGCGCGTGCGGCCGCGCGAGGCGATGCGCACCTCGCCGCGCCGGGGCCGCGGGCCCGGCTCCGCGGCGAAGGACACGTCGACGTCCCCGCCCCGCGGCTCGAGGACGCCGCGCACGCGCGCCTCCATCCAGCCTTCCTCCCGGTACCAGGCCGCGATCGCGTCGCGGTCGGCGAGGTACGCCTCGACGTCGAACGGCTGGCCGGCGCGCAGCCGCAGGGCGGGCCGCGCCGCGCCGGCGTCGGCGACCTCCTTCGGAAGGTCCACCCGCGCGACGCGCGAGGCCCCGCGCTCCCGCACGGGGATGGTGACGGTGAGCACGCCGGTCGCCGCGTCGAAGGCCGTCCGCGGCGGGCCCAGCCGCGCGCGGAGGTAGCCCGCGCTCGCGTAGGCGATGCGGGCCTCCGCCGTGAGGCGGGCCGAGCGGTCGAGGGCCTCGAAGAACGCCCGCGACCCGGGCTTCGGCAGCGTCGCCGCGAGGCGGGCGTCGCCGAGCGCGGAGTTGCCCTCGAACGCGACCGCGACGCGCGAGCCTTTCGGCCCCCGGGTCACCTCGAACGTCACCTCGGCCTGGTCGGCTTCCGTCCGGGTCCGGGCCTCGACGCGGGCCGCGTAGAAGCCGCGCGCCTGGAGGGAGACGCGCAGGGCGCGGGCCACGGCGCTCGCGGCCGCCTCCGGCGAGGCGTAGGCGGGCCACGCCTCCATCGCCTCCCGGCGCCGGCGCTCGCCGGGGTCGTCGCCTCTCCACGCGACCGCGACGTGCGGCCCGGGGACGACGCGCAGGACGAGCTCGAAGCGGGAGCGCTCGTGCCCCTTCACGGGCTCGCTGACCGCGTCGACGGCGGCGCCCCGAAAGCCGCGCTGCACGAGCTTCGCCCGCACGGCGTCGGCCGCCTTCTCGATCCGCGGCGGGTCGTAGCGGTGGCCGACCTTGAGCCCCGCCGCGTCGACGAGATCCTTCTCCGCGAGCGTCGGCGGGCCGCCCTCGAGGCGCAGGGCGGTCAGCTTGTGGGGCTCGGCGGGCTTCGCGTCCGTCGCGGTCTTCCGGCGGGGGACGAGGTCGAAGCTCAGGCGGTCCGTCACCTCCGCCGCGAGGCCGCTCGCGCGGTCGTCGATGCCGCGGACCCGGAAGCGGCCGCCCCTCGGGTTCCACTCGACGACGAAGCGCTGCTCGGTGCCGTCGAGCCGGGTCGAGTAGACGACCGCGAGGTCCTGCCGCAGGCGGGTGCCGACGTTGAAGCGCTCCGTCGGGTCGCTCTCGTCGAGCAGGAGCGTCTGGTCGCTCGAGACGTCGATGAGGAACGTCTCCCCGACTCCCTTCTGCAGCGCGCCCCCGAGGGCCGCCGCCAGCTCCTCGGCGACGATCGCCGCGCTCTGCGAGGCGGCGGCCTGGGCGGTGCGCCCGGTCAGGAGGAGCGAGAGCAGGTCGCTCTGCGACAGGTCGGGCCGGTTCGAGGACGCGATGTCGAGCTGCAGGTCCTCCATCGAGCCCTGCGCGCGCAGCGTCATCGCCACGCCTCCGACCTGCGTGACGCCGCTGAAGTCGACCTCGGGCACGCCGGTGGGGTAGCCGTTCAGCTCGACGCGGCCGTCCTGGGGGCGCACACGCGCCCGGCGGATGGTGAGGCGCCCGCCCTCGAGGAGGCTCAGCTGCCCGGTGGTCACGGGCTGAGCGAGGGTTCCGCCGACCGTGAGCGTCCCCGCGATGTCGAGGCTCGCCTGGCTGTTGCGCACCCGGACGGGATCGGCGAGGCGCACGCCGATCCCGAGGGGAAGCCGCTCGGTCAGCGAGGTCTCGCCGTCGATCGCGGCCAGCTGGTAGTCGAGGCGGTCGAGCGACTGGCCGCGCGCGTCGAACTCGGCGGTGTAGTAGGCCTGGCTCACCGCCACGTCGCCCGTCACCTCGTAGCGCCCGGCGTCGCCCGCCACGCGCAGGAGGCCCGTCGCGCGCCCGCGGAAACCCTCGGGGTAGCTGATCGGCACGCGGCGGGCGTCGAGCGCGAGCTCGGCCGGGCCCAGGAGCCCGGGGCCGAAGCTCATCCGCCCGTCGGCCGAGAGGTGGCCGTCGCCCGAGGCGGCTGTCGCACGGAGCGTCGCGTGGTCGCCCGCGAAGCGCACCTCGCCCTCGATCTGCGTGGCCGTGAACTGCAATGTCTCGAGCGTGACGCGGCCGCCGGCGACCGTGATCGCTCCGTCCACGGTCGTGCCCTCCGCGCCCCACGCGGCCCGGAGGTCCGCCCGGGCGGGGCCCGCGAGGCTCGTGTCCGGCACGAAGGGGCCGATCATCCGCAGGTCGAAGGGGCCCGCGATCACGGCCGAGCCGCGCGGATCCTTCCCGCCGAGGCGCGCCTCGGCCCGCGCCTCGACCGTTCCGAGGGGGCCGGCGAGGCGGATCGGCTCCTGAACGAAGCGGCCGTCGGCGAGGCGCCACGCGGCCGGCGCGACGAGGCCGACCCGGCCCTCGGGTGAGACGGACTCGACCCGCGTGAAGCGGCCCTCGGCGCGGACGGCGTCGAGGCGGGGTGCGGTCGCGGAGATCTCCCCGCTGGCCGACACGAGGAAGGACGGCGTCTCCGGCGTGCGCTCGGCGAGGGGGATCGCGAGGCGCGAGAGATCGACGTCCGTCGCCTCGAAGCGCAGGCGCGCCGCCCGGCCCGCGCCGAGCGCGGCGAAGGGCAGGCTGCCGGTCGCGCGGACGGCGCCGCCGAGGACGCGCGCGCTCGCCTCGTCGAGGAAGGCCTCCGCGCCCTCGAAGCGGCCGCGGAGCTCGGCCTGGCTCACGCGCGTCCCGCCGAAGCGGCCGCGGGCCCCGGCGAGGCCGAACGAGCCGCGGACGTCGGGAGCCTCGGGCGTGCCCCGGACGCGGGCGCGGAGCGTGGCCGTACCGGCCGCCCGATCCTCCGGGGCGATGGCCTGGAGCGCCGCGAGGTCGAAGCCCCCCTCGACCGCGAGGTCGAACGCGCGGTCGGCGGCGAAGGGCACGCGGCCGTCGACGCTCAGCGTGCCCCGGGCCGGGCCGTCGGCCGTCGCGCCGCTCGAGGACGCCGTGTCGTCGCGCCGCGGGGCCGCGCCCGCCGTCGTGCGCGTCGAGAGCCGCAGGCCGCTGATCGTCGCCCCGTCGGAGTCGCCCCGGACGCGGAAGGGCTCGGTGCTCCACGCGAGCTCGCGCAGCCGGCCGGAGAGGGCGAGGCCCTCGCCCGCGTAGCGGATCCGCCGAGGCTCCCGCGCGGAGACCTCGACCACGACGCGGCCGTCCGCGCGGAGGCTCGCGCCCTCCGCCGCGGGCAGGGCGTCGAAGAGCGCCTGCGCGGGCAGCGCCGAGACGTCGAGTTCGAGGCGCAGCGGCCAGTCGCCGCGAAGAGCTCCGCCGCCCCGCAGGAACGTCGCCTCCCGCGGGCTCCCGCCCGCGTCGTCGCGGGTCGCGCCCTCGAGATCGAGCCGCACGCCGTCGGCCGTCGCGCGGAGTCGGACGCCGGGCAGGGGGCGGCCGTCGAGCGTCGCCTCCTCGATGGACACGCGGGCCGTGCCGGCCGGAGCGTCCGGCGTGCCCGCGACGTCGAACGCGCCGTCGACGCGGCCGTCCAGCCCGCGCAGCGACGCGGGCCAGCCCGGCGCGCGCCCGAGGCGGAGGCCGCTGGCCGAGCCGCTCGCCTTCGTCGCGCGCGTCGCGGTGTCGTAGGCGCCGCGCGCCTCGACCCGCCCGCCCGCGACCTCGGCGACGAGGCGCTCGACGTCGAGACGGCCCTCCGCGAACGAGCCCGAGGCGGTCACGCCGATCGGCTCTGCGACGTCGGTCAGCGACAGCCGGGCGTCGAGGTCGCCGCGCGCGGCCGGCCTCCCGAACGGGCCGTCGATCCGCACGCGCCCGTTCAGCGGGCCGCGGGCCTCGACGCCCGCCGCGGCCAGCAGCGGGCCGAGCTCGAGCGCGCGGGCTTCTCCCTCCAGGTCCCACGCGCCGGCCGCGGCCTCGAGCGGCAGGCCGCCGCGCACGACCGCCTGGCCGTCGCCCGAGCGGAGGACGAGCGGCTCGAGCGCGACACGGCCGCGCGCCCAGCGGCCCGCGCCCTCGACCGACACCGCGCCGGCCGCGACCGTCCTGGCCGGCGCCAGGCCCTCGCCGCGCAGCACGAACGCGACCGTCGGCGCCTTCACGGGGCCGGCGATCGTGCCGCTCGCTTCGATCGTGCCCGCGAGCTCCGGCGTCGCGGCGGCGCCCGCGTCCGCGGCGAGCGCGCCCGCTGCCTCGAGCGGCAGCGTCGCCGCGAACCGGCCGTCGACGTCCAGCTCCGGGGAGAGGGTGAGGTCGCCGGCGAGACGCGCGTCGCGGGCCTCGAGGCGCAGGCGGCGGAGGTGCACGCGACGGCCCTCGACCGCGAGGTCGGCCGCTCCGGCGAGCGGCACGCCCGGGGGGCCGCCGCCGCGGCGGGGGGCCGCGGGAGGCGCCGGGCGGAGGGTCAGCGAGCCGCTCGCGCGACCCTCGGCCGGATCGAGGCCCTTCGTGGTGTAGCGCAGCGAGCCCTCGAGGAGGGCGCGGACCGGCAGGTCCGCGCCGCCCGCCGCGCGCGCCAGCGCGCGCACGTCGAGCGCGGTCACGCGGAGCCGCAGCTCGGTCGGCGAGACGCCGTCGACGCCGACGGCGCCGTCGGCCGTGAGCCGCGCGGCGCTTCCGGTCGCCTCCGCCGCCTCCACCACCAGCCGTCGGGAGTCGAAGCGGCCGCTCGCCGCGGCGGTCCAGGGTCCGAGTGTCCCGACCGTGATCCCGCCGGGCGTCGCGAGGCGCAGTGTTCCCGTCATGTCGCCTCCGGCTAGCGTGACGCTCGCGTCGGCGAGGACATGACCCTCGACCCGCGCGCCCGCGGACGCGGTCGCGAGCCGAGCGACGTCGGCTCCCGCGCGCAGCGCGAGCCGCCCGTCCGTCGGGGAGACCCGCTCGAGGGCGCCGGACGCGTCGAGGGAGGCCCCGTCAGCGGTGACGCTCGCGGCCTCGATCACGAGGCGGCCGCCCTCGACCACGAGGCGCCCTTCGCCCTTCAGCCGCTTCAGCTCCACGCCGCCGCCGGGCGGGGCCACGACGCCGTCGCGGAGGGTCACGCGGACGGATCGGGGCGCGCCGCCCTCCTCGAGCGTCGCGTCGAGCGGGCCGAGCACCGCGTAGGCCGTGCCCCTGGCGTCGCGCAGCTCCACGCGGCCCTCGACGAGCTCCGCCGCGGCCAGCCGGTCGAGGACGCCCCACGGCCGGGCGGCGAGCCCGACGGCCGTCTCCTGCGGCTCCGGGCGGCCGGTGTCGCGCACGACGACGACCGGCCGCACGACCCGGAGGCGCACGCCCGCCCAGGGCCCGGCGGTCGCCTCCGCCCGCTCGACGTGGAGCGACAGCCCCTCCGCGTCGACCTTGGCGTCCCCGATCTCGACGCGGCCGCGCAGGAGGTCGTAGTCGAGCGAGCCCAGCCGGACGCGCCCGTCGACGGCCGCGCTCAGCCGCTCCTCGAGGATCGCGCGGACCGAGCTGCGGCCCGGCGGGAGGTGGAGGAAGAGAAGCAGGGCCGCGAGGGCCGCGACCGCGAGCGCCCCCGCGACGAGGGCACCGCGAGCGGCTCGGCGCGCGAGCGAGCGCCGAGCCGTCGTCGCCGCCGCGGCCTTCGGGCCGTCCGCGCCGCCGGAGGGAGGGATCTCGCTCAAGCGGGGACGTGCCTCGGGGCGGAGGGAAGTGGAGTCACGGGATCTCGGACGACGGCCGGCGGGCGGGCGCCGAGATCCTCAAGTTACACGAGGGAATGGGCCGCGGCCAGCGACCCCCGCCGCGTCAGTAGCTGAAGCCGGCGCGCACGTAGAACGCCGTCCGCTCCTCGCTCCGGGCGAACGTGAAGGCCACCGCGTTCGACCGGGAGAGAAGGCCGACCCAGAGGCCTCCGCCCCAGCTCGCGTGCCACGTGTCCGACGTCTCGCCACGGAGCCACACGCGCCCCACGTCGCCGAAGCCGAGGAGCCCCCACTCGCCGGGGAGCGCCACGAGGAAGCGCGAGAGGTAGAGGCGCATCTCGCCGTTGAAGTAGACCGAGCTGTCGCCGATGAAGCGGTTCGGGTGGAGGCCCCGGACCGCGTCGGCGCCCGAGAAGAAGCCGCCCCCGCCGATCGAAGCGGCGCTGAAGAAGGGGTACCGGTCGCCCAGCATGTGCTTGCCGCCGGCGCGCAGCGCGACGGTGGCGCGTCCCCTGGCCCCCGCCGTGAGGTAGGTCGAGGCCGATCCCTCGACCCAGCCGTAGCTCTGCTCGACGTCCCAGCCCTTGGGGAAACCGGCGGCGATCGCCTGCAGGACGAGGCCCGAAACCGGATACCCGGACTTCCCGAACGGCCCCGTGATTCCGGACCGCGCCGCCATGCCCTGCCGGTAGGCCGTCCGCGTGTCGAGCTGCAGCCGCGCCCAGCCGCCGGCCTCGCCGAAGTTCCCGGAGCCGTAGGGGCGCTCCACGTTCACGAGGCGCGCGCCGTCGTCGGTCCGCGCGTAGCGCAGCACCGGCGCGAGCGTGATCTCGAGGGGGCCGGCGATCGGCAGCGTCAGGCTCGGGGCCACGAGGAGCTGCTTCTGGGCGACCTTGTTGAAGTCGCCGTCGGCCGCCGGCTCCGTGTCGTTGCCGTGGCCGTAGTAGCGCAGGACCTCGAGGCCCGAGTAGCGGGTGAGCATCCCCATCCGCACGCGCGAGTTCGCGCGGTTGAACTCGCCCTCGTACTCGGTCTTCGGCTCGTTCGCGGCGAAGGCCCATCCGGCCCGCAGCGTGTGGCGGCTCGCGTACGGCTGCTGGCGGAAGCCGTAGCTGACGGTCGAGAAGCCGCCGCCGACGAACACGCCGATGTCGGAGCCGTAGCTGACCCACGGCACCGGGAACCAGTCGCGGCCCCAGTCTCGCGGCGGGATCCACGGCGCGCCCTTGGGCCCCGGCGGCGCCGTGTAGGCACGGCGGTCCCAGGCCGTGCGCGGGCCCGCGACCACCCGGTCGCCGCCCTCGGAGTCGTAGACGCGCGTGCGGCCGGCCTTCGAGTCGTCGACGACGTCGGAGCCGGTCCCGGTCACGACCCGCAGCTTGATCGGCCCCTCGCGGCCCTCGGTGACGACCCGGTCGTTGCCCCCGCGCAGGTACAGGCGCACCTCCCCCGTCTCGCCCGGCTCGAAGCGCCGGCGGAAGTACGGCGGCCGCGCGTGCCCGGTGTCGTCGAGGGCGGCGATCTCCACCTCGAGCGCCCCGCCCTCGAGCCGGCGGGCCCGAGCCTCCTCCGGCGCGTCGGTGCCCTGCACGTCGACCTCGCCCGCGAGGTGGCGGTAGTAGACCTCGGCCTCTTCGACGAGCGCGTCGCGGCGCTTCTTCATCGCGGCGACGATCCGCGCGCCGTCGATCGCGTACCACTCGGCCGGCATCCGGCGGGCCGCTCGCTCGATCGCCTCGTCGGTCACCCGCGCCGCGAGCTCGGCGGCCGCCTCGCGCCACGCGGCGCGGGGCAGCTCCGGCAGCAGCCAGCGGTCCTGCTCGCGGCCGTTGTAGGTGAGGCCGAGGATCCGGTCGTACTTCGGCCCGAACGTCCGGATCTGCGGAATGAACCCGGCGGCCGCGCGCACGAGCAGCCCCTCGTACCGGGCGAAGGCCTGGTCGCGGTCCTCGGGAATGGGATGCCACGAGGCGTCGCCCGCGCGCCGGGCCCAGCGCCACTGCTTGCGGTGGCGGTCGAAGTCGGAGACGAGCACGTCGAAGAGCCGCGCCCTGAGGTACTCGCGCACGGCGACCCGGTCGGCCGGCCCGGCCGCGAGCCGCCGGTACATCTCCATGTGATCGACGATCTCGACCGCGCCCTCGAATCCCGGGTGGGAC
>WBZP01004653.1_pt1 | contig 14233 bp, 14 predicted proteins | sample 5204301 | NCBI WGS metagenome assembly WBZP01 (sample SAMN12412401, study PRJNA552823) | activated sludge metagenome | isolation source: activated sludge from nitrification reactor of wastewater treatment plant... | place: USA: Pennsylvania | collected 2017 | reverse complement strand
CTGGATTTTCTTTAAGCAGCGTTTTGAATGAGTGCCTGTTAAGCCGTATAAACAGGCAATCTTTTTCTGCAATGGCAGATGCTGCATAAGGTTGTTCATCAAATAGAGGGAATTCACCAAAACTCTCACCCTCTTCAACCATGTATTGAAGTACTTCGCGTCCTTCATCATCTACATTCACCCAACGTACAGTACCTTCTACCAGTTGATGATAAAAATTACAAGCACTTCCCTCACTGAATATGATTTCACCTGCACTAACTTTTTTATATGCAGCGCCGTAAGCCAGTAATGTATCAATCTCTATCATCATACTTAATGATTGTATTTCAAAAGTAAAATGAGTATAGCCCAGCCTCGCTGATCTCAGGTGTATAAGTATATGATTTGAATCACTTAGCGTGCCCAGGGAGGCAGTTCAACAAAATAATATGCACCATTGAACTGATTTTCGTCAGTTCCTTTAATAATATGATTTGACGCATATTTTCACCTTCTGCATGATTGTAATCTTGTGTGATCAAATCACTATTAAAACAAAATTATATGAAAAAAACAGCACTTGTTCTTTCCGCCGGTTTTTTTATGATAGCATGTGGCGGTGGCGCCGGTAGCAATACTGATACTGTTGTATCGGCTCCAACAGACCAGAAAGCCAGTAATGGCAATCCTTCATACGATCCGAACCGTGGAGAAGGAAAGTTTACCAAAGTTGACGTTGATCCAAAGTTGAATGAAGCCATGGCAGCAACAGGTGAAAAAATTTACAGTGTGAAGTGTGGCAGTTGTCATAAAACAACGGAAGAAAAACTGGTCGGCCCTGGTTGGAAAGGTGTAACGTCAAGACATTCAGCAGAATGGATCATGAACTTCATTACCAATACTGATGAAATGCTTAATAAAGATCCAAAGGCACAGGCACAACTTGAAATATGCCTGGTAAGAATGCCGAACCAGAACCTGGCCGATGATGATGCGAGAGCACTCTATGAATACATGCGCAAAAATGATGGTGTTAAATAAATTCTAAGTACAACCAATAACTACAGTTATGAGAAAGAGCAGTTTATTTCCAACAGTATTTGCAGTGCTGGCTACACTGGCAATACTACAGTCATGCAAACCCAAAAATGCAGGATCAGCGGTTAACTCCGATGCAGCTTCCAAAGCCTATGTTGCCCCCGGTAAATATGATGCTTTCTACAATTTTGTCTCGGGAGGATTCAGTGGCCAAATGAGCGTATACGGCCTGCCCAGTGGCAGGTTGCTGAGAGTGATCCCAGTATTTTCTGTAGATCCTGAAAAAGGGTACGGCTACAGCGAAGAGAGCAAACCAATGTTGAATACATCTCATGGTTTTGTTCCCTGGGATGATCTTCACCACACAGAATTATCACAAACAAACGGCGAAATAGACGGAAGGTGGATCTTTGCAAATGCAAACAATACACCTCGTGTGGCCCGGGTTGACCTGGGAAGTTTCCGCACATCAGAGATCATTGAGTTGCCAAACAGCGCAGGGAATCACAGTTCACCATTCATTACAGAGAATACTGAATATGTAGTTGCAGGAACACGCTTTAGTGTACCACCGGATGATGTAAACGGCGACGTACCCATCAACACCTACAAACAAAACTTTAAGGGATACATCAGCTTTATCAGCGTTGGTAAGGATGACGGTAAAATGGATATCGCATTCCAGATACAATGCCCGGGTGTAAACTTCGATCTCAGTCATGCCGGTAAAGGAAAGTCACACGGCTGGTTCTTCTTCAGTTGCTATAATACTGAACAGGCAAATACATTGCTGGAAGTAAACGCATCTCAACGTGATAAGGATTTCATTATGGCAGTTAACTGGAAGAAAGCGGAAGAATACCTTAAAGCAGGAAAAGGCAAAAAGGTTGCAACAAAATATGCGCACAATACTTACAGCGAAAAATCACATACTGCTGTTTCTGAGATCAAAACAGAAGTTACAGTGTTAGATGCTAAAGAACTGAAAGACATCTGCTATTTTATCCCCTGTCCTAAATCACCACATGGCTGTGATGTTGATCCAACAGGAGAATATATTGTAGGTAGTGGTAAACTGGCTGCATTGATACCTGTATTCAGTTTTGATAAGATACAAAAAGCTATTGCCGACAAGGCTTTCGAAGGAGATTACGATGGTATCCCTGTAATAAAATATGATGCAGCTTTACACGGAGAAGTAAAAAAACCTGGTCTAGGACCATTGCATACAGAATTTGATGGAAAGGGAAATGCTTATACAACATTTTTTGTATCCAGTGAAGTGGTAAAATGGAATATCCAGGACCTTAAAGTTGTTGACCGTGTTCCTACTTATTATTCAGTTGGTCACTTATGTGTACCGGGAGGCGACAGTAAAAAACCCAATCCTAAATATGTGATCGCTTATAATAAAATAACAAAAGACCGCTACCTGCCTACCGGCCCTGAGCTGGCACAAAGTGCACAGTTATATGATATCAGTGGTGATAAAATGCAGCTCATCCTGGACTTTCCTACCATCGGTGAACCACACTATGCACAGGCTGTAGCAGCAGATGTTATCAAAAGCCGGTCGATCAAATTTTATAAGATTGATGAAAATGCCAATCCTTATGTTGCAAAAGGTGAGGGCGAAACCAAAGTGGTAAGAGATGGTAACAAAGTACATGTGTATATGACCTGCATACGCTCACATTTTTCACCCGATAATATTGAAGGAGTAAGAGTAGGTGACGAGGTATATTTTCATGTCACCAATCTTGAACAGGATTGGGATGTGCCTCATGGATTCGCCATTAAGGGAGCGAATAATGCTGAATTACTTATCATGCCGGGAGAAACTCAAACCCTTAAATGGGTGGCAGAGAAGGCTGGCATTTTCCCATTCTATTGTACCGACTTCTGCAGCGCTCTTCACCAGGAAATGCAGGGATACCTGAGGGTCTCACCTGCTGGAAGCAGTTTGCCAATTAGTTTCAGTACCGGTAAGAACATCCCAAAACCTGATAGCACCAACGCAAAATAAATAATTGGCTGGCCGGTGTTTCATTTTTCATTTTGCACCGGCTGGCTTTTTCAAACTCTAAATATTGATGTTATGAAAAAGTTCAAGTTGATTTTCGCAATAGGAATGCTGGCATTAATGTCAGCATGCAATGATGAAAAAGCTGGCAATGCAGATACTACAGGAACAGCAGAGGCGGCAACACCTGCTTCCGGCGGCCAGGAAGCTGTCCAGGATGATGTTTCTGCAAAAGATATAGTGAAAGTAGCGGTAGGGTCTAAAGATCACACGACACTCGTGGCGGCTTTAAAACAGGCTGACCTGGTTACATCATTGTCGAATGCCGGCCCATTTACAGTATTTGCACCGGTGAATGCAGCATTTGATAAACTGCCTGCCGGCACTGTAGATGGTTTGATGAAAGATGATAAAAAAGCAGATCTGCAGAATATTCTGCAATACCATGTAACAGTTTCGGCCATCAGGGCAGAGAACCTGGTAGATGGCCAAACCCTGGGCATGGTTAATGGTGATAATGTAACAGTAAGTGTGAAAGACGGAAAAATTATGCTTAATAATTCAGCAACCATCATAGCCTCAATTCCTGCCTCAAACGGTATGATACATGTAATAGATGCAGTACTGCTTCCACCTGCAAAAAAATAATGCTGGAGAAGTCGCCGTTGCTTTAAGAATAAAATAACCATGGTATGAAAAACAGTTTAAGTAATATCAGCAGGTTCCTGCTCATCATAGCTGCGATCGGATTGGCTTTGGTACTTCGGCAACCGATCTGGAGAATAGACCTGGATGCACCGCAATACCCCGAAGGGTTGAGATTGAAAATACTTGCTCATGAATTGGGAGGCGATGTGGCAATCATCAATGGATTGAATCACTACATCGGAATGAAAACATTGCACAAAGAGGATTTTGTTGAATTTAAGGTGCTGCCATATTGTATCATGTTTTTTACAGCAGCCTGCTTACTGGTTGCTGTTGTGAACAGGAGAAAATTATTGAACCTGCTTTTCATACTATTCGTTGCATTTGGGATATTGGCCATCGCTGATTTCTGGAGATGGGAGTATAACTATGGGCACAATCTTGATCCCAATGCTGCCATTATTGTTCCGGGGATGGCCTATCAGCCTCCTTTGATCGGCTTTAAACAATTGTTGAATTTTGGAGCCTATTCGGTTCCGGATATAGGTGGCTGGATTTTTATTGGCGCCGGTTTGCTCCTGCTCATAAGTGTGTTGCTTGAATGGAGCAGTTATAGAAAAGCGAAAAAGAGCTTTGCAATGCCTTTGTTACTGCTGATCTTCTTTTCATCAATGCTGACTGGATGCAAGTCAGGCCCGGATCCCATAGTTCCCGGAAAGGACAATTGCTATTTCTGCAAGATGACCATCACAGATGCTTCTTATGCAGCAGAACTGGTTACTACAAAAAGTAAGATTCACAAGTTCGACGATCTTCATTGCCTCCTCGCATTCATGAAATCAGGAATGATGGAACAATCTCAGGTAAAGGAAGTGTATGTAGCTGATTTCTCCGGTTCACACGGACTTGTAAATGTTAAAAATGCCCTGTTCATACAGGGAGAAAATATACATGCCCCGATGAATGGAAATGTGGTGGCTTTTACAAGTAATGACAGTCTTAAAAAATATGCTTCACAGTTTAACGCATCAACTGTTAACTGGAACCAGTTATTGAAATGAGATACATAATCCTGATAGTATGTGCTGCTTTTACATTCCCGGTCTTTGGAAACATCATCAGGGTAGGCGAAAAGCGGCCGGTAAGGCAGGTAAAGGAAGCACTTTTATTGGCACAGGCCGGTGATACAATACAGGTTGATAAAGGAACTTACTATGAACAGAATATTATCATCGATAAGCCTGTAGTTCTTGTAGGAATAGGCCGACCGGTGCTGGACGGTGAGAAAAAATTTGAAATCATTTCTGTAAAAGCTGATCATGTAACAATTGATGGTTTTGCTTTTCAGCATACCGGCGTATCAGCAATCAATGATTTTGCCGCCATAAAAATTTACAGCAGGAAATACGTATGTATCCTTAATAATATTATTTATGATGCCTTCTTTGGTATCTACTCACAATATGGAACTTCCTGCATCATAAAGAATAACCGGCTCACCGGGGCTGCTGTTGATGAGCAACACAGCGGAAATGGAATTCATTGCTGGAAAAGCGACAGTATGCAGATTATTGCCAACACGGTGGAAGGCCACAGGGATGGTATTTACTTTGAGTTTGTTACCAATTCCATCATCTGGCGGAATAAGTCTTTTAAAAACCTTCGTTATGGTTTACATTTTATGTTTTCCAATGACGATGCCTATGTGAATAATATCTTCAGCGACAATGGTGCAGGAGTAGCAGTCATGTTTTCACACGGAGTTAAAATGTTCAATAATTATTTTGAAAAAAACTGGGGAGATGCTGCTTATGGCATCCTGTTGAAAGAAATCAATGACAGTTATATTTCGGGAAATCATTTTGAGAAGAACACGATCGCTATTTATGCAGAAGGAGCAAATCGCATAGAAGCTGAGAAAAATATTTTTAGTAACAACGGATGGGCGATCCGTATACAGGCCAGTTGTACTGATTTTAAGATGAAGTTCAACAATTTTATCGGGAACACTTTCGATGTGGCTACCAACGGCAGCCTTGTGCTGAACAGCTTTGATAACAACTACTGGGATAAATATGATGGTTATGATCTGAACCGGGACGGTATCGGCGATGTGTGTTACAGGCCGGTAAGTGTTTATTCCATGATTGCAGAACAGAACCCGGCAGCCATGACATTGTTCAGAAGTTTTATCACCGGCCTGCTGGATAAAACTGAAAAACTCATGCCTACCCTGATACCCGAGAACCTGAAAGATAATTCACCATTTATGAAACCTTTGCCATTGTGATTATAGCAACCAACCTTTCAAAGCGTTTTGGCAAACTACAGGCATTGGAGAATGTTTCTGTAAACTGCAACAAAGGAGAATGTATTGCCCTGATCGGCCCGAATGCAAGCGGTAAAACCACATTTATAAAGTGCATTTTGGGAATGGTAATGCACGACAGCGGTTTTATAACGTTCAACGGGAAAAACATCCTGCACGACTGGCAATACCGGGCTCATATAGGCTATATGCCGCAGGTAGGCCGCTATCCTGATAATATGACCATCGGCCAGGTGATCGGTATGATGAAGGATATCAGGCAGGTACAGTCAGCAAAACTGGATGAAGACCTGATGCATGCATTCGGCCTGGAAAAACTGCAGCAAAAACGCATGCGTACGCTAAGCGGCGGTACACGCCAGAAAGTAAGTGCAGCCCTGGCTTTTCTGTTTAACCCGGATGTGTTAATACTTGATGAACCAACAGCCGGGCTTGATCCTGTATCATCTGAAATACTGAAAGAAAAAATTATCAAAGAAAAAAACAAGGGTAAGCTGATACTGATAACTTCTCATATCCTGAGTGAACTGGACGAACTCGTTACCCAGGTTATTTTCATGCAGGATGGAAAACTCTGTTTTCATAAAACAATCGATCAGATCCGGCAGGAAACACAGCAGGAAAAATTATCAAAGGCAATTGCAAGCATCATGACCAAAAGCTGTATATGAGAAAAATTATAAAATATGTGGCAATAGATATTCTGAGGAATAAGATCATGCTTACCTATACCGCCTGCCTGTTCCTATTTTCGTTTTCAATTTTCAATGTAGAGGATGTGCCATCAAAAGGGTTGCTGAGCCTGCTAAATATAATATTAATCATAGTGCCCCTGGTAAGTGTATTGTTTCCTGCAATCTATGTCTACAACAGTTCAGAATTTATTGAATTGCTGGTTAGTCAGCCATTAAAAAGAAAGTCAATCTGGTTGAGCCTGTTTGCCGGGTTATCAGCGTCCATGGTACTGGCGTTCTTTGTTGGAGTAGGTGTACCTGTATTGATCTACCAGGCAGATGAAACTGGTTTTACGTTGATCCTTACCGGAAGCCTTTTATCTGTTGTGTTTGTAGCAATAGCCATGCTGGCTGCCATTCGCATCAGGGATAAAGCAAAAGGAATCGGCGTGTCTATTTTATTATGGTTATACTTTTCACTATTGTTCGATGGCCTGCTGTTATTCGTTTTATTTCAGTTTGCTGATTATCCTGTTGAAAAATTCATCACGGGTATTATTGCCCTTAACCCGGTAGACCTTTGCCGCATATTGGTATTACTCAAAATGGATGTATCAGCACTGATGGGCTACACAGGAGCAGTGTTCAAGGATTTTTTTGGTTCTCAGTTGGGAATGATAGTTTCAATATTACTGCTGCTTGCCTGGAGCATAATTCCCTTGTTCTTTTCCCTGCGCAGGTTCAAAACAAAAGATCTGTAACATGAACAATCATCACAAGCCGGTAAAGCGTGATAGCATACTGGTCCCTTTATCAAGAGAGCATCACCATGCATTGATACTTGCCCAGGTATTAAAAAAATCTGCCCATGGCTACAAAGATCTTCCGGTGTCGGATGGAGAAAGGATAAAGTATGCCATGAGTTTTTTCCGGGAGCAATTGCTGCCGCATTTCCACGAGGAAGAAATCATGATGAAAAAAGTGATAGGCTGCAATGCGGAAGTGGATGCTTTGTGTAAGGAAATAAGCCAGGAGCACATCCGCCTGGAAACCTTATTTGAAGGATTGATCCATGGTGAAAATGGAGAGGCTGCTTTGAATGAACTGGGAATGTTGCTTGAACAACATATAAGGAAAGAAGAAAGACGATTGTTTCCCATGATACAGGATCATTGTCTTCAGAAATTGATTTAACGGGTTTATTTTATATCCGGTTATGAAAAAAGATATTGCTGATATAAAGGATGTGGAATTACTGGTGAACAGTTTTTACGAAAAGGCGAAAACAGATCCGCTGATAGGCCCTTTTTTTACTACCATATTCAGCATTAACTGGGAAAAGCATCTCCCCGTGATGTATAAATTCTGGAACAACGCGATTTTTTTTACCGGGGGATATTCAGGAAACCCACTGGAAGTACATAGAAAGATCCATCGCAAAGCCAGGTTTTCAGAACAGCATTTTAAACGCTGGAATAAGCTTTTTGCAGAAACCATCGATGAACATTTTGAAGGCCCTAAAGCAGCATTGGCAAAAGAAAGGGCAGCCAGTATTGCCATTGTAATGCAAATGAAGATTCTTTCCGATAATCAGACCAACCCATTATAAATGGCCTGTATAAGGGCCCGGGTATTACTCCAAACCGTTAACCTTTATTAAAAGTTTTCGGCAAAATATTGCCGATTCTCCGTTTCTGGTTATCTTGCCAGCCATCAAAAAAATGTGCATGAAGAATTTATCCTTACTGTTGAACGGTGTTTTGATTGTGGCGGTTGGTATCCTTTACTATTTACATTTTTCAGATAAAAAAGGGTGCGATCTTAAGACTAAAAAGGTAACGCCTGCAGCAGCCTTTACAGGCGCTGGCGGTGGGAACGGAAAGATAGCCATCGCCTACGTGGAACTTGATTCGTTGAATGATAATATCACTTACATCAGGCAAAAACGCAAAGAGCTGGAAGCAGAGCAGCATGGTATTGAAACAGAATGGGAAAATGGTTATCGTGGACTGGAAGCCAAAAAGAATGAATTCCTGAAAAAAGGGAATTCCATAACACAGGAAATGGCCCAGGAATTCCAGGGACAGCTGCTCCAGGAACAACAACAAATAGATGAAAAGAAACAGATGCTTTCACAGAAACTCAACGATAAGAGTTACAAATTCATGGAGGAAGTACAGAAGAAGCTTAAAGATTTCCTGGCTGAATATAATAACCAGCACAACTTCACTTATATCTTTACCACCGGAACAGGACTCGATTATATGGTGTACAAAGATTCAACCCTGAATATCACAGCAGATGTAATTGCAGGCATGAATGACAAAATGAAGGCCGCAGTAAAATGATAATATTCCCGGATTTAATTATCTTGAAGCCCGTTAATTATTAACGGGCTTTGTTTTTCAGGTCATCTAAAAAAATCTTATGTCTGAAACAAATACTTCATTCAAACCGTCGCTCGGATTATTTGATGCCACCATGGTGGTTGCCGGCTCCATGATCGGGTCGGGAATTTTCATTGTAAGTGCAGATATAACCCGTAACGTGGGAAGTGCCGGATGGCTTATAGCTGTGTGGCTTATCACCGGGTTCATGACGCTCACAGCGGCCCTCAGTTATGGTGAACTGAGCTCCATGTTTCCAAGAGCCGGGGGGCAATATGTGTACCTGAAGGAAGCTTTTAATCCGCTCGCCGGGTTCCTTTATGGATGGAGTTTTTTTGCCGTAATACAAACAGCAACCATCGCAGCTGTGGGAGTAGCTTTCAGCAAGTTCATCGCTTATCTTGTTCCTGAACTGGGCAATAATTATTTTCTCTTCAATATTGGTAACCTGAAAATACATTCGGGGCAGCTGCTCGCAATTTTTATCATCGGGGTACTTACTTTGATCAATTCAAGGGGTATCAAGGAGGGGAAAATTATACAGACCATTTTTACCAGCGCCAAACTGATTGCTTTATTCGGATTAATTATTTTTGGTTTCATACTCGTGAAAGACAGCTTCTGGAGTTCCAACATGGCAACAGGATTTGATGCAAAGCAGAACCTGGAGAACGCTTCATCACCCTGGATGCCCATCGGTACAACGGCTTTGCTGGGAGCAATTGCAGCAGCCATGACCGGGAGCATATTCAGTAGTGATGCATGGAATAACGTAACATTTATTGCCGGTGAGATCAGGAATCCCAAAAAAAATATCGGGCTGAGTTTATTCCTCGGAACCCTTATTGTAACGATCATTTACGTATCTGCAAACCTGATGTACTTAAATGTGCTTCCCCTGCAGGAAATAGCATTCTGCGCAGATGACAGGGTAGCGGTAGCAGCTGCGAATAAAATATTCCCCGACTTCGGTACAAAACTCATTGCCCTGCTTATCATGGTTTCCACTTTTGGTTGTAATAACGGGCTGGTGCTGGCCGGGGCAAGGGTTTACTATACCATGGCCCATGATGGATTGTTCTTTAAAAAAGCTGGAAAACTCAACAGCGCCAGCGTGCCTGCTTATGCATTGTGGATACAGTTCTTTGTGGCAGCAGCCTGGTGTGTAAGCGGAAAATACGGCGATCTGCTGGATATGATCTCATTTGTAGTGGTCATGTTTTATATGCTCACCATTGCGGGCATTTTTGTGCTCAGGAAAAAGATGCCCGATGCCGAAAGGCCTTACAAAGCATTTGGTTATCCTGTGCTTCCATTGTTATATATTTTGTTGGGGCTTGCATTCTGTATTCTCCTGATCATCTATAAACCGACATTCGTATGGCCCGGTTTGATCATTGTCGCAACCGGGATACCGATCTATTATATTGCACTGGCAAATAAAAATAAATAAGATACATGGCTGTTGATTTCGATAAACTTTTTAATTCTTTCTGCGATTTAAAAGTTGCTGTTGTAGGCGACGTAATGCTTGATACCTACTGGTGGGGAAAGGTTGACAGGATTTCCCCGGAAGCGCCGGTTCCCGTAGTGGCTGTCTCAAAAAAAGAGGAAAGGATCGGTGGTGCAGGGAATGTGGCGCTTAATATCCAGGCGCTGGGATCTTCGGTAAGCATTATCAGTGTAGTGGGAAATGATGCTGAAGGCAGCCTGTTGGAATCATTGTTCATCAGTAATAATATCAATACCGATTATCTTACCAAAAGCAATGAGCGGGTAACAACCAATAAGATAAGAATCATTGGCCGCAACCAGCAGATGATGCGGCTTGATGCAGAAATAACACGTGATCTTTCTTCCGATGAAGAATCGGCTATGCTTGAATCTTTTGAAAGATATATTGTGAATGAAAGTCCGGCAATAGTAATTCTTGAAGATTATAACAAGGGCGTGCTTACTGAAACCGCCATTCAAAAAGTGATCGCTTTGTGTAAAGCCAATAATGTTCTCACAGCCGTTGATCCGAAAAGGAAAAACTTCTTTGCATACCGTGGTGTTGATATATTCAAACCTAATTTACACGAAGCAAAAGAAGGCCTTAACCTGATTTTGGATGAAGTATCGGAAAATACTTTGAAGAATATTCACCAGGAACTCCAGGCTAAACTCCGGCACGAAATATCACTCATTACACTTTCTGAAAAAGGTATTTTCTTTCAGCAGCAGGAGAATCACCGTATCATACCTACACATATCCGTACGATTGCAGATGTAAGTGGCGCAGGTGATACCGTTATTGCAGTGGCTTCTATTGCTTACGCTGCTACAAAGGATGTACGCCTGATGGCCGAGATGGCCAATATAGCCGGCGGGCTTGTATGTGAAGAAGTGGGTACCGTTGCCATCGACAGGAATAAGCTGCTCGTGGAATGCAAACAGCTTCTGAACTGATTAGTTGCCATTCTGTAATACATCCAAAGTCTTAGAGGATGTTCAACCATCTTAAAAAATTCTTCGAAAGTTTGTGAAGGTAAAATAGATATTTTTGCCTTTCACATTCAGCTACACTATATGCCGAACTTTTCAATAGCCATCCACGGTGGCGCCGGAACGATCCTCAAATCAGACATGACTCCCGAACTGGAAAAAGCTTATATCAAGGGGCTTGAAGATGCCCTGCAGGCAGGATATGCAGTACTTGAACAAGATGGTTCGGCAATCAATGCCGTAAAAGCTGCTATTGTGGTGCTGGAAGATAACCTGTTGTTCAATGCAGGTCGTGGATCTGTATTTACCAAGAAGGGTGTACAGGAAATGGATGCGGCTATCATGGATGGTGAAAACCTGGAAGCAGGTTCTGTAGCAGGCGTGCGGAATATCCGCAACCCGATAGAACTGGCCATGGAAGTGATGCAGCATAGCAACCACGTTTTCCTCAGTGGCAAAGGAGCCAATGATTATGCCATTAAACAGGGCATCAAACTGGAACCGGATGAATATTTCTTTTCGCAGTTCCGTTATGACCAGTGGAAAGAAATGCGTGACAGTGATAATTATTCACTCGATCATACGCACCAGGGGCTCGAAGAACTGATGAAGGATAAAAAATTCGGAACAGTAGGAGCAGTGGCCTGTGATTCAAAGGGAAATATTGCGGCGGCTACCAGCACCGGTGGCATGACGAATAAAAAATATGGACGTATTGGTGACAGTCCATTGATTGGAGCCGGAACCTACGCCAATAATAAAACCTGTGCGATCAGTTGCACAGGACATGGTGAACCTTTTATCAGGGCAGTGGCTGCACATGATGTAAGCTGCCTGATGGAATATAAAAATATGAGCCTGCAGGAAGCCATGCATGAAGTGGTTCATGTGAAACTGGTGGAGATGCAGGGCGAAGGCGGTATGATCGGTGTAGATGCGGAAGGAAATATTTCCATGCAATTCAACAGCGCCGGTATGTATCGTGCCATGCAGAACAGTAAGGGCGACCGTGCAGTAGGGATTTATAAGGATTAATTGACCCGATAGTATTTCTTTCTGCAAGATAAATCTGCAAATTGCAATCACCTTTTTATTTACTTTTTTGCTTCTCCAAAAAGTAACAAAAAAGGAGCCCCGGCAAAAATTACCTCCATTGCCGGGAACGCCCTGATTTAGCTTTTGTACTACTGTAAACTCAGGTTCAGTTCCCTGGTCGTTAATTTGGAAATCCATTTTATTGTTGCAATGAATCTGACAAAATTTTCAAATCAGTTCCGAAAGCCTGCCCGGCCTCATAAAAAGGCCGTAAAGAAAATTGTTTTGGAAGGCGTTAAGAAGGAAAACAGAAGTGCAGGAGTTGGGCTTTATTATTGGCTGGTAAGTCGTACTCATGCCTGGTTTTATTCACATGATGGAACTTTTTTTTCTTTAGCCTGTAAATACAATTCTTAGGCTTTTTTATGCAGCCTTGATTTTTTGCTCCAATTTTGCATCAAGGCAAAAGTGGAATCAATATAAGGTATGAATTGGAAGCAAAGGTTTCCGGGATTTTCTGATATTTTAAAATAAATGTTTTTATGGATTTCTTGTGTGTTATTTTCGCACCTGGAATCTGAAATGTATAGCGTTGAGTATGAAAAAATTTGCGATCATCGTTGCCGGGGGAAGTGGTAGCCGAATGCAATCGGCCGTGCCCAAACAATTTTTATTACTCCAGGGAAAACCTGTTCTGTATTATACCATAAATGCCTTTTTAAAAGCTTATGATGATATCAATATCATCCTTGTATTGCCCGAAGATCATGTAGCGGCCGGTCAGGAGATCATTGATGCTTTTTTTGATTACAGCAGGATACAGATAACCATTGGTGGCCGCACCCGCTTTCATTCCGTACAGAATGGTTTGAAACTTGTGAATGAAGACAGTGTTGTTTTTGTTCATGATGCCGTTCGCTGTATGCTCAGCGAAAACCTCGTGAAACGCTGTTATGAAGCAGTACTCGAACATGGTTCTGCTGTGCCGGTGATTCCGTCTAAAGACAGTGTACGCATGGTTACGGAAGCTGGCAATGAGGCTTTGCAGCGGGATACGATCAGGCTGGTTCAAACACCGCAGACATTCTATAGTAAGATACTGTTGCCCGCTTTCAATATTGATTATAAGGATAAGTTCACCGATGAAGCCACGGTTGTGGAGTCATTCGGATTAAAAGTACATCTTGTTGAGGGAGAAGATGATAATTTCAAGATTACCGTTCCCCTCGACCTGGAACTTGCAGAAAAACTGATGATCATGCGGAATGGGGATTCTGCTAACGCTTGATCAGCCGGATCGGTAAAGGCAGTTTATTGAATTTTACAAAGGGGTAAGCCTCGTTGGCTTTGGCAAACTTGCTGTAGAAATAAGCTACGCCCGGTATATCGGATCCTTCGAAATCAAGGATAATTTTTTCTTCTGCAAATTCTTTTATCACTTCATTGTACAGGAAATAATTAGCCAGTTTCTTTTTACCTGCCGGTAGGATGCAGGAAATAATATTGTAAATCCTTCTCTCATCTTTTAATAAAAGAATGGCTGCCAGTAATTCTTTTCCTTCCTTATCAAAAACCTCACGAACAATTACCCTCTTGCTTTTATTGAGTCGGGTGCAGAGTAACTCAAACT
>WBZP01004652.1_pt1 | contig 14233 bp, 13 predicted proteins | sample 5204301 | NCBI WGS metagenome assembly WBZP01 (sample SAMN12412401, study PRJNA552823) | activated sludge metagenome | isolation source: activated sludge from nitrification reactor of wastewater treatment plant... | place: USA: Pennsylvania | collected 2017 | reverse complement strand
GCTCGCGCTCGAGGAACGCCTCGGCGAGCGGCAGCACGTCCTCGCGCCGCTCGCGCAGCGGCGGCAGGCGCAGGGGCATAACGTTCAGGCGGTGGAAGAGGTCCTCGCGGAAGCGGCCGGCGCGGACCGCCGCGCCGAGGTCGACGTTCGACGAGGCCACGAAGCGCACGTCGACCTCGATCGTCCGGGTTCCGCCGACGCGCTCGAAGCGCCGCTCCTCGACGACGCGCAGGAGCTTCGCCTGGAGGGCGGGCGCGAGGTCCTGCACCTGGTCGAAGTAGAGCGTGCCCGCGGCGGCGAGCTCGATCTTGCCGGCCTTCGCCTGGCGCGCGTCGGTGAACGCGCCCCGCTCGTGGCCGAAGAGCTCGCTCTCGAGGAGCTCCGCGGGGATCGAGGGGCAGTGGACCTTGATGAAGGGCGCCTCCCGCCGCGGGCCCCCGTAGTGCAGCCAGTGGGCGACGAGGTCCTTGCCGGTGCCGCTCTCTCCTTCGACGAGCACCGGGCTGCGCGTCTCGGCGAGGCGCAGCACGAGCGGGACGATCTCCCGCATCGCCCGCGAGCAGGCGACGACGCCGGCGAGCGAGCCGCTCGCCACCTGGCTCACCCGCCGACCTCCATCCGCTTCGCCCCGCCCCACAGGCGCTCGAGGTCGTAGAACGCGCGCGTCCGCGGGGTGAAGACGTGGACGACGAAGTCGTCGTAGTCGAGGAGGATCCACTCCTGGCGGGGATAACCCTCGGTGTGGGCCGGCCGGCGCCCGGCCGCGCGCAGCGCGTCGAGGACGGCGTCGGCGATCGCCACGAGCTGCCGCTGGTTCGTTCCCGAGAGGAGCAGGAAGTGGTCGGTGAAGTCGGCCACCGGGCGCAGGTCGAGCACGACCGCGTCCTCGGCCTTCTTGGCGAGCGCCGCGCCGAGCGCCGCGTCGAGCGGCGGGGGGAGCTTCACGTGTAGAGCCTCCGGGTCTCGATGTAGAGGGCGACCGCTTCCGGCACGAGGTAGCGCACGCTGCGGCCGGCGGCGACGAGCCCGCGCACGGCGGTCGCGGAGATGGGGAGAGAGGGCCCCTCGACGCGGTGGACCGGCCGCGACGTGGGGAAGGGCGGGCGGATCGCGCCGAGCGGCTCGCCCGGCCGCTCGGCCACGGCGACCTCGACCATCGAGAACAGCCGCTCGGGCTCCCGCCAGCCCGTCATCTCGGGCCAGGTGTCGGCGCCGACGAGGAGGACGAGCTCGTCCTGCGGCCTCGCCTCGCGGACCGCCCGCACCGTGTCGACCGTGTAGCTCGGGCCGGCGCGCCGCAGCTCGACGTCCCACGCCTCGAAGGCGGGGTGGGTCAGAGCGGCGAGCCGCGCCATCTCGAGCCGGTCCTCCGCGGCCGAGGCCGGGCGGCCGCGGTGCGGCGGGACGGCGCTCGGCACGAGGGCGACGCGGTCGAGCGAGAGCGCCTCGCGGGCGCTCTCGGCGGCGCGGAGGTGGCCGAGGTGCACAGGATCGAATGTACCGCCGAACAGGCCGATCCTCACGTCGGCTCCTCCGCCGGGGCGGGCTCGGCGAGGCGCGAGGCGTCGACGAGGGCGAGGAGCCGTCGCGCGAGCGCAGGGAGGCCCTCGCCGGTCACGGCCGAGACGGCCAGCAGCTCGAGGTCGAGCCGGGCCGCGGCGTCCCGCAGCCGCGGCAGGGGGTCGTCGTCCCCGGCCGCCGCGTCGCGCTTCGTTGCGACCACGAGCTGCGGCCGGTCGAGCAGCGCCGCGTCCCACTGGCGCACCTCGTCGCGCACGAGGCGCAGGTCGTCGACCGGGTCGCGCCCGCTCGTCCCGGAGCCGTCGACGACGTGCAGCAGGACCCGCGTGCGCTCGACGTGGCGCAGGAACTGCAGGCCGAGCCCCGCGCCCTCCGCGGCGCCCTCGATGATGCCGGGGATGTCCGCGGCGACGAACGAGCGGTCGTCCAGCGCCACCATCCCCAGGACCGGGGTGAGGGTCGTGAACGGGTAGTCGGCGATCTTGGGCCGCGCCGCGGAGATCCGGGACAGCAGCGTCGACTTCCCGGCGTTTGGGAGCCCGAGGAGGCCCACGTCGGCGATCAGCTTGAGGTCGAGGCGCAGCCAGCGCTCCTCGCCCGGCCCGCCCGCCTCGGCCTCGCGCGGCGCGCGGTTGCGGTTCGAGAGGTAGGAGCGGTTGCCGCGGCCTCCGCGGCCGCCCCGGGCGACCACGAGGCGGTCGCCGTCGCGCAGGACCTCGCCGAGCGGCTCGCCGGTGGCCTCGTCGCGGGCGACGGTGCCCGGGGGGACGGGAACGAGGAGGTCCTCCCCCACGGCGCCGGTGCAGTTGCCGGGGCCGCCGTGGGTTCCCCGCTTCGCGCGGTACTCCGCGTGGTAGCGGAGGGGAAGCAGGGTGTTCTGGTGCGAGACGGCGACGAGGACGACGTCCCCGCCCCGGCCGCCGACGCCCCCGTCGGGGCCGCCGCGCGGCACGTGAGCCTCCCGGCGGAAGCTCACGCAGCCGTTCCCGCCGTCGCCGCCCTTGACGAGGATCTTGACCTGATCGACGAACATCCGGGACCGCCTGACCGGGTCTCGGGGGCGGCAGGCGTCAGCGAGCCTGCCTTAGCTGGCGGCGGGAACCACGCTCACGAGCTTGCCGCGCGAGCCGTGGTCCTCGAACTTGACCGTGCCGTCGACGAGGGCGTAGAGCGAGTGATCGCGCGCCAGCCCCACGTTGCGGCCGGGCTTGAAGCGAGTCCCGTGCTGCCGCAGGATGATCGTCCCGCCCCGCACCGCTTCCCCGCCGAACGTCTTCACGCCGAGCCGCTGCGAGTTGCTGTCGCGCCCGTTGCGGCTGGAACCCTGACCCTTCTTGTGCGCCATCGCTTCGGCTCCTGCCTAGCCCTGGACCGCGTCGATGCGCACGGCCGTGTACGACTGGCGATGCCCGCGCGTCCGCCGGTAGTGCTTGCGCTTCTTGTACTTGAACACGCGGACCTTGCCGTCGCGGTCCTGCTCGACGACGGTGCCCACGACCGAGGCGCCGTCGACCTTCGGCGCGCCCACGCGAGGCGCTCCCTCGCCCGCGACGAGGAGCACCTCGTCGAGCGTCACCTTCGCGCCGAGCTCGCCCGCGATCCGCTCGACGCGGACCACGTCGCCCGGCTGCACCCGGTACTGCTTGCCGCCCGTCCTGATGATCGCGTACACCGTCAGTCTCCTTCGGCTCTAGTCCACGAAACTCCAAGCCTACAGGAGCTTCGGGCCGCGAGTCAAACCGCGGTGGCCGACGTTCCGAGAGGAACCCGCGGCGTTCCCCTCGGTGCTAGAAGTCGTACCCGATCCAGAAGCCGAAGTCCCAGCCCTTGCTGGTCGTCGCGAAGTCCGTGTACTTCGTCCAGTCGAAGTGGAGGGGGTAGCCGAGGAAGAACAGCTGCAGCCCGAAGCCCCACGACGCCCGGCCGTCCTGGAGCCGCCAGCCGGTGACCTGCTCGCCGAAGACGGGGTCGGAGACGTAGGAGTAGCCGGGCTCGCTCGTCGAGAACGTGTAGTCCTCGCCCTTGTACTTCGCGCCCGCGATCCCGAAGTAGACGGTCCCGCGCAGCGGGCCGAGGATGCCGATCGGCGTCGCGGCGAGGTTGATGAGGGGCAGGCGCAGCTCGACGTTGGCGTGGAAGCCCTGGTTGCCGGCGAACCCGTAGTACGGGTAGCCGCGCAGCTCCATGTTGCCGCCGAAGTAGAAGTAGTCGGGGTTGTCCCCGGTCGAGTAGAAGCCGCGCGCCCGCACCGCGAGGAGGGCCGAGGTCGGCCCCAGCCGCAGGTACTTGCGGACGTCCGCGTCGACCGTCTGCCGCTGGAGGAGGCTCCCGATGCCGGGGGCGAAGGTGTAGCCCACGCTGAACGTGCTGCCGGCGAGAGGCCCGAACTCGGCGAAGCGGGTCGTCTCCTGGACGAGGCGCACGTTGAGCGGCATCTGCCAGCCGTTGTTCAGGAAGCAGGGCAGGCCGTAGTAGGCGTTCTGCTGGCAGATCTGCTCCTCGACCGCCGCGTCGCCGAACGCCTCGTTCACCCGCGCGAACCCGACCCCGACCTCGAGCCGGCGGAACGTGTCGAGCGGGTACTCCGCGAACAGCTGCGCCCCGGTGAATCGCTGGGTGGCGATCGCGAGGTCGCGCGTGTTGTAGCCGTAGTACTGCGCGTACTGCGCGTAGTACGGGTAGAAGAAGTAGGTCTGGTCGAAGACGTTGAAGCCGTAGTGCAGGCGGCTCGCCAGGTTCGTGTACCGCCCGTCGTAGATCCGATAGGACGCGACCGAGAGCACGGTGGCCGAGAAGAGCTGGTCGCCGAGGGTGTCGGTGAGGGCGATCGCGGTGCCGCCGAAGAAGTCGCCGCTCGAGGTGACGCCCACGTTGATCGGCGGCCGGCCCTCGAGGTAGAGCCCCTCGAAGAGGCGCTTGCGCCGCTTGTTCTCCGGCACCACCTCGTGGGTGACGTCGGGCTGGAAGTCCACGAAGCCCTCGGCCGCGGTCCGGACGTCCTGCTCGACCTCCTTCACCGTCTCCGCCGTGTCCTTCGTGTGGAGCTTGTACTCGCCCTTGTAGTAGGTCACGAACGCGAGCCGGTCGCCGCGCGCGGTCCGGAGCGGGGCCGGGGCCATCGTGCCGCCGAACACGTCGGTGTACTGCGCGATCGCGCCGGTGCCGAGGTCGAGGCTCCGCAGGTTCGGGATGTCCTCGTCCTCGTCCGAGGAGTAGAAGATCTTCGTCCCGTCGCTCGCGAAGTAGGGCGCCTGGTCGTTGAACGGCCCGAAGGTCAGCTGGGTCTTCTTCGACGGGTCGGCGAGGGGGAAGGCGTAGAGCTTCCAGTGGCCGCTGATCCGGCGCTCGTAGACCACGATCCGGCCGTCCGGCGAGATCTGCGGGTTGTTGTCGGCGTACTCGTCGCTCGTCAGGTTCGTGACGGCGCCCGTCTCGAGGTCGAGCCGCCAGATGTCGGAGACGCCCTCCTTCAGGGCCTCGAACACCACGCCGCGCCCGTCGGGGAGGATGCACGGGGCCTGCACCTCGTCGAGGGGGACCCGCACCTTCCGGCGGACCGAGCCGTCGAGCACCGAGAGCAGGAAGAAGCTGCGGCCCTTGCCGGTGCGCCCGAAGAAGCCGACGTCGTCGCCCTTCGGGTCGAAGGCGAGCGAGCGGCCGGCCACGAACTCGCGGTTGATCGAGAAGCTCTCCCACGCGCGGTCGAAGCCGCCCGTGAGGTTCTTGATGACGGTGCCGTCCTTCGTCGAGACGAGCACGACGTCGGCCTCGCCCTCGTTGCGGTTCGCGGTCACGACGGCGGCGATCTCTCCGGAGGGGGACGGCGCGAACGCGAACGCCTGGGTGAAGCTCGTCTTCTCGGGGTCGGGCGAGAGGTCGCGGCCGAAGTCGTCGGGCCGCTGCTTGTCGCGGTAGGGCTTGAAGCGCTCCTTCAGCCACTTGTCGAAGGCCGCGTCGAACTCCTGCGGCGTCGTGCGGAAGGCCTGCTTGTAGAGCTCCTCCGTGCCGCCGCCGAGGATGCCCTTCCGGAGCGTGTAGAGGAACTGCCGGATGCCCTCCTTGCCGTAGCGCGCCTCCATGAACTCGAAGCAGGCGTGGCCCATGTTGTAGACGAGGCGGCCGGAGAAGGCCTCGAACTCCGCCTTCGAGAGCTTCGGCACGTTGTCGGTGAGGGCGGCGTCCCGGATCATCATGAGGTCGAGCGGATCCCACGCCCCGCGGAAGTAGTCGGCGAGGCCCTCGTCGACCCACAGGGGGATGCTCCGCTGCGCGAGGCCGAAGCCCATCCCGCGGGGGATGAGGTCGAACGCGAACGCGTGGACCATCTCGTGGGTGATGAGGCCCTGCATCCGGTCGGGCGGCTCGTCGATCGGGATCACCATGCGGTTCTTCACCGGCTCGGTGAACGCCTCGACGCCCTCGGGGATGAACGCGGGGTAGAGGTTCGTCTGCTCGAACTCGGAGTGGGTCTTGTAGAAGATCACCGGGATCGGCTCCGGCATCTCGTGCTTGAGGCCGGTCGAGATCTTCAGGTACCCGCTCTCCAGGTACGACGTGAGCCGGGCGAGGTGCTGCTCGAACTCCGGGTAGTAGAACACCTCGAAGTGCGGGCTCTTGTAGACCCGCCACGCGAAATTGTCGTACTTGACCTTGTTCTTCCCGAAGTACGGGACGAACTGCGCCGCGGCCGGCCGCGGCGGCAGGACGACGGCGAGGGCGAGGGCGGCGAGGGGGGCGAAGCGGCGGAGGCGTCGCATGGCGCTCCTATCGGAGGAGAACGCGGGTCCCGCGGATCTTCTGCGGCGTGATGACGCCGAGGAAGTTCGGCAGGAGGCGGTCCATGAGCTCGAAGTAGGACGACAAGGCCGAGACGCGCTGGTCCTCGGAGTAGAGGACCTCCTCCGTGAAGCGCTCCTTGTGGACCGTCTCCCCGGTCTTCGTGTCGATGAAGTAGAAGTCGGCGCTCAGGCTGAAGCCCTTGCGCTCCATGTAGCGGTTGCCGCGGACGTACGACGGCCGCCCGTCCGCGCGCCGCACCACCCGCTCCTCGGGCTGGAAGCCCGAGCGATTCTGGCTCTCGAAGCCCAGCTTGCCGGTCACGACGAGCGGCTGCTGGTACTCCTCCCCCATCTTCCGCCAGAACTCAGGGTCCTGGAGGAGCTTGTCCGCCTCGAGGCGGAACTGCTCCTTCTCGTCCTTGCTGTAGCGGCCCTGCTCGCCGAGCTTGTCGAGCACCTTCTCGAGCGCCTCCTGCAGCGGCGGCCGGTCGGGCTCGAGCACCTGCAACCGGGTGTTCGACCGCAGCTGGTTCTGCAGGAGCCGCGAGGTCTCGGCCGAGAGGTCGACGTCGCTCGGCTCGAGGTCCGTCACGAACCCGGCGATCAGGATCCGGCGGAAGCCCGAGACGTCGAGCTTCGACTGGAGAGGGGTCTCGACGGGAACCTCGATCACCCCGCCGCAGCCGGAGAGGAGGACGAGGGCCAGAGGGGCGAGCCGCCGCGGGCGCATGGCTTACTTCTTTCTCCGGCTCTTGCGGTTCCGCTTGTCGTCGGCCTCGCGGAACAGGTCGAAGTTCTGCTGGATGTAGATGTCGCTCGGCTTGAGGGCGAGGGCCTTCTCGTAGGCCTGGCGGGCCTTGTCGAACTCGCCCATCTGCTCGCAGGCCACCGCGAGGTTGTTGAGGGCCGAGGCGTTCTGCGGGTCGAGCTCGACGGCCCGCTCGAAGCGGAAGCGCGCCTCCTGCCACAGGCCCTTCTGGGCCACATGCAGCCCGAACCCCACCTGGCGCTCGGCGGAGCGGTCCGCCGCCCGGACCGTTCCGGGCGCGAGTACGGGCGCCGCCAGCAGAAGCACCGCGACAAAGGCCGGCTTCACGTGGAGGCCTCCTCTCAAAGGGAAGTCGCGATCGATGGTATCCACGGGTCCGGAGCAACGCAAGGACGCGACAAGAACGGAAACGTCCTCGCATCTTCTTTCACATCAGGATTACAGCGGATACGGCCTGCCCCTCCGTGGCTCCGGACCCGACCTGTCCGGCCGCGGCGCGACACTCGGGGCCTCTCCCGGACAGGAAGGCCCCATGAAGACGGACGCCGCCCCGCCGACCCGCCTCGTCTGGCGCGGATCGGGAGAGTACCCGCTCTGGCTCGGACGCATCCACGACCCGCCGGCCGCGCTCTGGGTGCGCGGCCGGATGCGGCCGGAGGAGGGCGAGCGGTCCGTGGCGATCGTCGGCGCCCGCGCGGCGACCCCGCTCGGCGAGAGTTTCGCGCGCCTGCTGGCGCGCGACCTCGCGGCCGCGGGCGTCACCGTCGTCTCCGGGCTCGCCCGCGGCATCGACGCCGCGGCCCACCGCGGCGCCCTCGAGGGCGGCGGACGAACGGTCGCCGTCCTCGGGTCGGGCGTCGACCGGCCCTACCCGCGACAGAACGCGGAGCTCGCCGAGGCGGTCGCGCGCACCGGCGCCCTCGTCTCGGAGTTCCCTCCCGGCAGCCTCGCCTTCAAGTCGAACTTCCCGCGCCGCAACCGCACGATCGCCGGCTGGTCGCGCGTCGTCGTGGTCGTCGAGGCGGGCGAGAGGAGCGGCGCCCTCATCACCGCCCGCGTCGCGCTCGAGGAGGGCCGCGAGGTCATGGCCGTCCCCGGCCACCCGAGCGTTCCGGCCGCTGCCGGCACGAACGCGCTCCTGCGCGACGGCGCGGCCGTCGCCCGCCACGCCCGCGACGTGCTCGACGAGCTCGGCTTCGACCCTCGTCCGGCCCCGGCGCCGGCCGGCCCCGCGGACCCTCTCCTCTCCCTCCTCGCGCGCGGGGTCCCCGCGAGCCTCGAGGAGATCGCCGCGCGCGCGTCGCGCCCGGTTCCCGAGCTCCTCGCCCGGCTCGCCGAGCTCGAGCTCGAGGGGGCGGTGCGCCGGATCCCCGGCGCTCTCTTCGTGAGAAGCTAGCCCGCCCGCCATGTCCCGCGCGCTCGTCGTCGTCGAGTCCCCGGCCAAGGCCCGGACCCTCGCGCGCTTCCTCGGCCGCGACTACGACGTCCGCGCCTCGATGGGCCACGTGCGCGACCTGCCGAAGGGCCGCCTCGCGGTCGACACCGCGCGGGGGTTCGAGGCCGAGTACGAGGTGGTCGCGGCGCGGCGCAAGGTGGTGGCCGGGCTGCGCGCGGCGGCCCGCGAGGCGGCGACGATCTTCCTGGCCGCCGACCCCGACCGCGAGGGCGAGGCGATCTGCTGGCACCTCGCGGAGACGCTCGGCGGCCCTCCGGGACGCTTTCGGCGCGTCGCCTTCCACGAGGTCACCGAGAGAGCGGTGCGCCGCGCCTTCGAGGCGCCCCGGGCGGTCGACGCGCGCCGCGTCGACGCCCAGCAGACACGACGGGTCGTCGACCGGCTCGTGGGCTACGGCCTCTCCCCCGTGCTGTGGCGCGCCGTGCGGCCCGGGCTCTCCGCGGGCCGTGTCCAGTCGGTCGCCCTGCGCCTCGTGTGCGACCGCGAGCGGGCGCGGGCCGCCTTCCGCCCCGAGGAGCGCTGGGCGATCCGGGTTCACCTCGACGCGGGGGCGCCCCCGGTCTTTCCCGCCACGCTCGTCAGGATCGGCGAGGCCGAGGCGGACGTGCGCGACGCGAAGGCCGCCGCGGCGGCGCAGGCCGCGCTCGCGTCGTCGCGCTACCGCGTGGCCGCGGTCGACCGCCGGGAGCGACGGCGTCCTGCGCCGCCGCCCTTCGTCACCGCCACCCTCCAGCAGGAGGCCTTCCGCCGGCTGCGCTTCCCGGTGAAGAAGACGATGCAGGTGGCGCAGCGGCTCTACGAGGGCGTCGAGCTGCCCGGCGCGGGGCCGGTCGGCCTCGTCACCTACATGCGCACCGACTCCGTGCGCGTGTCGTCCGACGCGATCGCCGCGGTGCGGGAGCTCGTCGCGAGGGTCCACGGGCCCGACTACCTGCCTCCGTCGGCGAACGCCTTCCGCTCCGCGTCGCAGGCCCAGGAGGCGCACGAGGCCATCCGTCCCACCGACCTCGGGCGGACCCCCGCGTCCCTCCGCGGCCTGCTGCCGCGCGACGAGCTCGCGCTCTACACCCTCGTCTTCGACCGCTTCGTCGCCTCGCAGATGGCGGCGGCCGTCTACGACGAGACGCAGGTCGACGTCGAGGCGCGTCCGGCCGGGGCCGACGAGCGCGGGCTGGCCGCGCATGGCCTGCGGGCCCGGGGCTCGATCCTGCGTTTCCGCGGCTTCCTCGCCGCGCACGACGACGAGGCGGACGCCGCGCCGGGCAAGGCGGCCGCCGCGGGGACGGAGGGCGCGCCGACGCCCCTGCCGCCGCTCGTGCCCGGCCAGCCCCTCGCGTTCGTGAAGGTCGAGGGCGAGCAGCGCTTCACCGAGCCGCCGCCCCGGTTCACCGAGGCGAGCCTCGTGAAGGAGCTCGAGCGGCTCGGCATCGGTCGGCCGTCCACCTACGCGTCCATCCTCGCGACGCTCGACGCGCGCGACTACGTGGCGAAGGAGAAGGGGCGCCTCGCTCCGACCCCGCTCGGCTTCACGGTGACCGACCTCCTCGTCGCGCGCTTTCCGGAGCTCCTGAGCGTGCGCTACACCGCGGCGCTCGAGTCGGTGCTCGACGCCATCGAGGAGGGTCGGGAGACCCGGCTCGCCGCCCTCGTCGGCTTCTGGCAGCGCTTCGCACCGGCGCTCGCTGCGGCCGGTGGCCGGCCCGACGAGCCGGGTCCGCCCGCGGCCGGCCCGCGGGAGCCGCGCGGGCCGCGCCCCCGCCGGGAGCCTCCGGCCGTCGACCCCTCGCTCGGGCCCTGCCCGACGTGCGGCGCGGGCCTCGCCCTGCGGCCCGGGCGCTACGGCCCGTTCGTCGGCTGCAGCCGCTACCCGGCCTGCCGCCACGTGCGGAAGAAGGCCGCCGCCGGCACCGGCGTGCGCTGCCCGGCCTGCCACGAGGGCGAGCTCGTGGCGCGGGAGGCGGCGGAGAAGGGCCGGCGGTTCTACGGCTGCAGCCGCTACCCGCAGTGCCGCTTCACCGAGACGCACCGGCCGCGCGCCGAGAGCTGCCCGGCGTGCGGCCGGGCCTACCTGCTCGAGCGCGAGACGAAAGCCGAGGGCCGCGTCGTCTTCTGCGGCGGCGGAGACTGCGCGTACCACCGCGCGGACTGAGCGCCGCGGGCGGCGGCTATACTCGACGGGTGACCCCTCGCGTGACCATCGTGGGCGGGGGCCTCGCCGGCTGCGAGGCCGCCTGGCAGCTCGCCCGCCGCGGCATCGCCGTCGACCTCGTCGAGATGCGGCCGGCGCAGCGGACCCCCGTTCACCAGACCGGCGACTTCGCCGAGCTCGTCTGCTCGAACAGCCTGCGCGGCAACGCCCTCGACCAGGGGGCCGGCCTCCTCAAGGAGGAGATGCGCAGACTCGGCTCGCTCGTCGTCCGCGTCGCCGACTCGGTCGCGGTCCCCGCCGGCAGCGCCCTCGCCGTCGACCGCGTCCTCTTCGCGCGGCGCATGACCGAGGCGATCGAGGCGCTGCCTCTCGTGACGGTCCACCGCCGCGAGGTGCTGCGGATCCCGGACGACCCCGTCGCGATCGTGGCCACGGGCCCGCTCACCGCCGACGCGCTCGCGGCCGACGTGGCCGCCTTCGTCGGCCGGACGCACCTGCACTTCTACGACGCGGTGAGCCCGGTGGTCGAGGCGGACTCGATCGACTTCGAGACGGCCTTCCGCGCCTCGCGCTACGGCAAGGGTGGCGACGACTACCTCAACTGCCCGCTCGACGAGGCGCAGTACGCGGCGTTCCTCGCGGCCCTGACCGGCGCCGAGTGCGCGAGCCTCCACGACTTCGAGAAGGAGCACTTCTTCGAGGGCTGCCTTCCGGTCGAGGTGATCGCCTCGCGCGGCCCCGACACGCTGCGCTTCGGGCCGATGAAGCCGGTGGGGCTCGCCGACCCGCGCACCGGGAAGCGACCCCACGCCGTCGTCCAGCTGCGGCAGGACGACCTCGCGGCGACGCACTGGTCGATCGTCGGCTTCCAGACCCAGCTCAAGTGGGGCGAGCAGAAGCGCGTCTTCCGCCTCATCCCCGGCCTCGAGCGGGCGGAGTTCGTGCGCTTCGGGATGATCCACCGCAACACCTTCGTGAACGCGCCGCTCGTGCTCGAGCCCACCTTCGAGACGCGCCGCCGGCGCGGGCTCTTCTTCGCCGGCCAGATGTCGGGGGTGGAGGGCTATGTCGAGTCGGCCGCCTCCGGCCTCGTCGCCGGGCTCTCGGCGGCCCGGCGCGCCCGCGGCGAGGAGCCCATGCCGTTCCCCGAGGACACCGCCCACGGCGCCCTCGGCCGATACATCGCCCGCTCCGACCCCCAGCACTACCAGCCGACGAACATCGCCTTCGGGCTCCTGCCGGAGCTGCCGCAGCGGGTCCGCGACAAGGGGCAGAAGAAGCTCGCGATGGCCCGCCGCGCCCTCGAGAGCCTCGGCCGATTCCTCGTCGAGTTGCCGCCGGGCGACGAGCCACACGCGGCCCCGCCGCCCGGCCGCGCCGCGGCCGGGGCCTGACGGCGCGTGCGCGACGCGGTCGCCCGCTTCCTGCGCCACCTCGAGCGCGAGAGGAACGCTTCGCCCGCGACCGTCCGGGCCTACGGTCACGATCTCGAGCAGTTTCAGGCGTACCTCGAGCTCGAGCTGCGCCGGTCGCCGCGGCCGGCCGACGTCGACCACGTTCTCATCCGCGGGTTCCTCGCCTCCCTTCACCAGCGGGAGCTGCGCAAGGTCTCCACCGCGCGCAAGCTCGCCGCCCTGCGGACGTTCTTCCGCTGGCTGTGCCGGGAGGGCGTACTCGAGGCGAACCCGGCCCGGCTCCTCCTCGCCCCGCGCCGCGAGCAGCGCATCCCGGCCGTCCTCGACGAGACCCAGGTCGCGGCCCTCCTCGACGCGCCGGGAGAAGCGCTCGCCGCCGTGCGCGCGCGCGCCATCCTCGAGCTCCTCTACGCGGCCGGAATCCGCTGCGCGGAGCTCGTGGCCCTCGACACGGCCGACCTCGACCTCGACGGCCGGCAGGTCCGGGTCCTCGGCAAAGGGCAGAAGGAGAGGATCGTCCTTTTCGGGGGCCGCGCGCAGCAGGCCCTGCGCGAGTGGCTCCCCCGGCGCCCGGGCCTCCGCCCGAAGGACGACGCCCTCTTCCTGAACGCCCGGGGGGGTCGGCTGTCGGACCGCAGCATCCGGAAGCTCGTCGAGGGTCGTGTCAAGGCGGTGGCCCTCCAGCGCCGGTGCAGCCCCCACACCTTGCGGCACAGCTTCGCGACCCACCTCCTGTCGCGGGGGGCCGACCTGCGGGCGATCCAGGAGCTGCTCGGCCACGCGAGCCTCTCGACCACCCAGCGGTACACCCACGTCGACACGCGGCACATCCTCGAGGTCTACCGCAAGGCGCACCCGAGGGCCTGAGCGGCGGGGGCCCGGCCGGCCCTGAGACCTTTCGGGGCCGCCGAGCGTCCGAAGAAATAGAAACGGCGGCATGGGTCGCAGCGACGAGGAGCTGATCGAGGCGTGCCGGGACGGGGAGACGTCCGCCTTCGACGTCCTCGTCGACCGCTGGGAGGACAAGATCCGCGGCGCCGCGTGGCGGGTGCTCGGCTCGGAGGAGGAGGCGCGTGACGTCGCGCAGGAGGCGTTCCTCAAGGCCTATCGCGGCCTCGACGGCTTCAAGCGCGAGGCGCGCTTCTCCTCCTGGCTGTACCAGATCGCCCTCAACCTGTGCCGCGACCGCCTGCGCCGCCGCAAGACGCGGGCGGCCGTGAGCCTGGAGGCGCTGGAGGAGTCCGGCCCGGTGCTCGTCGAGCCGCGGCCGGGCGCCCACGAGATCGCGGTGCGCAACGACCTCGCGGGTGCCGTGCGGCGGGCGATCTCGGGCCTGCCGGAGGAGCAGCGCGAGGTCGTGATCCTGAAGGAGTACGAGGGGCTGACCTTCCTCGAGATCGCGCAGGCGCTCGACGTGCCGGTCTCGACGGTCAAGACGCGCTTGTACCGGGGGCTCGGGCAGCTGCGGGTGCGGCTCGAGCGCGAGGGCATTCGCGGCGCGGCGCCGCTGCCGGCGCCGGCCCGCTGAGAACCCCGCGCGGGGAGACGGAGACGAAGACGATGCAGTGCGAAAAGGTCGGCGACGAGAGGCTGGTCGCGGACAAGATGGACCTGCTGTACGGCGAGGCGGACGCGGAGGTCCGCGCGCGGGTGGAGGCCCACCTCGCGGAGTGCCCGCCGTGCCGCGACGAGATGGCCGCCCTGCGCGCGGTGCGCGACGACCTCGCGGCGTGGCGCCGTCCCGCGCCGCGCGCCGCGTTCACCCCGCGGGGCCTCGTCGTGCCCCGCTGGCTCGCGGCGGCCGCGGTCTTCCTCGCCGCGCTCGGCGTGACCCTCGGGGCGACGGGCTACCTCCAGATGCGGCGGGCCCTCGCCGCCCAGGAGGCGCGCGCGGCCGCGCTCGAGGCCCGCCAGCAGGAAGCGCAGCGCGCTCTCCAGGCCGCGCTCGCGCGCCCGCCGGCGGCGGGGCTCGACGAGTCCGGCCTCCTCGCCCGGGTCGACGCCCGCGTCGACGAGAAGCTGCGGGCGAGCGAGTCGCGCCAGTCGGCCCGTCTCGACACGCGCCTCGCGAGCTGGGACGAGCAGGTGGAGGCCCAACGCCGCCTCGACCTCGCCCGCGTCGCGGCGGGCCTCAGCTATCTCGAC
>WBZP01004650.1_pt1 | contig 14234 bp, 13 predicted proteins | sample 5204301 | NCBI WGS metagenome assembly WBZP01 (sample SAMN12412401, study PRJNA552823) | activated sludge metagenome | isolation source: activated sludge from nitrification reactor of wastewater treatment plant... | place: USA: Pennsylvania | collected 2017 | reverse complement strand
TTGGTGGGCATGGGGACCTGAAGCGCTGGCCGAGGCCAAGCGCACCGGCAAGCCGATCCTGCTGTCGGTGGGCTACGCCGCGTGTCACTGGTGCCACGTGATGGCGCACGAAAGTTTCGAGGACGAACCGACCGCGCAGGTGATGAACGACCTCTTCGTCAACATCAAAGTCGATCGCGAAGAGCGGCCCGCTATCGATGCGATCTACATGGGCGCCCTGCACCGGCTCGGTGAGCAGGGCGGCTGGCCGCTCACCATGTTTCTCGATAGCGACGCCCGGCCGTTCTGGGGCGGCACGTATTTTCCCAAGCAGGCGCGTTTCGGCCGGCCGGCGTTCGTCACGGTGTTGCTGCGCCTGGCGCAAGCCTATCAGAGCCAGCCCGACAACGTCCGCAACAATGCCGAGGCGATCGTTGAATCGTTGCAAGCCGAAGGCCGGACGATCGCCGGCGCCAAGTTGCCCGATGACGATTTGATCGCCGATCTGGTGGCCCGCATCACAGGCGCCGTCGATACCGTCCACGGCGGATTGTCCGGCGCGCCGAAATTTCCGCAGTGGAACGTGTTCTGGCTGCTCTGGCGTGGGGCCATCGCATTCGACAACGCCGAAGCCAAACAGGCGGTCGTCACCACCCTCACCCATATTTGCCAGGGCGGGATCTATGATCATCTGGGCGGCGGCTTCGCGCGCTACTCGGTCGATGAGCGCTGGCTCGTCCCGCACTTCGAGAAGATGCTGTATGACAACGCGCTGCTGATCGACCTGATGACGGAAGTCTGGCGCGAAACGCACAACCCCCTCTTTGCCGAGCGGATCGGCGAAACCGTTCAATGGCTAAGGCGCGAAATGATCGGCGAAAGCGGAGGCTTTGCCGCCTCGCTCGATGCCGACAGCGAGGGTGAAGAAGGCAAGTTCTACGTCTGGTCGCTGGACGAGGTTGAGCGCTGTCTGGGGGCAGACGATGCCCGCGTCTTCTCCCGCATCTACGACGTGACCTCAGGCGGCAACTTCGAAGGCCACAACATCCTCAACCGCCTCGGCAGTCTGACGCCCCGTTCCAGCGCCGAAGAAGCGCGGCTCTCACAATTGCGCGCCAAGCTGTTCGCGGCCCGCGCACCGCGGATCCGCCCAGGCTGGGACGATAAGATCCTGGCCGATTGGAACGGCCTGATGATTGCGGCGCTGGCGCGCGCGGCCGTCATATTCGAACGCCCGGAGTGGCTCCACCTCGCGCGCTCAGCCTTCGACGGCGTGATCGGCAAGCTCGATGCCGGCGGCGGCCGGCTTCATCATGCCTACCGCGCCGGACTGGCGAAGGCGCCAGCGACTGCGGCCGATTACGCCAACATGATCTGGGGGGCACTGCGCCTCTACGAAGCGACGGGAGAGGGGGCCCTGCTTGACCAGGCCACGGTGTGGGCGGCGACGCTTCAGGACCATTATTGGGATGGCGAACGGGGCGGCTATTTCACCTCCGCTGATGATACAGCCGACGTCATCGTGCGCATGAAATCTGCCCACGACGACGCCGTGCCCAATGCGAATGCTATACAACTTTCCAATCTGTTGAAGCTCTCGGCCTTTACCGGCGATCCCTCCCACGAGGAACGCGCGGAAGCGCTGCTGCACGCGTTTGCCGGCACCATAGCCGGTGCCCCGGTCGGCCACTGCGGGCTCATTGCCGCCAGCCTGGACCGTGGCCGGCTGCTGCAGGTGGCCGTGACGGCTCAGGGCGAGTCTCAGCTGGCCAAGGCCGCGCGGCAGCTGTCTCTGCCGGGCGACGTGTTGTCGCTGCATGCCGCCCGCGAGATCAAGTTTTCTGCTTATCCCGATCAGAAAATCGGAAAACAGGAAGATATAGCAACAGGTTATGTTTGCTCCGGGAATACGTGTTCGGAACCTGTCCGTGAACCAACCGAGCTCAAAAAGCGTCTTCTCGAAGCGAGACGCGCTAAACTGAAAGGTGTTTCCTAGTCTTTACCCGATTGAAAGACGCAAAACGGAAAGTGCCTCGAAAACAATCACCCAGTTGATCGGGCTATGACGCCTGATCAAGTATGGCGTCCTGCGTTTGGAGACTATTGATGACGGCCCATGCCCTCCCGCGAGAGTCCGCGGCTCAGCCGGCGGAAACCCGCCCCCGTCAGCAGCGATATTCGGCCAGCGAAATTGCCAAGCTGAAAGAGCGCGACAATACCACCAACATCGGCCACCTGGCGGTCGTCTACGGCATCATGGCGATCACGATCCTCGCCACCGTCTGGACGTTCCAAGCGGCGCTTGCTGGTGAACTGGCTTGGGGCTGGGCCATCGCCGTATCAATCCTTGCCGTGTTCTCGATGGGCGCGTCCCAGCATCAGCTTGGCGGCGCCACGCACGAAGGCACCCACTACATGCTGTTCGCCGACAAGCGGACGAGCGAGATTGCCTCGGACTGGCTGTGCGCGTTTCCGCTCTACACCTCGACATATGCGTTCCGCCTGCACCATCTGGCGCACCACCAGTTTGTCAACGACCCCTCACGGGACCCGAACTTCGACCAGGCCAAGGAAAGCGGGCACTGGCTCGACTTCCCCATTGCTCATATCGATTTCCTGCTGGCCACGGCCAAGCTGCTCTGGCTGCCGAACACGATCCGCTACATCGTCGCCCGCGCCAAATATTCGGCGATCGGCGTCGATACCAACCCCTATGCCGATACGACGCGCAAGGGGTCGAAGTGGGCCATCCGCAACGGTGTGCTGTTCGCGGTCGGCGCGCCCGCCGTTGCCATCCCGCTCGTCGCCATGGGCCATCACTACTGGGCGCTTGCCGCCGTCGTCGCCATGTGGGCCGCGATCTCGATCTACTATTACGTCATCCCCGACGATCATTATCCGCAGAGCAAGATCGATCCGGTCGTCTCGCACCGCGCCACCGCCATTGGCCGCATGACGTGGCTCGGCATCGTATACGCGGGCATGACCGCGCTTGAACTTGCAACCGGCGCGCCGGCCTGGGGCTACTACGGCCTGTTGTGGATCCTGCCGCTGTTCACCACCTTCCCGCTGTTCATGATCCTGCGCGAGTGGCTGCAGCACGGCAACGCCGATCGCGGCCGCCTGACCAACTCGCGCATCCTGCTGTCGGGTCCTATCGCCCGCTATGCGATTTTCCCGTGGGGCATGGATTATCACCTGCCGCACCACCTGTTCGCATCGGTGCCGCACTACAAGCTGAAAGAGCTGCACGAGGTGATGCTGCGCGATCCGGAATATAAGGAAAAGTGCCTGATCGCCGAAGGCTGGGCCAAGGAGTCGAAGCCCGGCGCCGCCTACCCCTCGATCTTCGAAATCCTGGGGCCGAAGTTCGCCACCAACAGCAAGGAAATTCACATCGACAACGAGACGCTGGCCGAGGCGAGCGTCAACGACAAGGCCGGCGTCCAGCGCCACGTCGAACAGTCGATGCAGCAGAAGATGTGATTCGCCGAGTTGTGGATAGAATCTAGCAAGTCAAGTGGAATATTGACTTTCTTCACGTCGCGGACTACATAAATAATGCAAAGTCGCCCCGCAAACCCGAATTGTCACCCGTATGGGTGTGCGTTCCAGTCAAGCGGCTGGATAGGGAGCGGGGCGCAAATCACCGAAAAATCCATTCGTCTTCAATACGATGTTCGATCATATCGCGCCATCGTCGTGCGTCGGCCCGATCTGTACGGTGCGAGCGGACGATCGCGCCGACAACCATGTCAGCTAATTGTATTAGGCGATCATTTTTTGAGTTTTTGAACACCAGTTTATCGACACAACCCGTCGGCGTCTGATTCTTAAGATACGACTGAAGATCGCGTCGAAATATTCGGTCACCCGAGCCATCTACGACAACTTTGGCCCTTCTCAATCTGCCGTTGTCGTACCGAATCAGTGACCTCACAAAATATCGATAGAAATCATCTTTGTTGGTCCTCAAGTGTTGTGAGTAAATGACCGCCTTCGGGACCACAATTGCTCGAACAGAAAACTCGTGCCGTGCAACCAATCCGAAGAATTCATCACGCACATCGACTTTACAGCTACTGAATTTGAACTCGGGCTTTATTCGAAGTCGCTTAGCCAAACCATCAATGGCTACCGCTGTTAATTCCGCTGCTTGTGCAGTTGCAAAAATCACCATCGCGGCCGCGAATAGCTGAGATGAACCTTTAGACAGCTTAAAGCCTGGGTCTCCACTCTCATCGATGAAAACGAGCACGAAAACCCCCAACCTTTCGGGCGTCTCTACGTATTCATCTGCTGGAAGAATTCGCCATTCGTCTTGGTGGCGCGCAGCTTGTCGATGAGGAATTCGATGCCGTCCTGGGTGCCCATCGGGTTCAGGATGCGGCGCAGAACGTACATCTTCTTGAGCTGATCCTTCGGAACCAGCAGGTCTTCCTTACGCGTGCCGGATTTGGCGATGTCGATCGCCGGGAACACGCGCTTGTCGGACACCTTGCGGTCGAGCACGACTTCCGAGTTACCGGTGCCCTTGAACTCTTCGAAGATGACTTCGTCCATACGGCTGCCGGTATCAATGAGCGCGGTGGCGATGATGGTCAGCGATCCGCCTTCTTCGATGTTGCGGGCCGCGCCGAAGAAGCGCTTGGGCCGTTGCAGGGCGTTACTGTCAACGCCGCCGGTCAGCACCTTGCCGGATGACGGCACGACGGTGTTGTAGGCCCGGCCGAGACGGGTGATGCTATCCAGCAGGATGACGACGTCGCGTTTGTGCTCGACCAGGCGCTTGGCCTTTTCGATGACCATTTCGGACACCTGCACGTGCCGCGTTGGCGGCTCGTCGAAGGTCGATGAGATCACCTCACCCTTCACCGAGCGCTGCATGTCCGTCACTTCTTCCGGGCGCTCGTCGATGAGCAGCACGATCAGATAGCATTCCGGATGGTTGGCGGTGATCGAGTGGGCGATGTTCTGCAACAGCACCGTCTTGCCGGTGCGCGGCTGGGCGACGATCAGCGCGCGTTGGCCTTTGCCCATGGGGGCGACGATATCGATGACGCGCGGTGACAGGTCCTTGATGGTCGGGTCTTCGATCTCAAGTTTGAGCCACTTGGTGGGATAGAGCGGCGTCAGGTTGTCGAAGTGGACCTTGTGCTTGGTGTTTTCAGGATCTTCGAAGTTGATTTTCGAAACCTTGAGGAGTGCGAAATAGCGCTCTCCATCCTTGGGCGAGCGGATCTGACCTTCAACCGTGTCGCCGGTGCGTAGCGCAAAGCGGCGGATCTGTGAGGGCGATACGTAGATGTCGTCGGGACCGGGCAGATAGTTGGCTTCGGGCGAACGCAGAAAGCCGAAACCGTCCTGGAGCACTTCGACGACACCGATGGCGGTAATCTCAGTCTCTTGCGAAGCGAGCTGTTTCAGCGTCGCAAACATCAGCTCCTGCTTGCGCATGGTCGAGGCGTTCTCGACGCCTGCCTCTTCGGCAAAGGTGACGAGCTCGGCGGGGGATTTCCGCTTCAAGTCCTCGAGCTTCATTTCTTTCATAAAGAAAACTCCGGCGGGGCCACGTGGCGTGGCAAATCGGTGGGGTCGGCGATGAGTTGCGGAAAAAGGTGGGAGGTTTGGCGGAGACGGCAAGGGCTGGCGCCCTTTAAAGCAACGTCCGGTTTCCGCAGAACCAGCGTGCCGACGGATTGAATTCCGTCCTGATCTCTTGAGGTGCCAGGAACTTATACACCTATTCGCTGCTTTCGCGCAACGGCCTCAGAACGGCTTAACGATGACCAGGACGACGATGCCGATCATCAGGATGGTCGGGATTTCGTTGATCATCCGCCAGTGGCGGGCGGAGACGGTGTTGCGATCCTCGCGGAAGGCCCGGACGGCCTGAGAAAAATAGCCGTGCACGGCCGAGAGCCCCAGCACGAGCAGCAGTTTGCCGTGAAACCACGGCGCCCAAAGATGCCCTCCGGCCCAGGCGAGCCACACACCGGCCACCCAGGCAAACACCATGGCTGGGTTCATGATGATGGTCAGTAACCGGCGTTCCATGATCTTGAAGGTATCGGACTGCTTGGAGCCCTTGTCTGCCTCACAGTGATAGATGAAGAGGCGCGGCAGATAGAGCATGCCCGCCATCCAGGCGATGATGGCGATGACATGCAGGGCCTTGATCCAAAGGTAGGCTCCGTCGCCCAGCAGCCACATGGCGGCAGCGGCGAGCGCCGCCGTAATCACAAGCGATAGGCCGGCGCGGACGGCCGGCGAGCCCTTGGGAACCTGATTGGCACCAGCGCCGGTCATGCGCAGCCCCTGACGGTGCGCAGCCGCTCGACAAGGCGGGCCACATGCTCGGGCGGCGTTTCCGGAACGATGCCGTGGCCCAGATTGAATACGAAGCGCTTGCCGGACATCGCCATCACGATCTCGTCCACCCGGCGATCGAGAGCCTCACCACCGGCGACCAGAAGCAACGGATCAAGATTGCCTTGAACGACAATTCCTTGATCAGCAACCTCCTGCATGATGCGCAGCGGACAGGATGTATCGCAGCTCACACCATCGACGCCCGTTGCGGCCGCAAAATCCTTGAGTTTTGCCGCCGCGCCGCGTGGAAACCCGATCACGGGCACGCGCGGATGCTTAGACTTCAGTTCCGATACGATGCGCTTCGTCGGCTCTAAAACCCAGCGATCAAACTCGTTTTCGGCAAGGCTTCCGGCCCAACTGTCGAAGATCTGCAGCACTTCCGCGCCGGCACGCACCTGGCCATCGAGGTAGCGGATCGACGCTTCAACCAGCATATCGATCAAACGCTTGAAGCCTTGAGGATCGCGATAGGCCCAGCCGCGTGCCGCACCCTGATCCGAGGACCCCCGTCCCTCGACCATGTAGGTCGCCACCGTCCACGGCGCACCGCAAAATCCGATCAAGGCCGTCTCAACCGGCAGGCTTTTCCGCAACAGCGAGACCGTCTCCCACACGGTCTCGAATTTGCCCCGCGCTTTGCCTAGATCGAGTCGGGCGAGGCCCGCAACATCCGTAATCGGGTCAAGACGCGGGCCCTCGCCTTCGGCAAAACGCACGCCTTGGCCGAGCGCATCGGGAACCACGAGAATATCGGAAAACAGGATCGCCGCATCGAAGCCGTAGCGGCGGATCGGCTGCAGCGTCACCTCGGCGGCAAGCCGCGGGTTGTAGCACAGATCGAGAAAGCTCCCGGCCTCTTTGCGGGTGGCGCGATACTCCGGCAGGTAGCGGCCGGCCTGACGCATCAGCCACACCGGTGGCGGGCTCAAGGGCGTACCGCGAAAAGGCGCGAGGAAGCGGCGATCCGCCGTCAACGGGTTCGTGTCGTGCACAGATCGCGTCCCTTCACTTCAAACTACCAAGACAGATTTCTTGAAGGTTTTTATTTTGACTCTTAGTCCTGCGGATCATGAGAATTCGCAAGCTTTCCCCTGCCAATTCCCAGACTGCGCACAGCCTTATCAGCTGCTACCTAGATCTGGTAGAGGCCAGCGTCTACCGGGCAATAGAGCGCGAGAGGCTTTGGAACTCAAGAGCTTGCGGCGTTGATGTAGAACGAAGTCGAATGTGGATCGTGTGGGCAAGCCGTGGACAAGGCCTAGGCGACATCATCGATCCCCGAAAACCGACTTAACCGTCAAAAAACGGTTCGCTTTCCGCCAAATGTGGGTATCACCGTGGACAAGACCACGGTTGTTCTCTCAACCTGTCCGCCGGCCGGCCTGCATCTGGATAACCCATACGGTTTTCAACATCAGGACCCGGAGTTGACGACAGGGTGTGAGACTGACGTAAAGCGGTACTGAGGGTGAAATGGCCACCGCGCTCCCCAGCATCTTCCATATGCACCTCGTCTCGGATGCGACGGGGGAAACGCTTTCGGCCATCGCCAAAGCGGCAACGGTGCAATATCCGATGGTCCGGCCGATCGAGCATATGCATCCACTGGTCAGGACCCAGCGGCAGCTGAAGCGCGTTCTCACCGAGATCGAGAAAGAGCCCGGCATCGTGCTCTACACCGTCGTCAACAAGACGTTGGCCGGTGAATTGGAGGCGCATTGCAAGAGCCTCAAGATTCCCTGCCTTGCCGTGCTGCAACCGATCATGCAGGTTTTCGAAAGCTATTTGGGCGCGCCGCACACGCCGACGGTCGCTGGCCAGCATGTGCTGGATGCTGAATACTTCCGGCGGATCGACGCCATGAATTTTACCATGGCACACGATGACGGCCGCCTGCCCGACAATCTCGATGATGCGGATATCGTGGTACTCGGCATTTCGCGGACCACGAAAACACCGACCAGCCTGTATCTGGCACAGCGCGGCTACAAGACCACCAATCTGCCGGTCGTGCCGCAGGTGGCGCTGCCGGATCAGTTGAAGGTGCCGACCACGGCCTTCGTCGTGTGCTTGATCGCGAATGTGGATCGCATCGCGGACGTACGCCGCAACCGCGCGGCGCTGATGGCCGATCGCGACATGGAAACCTATGTCGATCGCGATACGATTGCCGCTGAAATCGCCTACACGCGCAAAATCGCCGCGCAATACGGCTGGCCGATTATCGATGTCACACGCCGGTCGATCGAAGAATCGGCGACCATGATCATCAAGCTTTATCAGGATCGGAAATTCGGCCGCAAGGCTGAGGCCGATCCCGGTGCAGAGGGCAAAAATGGCTGAGGTTCAGCGCTTGATCCTCGCCTCGGGAAGTCGCGCCAGGCAAGCGATGCTGAAAGGAGCCGGCCTCACGTTCGAGGTGGTGCCCGCCAGCATCGATGAAAGAGCGGTGCGTGACGCGCTCGAAAGCGAAGGCGCCAGCGTGGAAGCGGCTGATGTGGCCACACTTCTGGCGTGTGAAAAAGCCCTCTCTGTCGCCAAGGATCATCCCGGCGCCCTCGTGATCGGTTCCGATCAGGTGCTGGTGCTGGGTTCGCATTTTTATTCCAAGGCCAACAGCGTCCAGGAGGCCCGCGCGACGCTTCAAGAGCTGCGTGGGAAAAAGCACGAGCTCGTATCCGGCGTCGCGTTGGCAAAGGGCGATGAGATCGTATGGTCGCACGAAGACAGCGCTGAAATGACGATGCGCGATTTTTCAGAAGCGTTCCTGTCACGCTATCTGGAAGAGGCTGGCGAGAGCATCTTAAGCTGTGTCGGCTGCTATGAATGGGAAGGCCGGGGCGTCCAGCTTTTTGAAAAAATCGATGGCGACTATTTCACGATTCTCGGCATGCCGCTTTTGCCATTGCTTAAAGAGTTGCGCCGGCAGGGAGTGATTGCGGCATGAAACGGGCGTGCGTCATCGGCTGGCCGATCGAGCATTCGCGCTCGCCTGGCATTCACGGCTATTGGTTGAAAGCCTATGGTATCGATGGCAGCTACACGAAAGTAGCGGTGAAACCGGAGGACGTGACGGCATTCTTTTCATCGCTTGCGGCGCAAGGCTTTGCCGGCTGCAATGTCACCGTGCCCCACAAGGAAGCGGCATTTGCTGCGGCCGAGATCAAGGATCCCTCGGCCGTTGCCGTTGGCGCCGCCAACACGCTGTGGATCGACAATGGCCGCCTCGCTTGCGCCAACACCGACACGTATGGGTTTATGACTCATCTGCAGCGCAGCGCACCGGCCTGGCGCGCACCGGATGGACCGGTCTTGATCCTTGGTGCCGGTGGAGCGGCGCGCGCGATCGTCTATGGATTTCTTGAAGCGGGATGCCGCGACGTGCGCATCGCCAACCGGTCGCGTCAACGCGCCGATGCCTTGGCACAACATTTCGGCCCAGGCGTAACGGCGCTCGATTGGGACGAGCGGAATCGGGCAGCGGCGGACGCCGCGGTGATCGTCAACACCACGACGCTCGGCATGAAGGGTGAGGGCGATCCAGGCATCGATTTTGCGGGCGTTTCCCGCTCCTCCATCGCAGCCGATATCGTGTACGTGCCGCTCGAGACGGCGTTTCTGCGCAAGGCGAAAGCGGCAAGACTGATCACCGTCGATGGCTTGGGGATGCTTTTGCATCAGGCCGTGCCCGGTTTCGAAAAGTGGTTCGGCGTGCGGCCTGAAGTGACAGACGAACTCTTCAGGCTCGTCGCTGCAGATATTCCGGTGCGCTGATGGTCATCATCGGTCTCACAGGGTCGATCGGCATGGGCAAATCGACGGCGGCCGAGCGTTTCCGTCAGCGCGGCATCTCCGTGTTTGACGCCGATGCGGAGGTGCACCGGCTCTATGATGGCCCCATGGCCGCTGAAATCGAAGCGGCTTTTCCCGGCACCGTCCGTGACGGCAAGGTTGATCGTAAGGAATTGTCGCGGGTTCTGGTTCGAGAGCCGCACCGGTTCGCTGAACTGGAAAAGATCGTGCATCCCCGGGTGCGCAACAGCGAACGGGCCTTTCTGCAAGCCGAGCATGAGAGCGGCGCCAAGCTCGCGGTTCTGGAAATTCCGCTCCTGCTCGAATCCAAGGCCGGACATACCGTCGATGCGATTGTCGTGGTATCGGCCGGAGCGGATCTGCAGCGCCGGCGGGTGCTGGCACGGCCGGGCATGAGTGAAGCAAAGCTCGACGAACTATTATCCCGGCAGATGACGGATGAAGAAAAGCGCCGCCGCGCCGATTTCATTGTGGACACGGGCGGTACCGTCGAGTCCTGTCATGCGCAGGTCGATGCTATACTGAGCATTCTTGAATCGCGCTCCGGTACGGCGTTCGAGCGTCACTGGCGCTGAGCGTCGCCACAGCGCCAAAAAGTCCGGCAGGGAAGTCCTGATGCGCGAGATCATCCTCGACACCGAAACGACGGGCCTCGATTTCCGCAAGGGCGACCGGCTGATTGAAATCGGCTGTATCGAACTCATCAACCGCATTCCCTCGGGACGGGAGTATCACTGCTTCATCAACCCGGAACGCGACGTACCGGCGGAAGCGGAGGCGGTTCACGGCATCACCACGGCCTTCCTGATCGACAAGCCGGTGTTCGCCAAGGTCTACAAGGATTTTCTCGCCTTCATCGGCTCCGACACCCTCGTCATTCACAACGCCTCGTTCGACGTTGGCTTTTTGAATTTCGAGCTGGAACGGATGAAGGCTGGCCGGATCGAGAACGACCGCGTGGTCGATACGCTGGCCCTTGCCCGGCGCAAGCATCCAGCCGGGCCCAACACGCTCGATGCTCTGTGCAAGCGCTACGGCATCGACATTTCCAAGCGCACCAAACACGGAGCGCTGATCGACTGTCTGTTGCTGGCGGAAGTCTACATCGAGCTGCTCGGCGTCCGGCAGGCCGCGCTCGGTCTTGGAAAAACCGTCGAGACCGAGGCTCAGCGGCAGATTTCGGGCGGGCGCAAGGGCGCCAAACAGCGCCCCCATCCGTTGCCGTCCCGCATCGGCCCAGCCGACGTCGCCGCCCACAAAACGTTTATTGGCACGCTCGCTGCCAAAGCCGTGTGGCTCAAATACTGGCCGGCGCCGGGCTCAGGCCAGGGCAGCTGAACGGCGCAGCTATCTAGAAGAATTACACGACTGTCTTGCCGCGCTTTTCCTCTTCCTGCTTGCGGCGGAAGTAGAGGCCGGCGAAGTCGATCGGATCGAGCATGAGGGGCGGGAAGCCGCCTTCGCGCGTCACGTCGGCAACGAGGCGGCGCAGGAACGGAAACAACATCGTCGGCCCGGAAATGAGAAGGAACGGTTCGAGCGCCTGCTCGGGCACGTTGTCGATCTTCAACATCCCGGCGTAGTCGGTTTCGAGCACGTAGATGGTGCCGACGGTATTGGTCGCGGTTGCTTTGAACATGATCGAAGATTCGTAGAGGTCGGTATCGATCTTGTCGGCGGAAACGGCCACCTCGACGGCGATATTGGGCGGATCGACCTGCGCCGTCATCAACTTGCGGATGTTGGGGTTCTCAAACGAGAGATCCTTGACGTACTGGCTTACCATGCGGGCCTGCAGGGGTGCGGGCGCCGGTTTGTCTTGAGGGGCGCTCTTGCCGTTGGTCTCTGCCATCGTCTGCCTTTGTAAGGTTGGTGCGGCTCATGGAGCCGCTAGGTGTTGCGATTGGGTGCGGTGGCTATCACGCCGGGCCCCTAGGTGCAAATGACCTCCCCGGCCCGCTTGGTTACCGGGGGTCTATCGCGGCGAACCGCGGGCTCAGCGGTCGGGGACGCTGGGGGGCCGCGGCCGGCGCGGATCGACCGATTCCTCGCTCAAACGTTCGTACTCGCCTTCAATGACCGGGCCGGCACTGTCCTCGGACCGGGGCTTGCCGCGCGGATGCCGGGTCTCGAACCGCTCTTCGTAGACTTCGGTGCGCACGTAAGAACCGGACAGCAGTTTGGCGATGCCGCTGCGGATCAGGGCCCGGCGCAGCGCGGGAATGAGGAGAAGGGCCCCCAGCGTATCGGAAATGAACCCCGGGAGGATCAGCAGGATGCCGGCCAAGCCTTGCAACAGGCCGTCAAGCATCGGTTCGATCCCCGGACGGCCCTGTTCAGCCTCGGCGAAAGTCTTTTGCAGGACCGACACGCCGATCCGGCGGATCACGACGGTGCCTAGGATCGCCGTGGCGATCACGATCAGCGCCAGCCGCCAGAACCCCAGGGACTGGCCCGCCCTTATCAACAAACCGATTTCAAGGATCGGCAGGGCGATCAGGACCAGCAGGGTTGCGAATTTGAGCGGTTGCGACATGTCTCGTGGCTTTGGGAAGCTCGCGGTTTAAGGGGGCAGGTGGGCATGAGGACCGTCTTGACCGTCTGCGGCGCCCTTTCGCCACCAGCCTCAGTCTTAACGCAAGCACCTTAGACGCTCCTCTGAGGCGGGCCAAATGCGTAATCGGGTTGAGGGGTGCCGCATTCAGTCCTAATAAGGACCTCCGGGCCGGAGCGACCGTGATCTCCTGGTGGTCCCCAAACTGCAATCGGGCCTCAATGACGCCTTCTCAGTCTTCATCGTCGCTCCTACATTATGCCGAAGTGCAAAATCTGCCCTAGGGTCGGCCAACTCCACGCGCCACCCGCGAGAAAGACGCCAGAATGAACGGACAAATCGATCTCATTACGCTTATTTCCCTCATCGTCGCGGTCGTGGCGATTCTGAAGCTCAGGAGCGTTCTGGGAAGCCGGACCGATGAGGATGACGCCCGCGTCGAGCGGATGAAGGCCAAGGAACGCGCGACCGCCGAGGCTTCGACAGGCGAAGTGATCAACATGCCGCCCCGGCCGCGGGACGATGCGGCGGCCAGCCCGGCTGAGCCGGCCGACGATCATGCCGATGTGGAAGGGCGTATCCGGGCCTTCCCGGTTGCGGATGCCGGCGTGACCGAGGGTTTGCTCGAAATCGCCAAGCTCGATAGCAGCATGGATCCCGACGGGTTCCTGCGGGGCGCCGGTCGGGCCTATGAGATGATCGTGTCAGCCTTTGCCGAAGGCGACCGCAAGGGGCTGAAGGAGCTGTTGAGCCGCGAAGTCTATGACGGGTTCGCTTCGGCGATCGCCGAGCGCGAAGGGCGCGGCGAGATCATCGAGCAGCAGTTTGTCGGCATCAAGAAGGCCGAGATTGTCGAAGCCGAGGTCAAATCCGGCGTCGCCTATGTCACCGTCAAGTTCTTGAGCGAACTCATTTCGACCACGCGCGACAAGGCGGGCATCGTGCTGAGCGGCGATCCGCAGCGCATCAAAGACGTCACCGATATCTGGACCTTCAGCCGCGACGTGTCGTCGGCCCGCGCCCGGTCGAACCCGAATTGGCGATTGGTGGCGACACAAGCACCGAACTAGTTCAGATTACGGATCGCCCGGCCGGAGGTCTTGCGACCACAGCCGGGCATCATCACGGCGGGGAAATGCAACACGGGCTCGGGGGAGCACGGTGCCAGCTTCGAAGGGACGACGTGGGGGGCCTGCGCCCGCTATCACTGGGGCTGTGCTCGCCGCAGCTGTTGGCCTTGCCGGCATGACGGCCCTTGCGCCAAGGGCCGAAGCCGGGTCAACTCTGTCGATCACCCTCAGCCCCGGCGACCGGTTGAAGCCCAAGGCGCCCTCCGCACAGCGGCCCGACATGTCGAAAACTCACGCCATCACGCTCGCGCCTGTGCCGTTTTCGGCTCTGCCCGGCTGGGAGCAGGACGATCATCTGGCCGCCTACAAGGCGTTCGCCGCCTCCTGCAAGCCGGTGCTCGACGCTGCCAAGGCCGGCAACAAGGCGGGCGCGACGCCGGCTC
>WBZP01004649.1_pt1 | contig 14234 bp, 12 predicted proteins | sample 5204301 | NCBI WGS metagenome assembly WBZP01 (sample SAMN12412401, study PRJNA552823) | activated sludge metagenome | isolation source: activated sludge from nitrification reactor of wastewater treatment plant... | place: USA: Pennsylvania | collected 2017 | reverse complement strand
ATCATTGATCATTCACTTCCTTCTCTCTTTCCACATCTGGTTAAACGATTTATCGCTGAAATGCAGGTCGCCATGATTTTTCGTCCAGGCTGTGAATACTTTATTGACCACTTTATTCTTGAATTTGCCGCTGGCCATATTCATGATACCTCGGCGCATATTGGCCATTTTCCATGCTTTCCAGGCGATGCGTTCCGACATGGGCGACAGCCCTTCGTTCACTGATTCTGCGCGGTTATCCAGTAAAAGTTCGTGGAGGTTGATCTTTACGGCACAGACTTCTGTGCAGTTTCCGCATAAGGATGAAGCATAACTGAGATGCTTAAACGATTCCATCCCCTGCAGGTGCGGTGTGATCACGCTGCCGATCGGCCCGCTGTAAGTGGCTCCATAACTGTGTCCGCCGATATTTTTATACACCGGGCAGGCATTCAGGCAGGCCCCGCAACGGATACAATACAGGCTTTCGCGCTGTTTTGGATTTTGCAGAATATTTGTTCGCCCGTTGTCGAGCAAGATCACATACATCTCTTCCGGCCCATCGGTCTCCCCTTCCTGCCTGGGCCCGGAAATGATCGTATTATATACGGTCACTTTCTGCCCGGTGCCGAAAGTACTCAGCAATGGCCAGAACAGGGAAAGATCCGTCAGCGAAGGGATTAGTTTTTCGATACCTACAACAACGATATGTGTTTTGGGGAAAGAGCAGCTCAAACGTGCATTGCCTTCATTCTCCGTTACTGCCACAGAACCGGTATCGGCTATGATGAAATTGGCGCCGGTAACACCCACTTCGGCCTCCACATACTTTTTACGCAATATGTTTCGTGCCACGAGAGTAAGTTCCTGCGGGCTAAGGTTGGGTGGCGTACCCAGTTTCTCTGCAAACAACTTCGCCACATCCTCCTTGCTTTTATGCATGGCCGGAGTAACGATATGATATGGCGCTTCGCCGTCTAATTGCTGAATGTATTCGCCAAGGTCGGTTTCCACACTTTCAATGCCGTTTTTTTCAAGGGCCTGGTTCAGGTGGATCTCTTCGGTGACCATGCTCTTGCTCTTGACCAGCGTTTTGCAGTTCTTCTGCCGGCAGATATGCAATATCTCTTCCAGGGCCTGGTCGGCGGTTTCGGCCCACAGCAGTTTTCCGCCCCGGGCAATGAAATTCTTTTCAAATATCTCCAGTTGCTGATCGAGGGTTTCAATGGCCCGCCATTTCGTATTCTTAGCGCGCTCCCGGGCAAGCTCCAGGAAATCGAACTGCTTTTTTCCCTGGGGCACCACGGCATTATACCGGCCGATATTAAAATTGATCGTTTTCCGGTGACCGCTATCCGAAGCCTTTTCACGGCTTTTTTCCAGGAATATGTCGATGGGCAGAGACATGAGGCAAAAGTAACTGAATTTTATGTGTTGCTTACCGATTGTTATATACTGTTTTACATCCAGTTTGCATGTTGCCTTTTCCGGAAATTCCTGAGGTCCCGTTCTTTCTGTTGTAATTGATCCCGCCGATAACGATACGGCTCCGGCCGGGGTGCAAGCCGATCGATTTTACGCTTTTTTTGTACAGATTAATTTCCTATCCTTGTTGAGCTAAAAGAATGAAACAAACAAATCTCCGAAAGTTAGTACTGTTGTCGCTGGCGCTTATCGTGCTCACGGTTCGCATGACGGCCCAAACGGTTTCCTTTAGCCGGCTTGTTACCGATTCCGCCTACCTGCAAAACATGAAAAAGCAGTTGGAAGAGCAGTACCAGAAAGATGCAGAGACGGCGTCAGGACCTTATAAAAAATACATCAAAGACATCTATAAGGAACGGTACGAATATATCCGTTCATGCTTCGAACAAGGGGCCATCATATCAGACCCCAAAGCCGTTCAATACCTGCAGTCTGTTACCCAGACCATTGTACAGGGGAATCCCGAATTAACAAAACACAAACTCCGCATCCTGCTTTATAAAGCCTGGTGGCCCAATGCATCCAGCCTGGGCGAAGGAACGATATTATGCAATATCGGGTTACTCTATAAAGTAAGAAATGAAGCACAACTGGCATTCATCCTTTGCCACGAGCTGGCCCACCTGCATCTCAACCACGGCAACCAGGCCATTGACAAATACGTCAATACCGTTTACGATGACGAATTTCAAAAAGAACTGAAAAAAATCGCCAAACAGCAATATGAAAAAAACCGCAAACTGAATGAGCTGGAAAAAAGCATTGAATTCAGCAGCCGCCGTCATAGCCGGGCCAAGGAGAGCGAAGCCGATTCAATGGCCATTGAGTTTCTGAAGAACACTCCTTACAGCCTGGAAGAAGCCAAAACGGCGCTGGCCCAACTGGATAGTATTGATGACGACAAGTACAACATCGAACCTCCCCTTCAGCAATATTTCAATCACCCATCCTATCCCTTCAAAAAAGCCTGGCTGAAAGAAGAAGAAAGTTTTTTTGGTGGCGCTACGATGGAGATCACCGACAGTAAATTACTGGATTCCCTTAAAACACATCCCGATTGCCGGAAAAGGGTCATACAGGTTTCGCCTATTGTTAGCCGTTATGCCGGCAAGGGTACACAAAAGAATTTGTTCGAAAAAGAATTACGCCAATGGCAGGAGGCTTATGATTTCGAGGTCATTGCTTTCCTGTTCGATAAGGAGATCATATCCCTTGCCCTGTACCAAACCTTACAGGCACTGGATCATTACCGGGATGACCCCTGGTTGCTGGCCATGGCCGGTCAATGCCTGAACCGCATATACGAATCCCAGAAAAAACACGAACTGAGCCGCATCGTCGAACTGCCATCACCTTACCACGAAAAAAAATACAACGATTTTCTTCGGTTCCTTCAAAACCTGTCACTGACGGATATCGCCTCCATCAACTATTATTTCCTGGATAGCCATAAAGACAAATCCCTTACCAATGAAGATTTTGTGTTTGCCCTGATCCAAAGCAGGGAAAATGCCGGCAAAAAAGAGGAGAGATCACAGTGGATACAATATTATCAATCAAATTTTTCAAAACCCCGTTATACCATAAAACCATGAAGCAATCAATCAGACAATTAGCCTGGATACTCTTCCTGACTTGCTGCGGAACAACCGTTAAAGCCCAGGAAAAACTGCAGATCGAAAACGTACGCAGTACCTATATCCGCAATAGCGGAGAGATCATGGACGGAGAAGAGTTAAAGGGATATTTCAGCTTTTTTGTGTCTGATAAGGTCAGTAAAAGTGAGAACGAATACACCCTGCAGATCCTGGATAAAAATCTGGCGAAAGTAAAAGAGATCAAATTCGAAGACGACAAGAATATCCAGGTCCTTGAATCGAGTTACAACGGCAATGCCATCATGTTCCTGTTCTATAATAAGAAGGAAAAAACATTGGAATACCGCGCTTATGATTTCAATGGCAAACAAAAAATGAGCTATGTAAAAGACCTCGATAAAAGAAGCCAGGCACTCCTGGAATCCACCTATGGCAGCAAATCGGATGAAGGCCAAAATGAAGCGCTGTTCAGCGTCAACAACGACGGCTTCGTAACCGTTTACCCCGTTAAGGAAAAAAAATACTACAGCTACGAGATCAATTTCTTTTTCAGCAATAAGAGAAAAACATGGACCTATGAGGCCGCCGAAGACCAGGAAGACAAATTTGCACAAGCCGTTTACCTGGGCGCCACCGATTCACTGGTACTCTTTGAGGTGGTCAAGCAAAAATCGATGATGTTCAGCGGCGGGCCGCATGCCTGGGTAGTTGGACTTTACATCCATAACGGTAAAAAAGCTTTTGAAGTAATGACCGAAGAGGATGACCATAAATTATACGCCATGAACGTTGCCACTATAAGTGGAAAATCTGATTTTATTCTGATGGGACCATATTACAGTCCGGATGCCAAAGTAATGAAAGACGCCAGCCAGGGTATTGGCGCATGGACGATGAACAGCAAGGGTAAGGTGACGGCTAAAAAATATAATTCCTGGACGGGCGATATTGCCAAATACCTGCCGGTCAGCAGCAAGGGCAAGATCGACAATGTGGGTTTCATCTTTTTTCATAAGGTACTGCAAATGTCCGACGGCAGTTTCTTTGCGGTGGGCGAAGGTTATAAGAAGTCGGTTAGCGCCGAAGGTGTGGCCGGCAAAGTATTATCAAGCCTGACGTCCGTCAGAACGAACACCAGTGCTTTCAAAGTGGTGATCACCGAACTGCTCACTTTCCGTTTTGATGAGAACTTCGGCATTACCGATGCCAGGATCTACGAGAAAAATAATAATGATATGGAACTGCCCGGTGGCGCCGAATTTATGTCGCCCCATGTCATGGCCCTCATCGCCAAAGCATTTGGCGCTTTTGATTACGCGTTTACCATCACCGACAAAGACCATACCCGGTTTAATGTTGGCTACACCGACTATGTACGATCCGGAGATGAAAAAGGGCTTCAATTCAAATCACTCAACTATGCCGACGGTCAAATGTCGGAAGATAAGATCAGCCTGAAGAGTAAAGCAAAATGGACGCGCGTGTTTCCTGCCAAACCTGGCTTCGTAACCATCCTGGAGTATTTCAAAAAGGATAAAAGACTGGAATACAGGCTGGAGAAACTGAATTAATATCCCGGACCAGATATCCAATGAATGAGCGGTAATAGATAGACTTTGTTATCTGTAAGGATAAACCCATTTTACCGTGCGATAATATGCATGGATCGTTTGTTCGCGCAGCCGGGAAATTCCCATGTGAAATCAAAATTGAAAAATGGCAACTGTTATCAGCGGATGAATCTGATGGTCATGACTGAAAGATCACTAAACCATCAACTTGTCGATCTCAAACTTGCTCATAGACAAAAAAGCAGCCATGACCCGTTCCCGTTTGGTTGGGTCGGCCATTAAGGATGGAAGAATGGATGGCACGATCTGCCATGAAACACCGAACTTATCGCGGAGCCAGCCACATTTTTCGAATTGGCCGTCATGGCCCAGTGCATGCCAGTATTGATCGATCGCTTCCTGTGTGTCGCACAAAACAACAAAAGAATTGCCCGGTGAAAAATCAAAATCATGCCTGATCACACTGCTCATGGCATTCATCAAATTGCCATTGATGCGATACTGGGCAAATAACAACATGCCTTCCGCCGTAGCTGAACCTGGCGGATAGGGCGCCTCCATCAAAGAAACTGAGTCAGGGAAAATTGACGCATATAAAGTCATCGCTTCTTTAACCAGGGCCTGCTTTTCATTGACGAACAATAAACTTGGAACGATCTTTTGCGTGGTCGGCAGATCATCCATATCCATCTGCCAGCTAACCCCATATCGGTCTATGACCCAGGCATACGCGGGCGACCAGTCGTAACGGCCCAATGGCATGAGCACCTGGCCACCATCCGACAATGCATCATAATATTTTTTAAGCAGCGTTTCATTACCCGTGTAGAAATAATAAGAAACCGCCGGTGTGGGTTTCCATGCAGGTCCTCCGTTCAGGGCCATGAATCGGGTACCTGCGATCTCAAAGATGGTGACCATACCATTGTCGCTGAGTTTCTGGCTACCCGGGAAGATCGAACAATAAAAATTACAGGCTTCCTGCGCCTGGCCATCAAACCAGATACAGGGATAAAATGTTGGGTTCATGATCGTTGCTTTTCAGTCATTCATCATCCTTTCAGCACACCTAACGCCTTCCCTACTTTCACAAAGGCATGGATGGCTTTATCGAGGTGATGCATATCGTGTGCGGCACTCAACTGAACACGGATGCGCGCCTGTCCTTTGGCCACAACAGGAAAGAAGAAACCGATCACGTAAATGCCTTCATCCAGTAATGCAGCGGCGAATTGCTGAGCAAGCACCGCATCGTAAAGCATGATCGGAACAATCGGATGATCGCCTGGCTTGATATCGAATCCTGCTGCCGTCATCTGTTCCCGAAAATATTGGGTATTGCGTTCCAGTTTGTCACGCAGTTCGGTGGTTTCACTCAGCATGTCGAGCACCGCAATGGAAGCGCCCACAATACTGGGGGCCAGTGTATTACTGAATAAATAAGGACGGCTACGCTGACGCAGGATATCAATGACTTCTTTTCTTCCGGAAGTAAATCCGCCACTCGCCCCACCCAGTGCCTTGCCGAGGGTGCCGGTAATGATATCAATGCGGCCCATGACCCCACGGTATTCGTGTGTACCACGACCTGTTTTTCCCAAAAATCCGGATGAGTGACATTCATCGATCATCACAATGGCATCATTTTGATCGGCCAGATCGCAGATCTTATCCAACTGCGCGATCGTACCATCCATGCTGAAAGATCCGTCCGTTACGATGATCCGGCTTCGGCAAGAGGCGGCCTCCTGTAGTTTGGCTTCAAGGTCTGCCATATTATTATGCTCATACCGGAACCGCTGTGCCTTACACAAGCGTACACCGTCAATAATAGAGGCATGGTTCAACGCATCACTGATGATGGCATCCTGCTCATTGAACAGGGGTTCAAATACCCCTCCATTGGCATCAAATGCCGCGGCATAGAGTATCGTATCTTCCGTACCTAAGAATTGAGAGAGCTTTTCTTCCAATTCCTTGTGAATATCCTGCGTGCCACAGATGAAACGAACACTGCTCATGCCATAACCGCGTGTATCGATATATTGCTTGGCAGCCGCGATCACTTTTGGGTGAGAAGAAAGACCCAGGTAGTTATTGGCGCAAAAATTGAGTACTGTTTTTCCATTTACGGTGATCTCCGCACCCTGCGGACTGGTGATGATCCTTTCTGTTTTATACAGCCCGGAATTTTTGATCTCTTCGATCTCGGCCGCGAGACGTTTTACAAAAGCCTGATTCATGCGATGTGTATTTAAAGTCTATAGTTTAACGATAAGTTGATGCCCGAATTTCCATTAATGGAGTCCGTCTGCCGGCAAGCAGGGGACCAAGGTTAAAGATATAACCTGACCTTTTACTGGGTTCAGATTATTTTTGAATACTTACTTACCAGGATTAAAAGTACTGTAAAACATTGTTTTTGAATTTCATTACAAGCACAGCCGTGAACCATTAACGGTCCGTTTTCCGCGTCTGTGAATCTCATTTTAACATTTTGTTCCCAACCCTGTAACTTTTTGCCCTTAGCTTCGTATCAATCCAAAACAGGTTCATGCGGCAAAAAAAGGAAATCATCCTGCTCGGAACATTCATACTGCTCTTCCTGGTATTGCTGGCCGGGATGGCTGGCATGGCCAGTACGTCAACAACCCCTGAGCCGCGAGAAACCTGCCTCCCCAATACCCCCTGCACCGTCAATCCAGGCAAACCTGTACAGGAATATCATTGGAACCCCGTTTCCAGGGGTGTGCTGCATATTTAATACGGGGCGATTCTCTTTTCCGGTTTTCCATCAAACCTATTTTTTAGCTTGTTTCCGTATTGTGCGGAATGTGCAAACATGACCTCCTGAAAAAACATATAATCTCATTCTATTTAAATTTAATTTTATATTTAATAAATTAAATATTAATAGTATAAATAATTTTACCGCCCAACACGACTATCTACTTCAAAGAAGGACGGCATTCCTTAAATCACCATGGCCGTCTGCCTGATCGCTTCATTATTCAACCTTTACAAAAAACCGGGCGAAAAATGATCGGCCATACTGATCAAGTTTGTGAAAACCTTTCAACTGGATTTTGAAAAAAAATATGTACAGCCTGTAACTTTATCAAGCTTACGGCGTACTACTACCGAAAGTATAGACCCAACTGGCTGTATGACAGAGAGAGAATACAACGAATGTGTCAGGCTTTACGCAGATAATGTGTACCGCTTCATCCTTAAGAATCTCCGGCATGAGGAAGATTCGAGGGATGTGGTACAGAATTCCTTCGAAAAGCTCTGGAAAAACAGGGAAGAGGTAGACCATGCCACCAGCAAGAGCTACCTGTTCACGATCGCATATAACCAGATGATCGACCATATCCGTAAAAGCAAACGGATCAGCCTGAAAGAGGATTTTTCGGATTCTGAGCGCGGCAGTACCGGTCAACGTTCGAATGCCAAAAGGATCCTTGATGAAGCCCTGAGCCGCCTCAGCGAAACCCAGCGGAGCCTGGTGATGCTGAAAGACTATGAAGGCTATAATTATGCCGAGATCGGGCAGATCACCGGGCTGAATGAAAGCCAGGTGAAAGTTTACCTGCACCGCGCCCGGCTGCAGTTGAGAGAGTATATTGTGAAACCGGAAAACGTAATCTGAGGCAACCATGAACATCAACCGACATAATTACGAGGAGTTTTTTCTGATGTACGTCGACAATGAATTGCCGGCTGCAGAGAGAGCCGCCGTTGACCGGTTCATCCAGGAAAATCCCGACCTGGCCCCGGAACTGGAACTGCTGGCCCAAACTTCCCTACCGGCTGAGCCTTTCTCCTTTGCCGGAAAAAACGACCTGATCAAACCGGAACCCATCCCTTCCGAAGCGCGGGATCAAATGCTCCTGATGCTTGATGCAGAACTTGGTACCGACGAAAGCCGGGAGTTACACAAAGAGATCCGGCACAACCCGGCCATGCAGTCTGAATGGAATATACTGCAGCAAACCAAACTTGACCCCGCCGATAGCATTGAATTTCCCCATAAAGCCAGCCTGTATCATCATACTGCCGGCCGGGTGGTCAGCATCCGTTTCTTGCGAATGGCTGCAGCAGCCGCCATCATAGGCTTCGGCATCTACCTGGGCATTTCCGCCCTGGAGAAAAAGGGCAAAACGGAAACGGAGATGGCTAACCATGACGCTGATCAGCACAATAAATCAGTCAACATTGGTCAACAGCAGGAACAAGATGCGGCTAAAGATCAGGCAGATCGGGATCAACTGGCAGTTCGGGGCATAACGCCCTCTGCAGAACAGCAGGATGCAAAAGATCCGAACACGCAACGGCAGGATTCCCGTGATCTGCCGGGCCGTCCCGTCCAGCATGACGGACGCAACCTCGCCGCACTTCCCGGAAAACCCGCCGCGAAAGATCAGTCATCGCCCGACAATGTAACGGTAAGGCCTGATCGCAAAAATATATCCAATAACAACAGCCAGTTTGCCTCCAACAGGGGTTCTGAAAAAAAATCCGTACAGGAAAGTAACTTTTCCGATCCTTCCGGCGTACAATCTATAAACAAGGCACTGAGCCCAGAAAGAACCCAGCCAACGCTTATCGCTGGTGTGACCCCGGAAGAGAAGCGCACAGAGATCAAACCGCTCAGCGCACTGGATACCGATATCATGCAACCACTCACGGTTCCGGATGCACGCACGGCGGCCCTGAACCCCGATGAAGAAGGAGATAAAAACGATATCCTCTTCCTGGATGAATCAAGGGTTAAAAAAACAAAACTCAGTGGCATGTTCAGAAAACTGAAACGCACCATCGAAAGAAAAGCCAACATCAAAACCGGTAACGGTGTAAAGATCGCCGGATTCGAGATCGCCGTGAGATAATCATATCACCTTTAAAAACGAACCATCATGAAATGGCTAACATCTACATTAGCACTGGCATTATTCTGCTCCGGCGCTTTCGCCCAGGAAACTGCAGACAGTACGAAACCGAATAAACCGGACACCATCCGGATCGGCAATATCATCATCATTAAAAAGGCCTCTATCGGAAAAAAACGCAGTATTGAGATCAATGGAGATGGAGATCAGGCCAAAAAGAAAAAATCGCGCGTAAGTACCAACTGGGGGATCATCGACCTGGGCTTTGCCAACTACAATGACCAGACCGACTATGGCCAGGCCGGCAGCTTTCTTGTGAACCGCCCCGGTTTCCCAGCCATCAATGGCTCCGATTTCAAACTGCGCACCGGTAAAAGCGTAAACGTGAACATCTGGTTCTTTATGCAAACCCTCCACCTGGTTAAAGAAAACGTTAACCTGAAATACGGCCTCGGTCTGGAACTGAATAATTACCGCTACCGATCCGCCATCAGCTATAAGGAAAACGGACCGGTACCATATTCCAACGGATCCATTACAAATGCCCCGTTTGTTTTCCGCGATTCGATCTCCTTTTCGAAAAATAAACTGGCGGCCGATTACCTGACCGTTCCCCTTATGCTGAACTTTGCCAGCAATGCCAAAACAGGCAAAAAACCTTTTATCCTGAGCGTAGGCGTGAGTGCCGGTTACCTCTACAGCCAGCGTAATAAACAAAAGAGTGAAGAACGCGGCAAGGAAAAGAACAAAGGTGATTATGACCTGGAAAAATTCAAGTTTTCATATATCGGTGAGATCGGATTCGGACCGGTAAAATTCTACGGATCATACTCGCCCAAATCCTTATACGAACACAGTCTGGATATCAGGCCATTCACGTTCGGTATTCGATTTAGCAACTAATCATCCAGATACCTTCTCTCTCAACCTTCGTTTGCGAGGAACCCGGGTTCCAAAGCAGGCGGAGGTTTTTTTGTTATGGATATTAAATGCCAGACTTTGCATCATATTACTGATGTGTCGAAAATTGCAAATCATAACTTAAACCTCCCGAAATCCTTAACTCATGTAAACCTCTTCAACCCCTCCAACCTCTTCAACCCTCAAACGTCTTCAACCCTCCAACCTATCCAACCTCTTCAACCCTCAAACGTCTTCAACCCCTTCAACCCTTTTACCCCAACCCCTTCCCATTTTATCCTTTTCAAGTAACTTGCCCCATGCCCGCTTCCTTCACAGAACAGATTCCATCCTTTGAAGAAAAATTACAACGCGTCAATATACAGGCCGTAACTGCATCTCCATATGGCAAACGATACCTCGCCCATTTACTGGAACACCGCCGGTACTTTTTAAAGATATATGCCCGGGTATTGGATATCGCCGCCAGGCATGGCCGCAAAGACCTTTCCCGATCGACACTGCTTGATTACGGCGCAGGCAATGGCCTTCTGGGCCTCTTTGCCAAACATTGCGGAATCGGGAAAGTGTACATCAACGACATAGATCCCGTTTTTACAGAAGCCAGCCAGTCGCTCGCGGCAAGATTGGATATCCGCATCGATGGATTTATAACCGGAGATACCGATAAGGTATGTAGTGTGCTCGCCAACGATCCCCCGGATTTGATTTGCGGTACCGATGTGATCGAACATATTTACGATCTCCCTGCATTCTTCCGGCAAATAAGGTCATTAAATCCATCCGTACTCACGGTATTCACCACGGCTGCCAATGCCGCGAACCCCATCAAGAAAAAAAAGATCATACAACTGCAGCTGCAGGATGAAAACAAAGGGAGCAACCCGATGGACTCCGCGCTGGCCGGTGAAAAGCCACATCCATCATTCCTGAGCATGCGCCGGTTGATCATTCGATCCGCCGCGCCTGAATTAAATACAGAGAACGTAGACAAACTCGCTCTGATCACCCGCGGCCTGAAAGAAAAAGATATACGGGAAGCCGTCAGCAGGCTGTTGCATGAAGGTAAGACCCCCATACCCCCTGTTCACCCCACCAATACATGCAACCCTGAAACAGGAAGCTGGACGGAACGGCTGTTGACGAAAGAAGAATATAATTCCCTGTATGTTCGGGCCGGATTCGATCTGACCATGTATAACGGCTTTTATGATACTTGTAAAATGTCCATTCCCAAAAACATCATTAATCAAATCCTGAATATCGGGGTGCGCATGGTTGGCCGGAAAATCGCTCCCTACATCATACTGGTTGGAAACTCCACCGTATTTAACGAAATATAAAGAGGGAAAATACGTAATTTGAAATCTCCCGCTTGTTTTGGCACAGGCTTTGAACCAAAGCGGATGACGATTATTGTATGAAAAGGTTTGGGTTATACTCCGCCGTATTCGGCATGCTTATTATTTCCACCGCCTGGTTGCTGGCACCGCGTAAATCCGGCCGGCACGCTGTATTTTCCAAGAGGGCACTCACACGTCCGGCTGATAAAGATTTTTCTATCGTTGTTGATAAAAGCGATTACGAACTCAAGGTTTATGATGATGAGGGCTGGTATGCCACTTATCCGATCGTTTTTGGCAGTAAAGACCTCAGCGATAAGATGAGGGAAGGAGATAAACGTACGCCAAACGGCTCATTTAAAATTGTCTTGAAAAAGATACACAATAAATGGGGGCCTGAATTGCTCCTCGATTATCCTAACGATGAAAGCCTGAAGAAATTCCAGGAACGTAAAGAGAAAGGCATGATCCCCCGTACCGCCAGGATCGGAGGCGGCATTGCAATACATGCCACACGTCCGCAGGAAGAATGGACCGTTGATAATTTTTATAATTGGACCGACGGCTGCGTTTCCGTTAAATACACCGAAATGCAGGACCTCTATAGCTACATCCCCGTAGGTACGCCAGTAACCATACAACCATAATTAAATGATGGATGTTGAATTTTAAATTCTAAATGAATTAAGCATTCAAGATTCAGAATGACAAGTAACTTCCGTCACCGTAACTGAGAAAACGGTAATCATGATCCAGGGCATACTGATAGAGATCCCTCCACTTATCTCCTACCGCAGCGGCAACAAGCAACAATAATGTAGATTGAGGTTGATGAAAATTCGTGATAAGTCCGGATACCACTCGAAAACGGTAACCCGGAGCGATGAGTAATTGTGTTTGCGTAAAAATATTTTTCCTTTGATGTAGGTCCATCCAATGCAACAATGCCCGGAATGACTCCTGGAGGCTCAGATCAGTGTTCATCAAGGTTTGCTCATACACATCCCATTGATGCAAAGTCAATTCTTTTAACTGTGGGTCATGTTGGGCTTTGACCCCAAGCCAGTACAATGATTCCAGTGTCCGGAGCGATGTGGTTCCTACTGCAATGATCTTCCCGGGCACCTGCATCAGTTTCCTGAGCGTTTCTGCAGACACATCGATCCATTCGGCATGCATATCATGCCCTGCCATGGTGGATGCTTTTACAGGCCTGAAAGTTCCGGCGCCAACGTGGAGGGTCACGTACTCCCTTTCAATGCCTTTCCTGTCCAGTGATTCAAAAACATGTTGTGTAAAATGCAACCCTGCCGTAGGTGCGGCCACAGAACCTTCTTCTTCGGCATAAATGGTTTGGTAACGTTCTTTATCCTCCCGGATGGCCGACCGTTTGATATAAGGTGGCAAAGGGATCTCGCCGGCCATGTCCAGGATCTCAGCAAAACGAAGGGCGGCGGGCGTCCAGGAAAATTCAACCAGGTAATAATCTCCTTCTTTGGTTAATTTACGGGCATTCAAAATCACATCTTCTCCATCCGACAGGCCGATCTTTTTATGCAGCACTTCATCTTTCCACTTGGCAGCATTACCCACCAGGCAGTACCACTGCGCGGAATCAGACCTGTTCATCACGGTCTGGTATTCGGGTAATTCGCCGGCCGGCTCCAGGCAAAAGATCTCCACATGTCCGCCTGTTGCTTTGTTAAAATGCAGCCGGGCATTGATGACGCGCGTATTGTTGAATACCAGGGTACTTTGCGCGCTTATATATTCTGCGATATGCCTGTATGTAGATTCACTGATCTGGTCATCCTGATAGATCAGCAATTTCGATGCATCACGCTCCGGAAGCGGATGCAGGGCAATACGGTTATCCGGGAGTTCGTAGGTATAATCGAGGATGGAAATATTTTTCGGATCTGGCATAAAAATCAAAGGGGTGCAATTTAAGCAAAAGTAAAAATCAATGATGATGCAAAACCTCTTACAGCATGTCCGGTTACTCCTTATTGATAAACAAGTAAATGATTACGCTCACAGATAGCCCAAGAAGATCTGCTTTCAATATGATGTTAAATTCTGAACTTTTCTCTCATATCAAATGACCACATGCTCACATTTTCCTCAACGCATCATACACCGCTTCCAGTAATTTAGGGCGTACATTCATCTGGTTAAGCAGGCTGCTGCCATTGGGGTGTACGCGGTTACTCAAAAAAACAAATACCAGATTTTTAGCGGGGTCGGCCCAGACGCAGGTGCCTGTAAACCCTGTATGGCCAAAGGTTTCAGGGGAAGCCCCCATGGCGGGATAAGGTTCCTTCCTGGATGTATTGTCCTTTTCCGGTTTATCAAACCCCAGTCCGCGGCGGCTGTTGTCACTACCATAAGCGGTAAACAGATGGATGGTTTCGGGTTTCAGATAGGAAACACCATTCCACTTAC
>WBZP01004648.1_pt1 | contig 14237 bp, 17 predicted proteins | sample 5204301 | NCBI WGS metagenome assembly WBZP01 (sample SAMN12412401, study PRJNA552823) | activated sludge metagenome | isolation source: activated sludge from nitrification reactor of wastewater treatment plant... | place: USA: Pennsylvania | collected 2017 | reverse complement strand
CCGCGCCTGGACCGACCTCGATCTCGGCAATGCCGACGCGTGGCGCTGCCTGGGCCAGGCCGCGCAGGCGCTCGGGCACCACCAGGACGCGATCAACGCGTTTCGCAAGGCGAAGCAGTACGATCCGGGCGACCGCACGCTGGACGCCGCGATCGAGCGCAGCCAGTCCGGCATCGTCGCCGACTTCCTCCACCGCAACCGGCGCTGACCGGCGGCACCCGGCTCGCTCAGCGCGCCAGCAGTGCGAGCCAGGCGGGCAACGTCAGCACCGCGGCGAGCGTCCCCGTCGAGATCAGCAGCGCGACCGGCGCGCCGCGCCCGGTCATCTGGCTCGCCAGGATGTACGCCGACGGCGCCGTCGGCACGGCCGCCATCAGCACCGCCAGCGAGCGTTCGAGCGGCGGCAGGCCGGCGAGCTGGGCAAAGGCAAGCGCCAGCGCCGGCATCGCCAGCAGCTTGACGCCGTTCCACCACAGCACCGCGCGCGCCGGCAGCGCCGCGCCCTCGAAACGCAGCCCGGCGCCCACGGCGAGCAAGCCCAGCGGCAGCGCCGCGCCGGCAAGGTGGGCGAGCACGCGGGCCGCGATATCCGGCAGCGGCCAGCCGGCGAGGCGCCAGCCGACGCCGGCCACGCAGGCGATGATCAGCGGATTGCGGGCGAGTTCGGCGCCGATCTGCCGGCCGCGGCCCTGCGCCATCGCACTGACCGCGGCGACGTTGACGATCGGGACCAGCGCGGCGATGCACAGCCCGACGAGGACGATGGCGCCGTCGCCGCCGAGGCGGGTGGCGATCGCCAGCGCGATGTAGGTATTGAAGCGGAACCCGCACTGGAAGCACGCTGCGGACGTCGGGCGGTCGAGGCGCAGCACCGCGACCCCCAGCGCCGAGAGCGCGATGCCGGCCAGCGTGAACGCGACGACGACACCGACCAGCGCGCCGCCGGCGCCCGGGGGGGCCGCCGCCGTTGCCAGCGCCCGGAACAGCAGTGTCGGGAACAGCAGGTAGTAGACGAGCCGCTCGACGCCGCCCCAGAAGGCCGGCGGAAACGCCGTCATCCGCCGCAGCACGGCGCCACCGCCGATCAGCAGGAAATCGGGCACCAGCAGCAGCGCGTAGCCCATCGCTACGCCGCGCCGGTGCCGGTCGTCACCGCCTCCTGCGCCGCCAGCTCGCGCCGGACGGCGTCCATGTCGAGCGCCGCCGCCGCGGCGACGATCTCGTCGAGCGCCGCCGGCGACAGTGCGCCGGCATCCGCGTAGACGATGATGTCGTCGCGGAAGATCATCAGCGTGGGGATCGACCGGATGCCGAACTGCGCGGCGAGGTCGTGTTCGACCTCGGTGTCGACCTTGGCGAACAGGACGCCGGGGTGCCTGGCCGCGGCCGCCGCGAACACGGGCGCGAAGCTGCGGCAGGGCGCGCACCACGGCGCCCAGAAGTCGACGATGGCGAACGCGTGCCCGGAGATCGTCGCGCCGAAGCCGGCGGCGTCGAGCTCGACCACCGCGCCCGCGCCGGGCGCGGTCATCGCCCGCCCCGGGACGGCCGGGCCGTCACCGGCGCTTCATCAGGAAGAAGAACGCGCCGTCGGCCTCGCCGTGCTCGACCAGCTCGTTCCCGGTCTGCCGCGCGAACGCCTGGAAATCGCGCACCGACGCCGGATCGGTGGCGAGGATCTTCAGTACCTGGCCGGCATTCATGTCGGACAGCGCCTTCTTGGTCCGAAGGATCGGCAGCGGGCAGTTGAGGCCACGTGCGTCGAGCTCGCGGTCGGCTTGCATGCGCAACTCCTCTTGGCGCACGGCGGCATGGGCTCGCGTCGTGCCGGGATCGATCGGCCAGTATAGCAAAGGGCCGGCGGCCGGCGCCGGCGCATCAACCGCCGCTGCGGGTGCGGCGGATGCGCTCGACGAGCGACGTCGTCGAGCGATCGAAGGCGAACGGGATCGCGACGAAGCGCCCGCCGGCGGCGATGGTCTCGGCAGCGCCCGCCGTCGTCGCGGCCGAATAGTCGCCGCCCTTGACGAGGACGTCCGGCCGCGCGGCGACGATCAGCTCGCGCGGCGTGTCGTCGTCGAACGGCACGACGAGGTCGACGGCCGCCAGCGCCGCGAGCACCGCCATCCGGTCGGCCAGCGCGTTGAGCGGGCGGTCGTCGCCCTTGCCGAGGCGACGCACCGAGGCGTCGGAGTTGACCGCGACGACGAGCGCCGCGCCGAGCGCGCGCGCGTCCTCGAGGTAGGCGACGTGCCCGCGGTGGAGGACGTCGAACACGCCGTTGGTCATCACCAGCGGTCGCGGCAGCGCGGCGATCCGCGCCAGCGCGACGTCGGCCGGCGCGACCTTCGCCGCGTAGCGGGGCGGCGGAGGCGTCGCGGTCACCGTCTTCCCCGCCGTCAGTTGCTGTACTCGAACACCTTGACGACGCGCACGACGCCGGACGTCGTCGCGGCGACGTCGGCCGCGGCCGCCGCCTCGTCGCGCGAGACGATGCCCATCAGGTAGACGACGCCGCGCTCGGTGACGACCTTGACGTGCGTCGGCGAGACCTTCTTGGCGTCGATCATCCGGGTCTTGACCTTCGAGGTGACGTACGAGTCGTTGGTCCGCGCGTTGAGATCGCTCACCGGGCCCACGACCATCTCGTTCTGGACGAGGCGGACGCGGTCGGTGCCCTTGGCCATCGCGGTGATCGCGTCCCGGACGTCGGCCGCCGGCGCCTCGCCGGTGAGCAGGACGATGCCGTTGTAGCTGGTGGCGTTGAGGTGCGCGCGCTCGCCCCAGCGCTGCGTCGCGTTGCCGGAGATCTTGAGCTCGATGGACTCGTCGTCGACCTGTGCGCCGGCCGAGCGGCGGTCGGTCGCGACCATCGCGCCGGCACCGACGCCGACGGCGAGCAGCGCGGGCGCGCAGCCGGAGAGCGGGACGGTGACGGCACCGGCCGCCAGCAGCGTGGCGACGAGCCCGGCGAGCCGGCGGGACGGGGAGCGTGCGGTCATGGCTCTTCTCCGAGTAGCGTCGCGTCGATCGCGTCGCAAAGGCAGTGGATGGTCAGCAGGTGGACTTCCTGGATCCGGGCCGTGCGTTCGTGGGCGACGCACAGGTGCACGTCGTCGGCCGCGAGCATCCGGCCGAGCTTCCCGCCGTCGCGGCCGGTCAGCGCGACGACGCGCATCTCGCGATCGCGCGCCGCCTCGACCGCGGCGACGACGTTCTCCGAATTGCCCGACGTCGAGATCGCCAGCAGCACGTCGCCCTTCGCGCCCAGTGCCCGCACCTGCTTGGCGAACACCTGCGCGTAGGAGTAGTCGTTGGCGACGGCGGTGAGTATCGACGTGTCTGTGGCAAGGGAAATCGCCGGAAGTTCCGGGCGCTCGCGCTCGAAGCGGCCCACCATCTCGGCGGCGAAGTGCTGCGCATCGGCCGCCGAGCCGCCGTTGCCGCAGGCGAGCAGCTTGCCGTCGGCGAGCAGGCAGTTGGTCATCAGCGTCGCGGCGCGGGCGATCTCCGGGGCGAGCGTGTCGACGATCTCGAGCTTGAGCTGCGCGCTGTCGGCGAAGTGCCGGCGGATGCGTTCCAGATGTTCCATGGCGATTCCTCTACGGGCGGCGATTGTAGCAAGGCAGGCCGGTCGCAGCGGTGCTCGGCGGCACCGCGTTCACGTCGAGATGACGTCGCGCAGCCACTGGATGCGGTCGACGGCGAGCGCGTCCAGCAGGACCACGTCGAAGCGACAGGGCGGCGAGCCGGGCAGTCTGGCGAGGTAGAGCCCGGCGGTGGCGACCAGGCGCGCGCGCTTGGCGGCGTGGATGCTGGCGGCCGCGCCGCCGAACGAGCGGCTGCGGCGCAGCCGGACCTCGACGAACACCAGCGTGCCGCCGTCGCGGGCGATCAGGTCGATCTCGCCGCAGCGCCGGCGCCAGTTGCGCTCGACGACGACGAGCCCGCGGGCTTCGAGGAACGCCGCCGCCAGCGCTTCGGCGCGGGCACCGGCCGCGGCGCGCGGCCCGGTCATCGGCTGCGGTACGCGGCGTGCCGGCGCGTCCGGCGGGGCCCGGGCGTCACGGCGGCGGTGCCACGGGCCGGGGCGGCGGACTGGGCTCCGCGGCCCCGGCGCGGAAGCGCATCAACTGGGTCTCGCGCGTGAACAGGCGCGAGCTCGTGAGCCGCAGGCGTCCGGTCACCCCGTCGAACTCGAGCTCGGTCGGGGTGCCGTCGACCAGGCGCCGCGCGACGCGGAAGGCGTCGATGCCCAGTGCGTAGAGCCGCTGCAGCGCGGCGTTGGTGTAGTTGCCGCGCGGCAGCCGACCCTGGTCCGGCGCCAGGCCTTCGACGAGCCAGGGCAGTTCGAGGAAATAGACGCCATCCAGGTCACGCGTCGTCTCGGTCCGGACGGCATCGCCGACCTGGCTGCTGGTGAAGCAGGGAACGACGCCGACGAACGGCTTGAGCAGCGCGACGTCGCCGCCGTCGACGGCCAGCAACACCGCGTCCAGCGGCGCGCTGCGCCCGAGGTCCTTGCGCAGCGTGGTCAGCGCCTCGGGCGCGCGGTCGAAACGGAACGTCTCGGGCGGCCCGGCGCCCTGCGCCAGCCACTCGTCGACGAAGGCGCTGGCGAACCGCCGCTGCAGCGCGCCGCCGGCACTGATGACGCCGACCGACTTCGCGCCGCTGGCGTGGACGATCCGCGCCAGCTGCCGGCCTTCGTTCTCGATGGACAGCGACAGCGCGTAGAGGCGCTCGGGCAGCGGCATCCCGTCGTCCATCTGGTTGAGCGCGAGCGTGACCGGCAGGTCGATGCCGGCGCCGGCGAGGGCGCGCAGGTCGTCGCGCACCAGCGGGCCGACGACGACCCTGGCGCCTTGCTCCTGCGCGGCGACGAAGCCGGCGACGGGATCGCCGTCCGGGCTGTTGACGACGCCGAAGGGGACCCTGGCATCGGCGGCGGCGGCGGCGAAGCCCGCGCGGACCGCCGCGGCGGCACGGCCGTAGGCCGCGGATTCGAGCGGCAGCACGAGCGCGATGTCGGGTCCGCTCGTCTTCGCCGCGGGCGGCCGGGGCGCATCGGCGGTCGCGGTGGCGGCGGCGTCGGGGATGGCGCTTGTGGCCGGTTCGGGCTCGGCGGACAATGCGGCGCCATGACTGCAGCCAACAAGCGCGAGGGCGAAGGCGGCGCGGCGCAGCACGCCGCCGATGGCGCGGCGCGCGACGCGGGTCGGCACGGTGCTGAGGAGAAGCAAGAAGTGGCGGCTGCGGGCGATCCCACGCCGGGACAATCCGCTGACCGCGACCCCGATCGCAGCCGACCCGCGTGTTCCGGGACATTATATGTGGTCGCCACCCCGCTGGGTAACCTGCGGGACGTGACGCTGCGGGCGCTCGACATCCTGCGCAGCGTCGACGTCGTGGGCGCCGAGGACACCCGGGTGACCGCGACGCTGCTGCGCCATTTCGGCATCGCGACGCGACCGGTATCGGTGCGCGAGCACAACGAGGCGCGCCGCGCCGACGACGTGGTCGCGTGGCTCGGCGCCGGCAAGAGCGTGGCGCTGGTCACCGACGCCGGCACACCGGGGGTCAGCGATCCGGGGGCGCTGCTCGTCGATCGCGTCCGCGGCGCCGGGTTCCCGGTGGTGCCGGTCCCGGGGCCCAGCGCGGTGCTCGCCGCACTGTCGGCTGCCGGGTCGATCGGCGAGCCGTGGGTGTTCCTCGGCTTCCCGCCGACCGCTGCCGCCGCGCGCCGGACGCTGTTCGACACCTGGGCGCAGTTGCCCTGCGCGCTGGTCTGCTACGAGGCACCGCACCGGGTTCGCGCGACGGTGGCCGACCTGCTCGCGGCCTGTGGCGGCGAGCGCGAGGTCGTCGTCGCGCGCGAACTGACCAAACGCTTCGAGACGATCGCCCGGATGCCGCTCGCGGTGGCGGACGCCTGGTTCGCCGCCGACGCCCACCGCCTGCGCGGCGAGTTCGTGCTGATCGTCGACCGTGGCACGGACCGGCCGGTGGCCGCGGATGCCGCCCGGCAGCGCGCGGTGGTCGCCGAACTGGTGCGCGAGCTGCCGCCGGCGCGGGCGGCGCGCGTCGCGGCGGCGATCACCGGCGCGCCTCGCGATGCGTTGTACGCGCTCGCCGTCGCGCTGCGTCCCGGCGCGGGCGACTGACGTCGCCGCGGTGGCGCCGGCCGCGGCCGGCGTTGCGCTACACTCGACCGATGGTTGCCTCGTTCCCGCTGCCCGCCGCGAACGAAGGCGACGCGGCCGCCGGCTGGAACGCGGAACTGGCGCTGCGCTTCGCCCGGGTCGACGGGAAGACGGTGCTCGCGGCCCGCCGGCACCGGGGTCCGCTCGTCGTGCAGAAGCCGCTGTATCCCGAGGGCGACGCCGTCTGCCAGGTGCTGCTGCTGCATCCTCCGGGGGGGATCGTCGGCGGCGACCGGCTCGCCATCGACATCGATGTCGGTGCGGCCGCGCACGCGCAGGTCAGCACGCCCGGCGCGACCCGCTGGTATCGCAGCGCCGGCCCCGCGGCGGCAGCGACCACGCGGTTGCGCGTGGGTGGCGGTGGTGTGCTCGAGTGGTTGCCGCAGGAGGCGATCGCCTTCGCCGGCACGCGCGCCGAGCTCGCGTTCGACGTCGAGCTCGCCGCCGACGCGACGCTGGTGGGCTGGGACATCGTCGTGCTGGGTCGCCCGGAGTCCGGCGAGCCCTTCGGCCATGGCAACTGGCGGCAGCGCGGCACGATCCGCCGCGGCGGCGAGCTCGTCTGGTGCGAGCGGGCCGCGCTGGAAGGTGGCGCGCGAGCGCTTCATTCCGGTGCGATCCTCGGGGGCGCGCCGGTGTTCGGCACGCTCTGGGTCGCCGCGCCCGCCATCCCGGTCGACGCCCTCGCACGCTGCCGCGCCCTGCCGGCGGCCGACGGCGCGGGCGGCGTGACGCAGCTTCCCGGCATCCTCGTCGCGCGGTACGCTGGCGGTTCGGCGCAGGGTGCGCGCACGTATTTTGCTTCGCTGTGGCGCGTTCTGCGCCCGGTCGCAACCGGGCGCGACGCCGTGCCGCTGCGCATCTGGACCACCTGACGACGAGGAACCGCTTCCTGTGGAACTCACCCCCCGCGAGAAGGACAAGCTGCTGATCTTCACCGCCGGGCTGCTCGCCGAGCGTCGGATGGCGCGCGGCCTGAAGCTCAACTACCCGGAGGCGGTCGCCTACCTGTCGGCGGCGATCCTCGAGGCCGCGCGGGACGGCCGCTCGGTCGCCGACCTGATGAGCTACGGCACGACGCTGCTCGCCCGCGGACAGGTGATGGACGGCGTGCCCGAGATGATCCCGGAGATCCAGGTCGAAGCCACGTTCCCCGACGGCACCAAGCTCGTCACCGTTCACCACCCCATCCCATGATCCCCGGCGAACTCCTCCCCTGCGACGGCGAGCTCGAGCTCAACGTCGGCCGGCCGACGTGCACGCTGGACGTCGCCAACACCGGCGACCGGCCGATCCAGGTCGGCTCCCACTACCACTTCGCCGAGACCAACGACGCGCTGGTCTTCGATCGCGCGGCGGCCCGCGGCTTCCGGCTCAACATCGCCGCCGGCACCGCGGTCCGGTTCGAGCCCGGCCAGCGACGGACCGTCGAGCTCGTCGCCTTCGGCGGCGACCGCATCGTCTACGGTTTCACCGGCGCGGTGATGGGGCCGCTCGACGCGCGGCCGAAGCCGCGGGCGAAGCGCGCCGCCGGCACCCGGGCACCGACGAAGCCCGGCGCGAAGAAGCAGGCGACCGCGACGAAGAGGAGCCGCCGATGAAGATCTCGCGCCGCGCCTACGCGGAGATGTTCGGGCCGACGGTCGGCGACCGGCTGCGCCTCGCCGACACCGAGCTCGTGATCGAGGTCGAGCGCGACCTCACCGTGCTCGGCGAAGAGGTCAAGTTCGGCGGTGGCAAGGTCATCCGCGACGGCATGGGCCAGAGCCAGCGGCCGGCCGCGGACTGCGCCGACACCGTGATCACCAACGCGCTGGTCGTCGACTGGAGCGGGATCGTCAAGTGCGACCTGGCGTTGAAGGACGGGCGCATCGCACGGCTGGGCAAGGCCGGAAATCCCGACGTCCAGCCCGGCGTCGACATCGTCATCGGCCCGGGCACCGAGATCATCGCCGGCGAGGGGATGATCGTCACCGCGGGCGGCATCGACGCCCACATCCACTTCATCTGCCCGCAGCAGATCGACGACGCGCTGATGTCGGGCGTGACGACGATGATCGGCGGCGGCACGGGGCCCGCGACCGGGACGTTCGCGACGACCTGCACGCCCGGGCCCTGGCACATCCACCGGATGCTCGAGGCCGCCGACGCCTTCCCGATGAACCTGGGCTTCCTCGGCAAGGGCAATGCGAGCCTGGTCCCGGCGCTGGTCGAGCAGGTGGCGGCAGGCGCGATGGGCCTCAAGCTGCACGAGGACTGGGGGACCACGCCGGCGGCGATCGACGCCGCGCTTTCGACCGCCGACAAGCTCGACGTCCAGGTCGCGATCCACACCGACACGCTGAACGAGTCGGGCTTCGTCGAGGCCACGCTCAAGGCGATCGGCGGGCGGACGATCCACACCTACCACACCGAGGGCGCCGGCGGCGGCCACGCCCCCGACATCATCCGCGCGGCCGGCGAGCCCAACGTGCTGCCGTCGTCGACCAACCCGACGCGGCCGTACACCGTCAACACCGTCGACGAGCACCTCGACATGCTGATGGTCTGCCACCACCTCGACCCGGCGATCGCCGAGGACATCGCGTTCGCCGAGTCGCGGATCCGCCGCGAGACCATCGCCGCCGAGGACATCCTGCACGACCTGGGCGCGTTCTCGATGCTGTCGTCGGATTCGCAGGCGATGGGCCGCGTCGGCGAGGTGATCATCCGGACCTGGCAGACCGCGCACAAGATGAAGGTCCAGCGCGGCAAGCTCGCCGGCGACCCTGCCGGCCACGACAACCTGCGCGTCAAGCGCTACATCGCGAAGTACACGATCAATCCGGCCATCGCCCACGGCATCGGCCACGTCGTCGGCTCGGTCGAGCCGGGCAAGCTCGCCGACCTCGTGCTGTGGAAGCCGGCGTTCTTCGGCGTCAAGCCGTCGCTGGTGCTGAAGGGCGGGATGATCGCCGCCGCGGCGATGGGCGACCCGAACGCGTCGATTCCGACGCCGCAGCCGGTGCACTACCGGCCGATGTTCGGCGCGTTCGGCCGGGCGCTGGCGACCTCCGTCACCTTCGTGTCGAAGGCGGCGCTGAAGAACCCGGCGGTGGCGAAGCTCGGGCTCGCCAAGCCGCTGGTCGCGGTCAAGGGCACCCGCGGCATCGGCAAGCGCGACATGAAGCACAACGACGCGCTGCCGCGGATCGACGTCGACCCGCAGACCTACGCGGTGCGCGCCGACGGCGAGCTCCTGGCGTGCGAGCCGGCCGCGGTGCTGCCGCTGGCGCAGCGCTATTTCCTGTTCTGACGATGCTGATCGTCCGCGAGCGCATCGCGCCGGCGGCCCACGACGCGGAGCTGGTGTTGCCGCTGGAGCTGCGGCAGAAGATGCGGCTGCGCACCCGGCTCGCCGATGGCGAGGAGGTCGGGCTGTTCCTCGACCGCGGCACGGCGCTGCGCGACGGGGACTGCCTGCTGGCCGACGACGGGCGCGTCGTGCGGGTGGTCGCCGCCGCCGAGGACCTGCTGGAGGCACGCTGCGACGACGTCGGCGCGCTCGCGCGCGTCGCCTATCACCTCGGCAACCGCCACGCCGCGGTGGAACTCGGCCCCGGCTTCGTCCGCTTCGCCGTCGACGCCGTGCTGGCGGCAATGGTGCGCGGCCTGGGCGCCGAGGTCTGCGCCGTCCGGGCGCCGTTCGAGCCGGAGCGCGGTGCCTACGGCAGCGGTCACCACACGCACGCGCCGGAGGCGGGTCACCGCGGCATCATCCACGACTTCGCCGGCCGCGCCCCCGACGGTCGATGACGCCTGCGGACGCATCGCCGCGCACGCCGCTCGCGCTGGTGCGGCTGCTGCAGCTCGCGAGCCCGGCGCTGCCGATCGGCGCGTTCAGCTACTCGCAGGGCCTGGAGCGCGTCGTCGAGGACGGCGCGGTCCGCGACTTCGCGTCGGCACGGGACTGGCTCGCCGACGTCCTCGAGCTGGTGCTGGCCCCCGGCGACGCCGCGCTGGCGTGGCGGATGCTCGTCGCCGCGGCCGCGGCGGACGCGTCGGCACTTGCCGGCTGGAACGGCTGGTACCGGGCGTCGCGCGAGTCCGCCGAGCTTCGCGCCGAGACCGAGCAGATGGGCGGCTCGCTGCTGCGGCTCCTCGACGACCTCGCGCTCACCGACGCGTTCGCGCGGGGCGCAGCCGCGGCGATGGCGCCGGCCACGCTGCCCGGCGCCTGGGCGCTCGCCGCCCGCGCGTACGGCATCGACCCCGCCGACGCGCTGTGCGCCTACGTCTGGTCGTGGCTGGAGAACGCGGTGCTCGCCGCGATGAAGTCGATCCCGCTGGGCCAGGTCGCCGGGCAGCGGATGCTGCTCGAACTGGGCGCGCGCATTCCCGCGGCGCTCGACGTGGCACGGATGCGGCCGGCCGAGGCCATCGCGAGCTTCGCGCCGGGGCTCGCGATCGCCTCGGCGCGGCACGAAACGCAGTACACGCGGTTGTTCCGTTCGTGACGCGGCGGCGCGTGTTGCGCCGCCGGCAGGCGCGGATCGGTCGATGACGAGGGAGGACGAGGTGATGAGTGCGAACCAGCCGTTGCGCGTGGGCATCGGGGGGCCGGTGGGGTCGGGCAAGACGGCACTGACGCTGGCGCTGTGCCGGGCGCTGCGCGACCGGCTCCGGCTCGCCGTCGTCACCAACGACATCTACACCGAGGAGGACGCGCAGTTCCTGGTCCGCAACGAGGCGCTGGCGCCGGAGCGGATCATCGGCGTGGAAACCGGCGGCTGCCCGCACACGGCGATCCGCGAGGACGCGTCGATCAACCTCGAGGCGGTCGACCGGCTGGCGCGCCGCTTCCCCGACCTGGACGTCGTCTTCGTCGAGAGCGGCGGCGACAACCTCGCGGCGACGTTCTCGCCGGAGCTCTCGGACCTGACGCTGTACGTGATCGACGTCGCCGCCGGCGACAAGATCCCGCGCAAGGGCGGGCCCGGGATCACCCGGTCGGACCTGCTCGTCATCAACAAGATCGACCTGGCGCCGATGGTGGGGGCGTCGCTCGAGGTCATGGCGCGCGATGCGCAGCGGATGCGCGGCGAGCGCCCGTTCGTGTTCACCAACCTCAAGACCGGGGACGGTCTCGACGCGGTCGTCCGCTTCGTCGAGGAGCGCGGCATGGTCGGTGCCCGCTGAACGTGCCGGCGCAGCGCCTTGGTGCATTGCACTCGAATGGGCGCACTGACATGGTGCTCGCAGTCGCGTACGCGCGGGACTCCCGCCCGCCGGCCCCGCCTTGTGCGGCGCGGAATTCTCCAGACGCATCCGTAGCTTAGCGGTTCCCCGCCAACGATGGCATGGAATGTGCGATGCCTTGCTGCAACGCCGCCAGCGCTTGCGCACCGGACCGCGATCCGTGTGCGCAGTGGCCGGCGTCCATGCCGTCAAACGCCAACTCTGCAATGGGGACCTCCATGGAACGTCGCAGTTTCGTCAAACAGCTTGCCCTTTCCGCTGCGCTCGCGAGTGCCGGGCTCGTCAGCCTGCCCGTGCTCGCCGCGGACACCATCAAGGTCGGCGTGCTGCACTCGCTGTCCGGGACGATGGCGATCAGCGAGACCGTGCTCAAGGACACGGCGCTGATGGCGATCGAGGAGATCAACGCCAAGGGCGGCGTGCTCGGCAAGAAGCTCGAGCCGGTGGTCGTCGACCCGGCGTCGAACTGGCCGCTGTTCGCGGAGAAGGCGCGCGGGCTCATCTCGCAGGACAAGGTCGCCGTCGTCTTCGGCTGCTGGACCAGCGTGTCGCGGAAGTCGGTGCTGCCGGTGTTCGAGGAACTCAACGGGCTGCTGTTCTACCCGGTCCAGTACGAAGGCGAGGAACTGTCGAAGAACGTGTTCTACACCGGCGCCGCGCCGAACCAGCAGGCGATTCCCGCCGTCGAGTACCTGATGAGCAAGGAAGGCGGCGGCGCCAAGCGCTGGGTGCTGCTCGGCACCGACTACGTCTATCCGCGCACGACCAACAAGATCCTGCGCGCGTTCCTCAAGTCCAAGGGTGTCGCCGACAAGGACATCGACGAGAAGTACACGCCCTTCGGCCACAGCGACTACCAGACGATCGTCGCCGACATCAAGAAGTTCGCGGCCGGCGGCAAGACCGCCGTCGTCTCGACGATCAACGGCGATTCCAACGTGCCGTTCTACAAGGAGCTCGGCAACCAGGGCCTCAAGGCGACCGACGTCCCCGTGGTCGCGTTCTCCGTCGGCGAGGAGGAACTGCGCGGCGTCGACACCAAGCCGCTGGTCGGCCACCTGGCCGCGTGGAACTACTTCATGTCGCTGAAGAACCCGGCCAACGACGCGTTCAAGAAGCAGTGGGCCGACTACGCCAAGGCGAAGAAGCTGCCCGGCGCCGACAAGCCGCTGACCAACGATCCGATGGAAGCGACCTACATCGGCGTCCACATGTGGAAGCAGGCGGTCGAGAAGGCGAAGTCGACCGACACCGACAAGGTCGTCGCGGCGATGGCGGGGCAGACGTTCAAGGCGCCTTCGGGCTTCACCGCCAAGATGGACGAGAAGAACCACCACCTGCACAAGCCGGTGTTCATCGGCGAGGTGCAGGCCAACGGCCAGTTCAACGTCGTCTGGAAGACGCCGGGCCCGATCAAGGCCCAGCCCTGGAGCCCGTTCATCCCCGGCAACGACAAGAAGAAGGACGAGCCGGAGAAGAAGTGACGTTCCTCCGGCGCGCGTGAGCTGCCACAAGCTCCGTGCGCCGGCGCCCCGGTGGCGTGCCGATGCCCGATCCCGGGCATCGCCGCCGCGGCTCACCCCTCACTCCCACGGCCTCACCCTGCGATGAAGTCCGGTCCGCCGATCCTGCGCCTCCTCCTGCTCGTCGTCGCGACGACCTGGAACCTCGTCGCCGCCTGCGGCGCCCGGGCGCTGACCGTGGAGGTCGCCCGCGAGCTGGCGCAGGGCGACAGCGACGCCAAGCTGAAGGTGGTGGCGGCACTGGTCGCCGCCGGCGACACCTCGGCGCTGCCGATCCTGCAGGCGATGGTCGACGGCGAGCTGCAGACCACCGCGGACGGGCGGGTGCTCCGCGTCAAGGGCGACACCGCGTTCGACGCGGTGACCGGCGAGGCGGTGAAGCCGCTGCCGGAGGGTCGCGACGACGTCGTCGTCAACAACCGGACGCGGCGCGAGATCGCCGGCGCCGTCGCCGCGCTGCGCCTCTCGGCCCCGGAGCGCGAGTTGCGCCTCGCGGGGGCGAAGGCGCTGCAGAGCGGGGCCGACGAGGACGCGCTGCCCGCGATCACCGCCGCGATGGCGAAGGAGACCGACCCGGAGATCCGGGCGCTGCTCGCCCTGGCGCAGGCGACCATCGAGCTGGGCGGAACCGACCGGACGAAGCGGCTGGCGGCTATCCGCGCGCTGGCCGGCAGCAACCTCGCGGCGACCAAGACGCTGCTGCTCGGCCTCGTCGAGAAGAAGGGCGACGCCTGGGTCGAGCCCGACGCCGAGATCCGCGCCGAGGCGGAACTCAGCCTGCGCGCCGTCGAGGGCAAGCTCGCCACCGGCGAACTCGCCGGCCGCGTCTTCAGCGGCGTGAGCCTCGGCAGCATCCTGCTGCTCGCGGCACTGGGGCTCGCCATCACCTACGGCCTGATGGGCGTGATCAACATGGCGCACGGCGAGCTGATCATGATCGGCGCCTACGCCACCTACGTGGTCCAGAACGCCTTCCGCAGCTACCTGCCCGGGGCGTTCGACTTCTACCTGGTCGCCGCGCTGCCGGTGGCCTTCGCCGCGTCGGCGCTCGTCGGCATGGCGATGGAGCGGGGCGTCATCCGCTTTCTCTACGGCCGGCCGCTGGAAACGCTGCTGGCCACCTGGGGCCTGTCGCTGATCCTCATCCAGGCCACGCGGACGCTGTTCGGCGCCCAGAACGTTCAGGTCGAGAATCCCGCGTGGATGTCCGGCGGCATCAGCGTGCTGTCGAACGCGGTGCTGCCGTGGAGCCGCGTGGTCATCATCGCCTTCG
>WBZP01004647.1_pt1 | contig 14239 bp, 11 predicted proteins | sample 5204301 | NCBI WGS metagenome assembly WBZP01 (sample SAMN12412401, study PRJNA552823) | activated sludge metagenome | isolation source: activated sludge from nitrification reactor of wastewater treatment plant... | place: USA: Pennsylvania | collected 2017 | reverse complement strand
TATACCAGATAAAATATAAATGTAATTTTTTTTACCAAAAAGCAAATCGGTTTCAACATCTTTAGTTTGGATAGTCCTTTCCGCTGTACCAGTTGCGGATGTTTCTACTCTTTTGGTATATCCCTTTTCTTTTGCCATTTTAATTTGTTTGATATTGTGATGCAAAGTTATACATTATACGAAATTAATTCACTTTTTATTGGAAGTATTACAGAAAATTATAAAATGAGTAGTGATCCAACTGAACTAATATTTTTTAGTTTTAAATGTAACTATGATCAGTTTCACTGTACTTTATGACTTATAAACGACTTTTTTTCTTTTTCTTTTTTAATGTAAAAGTAAAGCACCTATATTGTCGCAGATTTAAAATTATTTTATGAGAATCATATTCAGTTTATTAACACTCCTTTTATCAATTCATTCTATCGCCCAGGTGATTATCAATGAGTATTCTGCTTCCAATTTAAGGATGCATCCTGACAATTTCGGAAAGTATGAAGACTGGATAGAATTATACAACACTGGAAATGTCGATGTCAATATTTCAGGTTGGTATCTTTCTGATAAAAAGGATAAACCCAAAAAATGGAAAATTCCAGGCAACACAGTGATTCCTTCCAAAGGATATTTAGTCTTTTGGGCATCAGGTCGAGATTTGGTGAGCAATACAGATTTTCACACCAATTTTAAATTTACCCAATCAGATAAAGATGAATTTGTAGTACTTGCCAATTCATCCGGTGTTATCATGGAGTCATATCCACTCATCCTGACTCAACTGCATCATTCAGTAGCTAAAGCACCCAACGAAAATAATCAATGGAAGATCAGTACATCACCTACACCAGGGGAGGCAAATGATGTCAATACATTATATAAAGGATATGCAACAACACCTGTCATCAGTGGTAAAGCAGGTTTTTATAATAACCCGATTAAAGTTACGATCGCCAATTCCGGAATAGAAAGCATCAGATATACACTGGATGGGGCAGTTCCCACAAACAGCTCAGAAATTTTTCAAAATGAAATAAATATTTCAAAAAGCTCTGTATTGAGTGCAGCAAGTTTTTCAGACGACCCGTTGGTATTACCAAGTTTTACTGACTTTAAATCTTTTTTTATCAATGAGCCAGCCAGTACTTTACCTATCATATCTGTAGGTGGAGGCACTACATTAATTCAACTTGCAGAAGGAGACCGCTCTCTTGAACCTTTGGGTTCTTGTGAAATATTTTCAAGCGATGGTACATTTTTAACTAAATCTTTTGGTGAACTGGATCGACATGGACAGGACAGCTGGATAAATGATCAAAGGAGTCTCGACTGGATCAGCAGAGATGAGATGGGCCACGACTCAGGTATTGCACACAAATTGTTTCATTATTCAGATAGAAATGAATATCAGAGAATCATATTGAGAGCATCCGGGGATGACAATTATCCAGCTGTGGATGACGGTGATCATGAAGGAAGCGCGCATGTAAGAGATGAATTTGTTCATACATTGGTACAGAAAGCCGGTATGCATATGGACGTGCGGTCATTGGAAAGATATCTTGTATACCTGAATGGAAAGTATTGGGGAGTTTACACCATCAGAGAAAAACCGGATGACCATGATTACACAGAATATACTTATAAACAAGATAAATATGATCTTCAGTTTCTGAAAACATGGGGACAAACATGGGTAGAATATGGGGATGAAAAAGCATTGACCGACTGGATTAAATTCAGACGCTATGTTATGGAAAATGATGTAAGTAAAACAGAGGTATATGATAAAATAGACAATGAAATGGACGTAACCAGCTTAATGGATTATATGATTGCCAATCTTACCTGTGTATCATCAGACTGGCTCAATTATAATACAGGTTGGTGGCGTGGCCTGAATAACGGCGGCAAACATAAAAAGTGGGGTTATATTATGTGGGACAATGATGCCACTTTTGACTATTATATCAATTATTCCGGCGTTCCTGATATTTCACCGAATGCCGAAGCTTGTGATATTGAAGAAATCAGTGACTATATGGACGAGTTCTTTCCACTGGATACTACGTTGGTAGAATTGCCTCCGGATTCATTCTATTTTAACAATATGTGGAATTACTTTGCAGGGGATACTTTTTTTATATACCCAGATCCAGGAAAACATGAAAAAATATTTTTAAAACTTCTCGATGAAAATCAAACTTTTCGTGAGTTGTATTTTGCCAGGTACGCAGATATGCTCAATGGGACTTTCAGTTGTACATCGATGACCGCTACACTTGACAGTTTGATTTCAATAATAAGGCCCGAAATGCCACGTCACATTAGCAGATGGGGTGGCAATATGCTGGAATGGGAAAAAAATGTAAAAAGATTAAGGGATTTTGTTGTAAAACGATGTGCAAAGATCCATACAGGCCTTATCAATTGTTATAATCTTTCCGGACCACATCTTGTCACTCTGATCACCCAACCTCCGGATAAAGGCAATATAAGACTCAACTCACAAACCCATAATTCTCTACCCTGGAACGGGACTTATTTCGGTAATATGACCAACGAAGTTGAAATTGTGCCTATATCGGGAAATAAATTTTTATATTGGAATAGTGCTACAGGCAAAACGATATTTACCAATTCAACTTCGGCCAACTCAAAAATAGACATCACGGGAAGAGATACTTTAGTGGCAGTATTTGAAGGTGCGGTACCGACGACCGATGTAAAAATTCAAACGGCAAACATATACCCCAATCCTGCAGACGAAAATATAACGATTACATTACCTGGAAATACATATGGCGAAATACAATCCACCATTTTTTCAAACGACGGAAAAATTTTAAAATCCGGAAATCAGTTGATCAAAAATGGGGTGATATCCTGGGATGTCTCAGATATATTGCAGGGACATTATACCGTTTACTGCAAAAGCAACGAAAATGTTTTTGTGTCAAAACTGATTATTTTAAGGTAGCAAGTTTATCTGTGTATGAAGATGGTGTAGATTTGGTAAAAAGGTTAACATTGATAATCCATTTTTTTGTTGTTTGACCTGTGCCTTTTTCTTAATCCCATAAATGTAGTCACTAGCGTATTATTGGTAAATCTTTAAAGAAAAACACCCGATATTAAATTGTTGTTCAATGAGGATACAACAGACTATAATGAATTATACCATTTTAGTAATTTACCGGCTTTCTCTTCTCAGGAATTGGTTTATGATCATATTTGTGGTTAAGAACTGAATCAAAAATGCGGCAAAAAAACTGATCAAAATTGTCAGAGCTACGTATTCCCATTGGATAATTTCCGAAAAAACTGAATTGCTCTGTATTAAATAGATACATAGTCCACTCACAAAGACAACCACTGCAAGTACAGCTTTTGCGGACAGCCAAAACGCAGCCCTTAAATAGGGCCTTTTAATAAAACCATTGTCTGCCCCAACCATTTGCATCGTTTTTATTTGTTTTATATCACTGTACAGCGTAAGTCTTACCGTATTAAAAATAATTGCCAATGCCAATACAACAAAACAAAATGCAAGAATTAAAATTCCTAAAGAAACTTTTTCAAGATTTGTCTTTACGAGATCTACACTATCATTTTCATAATACAGGCCTAAGACTCCTTTTTCAAGTTCAATACCAGTTTTGATTTCTTTGATTTTTTCTTCTGAATATGACGCATTGGTAAGGTTAAATTTAATCAAATCTTTAAATGGATTATCCTCCGCATTCTGAGAAATATTCAGTTCTTTAGACATTTGAGTCAATGCATCCTCTTTACCCACAAACTGTATAGATGAGGCAATTACACCATCATACTGTGCCAAAGACTTTTTTATACTTTCTATTTCACCTGACGGGAGTCTGTCTTCAAGTTCAACCAAAATATTGATATTTTCTTTGACAATATTGGTAATGTTGCTGGAGTGAAAAAAAATCAGAAGAAACAATGCAATTAAAACCAATACAATAGAAGTGGAAATGGTGGCATAAAACTGTGTTGGTTTACTATTTTTTGTCATTGCAAAATATTTGATGAGCAAAGATAGTAATATATATTGATAAATTTATATGTGTTATTTTTTACTGAATCAATATAAGATTCCCTTTGATGTATAAATGAAAATTAATTGTAAAATTGTATCAGTTCCTACGAAAAAACGTCCTTCATGGTAAGCAAAAGCTGAGTTTTGTATTTTAAAACACTCTTGACAAAACAACTATACAGATTGGACAAATGATGCCTTTAATTAAAAAGCCCCTGCAACAAAAATGCTGCAGGGGCTGAATATATTGCTTTTAGGATGCATATCATTTTTACATCATGCCACCCATTCCGCCTCCCATTGGAGGATGAGCGTGACCGCCGCCTTCTTCTTTTTTGTCAGAAATAACACACTCAGTAGTCAGTACCATGCTTGCTATTGAGCCGGCATTTTCCAATGCTACTCTGGTTACTTTTGTAGGATCGATTACTCCAGCCTTTTTAAGGTCTTCATATTCATTGGTTCTGGCATTGTATCCATTAGAACCTTTTGATTTTGCAACCTCCTGAAATACCACAGAACCGTCTACACCTGCATTTTCTGCAATGATTCTTAAAGGTGCTTCAAGTGCTTTTTTAACGATCTGGATACCTAGATTTTCATCTTCGTTTACTCCCTTAAGATCTTTGATACTCTCAATACTTCTTACCAATGCAACTCCACCACCTGATACAATTCCTTCTTCCACTGCTGCTCTGGTGGCATGTAAAGCATCATCAACTCTGTCTTTTTTCTCCTTCATTTCTACTTCAGTGGCAGCTCCTACATATAGTACAGCTACTCCACCAGCCAATTTAGCTAAACGCTCCTGAAGTTTTTCTTTATCGTAATCAGAAGTGGTGGTTTCAATCTGTGCCTTGATCTGTCCTATTCTTGCATTGATGTCCGCCTGCTGACCTTTACCGTTTACAATGGTAGTATTGTCTTTATCCACCGTGATTTTTTCTGCCTGACCTAATTCAGCTACAGTTGCATTCTCCAATTTATATCCTTTTTCTTCAGAGATAACTACACCGCCGGTTAAGATAGCAATATCTTCCAACATCGCTTTTCTTCTATCACCAAAACCTGGTGCTTTGACAGCGACAATTTTCAGACCTGCTCTCAATCTATTGACTACCAAGGTACCCAAAGCCTGACTATCAACATCTTCAGCGATGATCAACAATGGTCTACCTGTCTGTACAGCCTTTTCAAGTACAGGTACGATTTCCTGCACATTGGATATTTTTTTATCATGAATAAGAATCAAAGGATTATCATACTCAGTGGTCATGTTTTCAGTATTTGTAATAAAATATGGAGACAAATATCCTCTGTCAAACTGCATACCTATCACTTCATCAACATAAGTATCTGTACCTTTAGCTTCTTCTACCGTGATAACACCATCTTTGGTAACTCTTTTCATAGCATCAGCTATCAAAGATCCGATTTCATCATCATTGTTGGCAGAAATTGAAGCTACCTGTTTGATTTTACTAAAATCTGATCCGACCACTTCACTCTGCTTTTTCAAGTCTGCAATTACCGCTGCTACTGCTTTATCTATTCCTCTTTTCAAATCCATTGGATTTGCTCCGGCTGTAACATATTTCATACCTGCATTGACCATAGCCTGAGCTAAAACAGTGGCCGTAGTTGTACCATCACCGGCAGCATCTGCGGTTTTGGAGGCTACTTCTTTTACCATTTGAGCTCCCATGTTTTCAATGGCATCTTCAAGTTCAATTTCTTTTGCTACGGTCACACCGTCTTTAGTAATCACAGGGGCACCAAAACTTTTTTGAATGACCACGTTTCTACCTTTAGGCCCTAAAGTTACTTTTACAGCATTGGCCAACTGGTCAATACCCGATTTTAATTTTGTTCTTGCTTCTGAATCAAAGCTGACTATCTTAGCCATATAATTATATTTAAATTTTTAAGTTAATAATTGAATTTTCAGTCCGTTCCTTATAAAATAACCAGGATATCATCTTCACGCATGATCAAATAATCTTCCCCATTGTGGTTAATCTCCTGACCGGCATATTTTCCGTATAATACAATATCGCCTTTTTGTACAGTCATTTTGTTCCCTTCTTTGCCTGGTCCAACAGCCACGACTTCTCCTTTTTGCGGCTTTTCTTTTGCGGTATCAGGGATGATAATACCTCCTATTGTTTTCTCCTCAGCCGGAGCCGGTTTTACTACCACTCTGTCATTAATTGGTTTCATATAATATCTGAATTTAATTTAATATGTTAAAAAATAAATATTTGAATTCAACATTAATCATCATTAAATATGCCAAATGCAAAAAACTGCCATTTATTCATTTATTTAGGATCGGTTATGGACAGCTTTTCCAAATAAAGTCAAATTTCTGTCAAATTGGCATACATTTTATTCAAATAACAAATTTCGAATATGGATTTCAGTAAAGATCATTCATAAAATAAGTAAAGGTATCTACGCCTGTCAGGAAATTTTCCAGCTTGCTTCGGAGCAGACGGGTACATGCGTGTATCCAATCTCCTATATATCGGTACTTGATTCCAGTTCAGTAATCTCTATATAGTAACCATCCGGATCTTGTATAAACATCTGTAATATACCATCAGGACGAGGTTTGATGTCTTTTACAATATGAATACCTTTTCTTATTAATGTATCTCTGGCCAAAAGAATCTCTGACACTTCAAAGGCAAAATGCAATTGCCTGCTACCTGATTGGTTAATAATAATGTTATCCTGGACTATAAGATGCAAAGAAATCCCTTGGCCACAATCCAGCCAGACACCATCAAAATCGAAATCAGGTCTTGGCATTAAATCCATTCCTAATACACCTTGATAAAATGAAAGACTTTTTTCCAGATCAATGACAGCAATGGAATAATGATTCAGGCCAAGGAGTTTAATTGCCATCCCACATCAGAAATGCCTTCAAAAACCCATCGATTCCACCATCAAGGACAGCATCAGTATTGCGGGTTTCAAATCCGGTTCTATGATCTTTTACCCTTCTGTCGTCCAGCACATAAGATCGGATCTGTGAACCCCATTCATTTTTCATTTTGCCTGCTTCAATTTTATTACGCTCAGCTCTTTGCTTTTCGAGTTCAATTTCATAAAGTCTTGACTTTAGCATTTGCAAGGCTTTATCTCTGTTCATATGTTGGGATCTGGCTTCCTGACATTGTATGGCAATACCCGTAGGTATGTGTTTTATACGCACGGCAGTTTCCACTTTATTTACATTCTGTCCGCCTGCACCCTGAGCCCTGAAGGTATCCCATTCAATATCGGCAGGACTGATTTCTATTTCTATAGTATCATCGATCATAGGATGGACAAACACAGATGCAAATGATGTCATTCTCTTTCCCTGTGAATTAAAAGGACTTACGCGAACAAGTCTGTGCACTCCATTTTCACCTTTAAGCATACCATAAGCATACTCTCCTTCTATCTCAACAGATACTGATTTTATTCCTGCCACATCACCATCTACCCTATCCAGCTCGGTTACTTTAAATCCATTTTTGTCTGCCCACATGACAAACATTCTGTGCAACATTGATGTCCAGTCACACGCTTCTGTTCCTCCGGCTCCGGCATTGATCTCCAATGTACAATTCAGCATATCTTCGGGTTGATCCAAAGTTGTTCTGAACTCTATATCGTCAAGGAAAGCCAGCATTTCTTTGTACTTTTCTTCAACTTCTGCTTCTGTGGCTTCCCCTTCCCGCTGAAACTCAAGCAACACTTCCAAATCATCTGTATGGGATTCCAGAGACTGATATTTATCGACCCACTTTTTATTGTCTTTAAGCTCTTTTAGTGTGGCTTCAGCTTTTTCCGGATCCTGCCAGAAGGTTGGATCCAGGGAGATTTGCTCCTTTTCTTCTATTTCTACTTTTCGGCGATCGACGTCAAAGATACCTCCTTACCGATGTCAATCGCACCCTGATATCAGCTAACTGTTCATTGGTCATTGCCCTGCATGTTTAAATGGTTAAAAAAAATACCGGTTTCAAGGTGTTGTAACCTAAAAACCGGCATTAAAGTTTTATTTATATTAATTATTGTCCTGAGATATCTTCCAGTTCTACATAAAACACTAAATCTGCTTTTGCAGGAATAGTCGGAGGGCTACCAGCATCACCATATGCCGCTGCATAAGGTATAAATAAGAATGCCTTTGCACCTTTATTCAATAAAGCTACGCCTTCGTCCCATCCTTTGATCACCTGACCAACACCTAATGTAAATGGAAATGATTGTCCTCTGCTGAATGAATCGTCAAATCTTGTGCCGTCCATTAAACATCCGTAATAGTTTACCGTCACTGTATTTCCATTTGCGGCATTTGTACCTTCTCCTTCGGTCACAACATAGTACTTCAGACCAGAATCTGTCGACTTGGTTTCCAATTTTCCTGATTTATAATCACTAAGAGTAGATTTAACCAATTCTTCTATGGCAGGAAGTTTCTCCATATTGGCAGAGATTTTTTTCTGCTGCTCAGCCTGCATTTCTTCCATGTATTTTTTATATTCTTCTTCGTTTTTGATTTGTTTAACGACAATTTCATATTCTATTTGTTTCATTGACTGAATATCCATTGGTGCATTTGGAATAGAATCTACAGGCATAATAAGTTTGTATACTCCGCCCAGTTTACTTACGGCCAGCAACTCAATTACTGCATTGGCTTCTTTTCCTTTTGCAAATTCTGCAGGTATTTGGATGACAGGCATCTGCGGACCTTCCTTCATCTCTTGTAGTACTTTACCATCATCTCCAGTGATTTTTATAGTAAAAAATACATACTCGTTTGTTTTGGGAGAATCTCCCGTTCCTTCCGTTACAATGGTGTAATTGTATCCACTGGGTGTTTTCGTTTCAGAAGGTTTACAAGATACCATCAATAAAGTAAATGCTGATAATATCGCGATAAAATTGAATTTCATGTGTTTAAAAATTATTGGATTAAAAAAATATAGAACTTATTTATACATTTAATTTGGGCAGATATTTTGGCATTACCTTTTTAACTTTATCAATGATGTCATTCAGACTGGCATAAACCCCTCCGCCTGATGCATTTTTATGTCCGCCGCCGTTAAAATATTTTTGGGCAATCTCCTGCACTGATATATCTCCTTTGCTTCTCAATGAAATCTTAATGATAGAAGGCTGCTCTAATATAAAAGCGGCAACTTTAATATTTTCCATCATCAGCATATAATTTACTATGCCCTCTGTGTCTCCTCTCTGAATATCAAAATCCGCATAATCTTTTCTGGTGAGCCACATGATACCTACGCCGTAATCTTTCATGATTTCCATCCGGTTTGCCAGACAATGCCCTAATAATCGTAAATGTTTTTCCTTTTGGGAATTAAATATTTTATCGGCAAGTACATAGTCATCGACGCCAAGTGACTTTAGCGCCGCAGCTACTTCATAAGTATAAGGTCTTGTACCGTATCTGAATGAACCAGTATCCGTAATGAGGCCTGTAAACAAACACTCTCCTGTATCTGGATCTATTTTGTTTCTGTCTCCCAGTTCATCTATAACCTTAAATACCAACTCACATGTACTGCTTGCTGATGTGTCAGAAAACTCTATGTCTGAAAATGGCTCAGGTTCCAGATGATGGTCTATCAGTACCTTTTTTGCTTTGCTGAATTGGATACTTTCCCCCAGTTTATCTACCCTATCCAGGCCATTAAAATCAAGACAAAAGATTATATCGCATTTATCTATCGCAGTTCTGGCTGCGTTGGGATCGAGATCAAAGATCATAGCCATCTGAATGCCGGTAATAAACCCATAACTCGTAGGATATTCGCTGGGAAAAATAACTTTAACGTTGTGGTGCAATTTCTTAAGATAACCAGCGAGCCCCATAGAAGATCCGATGGCATCCCCATCCGGATTTCGATGAGTTACGATCGTTATTTCCTTAGGAAAAGATAATAATTGTTTTAATTGCTTGATTTCTTCTGTCATACGGGTTGCAAAAGTCCGAATAAAAACGCAGACATCAAAATTAATTTCTGTTTTTTCTGCCAAAATGAAATTTGATTTTATACTTTTGTGGCGTTTTTAAGCAACCAGAATATAAATTAATACAAATGTCAGGAAAAAGAACGTTTACCATGATCAAACCGGATGCTGTGGCATCAGGACATATTGGCGCCATTTTAGCTCAAATCAATGAGGCAGGTTTTAAAATAGTAGCCATGAAATATACCAAATTATCAGCTGAAAAAGCAGGGGAATTTTATGCAGTCCATAGTGCGAGACCATTTTATGGGGAGTTGGTAAGTTTTATGTCATCAGGACCTATCGTTGCGGCTATTCTTGAGAAGGATAATGCGGTGGAAGACTTCAGAAAGCTGATCGGATCTACCAATCCCGCTGATGCAGCTCCGGGAACCATCAGAGCCAGATTTGCAAAAAATATTGGTGAAAACGCAGTACATGGATCTGACAGCGATGAAAATGCAGGAATAGAAGGCGCTTTTCACTTTGCAGGTACTGAGGTATTTATGTGATAAAGAGTTTAAAATAACATCTTAGAATAGTAAGGCCGTATAATTTGCGGCCTTTTTTTTATGTTAAGTATGTCTTAAAACGATTAATTCATTGTCTTCAATACTTTAGATCATTTTCAAAAAATAAAATAAATTAAAAAGTGTCAAAGTCAGCATGGCTAAATATAATATTTTCAAAAATTACATTTTCATCATTTAACTTACAAAATCCAATGGGAAGACTTTTGGATGGCTTAAATTCTCCAACAAGGTAACTAAATAGCCAATGATTAGCACTCAATGTTAATATAGTTTTGTTGGCCAGTAAAATAACACCCAACGATTTTATTGCAGACAGGAATTCAAGAAATTTAGAATGCGGAAAATAAGCCACATCTCCTATTATCAGATGTCCTTTAGTTTTTATGAGCAGTTTAAAGCCCCTAAATTTTATAAAGTGATTGTTTTCATTTTTAAGTTTATATTGGAAAAATGTAATATCTTTAATAACGTAATTCAAATTGTTATTTGCAGCAAAATGATAAATATTTTCAGAAGTCGGATTTAGTTTAAATCTATTTAATATTAATTTAATAAATATACTATACGTTGGTTGAAAGACTGAATATCGGTTTGCAATTTCACAAAATGGAATCGTAAAATTTCTTATGCTGAATTTTTGCATTTCACCAGTAAAAATCCAATTTAACTTACTTTTAAAGCCCGGAAAAGAATTTTCATTTGGAAACCCAAAAATAAAACTAATACCTTCTTCTCTTGAAAGGTGGTAAGTTTTTGTAGCCAACTCAATAAATAATCCCCTTTTTTGATGTCCAGGGTGTGTCATTGTATCCCCCGACTGAGCGACCAGAATCTCTTTTCCATCATAGTTCATTTTTATTGGAAAAACCCCATAGTAAGCTGCTGTATCTTTACACGCATTTTGTGCTACGTAGCCTATGTAAGATTTACCAAATCCATTGGTATCGTATTTATCAATTAATTGTTTTACAATTACTTTTGTATTAAAACATTTCAAATATAAATATTGAATTTCTGACAAAAATTCCAAACTAATTCTTTTTAAAGTATACATATGCTAAAATCCTCTATTTTTAAAAGAATGATTCAACATAAGAATGTTTGATTCAAATGTTGTGGTACTTGAAATACCATGTCTATTTAAGATTCTACCATCAGATCTGTCATCCGTTAATTTGTAATTTACAGCAAATTGATATTTATAGCCTAATTCTTGCGATAATAATTTAATTTCAGAATTGTATGCTCCATCAGGGTAAGCGATCATATTAACATTTCTCTCAATTACATTTTCTAATTCACTTTTTGAGTGACTTAATTCAAAGCTTGCTTGATTTATCGTTATTCTATCTAAATTATAATGTTTAAACCCATGGCTGCCTATTTCAACATTTGATGACCCTGACAATTCCTTTAATTGTTTGGCATTCATAATCTTCCATATTTCATCCGGTAAGCTATTAATTCTGTCATACAAATAATATTGTTCACAAAGCTCATTAATTAAATGGTCACGTTTATTGTAATCTAAACTTTTTATATAATCATAAATATTCAAGTCTCCGGATAAAGTTGTTAAATTTTTAAATTTTTTATTACTTAATTCAATAATTGTATCTTTATAAAAGTAATTAAGAGCTGCTATTAAATCTGACCAGAGAATATAACCATTGGATTCACAACAAATGCTTGATATAAAAAATGTTGCCTTCACCTTGTGTTTTTCAAGGATAGGTAAAGCTATTTGCAAATTATTTAAATATCCGTCATCAAAAGATATAGAAATTGACTTTTTGCCAGACTTAATCTGGCTTTCATTTTTCCTGTCTGAAGCTTCTTTCAAGGATATAATTTCAAATTCATTCTTCAAGTACATTATTTGCTCTTCAAACTGAGATTTTTCAATGTGCCTTGCAGAAAAATAATTACTATCTCTTTCTACAACTCCATGATACATTATACTTAAATTGCTATTATGTGATAATGATCTTAAAATTTTATCAAATCCTACCTTATATAAAACTGGAAAAATCATCTTCCTTGAAATAAATTTAATTCCATTCATACTTTTAAAATTGGGATATTAAAATTCAATTTTGTAAAAATAACTTTTTTTTAAAAAATCTTAAAATAAATCCAAATTTAGTAAACTTGCTTAAAAGTGATTGATATATTTGAAAAAATTCACATTCGTTTTAGTTATTATAAAATTTAATTTATCAGTTAAGTCAAAAATTTATTTAACAAAACCTTTCTAAAAACAAAGATGAAATAATTTTTAGAAACAACGAATGATTTTTTAAACTATTCGCTATTTTGATTATCTTTTCACTTTTAAATAAAAACATTTAGCAAATAATCTTTTATAAATAAATTTTTTAACTTTGACAAAAAATTTTATGAAAAATAAATTATTCTTTATCCTTCTATCATATTTTATTTCACAAAATATCATTTCGCAAGTGATAATTCATGAAAAGACACTTGGATATAAAAAAGATGAAATATTATTTGAAACTATTGAATTGAAAGATGGAACTTATTTAAGTTTAGGTTGGACATTTAGTATTGGGAATGGTGAAAATGATTTTTACCTTGTCAAAACAGACACTAAAGGTAATAAAATTTGGGAAAAAACATTTGGAGGATATGAAAAAGAAACAGGTATAAGTATTAAGGAATTTAATAATGGAAATTTACTTTTAAGCGGCACCACTCGAAGTTTTGGAAGCGGTGGTGGTGATTGTATATTTATAATAACTGATAAAAATGGGAATAAACTGAAGGAGTTTTACTATGGCTCATTTGGAGAAGATTATTTAAGGGAATCTGTAATTTCTAAAGATAACAATATTGTGTTTGTAGGTTATTCCAATAGCTTCGGAAATGGCAAAAAGGATATAATATTAGGTAAAATGGACCTTAATGGTAATTTGATTTGGATAAAGAATTTTGGTGGTCAATTAGAAGATGAAGGCTGGAATGTAATTGAAACATCAGAAAATGGATATTTAATTTCCGGATTTGTCACAAAAAGTAATTCAGTTACTTATTCAAAAAATATTAAAACTGATAAAAATGGTACCTCTATCTGGGAATTTGAAAGGATTCAAAGGAATGTTGAATATGGTATCAACTCGACAATTGAAGATTCAAATGGTTCCTTCATTTCTGGTCATACTATTTATAATGTAGGTACAGGGATATCTCAAATTGAAATTTTTAAGTTATCATCAACTGGACAGCTTATTAGTTCAAAAACATATGACAAAACATTTAATGTCGAATTTAGGTCTATTAATAAAACAATTTGTGGTTATGCAATTGCATGTTCCTCTTGGAATCAAAGAGATCAATCAGATATTTTTTTATTATTTACAGATCAAATTTTTAATGAAATAAAATCATTTACTATCGATAAAGGTGGTAAAGATAATGCTTGGAAATTATCTACTAAAAATAACAAAACAATCCTTAGTGGTTCAATTACTGATATAATTGATGGCAATCTGGATGGTATATTTAGTGTAATTGAAATAAAAAAAGATGAAAACGATTCTTTGAAATGTATAGATATAATTGTAACTGAAGACGTTGCAAT
>WBZP01004646.1_pt1 | contig 14240 bp, 16 predicted proteins | sample 5204301 | NCBI WGS metagenome assembly WBZP01 (sample SAMN12412401, study PRJNA552823) | activated sludge metagenome | isolation source: activated sludge from nitrification reactor of wastewater treatment plant... | place: USA: Pennsylvania | collected 2017 | reverse complement strand
CCACGCACAAGAGCCTGCGCGGCCCTCGCGGCGGCATCATCCTGACCAACGACGAGGCCATCGCCAAGAAGGTCAACAGCGCGGTCTTTCCCGGCCTGCAAGGCGGCCCGCTGATGCACGTGATTGCCGGCAAGGCGGTGGCCTTCCACGAAGCGCTGCAACCGGCTTTCAAGGTCTACCAGCAGCAAGTGGCTGCCAATGCGGTGGTGCTGGCCGAGACGCTGATCCAGCGCGGGCTGCGCATCGTCAGCGGCCGCACCGAAAGCCACGTCATGCTGGTCGACCTGCGGCCCAAGGGTCTGACCGGAAAGGAAGCCGAGGCGGTGCTGGGCGCGGCGCACATGACCTGCAACAAGAACGGCATCCCCAATGATCCGCAGAAGCCGATGGTCACCAGCGGCATCCGGCTCGGCACACCGGCACTGACGACGCGCGGCTTCAAGGAAGAGCAGACACGCCTGACCGCCAACCTCATCGCCGACGTGCTGGACCATCCGCACGACGCAGCACACATCGCTGCCGTGCGGGCCAAGGTCGCCGCACTGACGCGCGACTTCCCCGTCTACCGCTAGCCGCGAGCCCGGCGAAAGGATGCGTTGCCCGTTTTGCGCCCACGGCGAGACCCAGGTCGTCGAGACGAGGGAATCCGACGAGGGCGACGTCATCCGTCGGCGCCGCCGCTGCCTACGTTGCGAAAAGCGCTTCACCACGTACGAACGGACCGAGATCGCGATGCCGGTGGTGGTGAAGAAGGACGGCGCCCGCGAGGAGTTCGACCCCGCCAAGCTGCGCGCCTCGATGGGACTGGCGCTGCGCAAGCGATCGGTCAGCGTGGAACAGGTGGACGCGGCACTGGAACGCATCCAGGAGAAGCTGCTGACCACCGGCGCCCGCGAAGTGCCCAGTGCGCGCCTGGGTGAACTGGTCATGCGTGAGCTCAAGCGCATTGACAAGGTGGCGTATGTGCGATTTGCGTCGGTGTACCGCGAGTTCGAAGACGTGGACGCGTTCCGGCAGCTGATCCGCGACATCTAAGCCCCCGTTTGGCGGTTCCCCCGGTGGGGGGATCGCAGGGGGCCTTCGCCAGGGCCGTGCCGCGGGCACTCGCAGTGGGGTCGCGCAGCGCGTCGGTGGTTTCTACAGTGGCGCCATGCCCTCACCGCATGGAGCCCCGATGAAGACGCCGTATTCCAACAGCCGCCGCCAGGCGGGTTTGACCCTGATCGAGAGCCTGATGGCACTGGCCGTTGTCGGCGTGGTGCTGGGCTCGGTGCTGCCGGCCTTCGGAACGGCCCTGGAACGGCGGCATCTGGAAGGTGCGGCAGCCCAGCTGGAGACCGACATCCTGTACACGCGCAGCCAGGCCGTGGCCGCCAACGAGTCCTTGCGCATGCGCTTCCAGCAGCATGCCGGGGGTAGCTGCTACGTGGTGCACAGCGGCCCAGACCTGGCCTGCGGCTGCCTGCCGGACGGCAGCGCGAGCTGCGTCGGCGATGGCCGGTCCTTTCGCAGCGTCGGCTTTGCAGCAGGCGGCGGCGTGCAGCTGCAGTCCAACGTCGGGGCCATCCTGTTCAGCCCCAATCTGGGCACCAGCACCCCCACCGGGACATTGAGACTCGTGGGCCGCGAGACCAGGGCGGTGCATCTGGTAGTCAACCTGATGGGCCGGGTGCGGGCCTGCTCGCCAGGCGCGGCCCTCATTGGCTATCCCGCCTGCTGATGGTCCGGACGGCGTTCATCGCGACGAGTGGCGGCTGACAGCCGACTGATGGCCTTTGTGCTGCCGCCGGTGGCGTGAACAATCCCGCCTCATGAGCAAGCGCCCAGACCACCCGGCACCGAGGTTCCCGGGTTTCAGCCTCATCGAGCTGATGATCGCCATTGCGGTGATAGGTCTTCTGGCCGCCGTGGCGCTGCCGTCCTTCATGGAATCGGTCCGCAAAAGCCGGCGCAGCGAGGCCATTGCCGCGCTGGCTGCGATCCAGCAGGCGCAGGAACGCTGGCGTGCCAACAACCCAACCTACACGGCCACCTGGGCCAATCTGGCGGCGAGCTCCGCAACGCCTAAGGGCTATTACACGCTGACGCTGTCCACGCCCGCTGCGCCCGACGACCGCATTGGCTACGACGTGCTTGCGGTGGCTGCAAGCTCGCAGGCCGATGACACGCTCTGCAAGAGGATGGCGGTGGAGTTGCGCCGTGGCAATCTGCGCTATGGGTCGGGAACCAACGCCATCGACTGGACCGATCCCAACCGGTGCTGGGCGAAATGATGCCGGCATGCACTTGCCGACGTTGGTCGGGGTTCACGCTGATCGAGCTGATGATCGTCCTGGCCGTGGTGACGACCTTGCTGTTCGTTGTTGCGCCTTCGTTCCGCGAAATGATGGACGTGCAGCGTGTTCGGGGCGTGAGCGACCAGTTCATTACAGATGTGCAATTTGCGCGCAGCGAAGCCGCAGGTCGGCAGGAGGTCGTTGGCATCACGTTCAAGCCCCCTGGCGCGGTCAACACCTGCTACATCGTGCACACCTGTGGATCCACAGCGCCCGCCAATTGCAAGTGCGACTGCAGTGCCGCACTGGGCAGCCGCTGCCCCGATCCCACTCTGGTGGCCGATCCGCCGCGCGAAATCCGGACCGTGCAGCATCAGGACACCGGGGTGGATCTGATACCCGTTCTGGCCGGTGGCAATCCGGTCAATCCTCTGGTGACGTCCGCGACCAGCGTCACCTTTGATCCCGCAACAGGCGCCATGACCGCACACTACCCGATCGGCTTTGTGGTCGGACCGAAACCCCCGGGCGGGGCGTTCTGGGCCAGAACTGGCTCAAGGCGCCCGGCCAGCACAACCGTCCTGCGTGACGTCGTCAGTACGACAGGGCGACCCAGCATCTGCAAGCCCGTCGGCAGCAGCGTCACGGGAGTTGCGGCATGCTGAAACCCCTCTGCGCAGGGCCATCCAAGCGAGAGCAGCGCGGTCTGTCGCTGGTCGAGATGATGGTCGGCGTTGCCGTCGGACTCTTCGTCGTCGCAGGTGCAGCAACAGTCGCTTCCACGCAGATGGTGGAGAACCGGCGCTTGCTTCTGGAGACGCAGGTACAGCAGGACTTGCGCGCAGCCTTGGACATCATCACGCGTGAGCTTCGACGTGCAGGTTACGACACCTATCCGGAGAGCAAAGTCTGGTCAGCCGCCGCAGCCGCGAGCCAGCCCAACCCAAACTCCAAAGCGGGCCTCATCCTCGGCTTGGGCAGCGACGTCGTCACCTATCGCTACGACAGAGCCTCTGCCCCACCCCTTGTCAATTTCGGCTACCAGCTTGATGCCTACACCATCAAGCAACGCATCGGCGCGAACGTTCAAGACCTGACCGATCCACGCGCCTTGAAGGTCACCGCATTCAACGTCGTCCTGCAGGCAGTCGGCTCCGAACAGCTGGCTTGCCCCAAGCTATGCACCGATGGCTCCCAAGATTGCTGGCCGACGCTTGCGCTGACCGATGCGGTGGTCACCATCACTGGCGAAGCCGTCTCCGATGCCAGCATCAGCCGCACAGTGACGAGCCGGGTGCGGCTGCGCAACGACGCCGTCAAGTTCAACGTTTCGGCGACGCAGGTGTGTCCATGAAGCCATGCCGGCCGGGAATCGCTCCAGCGTCCGGACAGCGGGGAGCCGCCTCGCTGATCGTCGTCATGCTGCTGTTTTTCGTCCTGTCGCTGACAGCGGCCTACACCAACCGCAACCTGATCTTCGAGCAGAAGACCTCGGCCAACCAGTCACGCAGCACAGCCGCTTTCGAAGCGGCAGAGGCCGGCATCGAATGGGCCCTGGCTCAGCTCAATGGCGGCATCATCAACGCCACTTGCACCGACACTGCTCCGACGACGAGCTTTCAGCAACGCTACCTGACGATTTCCGCCACGGGGATGGTCAGCCAGACGCCGCGTGCCGGCAATCCGGATGATCCGCGCATCTGGCCCACCTGTGTCTTCAACGGAACGAACTGGGACTGTACCTGTCCCATCGCCGCGGCGGCCGACCCCGTGGCCCCTGTGGGCGCGGGTCCGTTCCCGGCCTTCCGTGTCTGGCTCTCGACGCCCGAGCCCAGCACGGCTGCCGCACCGCCGGCCAATGCCGCATCGTCGCCCTGGGTGGCCGTGACGCCTGCAAGACCTGGCTTCGCCTTCATCAACAGTGCCGGCTGCACCCGGCTGCCGGCTGCGGGCGAACCATGCCTAGATTTCATCTCGCGCGGCGAAATCGGCGAAGGCGTTTCTTTCCAGCGCACCACGCTGGCCTTGCGCAGCGGCCTGGCGGTAGCACCTGCAGCGGCTGTTACGGCACGCCTGTCCGTGACACCCGCCGCGGCCCCGGCTCCACCTCTCAAACTGGTCAACCCCGACTATCGCAGCGGCGGCATTACCGTCAACTCGGCTGCGGCCGTCAACCTGGCTCTGTTCGACCTGCAAGGCCCGGGCGGCGCACCGCCCGGCCTGACCGTTGTGCAGGCTGATCCGAGCCTGCTTGATCTTGCCAATGTGGCACCCGCCTCGGCACCACCCGCGCCTCCTTCGCTGACCAGTGGCGAGCGGATGTTCGTCAGCATCTTCGGCATGAAACGCGCGCCCTATCGCAACCAGCCCGGTCTGCGCGTCTGCGCCTCGCCCTGCACGGCCACCAACGTCAATGCGCTGATGCAGAACAACCCGGATCGGGTCATCTGGGTCGAGGGAGATCTGACGGTCAACGTTGACATCGGCTCTGCGGGCACTCCGGTCCTGATGGTCGTCAATGGTGACACCATCACGATGGACCCGAACCGAACGATCTTCGGTTTCGTCTACGTCACCGGGGATGGCGCCATTGTTCCGAACCAGTCGACGCTGAGCCTGCCGGACGCGCCCACGAACATCCAGGGTGCACTGGTGGTCGAAGGCGCCCTCGTGACGCAATACGCTGGCGTCCCTGCGGCTTCCAGTGTCATGACCGTGACCTATGACCGCGCAGCGCTGGACCGGCTGCGCACGACTTACGGAAGCTGGGTGCGGCTGGGAGCCGCCTGGCGAGATTTCAAGGTGCCATGATGCAGACAAATTCGCGGCGGCAGCGGGGCGTCTCGCTGATCGAAGCCCTGCTGGCGCTGGCCGTGATGGCGCTGGGCATGATGGGCCTGGTCGGCGTGCAGTCGACCTTGCGCAACACCTCCGATGTGGCCAAACAGCGCTCGGAAGCGGTGCGCATTGCGCAGCAAGAAGTCGAACGCCTGCGCGCCTTCATGACCGTGGCCGCCTACGGCGCAATGGCCGACGCAACGGCCACCATCGCCGGCACCAACGCGACCTTCACGCGCACGACGGACGTCACGGTGATGCCCGCTCCACGATCCGGCACTGCGGTGTCGGTGACTGTTGCCTGGACCGACCGTACCGACCAGAACCAGCGTGTGCAGTTGTCGACCTTGATCACCGGCATCGCCCCTGAACTGGCCGGAACGCTGAGCGTGCCGGGCGATGGCGACCTGGTGCGCCAGCCACTGGGCAGGCATCGAGGCATTCCACGCGGGGCGCTGGAACTGGGTGGCGGCAACAGCGGCTGGATCCCGCCCAACTCCCCCGGCGTGGCCTGGGTCTTCGACAACGTGACCGGTCTGGTCACCTTCTGCACTACCACGGCGGTGACGACGGCGGGCCTGATCTACGACCTCATTCACCCCGGCAGCAACAATGTGACCTGCAGCGGCGACTTCGGTGTGCTGGTCTCGGGCTTCGTGCGCTACGCGCTGGGCGCCGCGCAGCCCACGGCTGCCGAGGCCGCGTCCCCACCTTCCGGGCCCATCGACGCCCCGGCCCTGAACCTGGCCGAAGTCTGGGTCAACCATGGCACCGTGGGCTATCCGTCGCCGCATCCCTGTGTGATGGACCACGTCAACCTGGGCCTGGGCGTGACCACCGCCTACTCGGCCTACTACTGCGCTGTGCCGGTCACAGTGATCCCGGGCGTGCCGCCTGCCTGGACGGGGTCCTTGTCGCTGGGTCCTTCGGCGCTGATGGCGCCTGTCCTTGCCACCACCTTTGCCGACCTGCTCAAGGCCTGCCGGTACCACCCGGCGGCAAGTTACGCGCTGCAGACGGAGCCGTTGACGAACCAGAACTTCCTGCTGATGCGCGCGGGCGATGGCACGGTGCCCCCGCCCGGTGCGCAAAACGGCAGCGCCTTCACCTGCCCTGGCGCGACCATCGCCCACCAGCCCAACATCTGAGGGCCAAGCTCGGCGCCCGCGGGTCACCCTCCTACACTGGCGGGCATGACGCCGCTGGACCGCACCCGATTGCAGGAAGCCCTGGCCCTGGCCGAGGGCTCATTCGGCCTGACCGAGCCCAACCCGCGCGTCGGCTGCGTACTGGGTTCTGCCGACGGCCGGGTGTTCGGTCGCGGCGCCACGCAACATGCCGGTGGCGCACATGCCGAGGTGATGGCACTGCGCGACGCCGCAGCCGCTGGCCACCCGGTGGCGGGCGGCACGGCCTGGGTCACGCTGGAACCATGCGCCCACCACGGCCGTACACCGCCGTGCTGCGATGCACTCATTGCAGCGGGTCTCGCGCGCGTGGTGGTGGCGGCGGGCGACCCCTTTGCCCAGGTGGCCGGGGCCGGCCTGGGCCGCATGCGCGCCGCCGGCATCGAGGTGGAACTGGCCGATGCCGAGCTTGCACAGGCGGCACGCGAAATCAACATCGGCTTCTTCTCGCGCATCGAACGGGGCCGCCCCTGGGTGCGCATGAAGATCGCGGCTTCACTTGATGGCCGCACCGCCTTGCCCAATGGCGTGAGCCAGTGGATCACCAGCGAAGCGGCGCGCGCCGACGGCCACGCCTGGCGCAGGCGGGCTTCAGCCGTGCTGACCGGCATCGGCACCGTGCTGGAGGATGACCCCCGACTGGACGTTCGCCTTGTGCCTTCGCCGATGCAACCCGTGCGCGTGGTGGTCGATTCCCGGCTGCAGACGCCGCCCGCGGCACGCCTGCTGCAGCCGCCCGGGCGCGGGGTGTGGATCTACGCCGCACTGGACGACGCTGCCCGCCGCCAGGCACTGCAGGCGCTGGGTGCCGACGTGTTCCTGATGCCCGATGCGGCGCAGAAGGTCGACCTGGCCGCCCTGCTGGCGGACCTGGCCCGCCGAGGCGTCAACGAGTTGCACGTCGAGGCGGGCCACAAGCTCAATGCGTCGTTGCTTCGCACCGGCCTGGTCGACGAACTGCTGGTCTACCTCGCACCCACGCTGTTGGGCCTGGGGCGCGAGATGGCGGCCTTCGGGCCGTTGCAGTCGCTGGCCGACGCCTATGTCTTCGAGTTCACCGACGTGCGGCGCGTAGGCCGCGACCTGCGCCTGATGGCCCGCCAAGGCTGAGCGTTCGAGACTGTCCGCGAGGCCCCGCCGCCTACAATCGCGGCATGTCCATTGCACCCATTCCCGAGCTGGTGGCCGAGCTTGCCGCCGGCCGCATGGTGATCCTGGTCGACGAGGAAGACCGCGAAAACGAGGGCGACCTCGTGCTCGCAGCTGACCTGGTCACACCCGAGGCCATCAACTTCATGGCCCGCCACGCGCGTGGGCTGATCTGCCTGACGCTGACGCGCGAGCGCTGCGAAAGGCTGCAGCTGCCGCCGATGACGGCGCGCAACGGCGCGCAGCACGGCACGGCATTCACGGTTTCCGTCGAGGCGGCTACCGGGGTCACGACCGGCATCTCCGCCGCCGATCGTGCACGCACCGTGCAGGCCGCGGTGGCTCGTGATGCCGTGCCGACCGATCTGGTTCAACCGGGCCACATCTTTCCCTTGCAGGCGCAGGACGGCGGCGTGCTGATGCGCGCCGGCCATACCGAAGCCGGCTGCGATCTGGCCGGCATGGCGGGCCTGACACCGGCGGCCGTGATCTGCGAGGTGATGAACGACGATGGCACGATGGCGCGCCTGCCCGACCTGCAGATCTTCGCGCGCGAACACGGCCTGAAGATCGGCACCATTGCCGACCTCATCGGACACCGCAGCCGCAACGAGTCACTGATCGAACGCATCGGCCAGCGCCCCATGCAAACACCCCAAGGCCTGTTCGAGTGCATCGGTTACCGCGACAAGGGCGGGGGCTTGCACCTGGCGCTGCGCCATGGCCGTTGGTCGCCTCAGGATGAGGTGCTGGTGCGCGTGCACGAACCCTTTACCGCGCTGGACTTGCTGGACAGCGCCGGCGCCGGGCATTCCTGGCCTTTGCACCAGGCGCTGCAGGCCCTGCAGCGCGGCGGCGGTGTGGCGGTGCTACTGAACTGCAGCCACGATGGCCAGGCCCTGCTGCCGCTGCTGGCTCCGGCACGGGACAAGCCCGGCGCGCCGCGCGCCCAGCTCGATTTGCGCACCTATGGCGTGGGAGCCCAGATCCTGCGCGAACTGGGGGTGCGTCGCATGCGGCTGCTGGGCAGCCCGCGCCGCATGCCCAGCATGGCCGGTTATGGTCTTGAGATCACCGGCTTCATCTCCGCACCGGCTGCCAGCGCATGATCCGTGCCAACCGATGAACCGTATCCAACCCAGCCTCCAACATGCAACACGCTGACCAGGGCAACGCCGGTGAACTGATCGGCGAAGGGCTGCGCATCGGCATCGTCCGTGCGCGCTTCAACGAAGCCATCACCGCCAAACTGGCCGCAGCCTGCCTGTCCGAACTGGACCGGCTGGACGTAGACAGCAGCGAAGTGCGCCATGTCAGCGTGCCCGGCGCGCTGGAGATCCCGGTGGCCCTGAGGGCCATGGCCGAGTTGGGCGAGTTCGACGCCCTGATCGCGCTGGGTTGCGTGATCCGCGGCGAAACTTATCACTTCGAGCTGGTGGCCGACCAGAGCGGTGCTGGCGTGATGCGCGTGGCACTTGATCACGGCCTGCCCATCGCCAACGCCATCCTGACCGTCGAGAACGAAGCCCAGGCCTGGGCGCGCGCCGAAGAAAAGGGCCGCGACGCCGCCCGGGTGGCCGTGGAAATGGCCAATCTGCTGGAAGACCTCTCTTGACCGATACGCCCCCGGCAACCCCGGCGCGCAAGCGCAGCGCACCCAAGAACGCACGCCGCCGTTCGCGCGAACTGGCCCTGCAAGGGCTCTACCAATGGCTGTTGTCGGGCGCCGACGCGTCCGGCGTGCTGGAGCATCTGGCCGAACAGGAAGGCTTCGACAAGTGCGACCGTGCCCATCTGGACGCGCTGCTGGTCGGCAGCATCGAGCAGGCCGCCGCGCTGGACGCCGTGCTGGCCCGCCATGTGGATCGCAAGACCGCGCTGCTGTCACCCGTGGAGCACGCGGTGCTGCTGATCGGCACCTACGAGCTGATGCACTGCCTGGAAGTGCCTTATCGCGTGGCCATCAATGAAGCCGTCGAACTGGCCAAGGCCTTTGGCGGCACCGATGGGCACAAGTACGTCAACGGTGTGCTGGACAAGTGCGCCAGCGAGCTGCGCCCCAACGAACCGCGCAGCCCCCGGCACTGAAGCGTTGCGACCTTGATGATCCGCACGGCCCGCCGGCTTGAGCAGATCGAGCCCTTCTACGTAATGGAGTGCGCGAAGACGGCCGACCGCATCGCGCGCAGCCCGGCCTGCGACCCGGCCGCCGGCGGCGAGCCCATGATCTACCTGAATATCGGCGAGCCGGACTTCACCGCGGCCCCGGCCGTCGTTCAGGCGGGCCAGCGCTGCCTGGACACGGGGCGCACGCAGTACACGCAGGCGACCGGCACACCCGCCTTGCGTCAACGCATCGCTGGCTGGTATGGCACCCGCTTTGGCGTCGCCGTGGACCCGGCCCGCATCGTGGTCACCGCCGGTGCATCGGCCGCGCTGCAGTTGGCCTGCCTGGCCTTGTTCGAAGCGGGTGACGAGGTGCTGATGCCCGACCCCAGCTACCCCTGCAACCGCCACTTTGTGTCGGCCGTGGGGGCCACGCCGCGACTGCTGCCAACCACGGCCGAATCGCGCTTCCAGCTGGATGCCCGGTCCGTCGAAGCCTGCTGGAGCCAGGCCACGCGCGGCGTGCTGCTGGCATCGCCCAGCAACCCGACCGGCACCTCGATCGCGCCGGCTGAGATGGCGGCCATCGTGCAGGCCGCGCGCGCACGCGGCGGGCTGACCCTGGTTGACGAGATCTACCTGGGCCTCAGCTACGACCCGTCCTTCGGCCAGAGCGCCGTGGCCCTGGGCGACGATGTGATCAGCATCAACAGCTTCAGCAAGTACTTCGGCATGACCGGCTGGCGGCTGGGCTGGGTGGTGCTGCCCCTGGAACTGGTGGCACCGGTGGAGAAACTGGCGCAGAACCTCTACATCTGCGCCAGCAGCGTGGCCCAGCATGCCGCGCTGGGCTGCTTCGAACCCGATTCACTGCTCGAGTACGAGCGTCGCCGCAGCGAATTCAGGGCAAGGCGCGCCTTCATCGTGCCGGCGCTGCTGGAACTGGGGCTCAAGGTTCCGGTGCAACCCGACGGCGCGTTCTACGTGTGGTTCGACTGCTCGCGCCACAACGCCAGCAGCTGGGACTTCTGCATGGACATGATGCAGCGCGCCCACGTGGCGATGACACCCGGGCGCGACTTCGGGCCGGCGCTGGCCGAGCGTTACGTGCGGCTGGCCTTCTCCAGCAGCTTGCCCCGGTTGCAAGAGGCCGTGCGCCGCCTGAGCCGTGAGCTCTCCCGCTGAAAGCTGGCAAGGGCAGATCTGCATGGGCCAAGCCCGAAATAGCGGTGACAAGGCGTTAACGCGGCACAAAACGGCCCTTTTTGCCGTGTTACAGAGCTGCTCCAGCACTTAAGCTGCGCGACTGTGGGCTACAACCTCTTCAAGCGCCGCTCCGCGCCAGCTGGCGGCGACAGCGAATTCGCCGCCACGGTGGTCACGCCACCGCCGGAACTGGATTCGCCTGGGCCAGGGACGATCGATCCCGACCCCGCTGCCACGCCCGCCGAGTCTTCCGCGCCGGATCTTCCGCAGTTCGGCACCGCCAGCGACTTCAGCGCCGAGAGCCAGCCCGCAGCCCCGGACCCGGCCGATGCGGGCCCGGATGACCGGCCCACGCTGTCGCACATCGGCCGTTATGCACTGAAGGGCCCTCTGGGCCACGGTGGTCTGGGCCAGGTGCACGAAGCCTGGGATCCGCTGCTGTCGCGCACTGTGGCAGTCAAGACACTGCAGTTCAACGTGGACATGCCCTCTCGCGTTTCACTGGACGGCTTGTTCCTCAACGAAGCGCGCGCCGCCGCCGGGTTGAGCCACCCCCACATCGTGACGGTGCATGATGCCGGGCTGTCCGCCCATGGCGTCTATATCGCGATGGAGCGCCTGCATGGCCGCGACCTGCGCCAGGCTCTGGGCGAAGGCTGGAGGCCCACGCCGGTACAGGCTGCGCAGCTGATCCGCCGCGTGGCCGACGCCCTGGCCTATGCGCACGCCAAGGGCGTGGTGCACTGCGATATCAAGCCGGCCAACATCTTCCTGACCCGGCGCGACAAGCCCAAGGTGCTGGATTTTGGCATCGCCCGTGTCGCCCACCGTGCCACCTCGCCCGATCTGGAAGGTCTGGTCGTCGGTTCGCCCCATTACCTGGCACCCGAGCAGCTGTCCGGCGGTGCGGTCGACGGCCGCACCGACATTCATGCACTGGGTGTTGTGTTCTACGAGCTGCTTACCGGGCGCAAAGCCTTCATGGGCGACACGCTCGAGCAGATCACGAATGCCGTTCTGAGCAACCACCCTGCCCCAGCCCATGAGTTGCGTTCGGGTGTCTCGCGCACGCTGTCAGCGATCGCTTCCAAGGCCATGGCTCGCGAGCCTGACGCCCGCTATGCCACGGCCGCCGAGATGTCGCAGGAATTGCGGCGCTGGGTCGAAAGGCACACCGAAAGCGACGCCGTCGATCCAGCCACGCTGGCCTCGCCGATGACCCCGGTTACGAGCCAGGCCCAGGCGGCAAGACCCACGCCCCAGGCTCGCTCATCACGCCGACTGGCTGGGCTGGCAGCGCTGGTCATCGGTGCCCTAGCCCTGGCTGCCTGGACGCGCCGAGGACCCGAGCCCCAAGCCGTGGCAGCGCCAACGGTGTCCACGGTACCACCCGGTCTGGCACAGATGGCGAGCGATCCCCCGGCGGCCACCCCGGCCCCGGTTGAACCGCCGCCTTTGGCCACGGAGAGCCCCGAGCCGGCTCCGGCACCGACTCCCCAAACCACGCCGCCCACTGCCCGCCCACGCGCCGCCGCAGCCAACCCGGTCAGCCGCGAGCTTCGCCCCGCCCCGACTGCGGTCGCGCCGCCGCCGACCAGCGGCACGCTGCAGCTGGCCATCAGCCCCTGGGGCCAGGTCGAGGTGGATGGCCAGGCAGCCGGCACGACGCCCCCGCTGACCCGGCTGAGCCTGCCCGAAGGAAACCATACCATCACGGTGAGCAACGAAGACTTTCCTCCCCACACCGTCACGGTCCAGGTCAGCGCAGACAAACCGGTCACCGTGCGTCACCGATTCGGTCAATGAAGCACCCTGCATCCCATCCCCGTCGCCAACGGCTGCCGGGTCTTGCACTCGCTGCGCTGTGTCTGGCCGGCTGCGCCACACCGCCGCAAGAACCACCCAGGCCGGCACCAGGCGGCCTGGCCGAACTGATGGAACGCCCAGGCGAGCGAGCTCTCTTCGAGGGCATTCGCGCTTACGACGATGGCCAGTACGCCGCCGCCGAAAGCGCCTTGCGCAAGGCCCTGGGAGCCGGGCTGCAAAGCGGGCGTGACCGCGCGACGGCCCACAAGCTGCTGGCTTTCATCACTTGCACCAGCGAACGTCTGGCCGAGTGCGAGGAGGCCTTTCGTGCCGCCCGGGGGGCCGACCCGGCCTTTGCCTTGAATCGCTCCGAGTCCGGGCACCCGCTGTGGGGCCCGGTCTACCGCAAGACGATGCCGTAGTTGCCTGTGCGGCAGTTGTGCGGCGGGCCGGCATAATCGCCGCGCGCATGCAATCAGCCGCCCTCGCCAATTCCACCGCCGGCCCCTGGAGCGCCGCATGACGCAGGACCTGTCCATCACCGCCCTGATCCTGAACGCCAGCCTGGTGGTGCAGCTGGTGATGGCGGGCCTGCTGCTGACTTCGCTGATCAGCTGGACGGTGATCTTCGGCAAGCTCTTCGGGCTGCGCCGCGTGCGCGGCCGAAACGACGACTTCGAACGCGAGTTCTGGTCAGGCCGCAGCCTGACCGAACTGAACACGGCCGTCGGCCAGAAGGCCGAAACGGCGCCGATGGAGCGCATCTTCGCCAGCGGCATGCGCGAATTCCTCAAACTGCGCGAGAAGCGTCTGGACGCCGGGGCGCAGCTTGACGGCGCGCGCCGCGCCATGCGCGCCAGCTTCCAGCGCGAGCTGGACGTGGTCGAGAGCAACCTCAGCTTCCTGGCCAGCGTGGGTTCGGTCAGCCCCTATGTGGGCCTGTTCGGCACCGTATGGGGCATCATGCATGCGTTCGTGGGCCTGTCCAACATGCAGCAGGTGACGCTGGCCACGGTGGCGCCCGGCATCGCCGAGGCCCTGGTGGCCACGGCCATCGGCCTGTTCGCCGCGATCCCGGCCGTAGTCGCCTACAACCGCTTTGCGCGCGACATCGACCGCATCGCGATCCAGCTGGAGACCTTCATCGAGGAGTTCAGCAACATCCTGCAGCGCAACGCCGGCCAGAGCAGCGCTCAGACGGCGATGGCCGGCTCCGGAAACCGCTGAGATGCCCCAGGTCGCAGCACGCGGCTCACGCGGCCGGCGGTCGATGAACGAGATCAACATGGTCCCGTTCATCGACGTGATGCTGGTGCTCCTGATCATCTTCATGGTCACCGCGCCGCTGATCACCACAGGCGTGGTGGACCTGCCCAGCGTGGGCAAGAGCACCAACCGCCCCACCAGCGTGGTCGAGATCATCGTCGGCAGCGACGAGAAGCTGCGCCTGCGCGTCGACCAGAAGGACCCCGAAGGCGTGGCGCTGGCGCAGCTGGCGGCGCGGGTGCGCGACAAGCAGGCCGGCAACACCGAAGTGCCGGTGGTCATCAGCGCCGACAAGGGCGTGCGTTATGAAATCGTGGTGCGCGTGATGGACACGCTGCAGCGTGCCGGCGTCAAGCGCGTGGGACTGTCGGTCAAGCAAGCCGGGGCCTGAGCATGGCTGCGGCGA
>WBZP01004645.1_pt1 | contig 14243 bp, 11 predicted proteins | sample 5204301 | NCBI WGS metagenome assembly WBZP01 (sample SAMN12412401, study PRJNA552823) | activated sludge metagenome | isolation source: activated sludge from nitrification reactor of wastewater treatment plant... | place: USA: Pennsylvania | collected 2017 | reverse complement strand
GTCGAACTGGCCGACGCCATCCATGAAGGCCGGCTTCCCGCGCTGCTGGCCGACCCCGCCAAGTCAGCCACCGGCAACCTGGTCGGCCTGGCACGCAGCAGGGCCATGCCCTCGATCGCCCACCTCGGCCAGGCACCGCCGCTGCCTCCCGACGCCGGGCGGAAACACTGGCTGGGCACCGACGCGCAGGGGCGCGACGTCGCTTCGAGGCTGCTGTACGGCTTTCGCATCTCGATCTTCTTCGCGCTGTTCCTGGTGCTGACCGGGCAGATCATCGGCACCGTGATCGGCAGCCTGCAAGGCTACCTGGGCGGGCGCTTCGACCTGATCAGCCAGCGCGTCATCGAGGTGCTGATCTCGATACCGTTCCTGTACGTGGTGATCGTGCTGGCGGCGCTGTTCCAGCCCAGCTTCTGGATGCTGCTGGCCATCATGGCCATCTTCCAGTGGATCAACATCACTTTCTTCATGCGCACCGAGATGTACCGCGAGAAGACGCGCGAGTACTGCCTGGCGGCACGCAGCTACGGTGCCTCGCATTGGCGCATCATGTTCCGCCACCTGCTGCCCAACTGCCTGACGCCGCTGGTCACCTTCACGCCCTTTGCCATTGTGGGCGCGATCTTTGCCCTCACGGGTCTGGACTACCTGGGCTACGGTCTGCCGGCGCCGACGCCGAGCTGGGGCGAACTCATCGACCAGGCGCTGCAGATCGAGAACCGCGGCAAGCTGTGGCTGATCCTGGCGCCGTTCACGGCGCTCACGCTGACCCTGGTGCTGGTCGTCTTCATCGGCGAGTCGGTGCGGGAAGCCTTCGACCCGAAGCGGTTTGCGCGCTATGAATAGATTCGTGCGGGCCTGGCTGGCGTGGCTGGCACTGCTGCTGTGCGGCCTGCCCGCACAGGTGGCCGACGCGGCCGGCACACCCCCCGCGCTGCCGGCAGGCATCGTCTGGCAGTCCAACGAAGAAGACCCACCGATCGGGTCAGCCCAGGCGCAGCGCGGTGGCACGCTCAACGAGTCGATCGGCCAGTACCCGCTGACGCTGCGCCTGGTCGGGCCCAACTCGAACGACGCCTTCGCAGCCTGGAACCGCTTGTTCACCTTCAAGTTCACGCTCGTGACCAGACACCCGGTCAGCGACCGGCACATTCCCTGGATGGCCACGCACTGGGCGGTGATGCCCGACCAGCGCACCATCTACCTCAAGCTCGACCCCGACGCACGCTGGAGCGACGGCAAGCCCGTGACCGCGCGCGACTACGTGTTCACCTTGGCCATGATGCAATCGCCGCACATCGTGGACCCCTTCTACAGCAACTACGCGACGCGCTACTACGAGAGCATTGACGCCATCGACACGCACACCCTGCGCATCGTCGGCACACGCAGCAGCTGGCGGCCGCTGGCCGACTACGCCGAGCTGTGGCCCACGCCGGCCCATGTGCACTCGCTGGATGCCGACTGGGTCAAGCGCACTACCAACACACCACAGGTTGCGCCCGGCCCCTATGTGGTGAGCGGCAGCGTGCGCGGCGAGTCCGTCACCTTCGCCCGCGTGCCTAACTGGTGGGGCGACGGCAAGAAGCGCTTCCGCGGCCTGTACAACTTCGACCGCATCGTGCTGCGCGTGATCCCCATCGAGCGCCGGCTGGACTACCTGCGCCGCGGCGAACTCGACATGATGGCTGGCGCCTCGGCGCGCTCGTGGAACGAGGACTTCACCTTTCCCGCCGTGCGCAAGGGCTGGATCCGGCGCGCCCGCATCATGACCGACTGGCCCAACGGCATCTACGGGCTGCACATGAACCTGCAGGCGCCGATCTTCCGCAACAAGGACTTCCGAAAAGCCATGCAGTACCTGGTCAACTTCGACCGGGTGAACCAGAACCTGATGTATGGCGAATTCGTGCGCCAGGAGTCCTTCTTCGACGGCACCGAGTACGCCAGCCCGCGCGTCAGGGCCTACGGCTTCGACCCGGCCAAGGCACGCGAGCACCTGGCGCGCGCTGGCTACCACCGACCGGCCGAGTTGCGCGCGCAGACCCTCTGGGGCCGCCTGGTCAACACGGTGCGCGGCCTGCTGTTCACCCGCACCGACAGCGACGACGTGCTGGTCAATGCCAAGGGCGAAAAGGCCAGCTTCACGCTGATCCACGGCAGCAAGGGGCTGGAGCGCCATCTCACGGTGATGCAGCAGGAGTTCCGGCGCGCCGGCATCGACATGCAGCTGCGCCTGCTCGAGCCAGGCACCGCTTTCGAGCGTGGTCTGGAACGCAAGTACGAGATGACGCTGACCAGCCGCACGACCGCGTTCTATCCGGGGCCACGTCAGTACCTGCACACCAGCTTCAAGGCGAGCACCAACAACAACAACATCTGGGGCTTCGGTACACCCGAGGTCGACGAGCTGGTGCGCATCTACGAAGAAGACCTCGACCCCCTCAAGCGCCGCCAGGCCATGCAGCGCATCGACGAGATCGTGCATGACGAGGCCTTTTACATCCCGTTCTGGTCGGCCCCCTTTCTGCGCGTCGTGCACTGGGACTATCTGCGTTTTCCCGATACCTGGATGCCACCGCGCACGGAGCAGATCACCGACTACCTGGTGTACTGGATCGATCCCGCGCGCAAGGCGGCGTTGGAGCAGGCGATGAAGGAAGATCGTGCGCTGCCGGCCGATGCGTCGATCGACAAGGACCCCTATCAGCTGCGCGCCAAGGCCGCAGGCCGCTGACATGGCCCTGCTCGAAATCGACAATCTTCAGGTCGGCTTCGACACCGAGACCGGGCTCGTGCGTGCCGTGGACGGCGTTTCGATCGCGGTCGAGGCCGGCCGCACGGTGGGCCTGGTTGGCGAATCGGGCTGCGGCAAGAGCGTCACCGCGGCCTCGGTTCTGCGGCTGGTGCCCAGCCCACCGGGCGTCATGCTGGGCGGCCAAATCCGTTTCGACGGACGCGACATCCTGCGCCTGCCGCACGAGGCGCTGCGCGAGCTGCGAGGCCGCCAGGTGGCAATGGTGTTCCAGGACCCGATGACCTCGCTCAACCCGGTGTTCACGATCGAACGCCAGCTCTGGGAAGTGCTGTCCTTGCGCTTCGGCCTGAACCGCGCCGCGGCCCGCCTGCGGTCGGCCGAGATGCTGCGCACGGTGGGCATCGCCGACCCCGACGCGCGCCTGGACGCCTACCCGCACGAGTTGTCCGGCGGCATGAAGCAGCGCGTGATGATCGCGATGGCCCTGCTGTGCGAGCCGCGCCTGCTGATCGCCGACGAGCCGACGACGGCGCTGGACGTGACCGTGCAGGCGCAGATCCTGCACCTGATGCGCGAGCTGCAGCGCCGTTCGGGCAGCGCGCTGCTGTTCATCACGCACGACATGGGCGTGATCGCCGAGATGTGCGACGACGTGGTCGTGATGTACGCCGGCCGCGTGGTCGAGCGGCGGCCCGTGGTGGCCCTGTTCGATGCCCCGGCCCACCCCTATACGCAGGGGCTTCTGGGCAGCATTCCGCGCCGCGGCGTGGCGCACAAGGCCGAACTGCCCACCATCGAAGGCACGGTGCCTTCGATGCTGCACCCACCGCCGGGCTGCCGCTTCGCCGAGCGCTGCGTGCACCGCGCGACGCTGGGCGGCGCGTCGCAACGGCGCTGCCACGAGCAGGATCCGGCGCTGCGGGCCGACGACTCCGGCCAGGTAGCCTGCCACTTCCCCCTGAACGCCGGGTTCGGCGCATGAGCGAACCCACGCCCGGCAACGGCAAACCGCTGCTGCAGGTCGACAACCTGCAAAAGCACTACCCGGTGCGCGGCGGCGTGTTCGGCCGCAGCATGGGTGTGCTGCGCGCGGTGGCGGGTGTCAGCTTCGAGCTGATGCCGGGCCAGACGCTAGGCCTGGTCGGCGAATCGGGCTGCGGCAAGTCCACGCTCGGCCGCACGCTGATGCGCCTGGAGGAACCCACCGCCGGCAATGTGCTCTTCGACGGCCGGGACATGGCCCACGCTCGCGGCGCTGCTCTGCTGAAGCTTCGGCGCGACGTGCAGATGATCTTTCAGGACCCCTATTCGTCGCTCAACCCGCGCATGACGGTGGGAGAGATCGTGCGCGAGCCCCTGCTCGTGCACGGCGTGGGCAGCAAGCCCGAGCAGCAGGCGCGCGTGCGCTCTCTGCTCGAGACCGTGGGCCTGGCCGGCGATGCGACCAGCCGCTACCCGAGCGAGTTCAGCGGCGGCCAGCGCCAGCGCATCGGTGTGGCCCGCGCGCTGGCGCTGGACCCGCACCTGGTGATCGCCGACGAGCCGGTGTCCGCGCTCGATGTGTCGGTGCAGAGCCAGGTGCTGAACCTGATGGTGCGGCTGCAGCGCGAGCGCGGGCTGGCCTATGTCTTCATCAGCCACGACCTCTCGGTGGTGCAACACGTCAGCGACCAGGTGGCCATCATGTATCTCGGGCGCATCGTCGAGATGGGGCCGGTGGACCGCATCTTCGAAGCGCCGGCCCACCCCTACACACGCGCGCTGATGCAGGCCATTCCCACACCCGACCCGCGCCTACGGCGACTGGTCGTGCCGCTGCAGGGCGAAGCGCCAAGCCCAACGGCCTTGCCGGGCGGCTGCTCCTTTGCCGGTCGCTGCCCGCATGCGGTGGACGACTGCCGCCGCAACGCGCCGGCGCTGATGGCGATCGACGCCAACGCACCCCAGGTGCGCCGGCACGTGGTGGCCTGCCTGCGCCAGGGGGAACTGGCAAGCCTGGATGCACCGCTCGCAAACTGAGCGCGCGGCGCTTTTTTGAGCACCGGACGACAAAACGGGTTGGTGACCCCTGCGTCACCAACCCGTCATCGCTACCTGGTGCCGGTGAGAAGAGTCGAACTCCCGACCTTCGCATTACGAATGCGCTGCTCTACCAACTGAGCTACACCGGCCTGGGCTCGGCGCGCCAAAGGCCGCCTTGCCATAGAACCCAGAATTCTATCACCCGGCGCGCGCGATCAGGAGTGCTTGCTGGCATCCTCCTGGTCGGCCGGGCTCGCACCCGCTCGCTTGCAAGCATGCTCACATTCGCGATGGGGTAGCTCACGTTTTGAGCTACCGGGCTTGCAGACTGCCTCCATCAACCGGGCGTGGTGCCTGGTGAGCCACGGAGACCGTCATGAACCAGGCCACGCTGAGCTTCCCGTCCATCGCCTCTGCAGGCACCGAACCCGCCGATCGCATCGGCTTTGACATCGGCTGGGACCACGCCCACCTCGGCCTGGTCCCGCCGGCCGAGTTGTTGCATGCGGGTACGCCGGTGCTGCAGGGCTGGATGGCCGGCAAGGCCGTCTTCGGCCGGCGCACGCATGCCGGCCCACGTGCCGCGCGGCAGTGGCTGGCATTGCGACTGGTGGCCTGGAAGCAGGGCATCCTTTTCGATTCGCAGCAACTCGATGTCCAGTACTTCGCCCGGATCCACACCGACCGCTGCCCCGTCCGCCGCCAGCCGCTCGGCGGCAGCAGCGGTCACGACGATGCAATGGTGGTCGAGCGCCTGAACCCGCATTCCGGCTACGCGGCCGGCAATCTGGTCGTGCTCAGTCAGGCCGCAGCGAAGGCCTGGCTGGGCCTGGAGGCCCTGGCCCTGGTGCACCGGGCACGGGCATCGCCGGGCGCGGCGCGGCTGGCCGCCGTGGCAAACCCCGGCGTCTGGTGGCGCTTGGCGGTGCTGCGCTGCTTCGCGACTGCGTTACCTTTTTATGTAGCGGCTCGCCTGCCGCTGGCACTGCTGCCACCTGAGCGCGTACGCCTGGTGAATGCCGTGCAGGGTCTGCAGGTCCTGGTCAGTTGCTTGTTCCTGGCACCTGGTTGGGCTGTCCGTTGCCGCCAGCTGTCCCAGTTGCTGCCCGAGCAGGCGCCGCGCCACGACTTCCACCTGCTGGTGGGCGCGATCGCACCCCGTGTCCTGGAAGCGGGCCGCGACCCCCAGCATCTGCGCCCGGCCGTCGAGGATGCCTGGCTCGATGACCGAGTGCAACGGCGCTGGCAACACTGGGTGCTGAGCCTGGGTCAGACGGCCGTCGAGGCTCTGCTTGACCGTGCCATTCAAGCCGGCCTGGGCGGCCGGCTGATCCCCCACCATGCGGCGGGTCAGGCCGGGCAATGCTGGTCGCTGGAGCAGCCGTCTCGGGCCGCCTCAGCGAAACGCTCACTCACCGGCGCGCAAGGCAATCGCCGACTTGCCCATCGGCAGCCCCTCGACAATGGGTTTGCCCTTCATCGTGTAGGACCGGCCTCGAAAGGCCGCCACCGGCTCGCCATGCTGGTTGGCGAGCGTGACGTCGTAGACCCCGGTCCGGCCTGACTTGCTCAGCTCGGTGGCGGTGGCGGTGACCACATCGCCGCGCCGCACCGAGGCGATCAGGTTGATGTCGAATCCCGAGGCGACGGTCAGCTCGTTGTAGCTGTTGCTGGCAAAGCCGAAGGCGCTATCGGCCAGCGCGGCCAGCAGCCCTCCCTGGCACAGGTCATGCGCATTGAGCATGTCCTCCCGCACCGTCATCGCCAGGGTTGCGGTGCCGGGGCCGATGGCCAGCACCCGCATGCCCAGCGCGCGGCATGACTCATCGTCCTCCCACATCGCGTCCCGGGTGGCCTCGGCGATATCCTGTGCATTCATGGTTGTTCACCGATCCTTGAAGATGGCCGGGCGCTTGGTGAAGAAGGCTGACGCGCCTTCAGCGAAGACGGCCGCGTGGCCCGTTCGCGCTGAACCATCGACGGGGTCGCGTCGATCCGCCGACGCGTCTGCGCCAGCGTCTGGCTGGGCAGGTTGGAAAGGCGCCTGGCCAGTTCCATCGCAGCATCTGTCAGCGCCACGTCGCCCAGGCCCTGCGGGGTCAGGCCCATGCGCTGATCTTCTTCGGCCGGCAGCCACCCCGTTGACGGCGGCGATCACCGGCACCAGCATGCTACGCAGCCGCTTGAGGGCCAACGTGCGCACGGCACCCTGCGTGCTGACGACTACCGTCGGTTCGGGCATCGGTGTCTCCATCTGCGGCCCGGGTGCCTGGGCTTGGTCGGAGCGCGGATTCTAGGTGCCTGTCGACGGGCAGAATGGATAGGCCATGCAAGCTACAGCGCCACGCCTGATCCTGCTGGCCCCGATGGAGGGCGTGCTGGACCATAGCCTGCGTGACGTGCTGACTCGGCTGGGCGGCATCGACCGCTGTGTGTCGGAGTTCATCCGCGTCACCGACCAACTGCTGCCGGCGCGCGTGTTCCTGCGCCGGATGCCCGAACTGCTCAGCGGCGGCCGCACGCCGGCGGGCACACCGGTGCGTGGGCAACTGCTGGGTTCCGATCCGGGCTGTCTGGCCGACAATGCCGCCGTGTTGGCGGGCCTGGGGCCTTTTGGGGTGGACCTGAACTTCGGCTGCCCAGCCCGGATCGTCAACCGCCACCGCGGCGGCGCGGTGCTGCTGGACGAACCCGAGCTGCTGCATGCCATCGTCGGCGCGGTGCGACGCGCGGTACCGGCCGGCATGCCGGTCTCGGCCAAGATGCGGCTGGGCAACCTCGACGCATCGCGCATGATCGAGTGCGCACAGGCCATCGCCGAAGCCGGGGCCGACGAACTGGTGGTGCACGCGCGCACACGCGCCGATGGCTACAGGCCGCCGGCGCATTGGGACCACATCGCGCGCATCCGCGCTGCCGTGCCGATCGCCATGGTGGCCAACGGCGAGGTCTGGAACCTGGCTGATGCGAAGCGATGTCTGGCGGAATCGGGCTGCGACGCCCTGATGCTTGGCCGCGGGCTGGTCGCCGACCCAGGCCTGGCAGGCACGCTGCGCGGCTTGCCCCAACCCGGTTGGGGTCAGCTTCTGGCGGCGGTGCACCTGTACGGCGCCTTGATCGCGCCCCGCCTGGCCGCTCGCCACCGGGGTGGCCGCATCAAGCAGTGGCTCAACATGCTGCGTCGGCGCCACCCGCAGGCCCAGGCGGCATACGAAGCAGTGCGCAGCTTGCGGGATGCAGACGACATCCTGCGCCACTTGCCCCTGCCACTGCCCGCCTGCGTGCAGCCAAGCCCGGTGTGACTGCATTTCACCCTTGGACGACTCGTCGCGCGTAGAAGGCCTGGATGCCACACTGCGAACTTCAATGGATCAACCCAGTGACGACGAACTGATGCGCGCCTACGCGGCAGGCGACGGCGCAGCTTTCGAATGCCTGTACACACGCCACCAGGCCGCCCTGTACCGCTTCGTGCGCCGACTGCTGGGCCGCGCTGCCGAAACCCAAGCCGATGAGGTCTTCCAGGACACCTGGCTGCGCGCCATCCAGGCCCGCCACGGTTGGCAGGCTCAAGGGGCGGCGTTTCGCACCTGGCTGTTCACCCTGGCGCACCACCGCGCCGTGGATTGCCTGCGCAAGAGCGGACGCGAAGTGGCCTTGCCTCAGGACGACGCCGAACCCTGGGCACCCGCCGGCCAGCCTTGGACGGACTGGCCGGCCGCCGACCCGGCCGCCGAGGACCTGGCCTTCTGGCGCGCCGCCGGCCAACGCCTGATGGACTGCCTGGAAGAGTTGCCCCTGGCCCAGAAGACCGTCTTCCTGATGCACCACGACGACGAGCTGCCGGTGGCCAATCTGGCACAGGTGTTGGGCGTTGGCTTCGAAACCGCCAAGACCCGTTTGCGCTACGCAATGATCAAGCTGCGATCCTGCATGGGGGCCTACCTGCCGGCCCGGGTGAACGCTGCATGAAGCTCGAGCCCCCTGACGCCCATCTGCGACAGGCCTTGCGCCACGCGCCCGATGCCCGGCTGCAGGCCCCGCCCGAGCTGAGTGCACAGATCCTGGCCGCTGCGCACCGTGCCAAGGCTGACCAGCCGCCGCTTCCGGCCGGCACACCGCGGCTGGCGTGGCCGTGGAGCAGGCGCTGGAGCCTGGGCACCTCCGGCGCCCTCGCCAGCTTGCTGCTGGCGGGCGTGATCGGTGTGCTGTGGCGGGGCGACCCGCCAGGCCCGGCGCGCGAGCGTCTGGCCTTGGCTCCGGCACCGGCCGTGGTCGCCGCAACACCGGCGCCAGCAGCGCTGCAGGAGGTCACCGCCCCGCCGCAGTCACCGGCAGCCGCCGCCTCGTTCCGGCGGGCGGGAACGGGCGCCAGCGCCGATGCGGTCGAGCGCGCTAAGGCCGTTGCCCAGCCCGCCCAACAGCCATGGGCCGACGCGACGGCGCGTGGCGCTGTCCTGACGCAGATCGGGCGGGACACGATGCGCCCCGTGGATGCGGCCTGGCTGGAGGGACTGTCCACACTCACGGCCGGCGCTTGGCGACCCGATGCCCTCGCCCAGGAACAAGTTGGCGATGTGATCCTGGAGTGGCGGCTTGGCCAGCAGACCCTGGGCAGGCTGTGGCTGGACGGGCAGCGCGCACGGTGGTGCCCGGTGGCACCGTCGGCCGGCACCTGCCAGATGGCCACCCTCCCGCCGCAGGCAGCGGCCGGGCTGAAGGAAAAACTCCCCCGCTGATGCGGCCTCAGCGGGGGAGTGAGTATGGGTACTTCAGGCGCCGGTCACGGGTTCCGGTGCTCCGCCCAGTGGCGCGGTCGGTTCTCGCCTGCAGCATCTGCATTGTCGCCGCCCGATGGCACGACGCAAACCCCGAAAAGCCCTCATTGTGTTGGCCAAATGGTTCACCCACTCGCGCCGAAGCGCTGTTCCAGGTAGGCCAGCAGCGTGCGCAGCGTCTGTGCCTCTCCGCCAACCGGCCTTCCCGGGCGGGCACTGTCGTTCCAGGCAAAGAGATCGATGTGCAGCCAGGGCTGCGCGGGCGGCACGAAGTCCTGCAGGAACAGCGCTGCGTTGATGGCCCCCGCCATCGGGCCCTTGCCCGTATTCACGATGTCGGCGATGTCGCTCTCGATACCTCGGTGGTAGGGGTCCCACAGGGGCATGTGCCACAGCGGGTCCTGCAGCGCCAGGCCCTGGTCCACCAGGGCGCGGGCCAGCGTGGTGTCGCGCGTGAACAGCGCCGGCAGCTGCGGCCCCAGCGCCACCCGCGCGGCGCCGGTCAGCGTGGCCATGTCGATCAGCAGCTCGGGCTTGGACTCGGCCCCGTAGGCCAGCGCGTCGCTCAGGATCACGCGGCCTTCGGCATCGGTGTTGCCGATCTCGATGTGCAATCCGGCGCGTGTCTTGAAAACGTCACCCGGCCGGTAGGCGTTGCCAGCGACGGCGTTTTCCACCGCCGGGATCAGCAGCTGCAGGCGCAGGGGCAATTGCAGCGCCATGATCATCTGGGCCAGCCCCAGCGCGCAGGCCGCACCGCCCATGTCCTTCTTCATCAGGCGCATGCCCTCGGCGCCCTTGATGTCCAGCCCCCCGCTGTCAAAACACACGCCCTTGCCCACCAGCGTGACGCGCGGGTGCCGAGCTTGGCCCCAGTTCAGTTCGATCAGCCTGGGCTCGCGTGCCGCGGCACGCCCCACCGCATGCACCGCCGGGAACCCGGCCGACAGCAGCTTTTCACCCACTGTCTGCTTGAAGCGGGCCCCATGCTGGCGCGCGACAAGGCGAACGGCCTCGGCCAGCTCAGCCGGCCCCAGGTGTTCCGCCGGCGTGTTGACCAGATCGCGCGTGCTGGCGATCGCCGCAGCCACGATCAAGGCGCGCTGGGTGAGATTGCGGCTGGCCAGATGCAGGCGCGCCGGCTGACGCACAGCGGGCTTGTAGAGGTCGAAGCGATAGGCCCCAAGCTCCCAGGACAACGCGGCGGCAGCGTCGTCCAGTGCCAGCGCGCCTTCGGCCAGGTGGTAGTCGCCTTCCGGCAGGGCCCAGGGCAGCGCGGCCAGAGCCCAGGGATCATCGGCGCTGCGTACGCCGGCCCACACCGCCTGCAGCTGGCCGTCTGCGCCGGACAACAGGGCGTGGCGCTCGGGTGCACCGGCAAAGTCGAGCGTCTTCAGCCAGCGGCGGACAGCGGCAGGTTGTTGCGCCACCTGGGCCGCAAATCCGGCAGCGGTGCTTGGGTGGACGGGAACGCTGCCGCGCACAGGCTCGCCAAGATGCACGCTCATGGGCTATCGATCCTTCGAATTCTTCAATGAGGGTGTGCAGCCAGTCAGCCGGCCGCAGCCACCGGTACGGCCCGCGGCGCCATGCCCAGGCGTTGGGCATGGCGTTCAGCCAAGCCACGCATGTTGGTCAGCGACAGCCAGTGCAGGTGGATGAGGCCCAGCACACCGCTGCGGTGCAGTTCGCCCACTATGGCGTCGGGCAGTGCGGTGACCTTCTTCTCGTCGACTGCGAGGAAACCATCCACCGTGTGCTGGTGTCCGCCGGCCAGGGTCACGTCGAAGCGCATGTCCGATAGGAGCCCCAGATCCAGCAGGCGCTTGCAGACGTGGCGCGTGCGCTGAATCTCGTGTTCCAGCGTTTCAAGCTGCTTGTGCATGGCTTTCAGCAGTTCGCTCGGCTGCCCATCATCCAGGAAGACCGGCTGGCCTTCGGCTTCACCCACGCCTGCAAAGCCCATGTCCAGACAGACGGCGAAGCGCTGTTCATCGATGCGGCCCATGCAAAAGGGGTACAGGCGCAGCACGGCGGGCATGTACTGCGCACGCCACTGCCCCTGCTGGAGGAACAGGTTGTCTTCCGCCACCATGCCCAGCACCGCGATCGGCGCGATCGCTTCGCTGCCGTCGGCTTCCTTGCCCGCCTTGACGAAGACGATGGGGAACTCCTTGCAGGCGTCGCCGAACTCGGCCACCGCCAGAAGAATCGCGTTGAGCTGCCTGGCCGGCGACCAGTCGGTGATCGGCAGCTTGAGCTTGAGCTTGCGGTGCACCGCGCTGTCCAGGGCCGCAGGCTGGCGGTGCAGGTTCTGATTGATCAAGTTTCTTCTCCAGGGGGTTCGGTCCGTGTGACCAGGACCTTGTCGACGCGCTTGCCGTCCAGGTCAACGACCTCGAAGCGCCAACCTTCCCAGACCACCGCATCGGCAGTGCGGGGCAGGCGGCCCAGCAAGAGCATGATCATGCCAGCCAGCGTGTTGTAGCGGCCACGGTCTTCTTCGGGCAGTTCCTTCAATTCGAGCCGGTCCTTCAGTTCGGGCACCGGAATCAGGCCGTCCATCAGCCAGCCGCCGTCCGGGCGCGGCACGGCCCAGGCGTCGTCGTCGGTGAACGCACCAAACTCGCCGGTGATTGCTTCCAGTAGATCCCGCTCGGTGATCACGCCCTGCACGGCGCCGTACTCGTCGACGACGAAGACCAGGTCGGTATCGGCGGCGCGAAAGTTTTCCAGCAGTTCCATGCCAGAGAGGGTCTCCGGCACGAAGACCGCCGGCTCCAGGTGCTCTGCCAGCAGTGGCCTGTCGCCACGCGCCAGGGGCTGCAACAGCCTGGCTGCGTTGAGCAGGCCACGCACGTCGTCGAGCGAACCCCGACACACGGGAAAACGCGTGTGGCCGCTGTCGGCAATGCACTGCAGGACGATCTCCAGAGGATCGCTTTCGTCCAGCCAGACGATCTCGGCACGCGGGATCATCATGCTGCCGATCTGGCGGTCGTCCAGCCGGAACACGTTGCGCACCATCTGGTGTTCCTGCGCCTCGATCACGCCGGCGTCCACGCCCTCCTCCAGGCTTGCGGCGATCTCCTCCTCCGTCACCGCGCGCGAAGGCCCACCGCGCACGCCCATCAGGTGCAGCACGGCTTCGGTACTGAGGCTGAGCAGCGCCACCAAAGGCCGCGTGATGGTGGACAGCCAGTTCATCGGCCGTGCCACCAGCCGCGCCAGCGTCTCCGGATACATCTGGCCCAGGCGCTTGGGAACGAGTTCGCCGAAGACGATGGTGAGCATCGTGATCAGGGCCACCACCAGGCCGGTGGCACCGAACTCGGCAAGCTTGGCCGTCACGCCCAGGTCATGCACCAGCCAGCGTGCCAGCGGCCCGCTGAACGCGGCCTCGCCGACGATGCCGTTGAGTACCCCGATGGAGGTGATGCCGATCTGGACGGTGGACAGGAACTTGGTCGGGTTCTCGTGCAGGTCCATCGCCGCCCGTGCCCCGGGCTCCCGGCCTTCCACCATGACTTGCAGCCGCGCCTTGCGGCTGGCCGTGAGGGCCATCTCCGACAGCGCGAACAGACCGTTGAGCAGGATCAGGAAGATGACGAGCGATAGATCCATGCGCGCTGCCACGCGGTGGCAGAGGCTGCAGAATGGGGGCGCAAGCGTAGCAGAATCGCCTGATGATCCATCTCATCGGTGACCTGCAGGGTTGCGCGCAGGCGCTCGAGCGGATGCTCGCCACCATCGGCTTCTCGCCCTCGCGCGACCGCATCGTGGTGCTGGGTGACCTGGTCAACCGCGGCCCGCAATCCCTGCAGGTGTTGCGCAGGCTGGCCGGCATGGGCGACGCCGCCACCTGCCTGCTGGGCAATCACGACATGCATCTGCTGGCCGTGGCGCACGACAGGCGCCACCTTCACCGCAAGGACACGCTGGCCGACGTGCTGGGCGCCCCCGACCGCGCGGCCTGGATTCACTGGCTGCGCCACCAACGGCTGGCCTGTCTGGAATCAGGTTGGCTGTGCGTGCACGCCGGCGTGGTGCCCCAATGGAGCACACGGCAGACCCTGGCATTGGCCGCAGAGGTGGAGCAACTGCTGCGCGGCCCGGGTCTGGGCGACTTCCTCGGTGTCCTGTATGGCAATGAACCCAGGCAGTGGCAAGCGGACCTGGCCGGGCATGATCGCGCCCGCTTCATCATCAACGCACTGACCCGGCTGCGCTTCTGCACGCCGCAGGGCGTGCTGGACTTCCAGACCAAGGAAGGCGCGGACGCCGCGCCGGCCGGCTACATGCCCTGGTTCGAAGTGCCCGACCGGCAGACGGCCGGCCAGCCCATGGCCTTTGCGCACTGGAGCACGCTGGGCCTCGTCAACCGCCCCGACCTGCTGGCCATCGACACCGGCTGCGTCTGGGGCGGCGCGCTCACCGCCGTGCGCGTGGATGGTGGACGCCGCGAGGTGGTGCAGGTGCGTTGCGAACAGGCCCAGAGGCCAGGCGCCTAGAATGCGGATTGGCACCGGAAGCGTGGCAGAGTGGTCGATTGCACCGGTCTTGAAAACCGGCGACGGGCAACCGTCCGTGAGTTCGAATCTCACCGCTTCCGCCAATCTTCCGATGACGAACCTGAGGCCAGGCCGCACCGAGGTCTACGCCCAAGTAGCCATGCACGATCACAT
>WBZP01004644.1_pt1 | contig 14243 bp, 15 predicted proteins | sample 5204301 | NCBI WGS metagenome assembly WBZP01 (sample SAMN12412401, study PRJNA552823) | activated sludge metagenome | isolation source: activated sludge from nitrification reactor of wastewater treatment plant... | place: USA: Pennsylvania | collected 2017 | reverse complement strand
GCGCAAGGTCGACCGCCGGGTGCAGGTGCACCTGAAGGTGGACACCGGTCTGGGGCGCAACGGGTCCACCGCCGCGGAATGGCAGGGCCTGATCGACGCCACCAAAGTCCGGCAGACCGCCGGCGCAGTCGAAGTTGTGGGGATCTGGAGTCACCTGGCCAGTTCCGACGAGCCGCGGTCCAACGTGACCCAGCGCCAGGTGGCCGCATTCCGTCAGGCGCTCGAGCAGGCGGAAGCAGCAGGTCTGCAGCCCCGGCTTCGGCATCTGGCCAACAGCGCAGGTGTGCTGCAGCATCCCGACACACACTTCGACATGGTGCGTTGTGGTATCTCGCTGTACGGGTTGTCCCCCGGGCCGGCTCTGGGGAGTTCGGCCTCCCTCGGACTGATCCCCGCGATGAACGTGACTGCGGAGGTCGCTTTGGTGAAGCGGGTTCCCGGTGGCCACGGGGTCTCCTACGGCCACCGCTACCGAACCCGCAAGTCGACCCAACTCGCGCTGATCCCGGTCGGGTACGGGGACGGGCTTCCGCGCGCAGGCTCCGGTCGGCTGCCGCTCATGATCAACCGTCAACGCTTCACCGTGGCTGGGACAGTCGCCATGGACCAAGTCGTGGTGGACATCGGCGAAGCAGCTGTCCGGCGAGGGGACGAAGTCCTGCTGTTCGGATCGGGCAGCGGGGGCGAACCGACCGCCGACGATTGGGCCGCTGCCTGCGGCACCATCAACTACGAGATCGTCACCAGGCTCGGTCCGCGCCTGCCGCGGCGCCACCTGGGTGGTGCCGGGTGAGTTCGCGATTCCTGCAGGCTGCCGCACTGGGTGGCGCAGCCGTACTGGGCACCATGGCCGGGACTGCTCTGGAGAAGGCCCTCATGGGGCTCGAGTTCCGGTCCCACGATGACGAAGGGGAGCATTTCGGGATGCTTCGCGGCGCAGCCCGGCAGGTGGAGGCCGACGATGGGACCCTGCTCCATGCCGAGGTCGACGAGCCCGATGATCCTGTTGCCGCCGATGTCACGATCGTGTTCAGCCACGGGTACACGCTGAACCTGGACACCTGGCACTACCAGCGGCGCGACCTGCGTGACCACGCGCGCCTGGTGTTCTGGGACCAGCGGTCCCATGGCCGCAGCGGCCGTGGGACCAAGGAGTCCCACACGATCGACCAACTCGGTCGCGACCTGGGTCGGGTGATCGCCGAATGCGCACCCGCCGGACCCCTGATGCTGGTGGGGCATTCCATGGGCGGCATGACGATCATGGGCCTGGCGGCCGACGATCCCGACCTGTTCGGAACGCGGGTGGGCGCCGTGGCGCTGTTGGCGACCAGTGCCGGCCATCTGTCCGATCTCACGCTTCGCCTGCCCGCGCCGGCGGCCCGTTTCGCGCAGCAGCACACCGAGGCATTGGCGTCTGCGATGAGTGCCCGAGCGGATGGCCTGGAGCGCGGTCGCGCGCGCACGACGGACCTGAACTACCTGCTGACCAAGCGGTTCTCCTTCGGTAGCCACGATGTCTCGCGCAGTCACGCGCAGTTCGTGGCCGATCTGATCAACAGCACCCCGATCGACGTGGTCGCCGAGTATCTGCCGGAGTTCGGGCGCCACGACAAGGCTGAGGCCCTTGCGGCTCTGCAGCGCGTGCAGACCCTGGTCATGGTGGGTGACAGTGACGTGTTGACCCCCGACTCCCACAGTCGTGAGATCGTGCGTCAGGTGCCGGGTGCCGATCTGGTGATCCTGCCCTCGGCCGGGCACATGATCATCTCTGAGCAGTATCGCCTGGTGAACTCCCATCTGCTGGACCTTCTGGCCGTGGTGCGTGGCGCCTGATGCAGATATCGGTGCCCGATGCGGACGCCATGGAACGACTGGGCGAGGACCTGGGGCGGTTGCTGGGCCCCGGTGATGCCCTGTGCCTGCTGGGGCCGCTGGGGGCAGGCAAGACCACCTTGACCCGCGGCATCGCCGCGGGACTCGGCAGTGAGGCGACGGTGGCCAGCCCGACGTTCGTGATCAGTCGCCGTTATGGGGGGCCTCGCGTCGACTTGGTGCATTGTGATGCCTACCGGTTGTCGCCCGACGACGACTTCGCCGATGTCGTACCCGATCCCGACGCTGTCGTCACAGTCGTGGAATGGGGGACACCAGTGATGGCTGCGATCACCGACACCTGGTTGGTGGTCACGATCGAACGCAGCACCGGCGTCGGCGACGAGGTGCGTACCGTGACGTTCGCCGGCGTCGGGGACCGGTGGGACGATGAGCGCATGCAACGGTTGCCGCGGACCTGGGACATGCGGTGATCCTGGCCATCGACACCTCCGGCTCTCTCGCAGTGGTGGCAGCCGCCACAAACGACGGGCAGATCCGGTTCGGCGGCACTGGTGGCCGGCCGCGCAGCCACGCCGAGGAGATCGGGGTCCTGGTCGCTCGCGCGCTCGCCTGTGGCGAGGTGGAGCGAGTCGTCGTGGGGCGGGGACCGGGTTCGTTCACAGGCCTGAGGGTCGGCCTGGCGTTCGGCCAGGTGTGGGCGTGGGCGCGCGGCGTCCCGGTCACCGGCGTGTGCTCGTTGGACGTGGTCGCGGCGCAGGCCGATCTGGCCGACGGCTGGGTGGTCATGGACGCCCGCCGCCGCGAGTTGTTCGCCGCACGGTACGGCGACGGCCGGCGGATCGGCCCGCCTCTTGTCCGCCCGAGGCGGGACGTGGCCGACCTGGTTTCAGGATCGCGGGTGGTCGGTGACATAGCTCTGCTCACCAGTGACGACCGCCGGGAGTTCGGCGTGACCACTTTGAACCCTGCCGCACTGGGCGCGGTCGCTGCCCGAGCGGCCATCGATGATCCGGGTGGGTCGATCCAGCCTGAGTACCTGCGGCGACCCGATGTCACTGTGTCGGCAGCCGTTGCTGCGTCCGCGCTGGACAAGGGGGTCGGAGCGTGATCATCCGACGCGCAGAGGCGGGCGATCTGACGGCGATGATGGACATCGAGCTCCAAGTGTTCCCGGGCACCGCGTGGTCGACCGAGCAGATGGCCGATGAACTCGCCCGTACCGCCGACACCCGGTGGTACGCGGTGGCCGAGTCCGAGGGGCTCGTCGTGGGGTATGTCGGGTTGTACGTGAGTACCCCGGACGCCGACGTGCAGACCGTGGCGGTGGCCAAGAGCCACCAGGGCGGGGGAGTGGGGCGCAGACTCGTCGCCGCCGCGATAGACCACGCGTGGCAGGTGGGCTGCGCCCGGATCTTCCTCGAGGTTCGGGCGGACAACGAACCAGCCCTCACCCTGTACGCGACAGAGGGATTCGTCCGTATGGGACGACGCTCCCGCTACTATCCCGACGGAACCGACGCCATCACCATGAGACTGCGCCGCCATGAGGTCCCCGACCTGCAGGAGTCCGCCCATGTCGGATGAACCCGTGGTGCTGGGCATCGAGACCTCATGCGACGAGACCGGCGTCGGAATCGTGGTCGGGCAGCATCTGCGCGCCAATGTGCTGGCCAGCAGCGCAGCCGAGCATGCCCGCTACGGCGGCATCGTGCCCGAGGTCGCCAGCCGCGCCCATCTGGCCGAGATGCTGCCCACGATCGAAGACGCATGCACGAGGTCCGGACTGGCGGCGTCGGACATCGATGCGATCGCGGTGACGTCGGGTCCGGGTCTGGCCGGCGCTCTCCTGGTCGGGGTGGCGGCGGCAAAGGCGTTGTCCGTGGCATGGGACCGCCCCGTGTACGGCGTCAATCATCTGTCCGCGCACGTCGCGGTCGACACATTGGTGTCTGGGCCGTTACCTGCCAACTCGGTGGCCCTGCTCGTCTCCGGTGGTCATAGTTCGTTGCTGCACGTCCGCGATGTCGTGTCCGATGTGGAGCCCATGGGAGCGACGATCGACGACGCCGCCGGTGAGGCGTTCGACAAAGTGGCGCGCCTGTTGGGCCTGCCCTTCCCGGGCGGACCACCCATCGACGAGGCGGCTGTCCTGGGCCGGGCCGACGCCATCAGATTCCCCCGCGGTCTGACATCGGCGCGCGATCTGGAGCGTCACCGGTACGACTTCTCCTTCAGCGGCCTCAAGACCGCGGTGGCCCGATGGGTGGAGCAGCGGCGGGCCGACGGAGATCCGGTGCCGGTGGCGGATGTGGCTGCGTCGTTCCAAGAGGCCGTGGCCGACGTGTTGGTGGCCAAGGCGGTCGCCGCGTGCCGCGAGGTGTCGGCCGACACCTTGGTGCTCGGTGGCGGAGTGGCTGCCAACAGTCGCCTGCGGGCGTTGGCCGAGCAGCGATGCCAGGCCAGGGGGATCCGGGTCCGGGTGCCCCCGCCGGGCCTGTGCACGGACAACGGTGCAATGGTCGCGGCGCTCGGGGCGCTGGCGATGCGGCAAGGGGCTGCGCCCAGCGATCTGACGTTCGGATCGGATCCCGGAATGCCGGTCACCCAGGTCTTCAGTCGCTGAACGCGTACGGCCGGAGTCCGACGGGGTCAGACCGCTCAGACCGCCCAGCCGACATGTCGCAGGGCGGCGGCGACGATGCCGGCCACGATCACCACCACAAGGAAAGGGGCTCGCAGCAGGAGCGCGATGAACCCTGCTGCCACTCCGGCTGCCCGGGCATCCACAGACAGTCCCTGACCCGCGCCGAAGGTCTGCACCATGACCAGGGCGGCGAGCATGGCCACCGGGATCAGGGTCGTGACCCGACTGACCCGAGGGTTGTCCAGCAGGTTCTTGGGCACCAGGTAGCCTGCCAGCTTCGCCAGGTAGCACCCCAGGCTCGCGATGATCACGACGGGCCACATCAGGCGTCCCTCCGCCGCCACAGCCCGGCCACCAGGGCAACCAGCGAGCTCGCCAGAACCGGAAGGCCGGGACTGACCAGGGGTATCAGGATCAGCGTCACTGCGGCAGCGACGATCGCGACCACCCGAGCCTCACGGTGCACCAGGCGTGGCCACAGCAGGGCCAGGAACGCCGCGGCGGCCGCCGCGTCAAGCCCGTAGGTGCGCGGATCGCCGACCACACTGGCGCTCAAGGATCCGATCAACGTGCCCAAGTTCCACAGGAGCAGCACCGACAGGCCAGTGGCCACGAACGCGTAGCGCATCCCCGCCCGTCTGGTCGCCGGATCGGGGTCTTCGGATTGGGCCACTGCCATGGCCGTGGACTCATCGATGGTCAGGTGCGCCAGGGCCGGCTTGTACCAGCCCCGCCACCCCAGCGGTCGGGCCAGGGAGAGTGCGTACAACCCGTTTCGAAGACCCAGCAACACCGCTGTGGCCACTGCCGCTGCAGCCGCGCCCCCTGCTCCGAGCGTGGCCACCAGCGCGAACTGCGAGGCGCCCGTGAACATGAACAACGACAGGGCTTGGGTCTGCCACACATCGAAGCCGTTGGTAACACCCAGCGCCCCGAACGAGATCCCATAGGCACCCGTGGCCGCACCGATCGCAAGGGCGTCTGCCGTGATCTCGCGGCGTGTGCGAGGTGCAGTGGCCGACGTCATGATGGGCCAGCCTAAACGCGTGGACGGTCAGCGGCCGGGTACGACGGCGTCGCTGACCAGAAGCGCCACCGCGCGACCGCGGAGACGGGTGATCACCAGGCTGGCGGCGGGTCCGCCCGGGTGAAGGGCCAGTTGCCGACGCAGGGCGGACGGGTCGAGGGCCAAGCCCCGGGTGCGGATCTCGACCGAACCGATCTCACGGCGCCGCATTTCCGCGCGCAGTGGTTTGACCCGAAATGGCAGTTGCGCCTCGATCCGCGACACGCGTCCCCAAGCCGGGTCGGGGGGATGGTCGGCGGTCAGATAGGCGATTCCGGCGCTGAGGGCCCGGCCGGCGAATCTCAGTGCCAAGTCACCCACGAGGCCCGCGCGGATCACGGCCGGATCGGGTTCGATCAGCCAGTCGCCCAGCGGCCCGACCGTCGAGGGTTCACCGTCCCCGGTCATGTGGACCTCAGTGCCCGGGTCCCAGGGATCGGGGTTGCCGGTCATGATCGTCGCGGTGCGCCGGGGACGTCCGGCGCGGACACCGGGAAACCACAGCGTCGCCTCGACCAGATCTCCGGCCACGCTGACCCACTCGACGGCGACTTCGGGGTTCGGCAGGTCGCGATCAATGCCCGGTGCGACCTTGGCCACGGTTCGCGGGTGGCCGCGCGCGAACGCCTCCAGCCACGGCCAGGGCGGCTGCCAGTCGGTGGGCTCGAGGGAACGGTGTGCGGTGCCATCGGCGCGGGTGCCGGATCGCCGGGCGGGATCCAGGAACGCCACGGCGCTGTCCGGGACTCGCACGGCGGTTGCGTCGGCCTGTGTCACGCGGGCCGGGGCCCCGGGGGCCAGCACCGACAAGTTGTGCCGGGCCGCGACGGCCGTCGTCGGGTCCCGCTCGACAGCCGTCACAACCAGTCCTGCTCGGGCGGCAGCGGCACTGTCCATCCCCAAGCCGCAACCCAGGTCGACGAACTCGGTGATGCCCTGTGCGGCCAGTAGTCGTGCCCGGCGAGTCGCGACCACCGGTCGGCTGGCCTGCTGCAGGCCGGTGTCGGTGAGCCACAGATCCTCGGACACGGGTCCGAGCTTGGTGCGGGCACGGACACGCAAGCGGGTCATGGTGATCGCGCTGCTCCACGTTGTGGCGTCGATGTCGGGGTGTCGCCGCCTCATGGCCTCCAGCTGCGCGGGCAACGGGTGTTCGGGCAGTGCGGCCGTTTCGCGCCAGACCCGGTCGGGGATGGCGCGGGGGTCCCCGGTCATGCGGTCAGCCTGACACGGGGCCGCGGTGCTCGCACCCACATCTTGGGTTGGCACTCACCTTGACGGAGTGCTAATCCCGCCCTAGGGTGAGAACTGGCACTCTCCGCAGGGAAGTGCCAACCGGCCGGGCCGGGGTGGTCCCGCGACGACACCTCCGATCCGGCCATGCAAACCGTTCGTTCACCTATTCCCGTGAGGGGGAGGTCGAGACGTGTCAGTCTCCATCAAGCCGCTCGAGGACCGCATCTTGGTCCAGCCGTTGGACGCCGAGCAGACCACTGCTTCGGGTCTCGTCATCCCGGACACAGCCAAGGAGAAGCCCCAGGAGGGGCACGTCCTTGCTGTTGGCCCGGGCCGTTTCGATGACGAAGGGGAGAACCGTATCCCCCTCGACATCAGCGTCGGTGACACCGTCATCTACAGCAAGTACGGCGGCACCGAGGTCAAGTACAACAACGAGGAGTACCTGATCCTGTCCGCTCGCGACGTGCTCGCGATCGTGGAGAAGTGATCTCCCGTCACTGAAACCTGTCACCGCCCCGGGCGGCCCGCTCACCCGGGCTACTCGGGGCGTTGGCATCTGTGTCCTCTGACACTGCCCCCTGACACGCCCCCGACACCCAGAAGGTAACCATGCCCAAGATCATTGAGTTCGATGTCGATGCCCGCGCCTCGCTGGAGCGCGGCGTCGACGCCCTGGCCGACGCAGTTCGTGTGACGATCGGTCCGCGCGGCCGCAACGTCGTGATCGACAAGTCGTGGGGTGCTCCGACGATCACCAACGATGGCGTCACGATCGCCCGCGAGATCGAGCTGGACGATCCGTACGAGAACCTCGGCGCCCAACTGGTCAAAGAGGTCGCCACCAAGACCAACGACGTGGCCGGCGACGGTACGACAACCGCCACGGTCCTGGCCCAGGCGCTGGTGCATCAGGGACTCAGGGTCGTCACGGCCGGCGCCTCCCCCTTGTCCCTCAAGCGGGGAATGGACGTGGCCTGCCAGGCGGTGGTCGACCAACTGCTGGCCGACGCGCGCCAGGTGGACGACGTCAACGAGACCAGGCAGGTTGCGACCGTGTCGTCCCAGGACCCCGAAGTGGGCGACCTGATCGCCCAGGCCTTCGACAAGGTGGGCAAGGACGGCGTCATCTCGGTCGAGGATGCCCAGACAACAGGCGTCGACCTGGAGTTCACCGAGGGTATGCAGTTCGACAAGGGCTACATCTCGCCGTACTTCGTCACAGACACCGAGCGCATGGAGGCCGTCCTCGAGGACGCCGCAGTCCTTCTGGTCAACGGCAAGATCAGCTCGATCGCCGAACTCCTGCCCATCCTCGAGAAGTCGGTGCAGGCGGGGAACCCGCTGCTGATCATCGCCGAAGACGTCGACGGCGAGGCGTTGAGCACGCTGGTCGTCAACCGGGTGCGTGGCACCTTGACCGCAGTCGCGGTCAAGGCACCCGCCTTCGGTGACCGGCGCAAGGCCATGTTGCAGGACATCGCCGTGCTGACCGGTGCAACCGTCGTCACCGAAGAGGTAGGGCTGAAACTCGACCAGGTCGGCTCCGAGGTGATGGGGCATGCCCGGCGGGTCGTCGTCACAAAGGACACGACCACGATCGTCGACGGTGGCGGCGAAGTCGCCGCGGTCGACGATCGGGTGGCGCAGATCCGGCGCGAGATCGAGGCGTCGGACTCCGATTGGGACCGCGAGAAACTGGGCGAGCGGCTTGCCAAACTCTCCGGCGGGGTGTGTGTCATCCGCGTCGGTGCAGCCACGGAAGTCGAGATGAAGGAGCGCAAGCACCGCATCGAGGATGCGGTCTCGGCCACCCGGGCGGCACTGGAAGAGGGCATCGTTCCCGGCGGCGGTTCTGCGTTGGTGCACGCCGCTCGCGCCCTGGACGCCATCGACCTGGAAGGCGACGAAGGCGTCGGCGTGCAGGTGGTGCGCCGTTCTCTGGCCGAGCCACTGCGCTGGATCGCCCAGAACGCCGGCCAGTCAGGTGGGGTCGTGACCCACAAAGTGGCGGAGTCGCCGATCGGGACCGGCTACAACGCGGCGACCGACGTGTACGAGGAACTGATCCCCGCCGGTGTGATCGACCCGGTCAAGGTGACGCGTTCGGCATTGCAGAACGCGGTCTCCATTGCCGGTCTTTTGCTCACCACAGAGGTGCTTGTCGTCGAGAAGCCGGAAGAGGACGAGGACGACCACGGCCACGGACAGGGTCACGGCCACAGCCATGGCCCCGGTGGTCACAGTCACTGACGCCAGACGACAGAAGAAGGGGCCCGGGTAAACCGGGCCCCTTCTTCTGTCGGTCAGGGTACTGACATCGGGTTGTGTTCAGACGGCCTGCGGATGGCGCCGACCGGCGAGCAAGCCGGCCCGTTCGTGTTCGGCCAGTCCACCCCACACGCCATAGGGTTCGCGGACGTCAAGAGCGTGCTCCAGGCATTCGCGGCGAACGGGGCACGCACTGCAGATCGCCTTGGCCGCGGCCTCGCGCTGCTCGCGCGCTTCGCCACGTTCGCGGTCGGGGTGGAAGAATACGTCAGAATCCAGACCGCGGCAGGCGGCCTCCAGTTGCCAGTCCCACAGATCGGCGTTGGGGCCGGGGAGTCGCTTCAGATTGGCCATGGGGTTCGCCTCCTTCGATACCTTGACAGTAGAACTGTGGCAAAAGTGTGTCAAGAGTAATCTGAGTCAAGATTTGGTCAATTGTCTGGGTCGTCCCCGATGGCGGAATTCCCAGTTGTTCATAGACTTCTCGCGTGACCCCGACTGCCAGCACCCCCGATGTCTCGTTGTCGGTGGCCGAGGCGGCCGCCAGGGTCGGGCTCACAGCGGCCACGCTGCGCACCTGGCATCGCAGGTATGGACTGGGACCCAGTGTGCGCACCACTGGTGGCCATCGACGCTACAACTCCTTGGATATATCCCGGCTGCGGGTCGTTCAGCAGATGGTCGACGGCGGGGTGCCACCCGGTGAAGCCGTGGCTGCGTGCCTTGAGTTGTCTCCTGAGGCCTTGCGCGCATCCGAGCAGGTCGCGACCCCGGACCCAGGGCGTCGGCCCGGCGGCGGAAACGTCATCGCGCTGCCCGGCGGCGACGATGTCCAGCGTGGGCTGGCGCGGGCCGCGATCTCGCTGGACGGGCCTGCGATCACAGACAAGGTCGCCGACCTGATCCGGGAGTTCGGCGTCGTGCCCACATGGGAGGACGTGCTCGTCCCGGTGCTGAGTGCTCTGGGGGAGCGGTGGTACCAGACCAAACGGGGCATCGAGATCGAACACGTCACCGCTGACGCCCTGGCCAGGGCGTTGCAGGCCCACAGCGGGCACGTACGGTCGGACAAGCGACCGGTTCTGTTGGCTTGCGTCCCCGAGGAGCTTCACACCCTGCCGCTGATGGCGCTTCAGGCCGCCCTGGACGACGTGGGCCAAGGTTCGGTCATGCTCGGGGCCCGCACTCCGGTGATCGCGTTGCAGGACGCCATCAAGCGGCTGCGGCCTCGCCGACTTGTGTTGTGGGCGCAGTTGGGGCACGTCGCGGATCCCGGTCTGCTGGACGATCTGCCGATTCAGCGGCCACCGCTCAAAGTGGTTCTGGCCGGCCCGGGGTGGCACGACCACCTGTCCGATCTGGGGGATGTGGCCTACCCACAGAGCCTCGGCGAGGCGGTCGACGTCATCACCGGGGCGGCGTGAGCAGCGATCGGGACCGGGCTTGGGCGGCGATGCGGCAGTCGCCGCGACAGGGTCTCGCCACGATAGGGTCCCGTCGCGACCCGTGGTCGGATTGGGCCAGGGGGGTCCTGGCGATGGCAACCGGCGCCTTCGACGAGTCGTTTGACCTCCTCATGCCTGTGTGCGAGATGGGCGGTGAGGTGGCCGGACTGTCGTGTGCCCGTATCGCGTCGGGGCTGCGCCAGATCGACGAACACGCCGTCGCGGTCGACTGGGACCGACGGGCAATCCACGGCGAGGGCCAGTCGGTGACTGACGGGCTGATCGGGCGGGCTGCCGACGCCGTCGGTGCTGGTGACCCCACGTCGGCGGCCCACTACCTGTTTCGCGCACATAGGCGGGTGACCCAGATGCGCGACGAGGTACGCGTGGCATGGGTCGCGTGCGAGATCTCGTTGCTCAAGGGTCACTTCGCCGTGGCCGCTGCCCACGCAGCGCGCTCTCACCGACTCAGCCTGGCCATGAGTTCACCGCGACACGTGGTCAAGAGCATCCTGTTCTGGGCTGCATCCGTTCGCCCCCTGGACCCCGGTTTGGCTGTCGACCTCGTGCACCGCGGCTACGGCCGTGCCCAGTCGCTGTCTCTTCGCCCCCTCCTCTGGCCCATGGTGGCCGTCCTGGGTGACCAGGCGTCGCCCGAGCAGCGGGTTGAGGCGGGCCATGCGGTGCGCTATATCCAGGCACATCTGCCCGGCCATTACGGTGCTGGCTGGGCGCAGCGCGCCGACATCGTCGAGTGGCGGCTCACCTCCTGACGTTCCTGCAGTACCGGAGCAAGCCCGGGCGTCGGGCCCGTGACATGTCGCAGAACGGACAAGTCGGACCGAAGATGTCCCTGGCGTGTGCCGACCAGTGTCCGAACGGCACTATGGACCCACCAGGGCCGGGCGGCCCAGGTGGTGCGGCGGGCGACGGTGGCAGGAGGCGCGGTGGTTTCGGTCATGGTGTGCGATGACTCGCCGACCGTCCGTGCGGCCGTGCGGCGGTGCCTGGGTGCGATCCCGGACGTATCAAGGGTCAGTACCGCCGCCAGCGGCGAGGAGATGCTTGCCCGGCACCCGGTCGAGCAGCCCGATGTGGTGTTGCTCGACGTCCAGATGCCCGGCATGGGCGGATGCGAGGCTCTGCGGCGACTCATCGAACTCGATCGTCGCGTCAGCGTGGTCATGTTGACATCCGGCGAGGTCCCCGGCCAAGTGGCCGAGGCCGTGTCCTTGGGCGCGCAGGGATACTTGGCCAAGGACGCGTCGCCGCAGGAGGTCGCGGCGGTTCTGGCCGCAATCGCCGGTGACGAGACCCCCGGTTCGGCGCTGCCGCAGCAGCGCCGGGCGGCCGATCCCGGACTGACCGAGCGGGAGCAGCAGGTGCTGCGGGGGATGAGTGATGGGCTCAGCAACGCCCAGATCGGCAAGGAGTTGTTCCTGTCCGAGGACACGGTCAAGACCCATGCTCGTCGACTGTTCCGCAAACTCGACGTCTGTGACAGGGGTCATGCCGTGGCCGAAGGGTTCCGGCGCGGACTCATCGGCTGACCGACCCCTCGAGCGAGTACGCTTGAATCCCGATTCGCTGTGAGGTTCGAGTGTCACTCCCCGTTGAAGTTAACGGCATCGCCGCTGTACTGGGACTCACCTACGACGACGTCCTGCTGCTGCCCAACGAGTCCGACGTTATCCCCAGCGAGGTGGACACCAACACCCGGCTGACGCGCAACATCACGCTGGGGATCCCGCTGGTGTCCAGTGCCATGGACACCGTCACCGAGGCCCGCCTGGCGATCGCCATGGCACGGCAGGGCGGAATAGGCATTCTGCACCGCAACATGTCGGCAGAAGAACAGGCGGTTGAGGTCGACCTGGTCAAGCGGTCCGAGGCCGGCATGCTGACCAACCCGGTCACCTGTGGCCCTGACGACACGATCGCCGATGTCGAGCGACTGTGTGCCAGGTACCGGATCTCGGGAGCTCCGGTCGTCTCGCCCGACGGAATCCTTCTGGGCGTGGTCACGAACCGGGACATGCGTTTCGTCGAAGACCCCTCGGTCCTGGTACGCGACGTCATGACCGCGATGCCGTTGGTGACAGGTCCGGTCGGCATCAGCCGTGACGACGCTTTCGCGATCCTGGCCAAGCACCGGGTCGAGAAACTCCCGCTGGTCGACGAGGCCGGTCGGCTTGCGGGCCTGATGACGGTGAAGGATTTCACCAAGTCAGAGAAGTACCCGCTGGCCACAAAGGATGGTTCCGGCCGACTGCGGGTGGGTGCAGCGGTGGGGGTCGGCGAGGACTCTTACAAGCGTGCCCGGCTCCTGATCGATGCCGGCGCCGACGTGATCATCGTCGACACCGCACATGGACACTCGCGTGCCGTGCTGGACATGGTGCGGCGGCTCAAGAGCGACACCGCCACTGACATCATCGGCGGCAATATCGCAACGGGCGAGGCCGCGGCTGCCCTGGTCGAAGCCGGCGCCGACGGCATCAAGGTCGGGGTCGGCCCCGGCTCGATCTGCACGACACGAGTCGTCGCCGGTGTTGGCGTGCCGCAAGTGTCGGCCATCCACGACGCCGCGCGCGTGGCCGCTCCCCACGGCGTCCCGGTCATCGGAGACGGCGGACTGCAGTACAGCGGTGACATCGCCAAGGCACTGGTCGCGGGTGCGGACACCGTCATGCTCGGTTCGTTGCTGGCCGGATGCGCAGAGGCCCCCGGCGAGGTCGTCTTCGTCAACGGAAAGCAGTTCAAGCAGTACCGCGGGATGGGGTCCCTCGGCGCCATGCAATCGCGCGGCGAGGCCAGGTCCTACTCCAAGGACCGGTACTTCCAGGACGATGTACTGTCCGACGACAAACTCGTCCCTGAGGGAATCGAAGGGCAGGTGCCGTATCGGGGTCCCCTGGCGGCGGTGGCCCATCAACTGGTCGGTGGTCTGCGGGCGGCGATGGGGTACTCGGGCGCCGCCGATATCGACGAACTCAAGCGCAAGGGCCGGTTCGTCCGCATCACGGCCGCCGGGCTGCGCGAAAGTCATCCTCACGACGTCCAGGTGACATCCGAGGCTCCCAACTACTTCCCCACTTCGAGATGACGGCCCACCGCGATGACTGAATACGATCTGGGCCGCGCTCGGCGCTTGCGCCGGGCCTACTCGTTCGACGATGTCAGCGTTGTGCCCTCGCGGCGCACCCGTGATGCCGCCGACGTCGACCTCACGTGGCAGATCGACGCGTACCGGTTCGAGGCGCCGATCATGGCAGCCCCCACCGATTCGGTCACGTCGCCGACCAGTGCCGCCCTGCTGGCGGACCTGGGTCTGTTGTCGGGGATCAGTCTCGAAGGACTGTGGTGCCGGTACGAGGAGCCCGAGCCGCTGTTGGCCGAGATCGCTCTGCTGCCCGACGATGCTGCGACGGCGCGCATGCAGCAGATCTACTCACAACCCATCGATCCCGATCTGGTGACTCGTCGGGTCAGCGAGATGCGCGCCCCCGGCCGTGTGGTCGCGGCCGCCGTCTCGCCGGCTCGCGCGGCCGACCTGGCCCCCGCCGCCGTGGCAGCAGGGCTGGATCTGCTGGTCATCCGTGGGACCACTGTCAGCGCCGAACACGTGAGCGCAACCGGTGAGCCGATCGACCTCAAGCGCTTCATCGGCGACCTCGAGACGCCAGTCATCGTTGGCGGCTGCGCCAACTACCAGGCTGCGTTGCACCTGATGCGAACAGGT
>WBZP01004643.1_pt1 | contig 14246 bp, 12 predicted proteins | sample 5204301 | NCBI WGS metagenome assembly WBZP01 (sample SAMN12412401, study PRJNA552823) | activated sludge metagenome | isolation source: activated sludge from nitrification reactor of wastewater treatment plant... | place: USA: Pennsylvania | collected 2017 | reverse complement strand
GCAGACGCACCTTGGACACCCCGTGCGGGCCACTGGCACGCGTCGATGGCCGCGATCTGGTCAGTTTCTGCAGCAACGATTACCTCGGTCTGGCCAATGCCCCGGAGCTGGTCGAAGCAGCCGGCGCCGGTGCCAGAGTCTGGGGCGTCGGCAGCGGCGCTTCGCATCTGGTCAGCGGTCACATGCGTCCGCACGAAGATCTTGAAGAACGGCTGGCCGCCTTCACCGGCTTCCCGCGTGCCCTACTCTTCTCCACCGGCTATCTGGCCAACCTCGGCATCGTGCCGGCACTGCTCGGGCGTGGCGATGCCGTATTTTCCGACAAGCTCAACCATGCCTCGCTGATCGACGCCGTTCAGCTCTCGCGTGCCGACAACAAGCGCTATCCGCACGGCGATCTGGACACACTCGAACGCCTGCTCGCCAGCAGCAGCGCCAGGCGCAAGATGATTCTGACGGATGCCGTGTTCAGCATGGACGGCGATCTGGCGCCATTGCCTGCTCTGCTGGAACTCGCCGAACGCTTCGACGCCTGGCTGGTGGTCGACGACGCGCATGGGTTCGGCGTGCTTGGCGATCAAGGGCGCGGCAGCCTCGCGCACTGCAAGCTCGGCGCTTCGCAACGCCTCGTCTATATGGGCACGCTGGGCAAGGCGGCCGGCGCTTCCGGCGCCTTCGTCGCCGCACACGAGGCGGTCATCGAATGCCTGCTACAAAACGCCCGAAGCTATATCTTCACCACCGGATCAAGCCCCGTCGTGGCCTGCGCCCTGCTCGCCAGCCTCAAGCTGATCGAGAACGGCGACGCCCGCCGCGAGCATCTACGCCGACTGACCGCGCAATTGCGTGACGGGCTGACCGACACCCGCTGGAAGCTGCTGCCCTCGCCGACGGCGATCCAGCCGGTAATCATCGGCGACAATTTCGAGGTGCTGCGGGTAGCCGATGCGCTGTATCAGCGCGGCTTGTGGGTCCCGGCGATCCGCCCCCCGACCGTCCCTAAGGGCAGCGCACGCCTGCGCGTTTCGATGACGGCTGCCCATTCGCCGGCGCAGGTGGCGGCGCTGATCGACGCGCTGCACGATCTCGCGTGACGCGCAGCCATCATGAATAACTCGCCCCTGAAACCCGACCTCGCTCTGATTCACGGCTGGGGGCTCGGCCCTACTGTCTGGCAACCGGTCTTGCCTTTGCTTTCCCAGCGCTTCAATGTGCATGTGCTCGCACTGCCGGGTTATGGCACGCCGGAAACCCTCGTGAATAGTCAGCCCTCGGGTGAGCCTATCCAGGCTACCGCTTCGTTCACTCGAACGGCCGAAACGCTCGTCAAAACCCTTCCCGACAAGTGCATCTTGTGCGGCTGGTCGCTGGGCGGCATGCTGGCGCTTCAGGCCGCCTTGCTCGCTGCGCAAGGCGGCAAAACACTGCGTGGCCTAATCCTCGTCGGCAGCACGCCCCGCTTTACGCAGGGCGTCGACTGGCCGCACGCCCAACCGGAATCGCTGCTCGACACCTTTATCGCCGCGCTGGCCACAGATGCCGCTGTTACCCTGCAACGTTTTATCGCCCTGCTCAATCAGGGCGACACGCAGGCGCGAGCGCTCGGACGGACCTTCCTCAAACAGCTACACGCCGATCCCTTGCCCGATACGGCAACGCTGCTCGTCGGCCTGGGCTGGCTGCGTGATGTCGACCTGCGGCAGCAGCTTGCCGCGATTGATGTTCCGACCCTGCTGGTGCACGGTGAACATGACCCGCTGATGCCGCTCCATGCCGCGCTGTGGCTGAATGAACAATGGCCGAACGCGCAACTCGAAGTGTTCTCGGGCGCCGCCCATGCTCCCTTTCTCAACGATCCGGAACGATTTGCCCGACTGATTGCCGATTTCTTTCATGCACCCGCCATCCATTAAGCAACGCATCCGCGAATCCTTCGAACGCGCCGCCGCCACCTACGACGCCGCCGCGGTCGTTCAGCGCCAGGTTTGCGAACATTTGCTCGACGCGTTCGTGCCGGCACGCCAGCCGCTGACGCGCATCCTCGATGCCGGCTGCGGTACCGGCTACGGCGCATGCCTGCTGCGCGCGCGCTGGCCGGACGCGCACATCACCGGCGTCGATTTCGCCCCGTCGATGCTCGGTTATGCCCATCGCGACACCGACGCGTGTTATGCAGCCGACATCGAGAACCTGCCCTTTGGCGAAAGCACTTTCGATCTGTGGTGGTCAAGCCTGACCATTCAGTGGTGCGAAACCGACAGCGTCTTTGCGGAAGCGTCGCGCGTGCTTGCGCCCGCGGGACAACTGGCTTTGAGCACGCTCGGCCCGGACACCTTTGGCGAACTGCGCGAGGCTTTCTCAGCCGTCGACCAGCATCGCCACACGCTGCCCTTCAGCGATCCGCACTCGATTGCCGAAGCACTGGCCCGGGCGGGATTCGGCAACATCACCCTGCGGCGCAAACGGCACACCGTGTATTACCCCGATCTGAAATCGCTGCTACGTGCCGTCAAGGCCATCGGCGCACACAACGTCGGCGCGGGCGGGCGCAGCGGCATGATGGGCCGCCAGGCCTGGTTGAAAGTGGAAGCAGAATACGAGCGGCACCGCCAACCCGCCGGCCTGCCGGCCAGCTACGACGTCATCCTCGGTTACGCCAACAAGTGAATGCCAACATCAAATCCGCCTGGTTCGTGACCGGCACCGACACCGGGGTCGGCAAGACCTTTCTCACCTGCGCGCTGCTGCTGGCCTTGCGCGACAAGGGCATCAAGGCCATCGGCATGAAGCCCGTTTCCGCCGGAACCGACGCCGCCGGGCATAACGAGGATGTCGAACAACTGCTCGCCGCATCCGGCGTTGCCGCGCCGCGCCGTCTCGTCAATCCCTACCTCTTCCAGCCGGCGATCGCCCCGCATATCGCCGCGGCCGAAGAAGGGCGCGCCATCGACATCGGCCGGATCGTAACCGCCTTTGAAACCCTGTGCGAGATGGCCGATACCGTACTGGTCGAAGGCGTGGGCGGGTTTTGCGTACCGCTCGGTCCGCACAGCGACACCGGCGATCTGGCCGAGACCCTCAGGTTGCCGGTCATCCTCATCGTCGGTATGCGTCTGGGCTGTATCAACCATGCCTTGCTGACACAACAAGCCATTGCCGCGCGCGGTTTGACGTTGGCGGGCTGGGTGGCCAACCGCATCGACCCGGAGATGATGCGCTTCGAAGAAAACCTGACCACTCTGAAAGTGCGCATCGGCGCGCCGCTACTCGGTATCGTTCCCCCAGGCAGTACTCCGACCCAGGCCGCGACGCTGGTTCGCCTTCCCGACTGAGGTTTCCAGGTTCAATACGGCGGGCACACCTCGTCCTGGTACTGCGCGTGGATGCTCAGGACATCTTCCCAGGATAACAAGAAGGCAGCGACGCACTCGGGGTCGAAATGGCCCCCGGCGCCATCGCGCACGTATTCCGCTGCACGCTCGATCGACCAGGCCTTCTTATAGGGACGCTCGGACGTCAAGGCATCGAAGACATCGGCAACGGCGACGATACGGCCGAGATACGGAATGGCATCGCCGACCAGGCCATAGGGGTAGCCCGAACCGTCATATTTTTCGTGGTGCGAAATGGCGATCGATGCCGCTGACTGAAGTATCTTCGACCCGCTTCCCTTGAGCAGCTCGAAGCCGAGCATGACGTGGTTCTTCATTACGGCAAATTCTTCCGGTGACAAGCTTGCCGGCTTGAGCAGGATATGGTCGGGAATGGCAATTTTGCCAATATCATGCATCGGTGCGGCCTGCAGGATCAGCGCCTGATCCTCCGCCGGCATCCCGAGGTTGGCGGCGATCAAGCTTGAAAAATGCGCCATGCGCTGAATATGCGCGCCGGTATCCGGATCGCGAAACTCGGCCGCGCGCGACATGCGAAAAGAGAGTTCCTGCTCGCGGTCATGCACGGCCGCAGTCGCCTTCTTCACTTCTTCGGCCAGCCAGGCCGCCCTGTCGGCCAGCTTCTTCCTGCTGGTGCCGAGAGCCAGCATATTGCGCACCCGCACGGAGAACTCGATGCGATCCACCGGCTTGGTCAGGAAATCGGTGGCCCCGAGTTGCAGAGCCTCGTAGCGCACATCCTTGCTGTCGTTGGCAGTGATCATCAGAATGGGCACTTCCTCCCGCCCGGCAACGGTGCGCAAACGCGAGATGAACTCGATACCGTGCATCTCCGGCATCATGTAATCGACGACGATCAGATCCGGCAGGTTCTCGGAACACCACTCCAGGCCGGCGCGTGACCGGGAAAAGCACGTGGATTGGCAATCGCCCAGCTTGCGCACCAGGGCGCTGAGCAGGGTCAGATTGATCTCGCTATCGTCGATGATGGCGATGTGGTTCATGCCGTTCTCCAACGGATTGGTCCTTCAAGGGATTCGTCTGCCAACGAATCATTTCCGGTTTCGCTGAGGCACCCTCGTCAGGCATGGACAGCGCACTCCGAAACCGGCCATAATGCCCGGTATTCTAGCCGGTTATCCCATGAAATTTTTCTTCGACCTCTTTCCGGTCATCCTGTTTTTCGTCGCCTTCAAGTTTGGCGGCATCTTTGTCGCCACCGGCGTGGCCATTGCGGCGACCTTCGCCCAGATCGGCTGGGTGTGGTTCAAGCACCGCAAGGTTGACAACATGCTCTGGGTCAGCCTGGGCATCATCACGGTATTCGGCGGAATGACGCTGATTCTGCACGATGAAACCTTCATCAAATGGAAACCGACAGTGCTCTATTGGGCATTTGCCGCGGCCCTGATTTTCGGCATGCTCTTTTTCAAAAAGAACCTCATACGCACGCTGCTTGCCGAACAGATGACGCTTCCCGAGGCCGTGTGGAATCAGCTGAACTGGTCGTGGGCTGGATTCTTCATTTTCATGGGATTCGCCAATCTGGCCGTCGCCTTCGCCTTCAATCTTTCGACGGACGACTGGGTCAACTTCAAGCTGTTCGGCGGCGTCGGCCTGATGCTCGTTTTCGTAATCATCCAGGGGCTGGTCCTGTCAAAGTACATCGAGGAGGAAAAATAATGCTCTATGCCATCGTTGGCGAAGACCGACCGGATTCGCTGGCCGACCGGCTCGCTGCTCGCCCGGCGCATGTCGAGCGCCTGAAGGCGCTGCAAGAACAGGGCCGTCTGATCTTGGCCGGCCCGTTTCCCGCCATCGATTCGCCCGACCCCGGCCCGGCCGGTTTTTCCGGCAGCCTGATCGTCGCCGATTTCGATTCGCTCACCAGCGCTCAAGACTGGGCCGATGCCGACCCCTATCGGGTGACCGGCGTTTATGCCCGGGTTACGGTCAAGCCGTTCAAGAAGGTCCTGCCGGCGTGAGCCAAAGCGCCACGAACCAGCCCTCAAACGACTTCGAGTCCGTTCTGCGCGATCGCCTGGCGGTGCTCAGCCCGCGCCGCCTGGAGCTGATCGACGATTCGGCGAAACACGCCGGGCATGCTGGCGCCAGAAGCGGCGGCGGGCACTATCGCCTGCTCATCGTCGCGGACGCATTCACCGGGAAATCCACCCTGTCACGCCATCGGCTGGTCTATGACGCTTTGGGCGAGCTGATGCGTAGTAGAATCCATGCGCTGAGCATCCAATCGTTGGCGCCAGATGAAACGCCATAGACGTGTCTTGTTTACTCTTTTCGCAAGAAACCCTATCCTACCCACCTCATTTCAGACAGAAGGAACACGCCACATGCAGAACCTATCCAAACTAGCGTCCACACTGCTCGTCGGTGCGCTGATCTCGACCGCGGCGCTGGCCGCCGGCGGTGCCTTCGTCACCGTCAATGGTGTTGCCGTTTCGCAAAATCTGGCCAATGCGCTGTTGGCCGAACAGAAAGCCCAGGGCGCGCCCGATACGCCGGAGCTGAAAAACGCGGTTCGCGAGGAATTGATCCGGCGCGAACTGGTGGCCCAGGAGGCGAAGAAAGCCGGGGTGGACAAGAAAACTGACATCGCCGTGCAAGCCGATGCGGCCCGCCAAGCCGTCTACATCCGCGCCTATATCCAGGAATTCGTCAAGAAGAATCCGATCAGCGACGAACAGTTGAAGGCACAATATGACGAGATCAAGTCCAAACTCGGCAACACCGAATACAAGGCCCGCCATATTCTGGTCAAAGGCGAGGATGATGCCAAAGCCATCATTGCCAATCTCAAGAAAGGCGCAAAGTTTGAAGAACTCGCCAAGCAATCGATTGACCCTGGCTCCAAGGACAATGGCGGGGATCTCGGTTGGTCGAGCGCCGGCAACTTTGTCAAACCGTTCAGCGATGCGCTGACCAGTCTGGCCAAGGGCAAATTCACCGAAACCCCGGTCAAGTCCGAATTCGGTTATCACGTCATCCTGCTTGAAGACAGCCGCCCCCTCAACGTGCCTGCATTTGACGAAATCAAGCCACGCCTGCTCCAGCAGGCGCAGGGCCAGCAAATCACCAAGATGGTCGATGGACTGCGCGCCAAGGCCAAAGTCGAATAAGACGCAAGACGCCGCAAGAAAAAACGCCGGGAAGGCACAGGCCTCCCGGCGTTTCTTTATGGCCGAGCGCAACACGCCCCGGCACATCCTTTTTTTGACGATTTGCTTTGATACCTTACGCATAGGCGGCCAGAGTTGACTTGGCAGCGCATGAACTTGGGGTGAGAATGGCTCGGTGCCGTTACTGAATTGCCGATCCCCCATGCGCCAACTCACAATCCGCCTCGCTCTTGGCTGTCTTCTGCTCGTCGCTTTCAGCGCGCTCGCCGGCGAGGAAGCCGAGAATATCCTGGCCGATGACTCCAGGGCCACGGCCGAACTGGAGAAGCAGATTGCCGTGCCGCCCCCCGGCACCGATTCCGCGCAGGAATTGTGCGTCTTCCTGCATAAACGTGGCGAAGCCTATCGGCGGCTTGGCCGCTACGAGCAGTCGCTGGCCGACTTTCGACAGGCACTTGGCATGAAAGTGGCTGCTTCACCGGAATTGTGGTGCGACCGTTGGCGGCTTCAGGGCGACATCTACGGCTCGATGTATTCATCCGGCGACTGGTTACAACTGGTCGATTACGCCCAAAGCGTCGGCGACGAATACAAAAACAGCAATAAATGGCATTACTTTTCAACCTTGCTGTGGAACGTCGACGCGCTGTTGAATCTGGCTAGCCTGGCCAAGGCCGAAGCGTCTTTTCAACGTGCCGGCGAATTGATCCCGTCTTTGCGTCAAAGCCGACCATGGGCTATTTACGGCGCCAACCTGATGGGCCGATACAGCGCCTATGCAGCCAAGATGCAGGCGCTGCGCGGCAATTTCGTCGAATCCGAGCGATTCCGCCGACAAGCGTTAAGTTACGCTCAGGAGTTTTTGGCCACGATCTCAGCCAAGCGGTCACCGGAACACCTCGACAGCCGCCTGGCACTGGGTATCCTGATCGAACGAAAACGGCTACTGGCCGGCATTCTGTCCGCACAGGGCAAAACCGGTGAAGCCGAAATACTGGCACGCCAGGCGCTTCAGGAAACGCTCTCGCGCACGGGGAAGAACACGCTGCCGGCAGCCAATGCCTACAGCATGCTGGGCAAGATAAAGCTGCAGCAGGGCCAGATTGACGAAGCCCGCCGCCTGCAGGAACTCGCGCTGGCTGCGCTTGAACATTCCGATACGCATACCTATTCGACATCGTTGTCCAATCTGCGTGCCGAGATCGGGTTCCTGCTCGGCGTTCAGGGACGCTGGGCAGAAGCCCTCAAAGTCTATGAACAACGTGACCAGGGACTAAGAAGCAACGCGGCGCAGTTTGCCAAAACGGGTTCCAACAACATCACCTGGGCGATGGCTTTGCTGAAGAACCAGCGCACGGCGGAGGCCGAGAAAATGCTGCGCGCGATCATCAACTGGAATCTCAGAAAGCCCTTTGTCGACCCGCTGTATCTGGCGTACCTGCACGGCTATCTGGCGATCGTTCTGGTCGATGCCGGCAAGAACGAAGCGGCTCTGGCCGAATTCCGCTTAGCCTTTCCCGTCATCGTCCGCCAGGCTGAAAGCGACAACAGCGCGGAGAATGGCGGCTTTATTCGCCCGTACCGGCTGCGTCTGATTGCCGAAGGCTATCTTGAATTATTGTCAAGGCTGGCCAATGAGAAATCGGCCACCGCCGATCCCGATCCCGTTGTCGAAGCGTTCCAGGTTGCCGAAGTGGCGCGTGGATCGAGCGTTCAACTGGCCATTGCCAATAGTAGCGCACGGGCCGCGCTGCCCGACGCCGCACTGGCCGATCTGGCGCGCCGCGAACAGGACACGTCCAATCAAATTAGCGCGCTCAACAAGCTGCTGATTCGCCTGGCTTCCGAGCCAGAATCGAATCGTCTCGAAAAGACGATTGCCGACATCCGGAACGACGTCACCGGTCTGGAATCCGAGCAAGCCCGATTGCGCCGGGAACTCGCCGAACGCTATCCGGCGTATGCCGAATTGGTCGCCCCCAAGCCCCCGACCCCGGCGGGTCTCCAGAAGGTTTTGCAACACAACGAAGCGCTTGTCGCTTTCTATGTCGCCGATGAACAAACGTACGTCTGGACCATCACCCCGTCGCAAGTTGCCTTCCGGACAGTTGCCATCTCGCGGCAGCAGATCGACCGACAGGTGGCCGCCCTGCGGCGCGCTTTCGACCTCAGCGGTGCACTCATCAACCCCTACGACACGGTGATTGCCCACGGCCTGTACGATGCGCTGCTGGCCCCGGACGAAGCCTTGTGGGCCGATGCCAGGATACTGAACGTCATACCGCACGGTGCGCTTGGACAACTCCCCTTCGCCGTACTGCTGACCCCGGCGACCGCGGCGAATCCCGCGGCGAATCCACTGGCGAAGAACCCGACTGAACAACCCTGGTTGCTAAAGAAGGTGGCGCTGGCGCAACTGCCTTCAGCTGGAACGCTGATCTCCCTGCGCGGCCAGGGGCGCACCGCGGCGGAACGCCGTGCCTTCGTCGGATTTGGAGACCCGTTGTTCAACACGGAATCGAGCGGCAAGACGGCCAATACGCGTTCGGTGCGCAACCTTTCCGTCACGCCTTTGCGTGCCGCCGAAGCGCTTCCCGACAGCGACGCGGTGCTCCTGCGCGGCTTTGCCCAGTTGCCCCTCCTGCCCGACACGGCGCAAGAAGTGAATGAAATCGGGAAGACGCTGGGCGCCAACCCAAAAACCGATATCTTCCTCGGCAAGAGAGCCACGGAAAGCAATGTGAAAAATAGCGATCTCGCGGCGTATCGCGTCGTCGCCTTCGCCACGCATGGTCTAATTCCCGGCGAATTGCGCGGACTCGATCAACCCAGCCTGGCCATGGCCAACCCGATGCTGACCGATGACAAGAACAACGACGGTTTCCTGACCATGAGCGAGGTGCTCGGTATCAAACTCAATGCTGATTGGGTTGTCCTTTCGGCTTGCAATACGGCCAGCGGCGACGGCAAGAACGAGGAAGCGGTTTCCGGCCTCGGGCGGGCTTTCTTCTTTGCCGGGACGCGCCGCTTGCTGGTCTCCTACTGGCCGGTGGAAACGGTCTCGGCGCGTCTGCTGACCACTGAGCTGTTTAGGCGTCAAAGCGTGCAGCCGGACGAATCGAAAGCCGAAGCCCTGCGTCACTCGATGCTGCGCCTGATGGCGTCTTCGCGAGAGTATGGCCACCCGGCGTTCTGGGCGCCGTTCGGCCTGGTCGGCGATGCCGGCAAATAGTGGGCAGGGAGCGGCTTCGTCGCCACGATCCGGAGCGACCCGGCCGAAAGCCTAAGCTTAGACGGCGGTCCGCTTCGGGCGAGCCAGATCCTCGCGCTCACCGGCATAGCGCTCCAGTGCGCTCTTGATCGCTTGCGGCATCATGAACCAGGTCATCAGGCTGGACCCGGCACAAATTACCCAGAACATCAAAAAGCCGATCGAGTAGGTGGCAATCGCCGACAACTCCACCGGCTGGCCGAGCAAATAGAGCTGCTGCGGGTCGATTGCCGTAAAGAAAACGATTTCCGCGATTCCAGCCGCGAGGAAGGCCGGCCAGAGTACCCAGATAATGTGTTTCATTGCGCACCCCAAAAATAAAGTCAGCAAAATGTTACAACGTTCTTCGAGTTGCAGGCAGTAAAAAGGTTCTCTCTGACCGCGAAGCCAGTGCTTATTTGCTTGCCGCCCGATCTTCCAGCGCACCTTCCGTGTGCATTGCGGGAATGAGTACCGGTGTCCGCCGCATCACAAGACTCAAGCCCGACGCGCCGATGATCAGCATGCCGGTAATCGCCGGCATATCTGGCAGCTGGCCAAAGACAAGCCACCCGAGCAGCATGGCCCAGATCAACTGGACGTAGAGCAGCGGCGAAAGCGTTGAGGCGGGTGCTTCGCGGAAGGCGCGGATGAGCAGGAAATGACCGATGCCGCCATAAAACCCGAGCGAGGCAATCAGCAGTGTTTGCCTCAGGGTAGGCATTTCGCCACTCCAGTAGGTCGGCAGAAAAAACGACATCGAAATGGAGCCGACCAGCGCCGTATAGAAGAGCAGCCGCATCGGCGGTTCACTGGCCAACAGTTTGCGTGTGAGAATCTGGTAGAGGGCGTAGCAGAGCGCGCCGCCGAGGCAGTAGATTACACCGATGCCGGCCATTGCGCCGCCCGGCCGGGCGATGAGCAGAACGCCGCCAAACCCGGCCAACGTTGCCAACCATCCATTCAAATGCATTTTCTCCCCGAGCATCGGACCGGCAAGCAGGGCAACAAGCAGCGGTGTGACGAAAACAATCGCCGTTGTTTCGGCCAGCGGCAAGGTGCGAAACGCAAGCTGAACAAGCAGCGTCACGCCCACTAGCATGAGGCCACGAAAAGTCATCAGCCATGGCCGCTTTGTGACGACGATCTCGCGCCCCATGCCGGGTGCAATGGTCGCCAGCATGACGACGAGATGGACGAAATAGCGCGCCCAGACGAGCAGCGGTACGGCGAAGAAAGCCGTCAGGTACTTCGCTGTGGCGTCGAGTGCGGCGAACAGAAAGATGGCAGTGAGGAAAAGGATAACGCCGTGTGCGGCGTGATGCTGCCTAAGTTGCACCTGAGATCCATGCGTTGAGGCAGCCGCGAGCGCTGTCGATCAATTCGCCGGCGGTCAAACCGACCGGGCCGCAACCTTGTGCAACGAGCCGGTCGGCGGCGCAACCGTGCAGAAGCACGGCCGCCAGCAGCGCGTCGAGCACCGGCCAGCCCTGTGCCAGCAAGGCGGTGATCATGCCGGTAAGCACGTCGCCGCTGCCTGCTGTGGCCAACCCCGGATTGCCGCTGGTATTGACGAACCACGCGCCGTCGGGCGTCGCCACCACTGTGCCACAACCCTTGAGCGCGACCAGCGCGTTGAAGTGTGCGGCCAGTTCGAGCGCAGCGCCGAGCCGGTCGGCCTGAACGGTGACCACACCACATTCAAGCAGTCGTGCCGCCTCGGCCGGGTGTGGGGTAAGCACGGTAGGCGCGCTTGGTGAATGGCGCGTGGCCAGCGCAACGTGCAATTCACCCTCCCCGGCAACCAGATTGAGCGCATCGGCGTCGAGCACCAGCGGCAGTTCGAGTTTGCAGGCCTTCTCAAGCAACACTCGCGCCTCATGGCTGGTACCCATGCCGGGTCCACAAGCCAGCGCCGTAAGCTCGGTGGCGAGCAGCGTCTCGGGCGTACGCAGCATGAGTTCGGGTTGCTCCATATCGAGCGCTGGCGCGTGCTTGTCGAACAAGCCGACATAAACCCGGCCGCTCCCCAGGCGCAGCGCGGCGCGGGCGGCGAGCAGCGCGGCGCCGACCATCGTGCGCGCACCGCCGAGGATGCCGGCATTGCCATGGCTGCCTTTGTGGCTGTTGCGCGGCCGCGCTTTCAACTGTGTCGAAAATAGCGCGCGTCCAATGCAACGGCCTGTTGCGGGCTGAATGGTCTCCGCCTCCAGTTCGAGCGGCGCGATGGAAATTTCACCGCAACAATCGGGACCGTCGGCCGTGAATAGCCCCGGTTTGCCGCCGATAAAGGTGATTGTATGGCTGGCGCGGATCGTCGCGCCCCACCGCTTCCCGGTGTCGGCATCGAGGCCGCTCGGGCAGTCGAGCGCAAGCAGCGGGCAACCGTCGCGCGCGGCCAGCGCATTGGCGCGATCAATGAGGTCGGCATAAGGCCCGACGATCTCGCGCTTGAGGCCGATGCCGAACAGGCCGTCGATGATCAGCGACCAGCGCGGTCCGTCCGCAATCGCCGGAACGGTCGTGTGCGTCATGCCGCCAGCCTCAACAAAACGCTGGTAGGCCGCCGCCGCGTCCTGTGGCAAATCCATGGCCTTGCCGATGAATATCACATGACAGTCGAAGAAGCGTTCGCGCAGCAGGCGCGCGGCTTCGAAAGCGTCGCCGCCGTTGTTGCCGGGGCCGGCAAGAATCAGAATCGCTGCACCGCGCGCAGAACAAATCGACACGGCAAGATCGGCCGCCGCGCGGCCTGCGCGCTGCATCAACGGCTGATCGCCGGCGGCCGCCTCAATGAGGCGCAAATCGGCAGCGCGGTAGAGCGGGATTGAATTCATGATCGAAAACGAAATTGATCGCCGTGGGAAGCGTCATTTAACCACGAAGCAACCCAAAGAAGTATTGCCGGGGTAATTGGAGCGCCTGACTGAAACCTGTTCGGCATACCCACAGGCGCAGCACCGATGCCGGAAACACGCCGTTCCGCTCGTATCGCTGAAAGCCACCGACCCCATCCGGTCCGACGCCTGGCGCTCTCGGCTATAATCCTGCTTTCGCCGGGTATTCCCTCAGGCGCCCCGTTCTTATCCAAAGCTCATCATGGCCGACATACTTTTTCTGCGCGGAGCTCCCGCTTTTTCCGCTTTTCGTTTGCAGGGTTTGCAGCAACGCCTGCAGGCCATTGTTCCGGGATCGCGTATCGCCAGCGCCGAATACTGGCACCTGGTCAAGCTGAACAAAGCGCTGAGCGATGCGGGTCGCCAGCAACTGGCGGCGCTGTTTGAAGAACGCGCAGAAAATGACGCCGGGTGTGTTCCGGGCGCCGAGCTCTTTCTCGTCGCGCCACGTATCGGCACGATCTCGCCGTGGTCGTCGAAAGCCACCGACATTGCGTGGAACTGCGGTCAGGAAGCCGTCGAACGAATCGAACGCATTGAGCGTGGCATCGCCTATCGCGTCGGGGCCGGAAAGGGAACGCTGTCCGCCGACGAGAGGACGAAGATTTCGGCGGTCGTCCATGACCGTATGACCGAAACCGTGCTCGGCGATTTTGAACAATCGGCTGAACTGTTCCGGCATTTCCCGCCCACACCGATGGCCTCGATCGATCTGCTCGGTGGTGGGCGCGTTGCGCTCGTGGCCGCCAACAGCCGCCTTGGACTGGCGTTGTCGGACGATGAAATCGACTACCTCGTCGAGTTGTTCGTCATCAAGACCCGCCGCAATCCGACCGATGTCGAGTTGATGATGTTCGCCCAGGCCAACTCCGAACACTGCCGCCACAAAATTTTCAACGCGTCGTGGGTCATCGATGGCCAGGCGCGCAGCGAAACACTGTTCGGCATGATCCGCGAAACGCATCAGGCGCATCCGCAGGGCACGGTTGTCGCCTACGCCGACAACTCCTCGGTCTTCGAGGGCGCCAATGTGGAGCGTTTTGCACCGGGACCGGGTGGCGTCTACGGCTGGACCGATGAACTGACGCACATTCTGGCTAAAGTCGAAACGCATAATCATCCGACGGCAATTTCGCCCTTCCCCGGCGCGGCAACCGGCTCGGGCGGCGAGATTCGCGACGAGGGGGCAACCGGCCGCGGCTCCAAGCCGAAAGCCGGCCTTTGCGGCTTCTCGGTTTCCAACCTGTACCTGCCCGAAGCGCTGCAACCCTGGGAGCACGAGATGGCCGCGTATGGCCGCCCGTCGCGCATCGCCTCGGCGCTGGAGATCATGCTCGAAGGCCCGATTGGCGCAGCGGCCTTCAACAACGAGTTCGGTCGGCCCAATCTCTGCGGTTACTTCCGCACGTACGAGCAGCGTGTCGGCGAAGGCGCGACGGCTGTCGTGCGCGGCTATCACAAGCCGATCATGGTCGCCGGCGGAATCGGCAATATTGCCGCCGATCAATCGATCAAGCCCACGACCTTCCCGCCGGGCACCCTGCTCATCCAGCTTGGCGGGCCGGGCATG
>WBZP01003458.1_pt1 | contig 14247 bp, 9 predicted proteins | sample 5204301 | NCBI WGS metagenome assembly WBZP01 (sample SAMN12412401, study PRJNA552823) | activated sludge metagenome | isolation source: activated sludge from nitrification reactor of wastewater treatment plant... | place: USA: Pennsylvania | collected 2017 | reverse complement strand
GAGGGGGTTCGCGCAGAGGGCGGGGTCGGGGCGGGTGTTCGCGGCGCGGGGGCCGAGGCTGCCGTCGCGGCGGCTCCCCGCGTTGAATGGCAGGCCACACGCCGGGCACCGGTCGAGCAGCAGCGCTTGGTGTTCCAGGCATACGGCCGTCCACGGGAGCCGCCAGGTGAGGTGCCAGACGTTGCCGTTGGTGCGCAGGCAGTCGGGGCAGGAGTTACTGGTGCCGAGGTGCACCCATTCGCGGGTGCCGATCCGGCGGGTGTCGCCTCGACGTTTCGGATCGTAGTCGTCAAGCCGGATGGGGCCGCCGTCGAACACGGCCAGCAATGTGCCGCGAAGCGCTGCGTCCGACGCCCGGGTGGTGCGGGACATTTCGGTGACGGCGGGGCCTGTGAGGGTGATGCCGTACCCGGTCAGGTCGGCGCGATGCCGCACGTGGCTGGTGACGTAGCCGACCGCGTGAAGTGCCCGCAGGGGCTCCACGCCGAGCCGGTCGGCCAGCCGTACAGTCCACGAGTGGAAGGTTTCCCCGGGTGCCGGGTGCACCGCGACGGGTAGGGTGCGCAGTGGCGAAGCGGTGCGGAGCGGGGTGACGGTCATGCGACACCTTCCCCGCGTCCGAGCCGGTCGGCCTCCAGGGTGCGGGCGGTGGCGCGCAGGGTTTGCCGGGTGATGCGTTCGGTGCCGTCGCTGATCGCGGTGTTCGCCGCGACGCGCAGCAGGTTGAACGCGACACCGATGGCCCCGTTGCTCAGTTCCCACACGATGCTGGCCAACGATTGGGACAGGTCGCCGGGCCGGGCTTTCGCCAACACGAGTTGCTGTTCGATGCTGGCCATGAGGTCTTGCCAGGCGGTGGACCCGGATGCCAGCGGGCGGATTTTCACGACGGCGAACCGACGGGCCAACTGCACCCGGTCGTTACTCGTTTGCAGCCGCCCGCCGCTGCTCGGCATCGCCAGAGGACCCGCCTGATCGATATCGATCCCGGTCAGGATCAGAGCAACGTGCGCGGCATCCATGATCTCTTTCAGGTAGGCGGCGACCTCCTCGTCCTTACGGTTCCCGACGTGCAGGTTCTGCGCCTGATCCAGGCACAGGATTTTGGTGCGGCACAGGTTCAGCACCTTGATGAGTTCGTCGGCGAGTTGCGCACCGCTGGCCGACCGGGGCATCGGATGGCCGAAGAACCCGAGGATGTGCTGCATCTGCGATTTCAGACCGGCGCCGCGCAACAGGCTTGAGTAGGCGACGGGAATGAACTCATTCTCTTGCGTGAACGCCTCCGGGTAGGCGTCGCGCATCTCCTGCTCGTACATGCGCAGGAACCCGACACTGATCGCGGTCTTGCCGAACCCGGCCCCGCCGGTCAGGGCCACACCCATGCCGGGGCCGTCGTCGGCGTACTGCCCGTTCACAAGGTTGGTCATTTTGGTCCAGGCGTCCTCCAACTGGGCGTGCCGGACGATGACCAGGGACCGGTGGAACGCGAACCGGCGATGGTTGTACTCCGCCAGCCGGGCACCGTCCAGGCCGCCCAACTGGGCGGCGGTCAACGCCCGGGGCCGGACCGGCTGGGTGTTCACGAACTGCCGCCAGCCCTCCTTCAGGGACAGTGCGTGCCGCACCTCCTGCGGCGACGTGGACAGGAACGCGGGCAGTTCCCCATCGGTGGCGGCCGGGAAGTTGAACATTGGCATCGTCATGTCCCCCTACGCGATGTCCGGCTCGCCGAACGGGTCCCACTCATCGACCTCGTCCATCGGGAGCGGCTGCGGCAACCGAGCCACCACGACCCCGACCTCCGCCTCCGGCTCCCTGTCGCCAGTGGCCGTGTCGGGGGTGTCGTTGAAGTACTCGTCTGTGCTGCCGCTGGCGATGTCGGCGAGCAACCGGGTTTCCCGGGTTTGCCCGTCCGCCAGATGCTGGGCGTACGCGCGGGCAGCAAGCCGTTTCACCTCACGGGACATGTCATCGGTGTCCACGTTCGCGATGGTCGCCAGCAGCCGCCGGAGTTCCTTGACGACCGCGTCCCGGTCTGTGACGTTCCCTCCGTTCTCAATGACGACGCGTTTCGCGTACTGCAGGTGGCGTTCTTGGAACGGGATCGCATCCGGTACGTCCAGCAGCGGAACCTCCCGCCACTGCCCATCACCGAGGGTCGGGTTGTCGGGGTTGGTGTAGTCGAAGAACCAGATGCGGCGCAGGTCCCGGCGGTCCACCTTGATCCGCCACAGGTTCTCCCCGCTCTTGGCTTTCCGGCTGCCGGTCAGGCCGGGCCGGTTCCGGTAGTTGTCGAGCCACGAGTTCCCCGGGAAGTCGTACCGCAGGTTGCTGTACCGGATGCCCGCATCGGACACCATGCGCCATTCGGTGGTGAGCAGTTCGATCTGCAGACGCATGTCCACCGGCACCGGGATGAACCCGCTGGTCGTCATCGCCCAGTCGACCATCTGATTCGGGCTCAGCATCACCCCCGGCAACGCGGGATGCCGCAGCCCGTCGTGCGGGGCGTTCTGGTACTCCACGGCGACCCACGCGGCGAACAACGCGTCGATCTCGTCCAATGTGTAGAACGCGCCGTTCTCCACGTATTTGCGGACGCCGCGGGAGTGGATGTCCGGGCCTTTGTAGCCGGGCAGTCGTTGCACGAAACCGTGGTTGATCGTGCCGAACACCCGCTCCACGTGCGCCTTGTCAGTCGGCGTGTACGGCCGAGCCAAACCAATCGTGATCCCCAACAGGTCGCAGCCGTCTTTCACATCCTGCGACATGTAGTTCTTGCCATGGTCCAACGTGATCTCATCCGGGACCAGCACCGGCACCCCCGCCACCGCCACCTCGGAGGTGTCCTCACCATCCAGCAGCGGGTCCGCGTCGAGTAGCCCAGCCACCACCCGGTCGGGCACCCCGGTGTACCGCCACAGGCCCTCCGCAGGCCACGACGGGTCCGCGATCTTAGGAGCGATGATCGACCGGAGTAGTAGTTTCACGTCCTGCGCGTTCGGCTCCCACGCGGTGAACCGCCAGCCGACGATGCTGCGGGAGAACAAATCCAGCGCGAGCAGCAGTTGCACCACCTGCCACTCCCCACTCACCGCGTCGAGGGCGAACGCGTCCAGACGTTGCGTGTCAATGACGACGACCTGCCCGGGGCGGGCTGCACGGATCGGCTGCCACCGGCGGTCCCCCGCCGGGGCGTTCGCCCGGGACCGCTGCGATTTCTTGCTCAAATGGCGGGTCCGGTCCAACACGTGCAAGTACCTGAGGAGTTGCCGGTCACTGACCTCCGGCACATCATCGCCGAACCGGGAGGCAGCCTCAGCCCGCACCTGCTCCACCAGCAGTTTGTCCGTCACCTTGGTGCGATTCGGGTAGTCGCCCAATACCGCGTCGAACGCCACCCGCCATTTCGCGTCGATGGTGAGCCAGGCGGTGGTGTCGCGGGAGGCGCGCCGGTCAACCAATCCTGCCAGTCCATTCTCCCGGTACCGTTTCACCCACTCGCGCAAAGTGCGATCCGGAACCCCGGAACGTTTGGCGACCACCATCGTGCGCTGCCGCTCCGACAGACTCTGCAGTGCGCGATCCGCGGGCTCCCCTGGCAATCTGCCGTCACGAATCAGGAGCACCCAATCGAGCCGTGCACGCAGAGCGTCGTTCTCAGCACTGTCCAGCCCGTCCAGCGTGAACCGGTCCGCGTATTCACGGGTATCAGTCGCCGGTGCGGCCTCGCCGTGCATGTCGGACAGGATGCGGAAGTCGTCGGCAGCCAACACCTCGGCGACGAGCCACACCTCCGGCGCTTGATCGGTCCCGTACGGGGCCAGGTGCACGGTGGTGGCTGACAGTCCCGCCACTCGCCAGGTCCCTCCGCGGAAGGTTACGAAGATGCCGGGCTCCAATCGGTTCGTGCGTGAGTTGTTCATGCGACGCCCTCCAATTCAGCCGGGACGGACAAACGGATACGCGTTGCGGATGTGAGTGGCGAAAGCAGGTCGCAGGTGACCAGCCGTTTCCACATGGCCCGCCACACGACGGCTGGCGCCGTGGCAGGCATCACACCCGCGCCCATCAGCCGCCGAGTTGCGTCTGCGACCGTCGGCTCACCGCCATCAACGGCATCAACGAGGGCAGGTAGGTAGTCGTCCAGCACCGCCGGGCTTGGGCCTCTGTACCCGGCTAGGAACGCCAGGTTTGCCTCCGTGATGGTGGTCGGCCCGGCATAGACGGTGAACCCAAAACCCAACTCCGCACACGCCTCACGCGTCAGATCGAACGTCAACTTGTTCAACGGTTTGTCCTGCTGCCTCGCGCCTTTGACGTCCACCACCTCATGCGAGCCGTCAGCGTGTTGGGTGAGGAAGTCGGGGATGTGTCTGAACGGGCGGGTCGTTCGCGGGAAGTGCAGCCGGAACGGCTGCGGCAGGACACGTGTCGCCGTCCCAACCCAGTCGAGTTCCAATAGGTATAGCCGTTCGGCTTTCGACTCGTGTGAAACGTGCCCGGCGACTGAGGCCATCCAGTAGTAGCCAGGCTTGCTCGACTGGCCGCGGTAGAACGCCGGAACCCGGATAGGACGCGCATGGGCCAGTGAGACACCGGCGCTCCTGACAAGGGGCAGGGGCGCTTTGTCGCTGAGTTGCCCAAGACCTGGGACCCATTCCAGACAGGTCTGTCCAACGTCCGGCGATGATGTTCCTGCTTGCGCTTGCTGGTTCTGCGTCATTTCTCCTCCGCTCATCGCCACGGAAGGAGTATGTGGGGGACCTACGACAAAAGGGCGTCCAGCGCCGTTTGTCGAGGACGGCCCAGCACGATTTTCGTTTGTCTGGGGGACGGTGCGCCGCGTTGCCGGGGAAGTGGGTCTCAAGCCGCACATCTTGGCTAGACGTTCATACGCTGGGCTGCACCAGTCGATCCAGGTGGTCGCTGAAACGAGCCTTCAACCATCACGGTTTGAGGCCGTTGGCCTCCCGGATTGCTTTGGCTGCCTGTGTGATGTGCTTCCGTACGTGCGGCGGAAGGTCCCCGAACTCGCTTGGCCACTGTTCGCAGACGTGTTCAGCGATGGCCATCTTGTTTACCCTGTCCTGTCCTTTGAACGGACTGTCGTTAGGTGACGATGGCGGTTGGTAGCCGGTGCGACTGGGGTGAGCGGCTTTCATCCCCGAAACGAGCAGGCGATTCGGAATGTAGTTCTCGATGGTGTAGCCCTCGGTGACCCAGGCAAATCCGAGTTCCTGTGAATCGTCAAACTCGCTGATGACTCGCCGTTTGGTTGCATTCAGCCTGGCACCCTTTTTGGAGCGGTCCGAGTCTATGACCGCAACACAGTTGCGGTTGATGGATCGAAGGGGAACCAAGCGCTCGAGGTCCTCATTCGTGGGCTCTCCTGAGGCCGTGACTCCGGAGAGCAGACTTCCCCCATAGAACATCACGGTGAAGTGGACGCCCTCGATCAGTGTGGCGTCCAGCGCCCGCAGCCACCTGAGTATGTAGAGGCGATCTGTCGGACCTTCCACCCATATGACCGCCGGTGCTTGCACGATGTCGGACGCCCTCGCGCCCATGTCGCGAACGGCGAGAGCATGTTCCTCGGTACGGTCGACATGCCTGATTTGGCTGGGATTCTCTGACTGGTTTGGGTCGTATGGCTGGTCCACCCTGAAGATGGCCGCTTCGCCGAGGTCGATCAGAGCGGGCGAATGGGTGGCGATGAAGTAGGTGTTGCTGGTCTCTTCCTTCAGGTACTTGATGAGCGCTCTTTGCAGACTGGGATGCAGGTGCACCTCCGGCTCTTCGATGGTCAGGATGGAGTCCTTAACCTCTGTGGCAGCCACCGCCAGAATCAATACTTGCTGCATACCGGAGCCGTAGTTCTGCAAGGGCAGGTTGCGCCCGCGGGTCGCGACTTCCACGGAGGCAGCGTTGTGCGGGATGTGGATTCTCGCTTTGCTGTCGTCGAATAGCACGCGCACGAACCGCTGGATACTGGCGAAGGCGGCGGTGTCTCGGTCGTAGGTTTGCCACTCAGGGTTCTGCAGGCGGCGAAGGCGAGCAATCAGACCGTCTCCGCTCCAATTGCCCTCCTCGCTGGGCTCTTCGGTCGTTATGCGGCGCTGAGCCTCCACAGCCTGAACCTTGGGAAAAGGTCCCAGAGACGAGAGGGCCTGCATTAGGACGTTCTCGGCGTTAACAGTGCCGCCTCTGACGAGTTCGTTCAGGAGGAGTCCGGACGTGCGCCGATTCACGGGCTCAACCCAGTCGGGGTCGAAGCCGCCATCGACCCGCTTGTCGGACCACTTGCGACGAAGCCAAAGTGTCTCCGTCTTAGAGTCCCATTCAAGGTCTGGGTGGCGGAAGAATCGTTCGTACGACTCCCTCCGATGCTGGTTGGGATCGCTGGCGCAAAGTCTGTTCAGTAGTTCGGGCGTTAGCCTGAGGCATATCTCGTGAACCAGTGGCATCTCGGATTGCCCGTACGGCCTGTCCGCTGGAGCAAGGGTGGGCTTTCCAGGGTCGCGTTCGCCCCATTTGTGCAGCCAGTCGTTCACGTATCTGAGAACTGTTGATTTGCCGGAGTTGTTCGGGCCAACAAGTATGTTGATCTTCTGCAGAGGCAGGACTCTGGCGGTTGCCTTTCCGTGGAAACTGCGGAAGCCGTTGAAGCCGAAACCCACGAGATGGTCACGCCAGGTAATCGGTTCGTCTGCCATCAGTAGTTCTCCCTGATGTAGGCGTAGGCGCTGTTGAACGGCTCCCCGGTCACCGGCAGGCCGTACTTGTGCAGCACCGCCCGCAACTCCCGCCGGACGGCCTTGTCGCCGTCCTGGTTCTCGGCCCACCCGGTGAACCGGACCTGTTTCACGATGGCGTCAATGTCGCGGACGACGTCGGCGATGACGATGGGGGCATCGTCGGGGGCATACTGCTGGACGATCTGGGTGAGCGCCCCGATGTGCGGGTCCAGCAGGGTCTCGGCGGCGGCGTCCAGTTCCCCGGCGGCTTCCAACTTGTCGGCCTGCAATGCTGCCCGAGCGATGTCCAAGGCGCGTTTCAGGAACTCCACAGAATCCTCGGCGCGGGTCAGGGCCATCTGCCGGAGGTTCTCTATCTGCTCTGCGAGGGTCCGGTAGATGTGGTGCCCGCTGGCGTTCAAGCGTTGCTGGATGCGCCGGTCAATGGCAGTCAGCACCTCATCCAACGAGACGGGGTCTTTGGCGAGGTCACGGTCATCCGGCAGGTCCAGCGCTCCCTGTTCGACGAGTTGCCGCATCGCTTCAATCGCCTCCGGGTCGACGACGACCTCCTCCAGCCCGGTGCCGGTCACCTTTACATCACTCATGGCGCCGTGGACCATTGCCATGGTCTTCGCGCCCAATCTGGCCCACAGCAGGTCGTTGCTTGGTTTGGAGGGGCGGGATGCCGTGTACACCTGGGCGAGCCACTTGTAGTCGTCCCGGTGCACGTCCAGGATCGGGTGCGGATCGAGGAACTCCCACAGCGCCTCACACGCCGTGAACTCCTTCGCGAACTCGTCCCTGGCCTCAGAGTCCGGGAGCCGCTGCAACGCGGCCTGCAAGGTTGCGAAGGACCCGTCGGTGCGGTCAATCCCCGCGAACCGCTGCAACGCCACCTGCAACGACGCCTCAAACTCGGCGGCCAACGCATCCACGTCCACTGGCCGTTTGCCGGGCTGGTCCGGGTCGGCGGCTTTCAACGCCTCCGCGATCTGGTTACCCAGCCCGATGTAGTCCACGATCAGCCCGTAGTTCTTCTCCACGCCGGTGACCGGGTTGGTGTACCGGCGGTTCGTGCGCGTGATCGCCTGAAACAGCGTGTGGCGGCGCAGCGGCCGGTCCAGGTACATGACCTGCTCAATCGGGGCGTCAAACCCGGTCAGCAACTTGGCGGTCACGATCACGAACGTCAGCGGGTCGTCCGGTGCGTTGAACCGCGCCTTGATGTGGGCCTCGGTGGCCCGGTCCAGGGCGTATTCCAACCACGATGTTGGCTCGTCCTTCCCTCCTACTGTCATCACGACAGCCGTCTTGTACGGCAGCCCGCGCTCTGCAATCAGCCGCCCCAACTCCCGCTCGTAGGCCACGACCAGTTCACGGTCGAACGCGACGATCTGGGCCTTGAAACCGTTGGGTGCGATCTTCGCGGTGTAGTGGTCCAGGATGTCCGCGCACACTGCCCGGATGCGGTCAGGGTTCAGCAGGATGGTCTTGACGTGCCCGGCCTTCTGGGCGAGGAACTCCCGCTCCTCATCGGTCAGGTTCTCCTCATCCGCCAACGCGGCCTCGGCCTCGTCCAGGGCGGCCCTGTCCAGTTGGAAATCGACCAGCCGAGTTTCCACATGCACCGGCACCGACGCACCATCCGAAATGCTGCGCTCCATGCTGTACGTGTTCATCACATGCCCGGGGTCGTTCGGGTCCCCGAACAGCGCGAACGTGTTCCGTTCCTTGTCCGCGATCGGGGTTCCGGTCAGGCCAAAGAACCGGGCGTTCGGCAACGCCTCCCGCATGTCCTCCCCCAACGTGCCCTCGGTGGTGCGGTGGGCCTCATCAACGAACACGATCACGTTGTCCCTGGTGTTCAACTCTCCGGCGCCTTCAAAGCGGAAAATCGTCGTGACGATGATGCCGCGGCGGTCCTCCGCCAGCAGCCGCCGCAACTCCGCCTTGTCCTCCGCCACCGTCAACCGGGGCAGCCCAGCGGTCTGGAACTGGCGCTGCACCTGCTCCACCAAATCCAAGCGGTCCAGCACCACGAGCACCGTCGGGCCACCCACCTCCTCGTCGTTCAGCAGCATCAGTGCGGCGAACGCCATCAGCAGGCTCTTGCCGGTGCCCTGGTAATGCCAGATCAGCCCCCTACGGCCACCCGCCAGTACACGCTGGTGGATCAGTTCGGCGGCTTCCACCTGCGGATACCGGGGAATCAACTTCCGCACCCCACCACCGGGCAGCCGCTCGAACAGCGTGAAATCCCGGAGAATGCTCAAGATGCGCTGCGGGGTAAGCAGCAAGTCCACAGACCGTTCCACGCGTGGCAGACCGTCCAGGTTGTACGGGTCCTGGGTGGAGCCCCACATCAGCCATGATTCGCCTGGCTGCCCGACGGCCCCGTAGTGGAACTCCCGGCCCTCGGTCGCCCCGACGAGGACGTTCGTGGCAAAGAATGCGGGGCAGTCCTTCAAGTACACGTTGGCGATGTCCCGGGCTCCGTTCAGCCACGACACCGCCGCGTTCACCGGCGTCTTCGTCTCCACCACGACCAGCGGCAGACCGTTCACCCACAACACCAGATCGAACCGGCGTTGCTTCGCCCCGGCAGGCCCGTACGTCACCTCGTCCGCAACCGGATTCGCAGAGTTAGGCAGCGGCCCCGACACCACGAACTCGTTGTTCGCCAGGTCGTCAAAGTCAATCAGCCGGACGTTGACGTAGTGGTCTTCACCGACGAACTTGAACGGCTGCTCACCGCGCAGGATTGTCGTCAACCGTTCATTCGCCGCGAGCAGACCGTCGGATGCGGCGCTGAGGATGGCCGCCCGGATCACCGGCAACACCTCGTCCACCCGCTCAGGCTTCTCCGCTATCGCCGGGTTCAACCGCAGGAGAGCATCGGTCAACCACGGTTCACAGACGGCATCCGTGGACTCCCGCGGCAACCCCTGCCCCGGCACATGATTCCAGCCCAGCGAGGTGAGCCGTTCCACCAGCCAGCCCTGCACCGTTGCCGCCTCGCTGAACACCGTCATGACGCCACCCCCAACAACTCGTCATACGCCTCTGGAATCACCTTTTGGCCGTTCAGCAAGTTGGACAAGGCTCCCTGCCGGAATCGCGAAAGCGATGTCTCCTCGGCACTCATTTGGGCCGCGGTCTCATCGAAACTCCACAGCAGGTCGGCGATTCGGCGTTGCTCTGAGAGTGGCAATAACGGAATGCGGGAGTAGAGATTTCGAATGACGCTGGGGTGGGCTTTGCTCTGCCAGTCAAAGGTTTCGAGGCCGTGCTGCCAATCGAGCGAGTAGAACAGGAATCTGTAATCCCACTTGTCGGTAGCGAGAATCCGTAGAACGCCGCCAATGTTCGTGACTGAGAAACGGTGCCTGGGCCGGTAGAAAAGATGTCCTCCGCCGTCCACTGACCACGTGATGAGTTCCTCGTCAAACATGTAGTCCCCGTACTGACCGATCGCACCGTTGTTGCCCTGCGCCGAGGAATACACCGGATAGGAACCCGGATTGGCCGCCATCGTCTTCTTAGAGATGACCTTCCCGCGGAATGTCTCTGCCTCCCCGCGATCTATAAGGTCGCCGAGAGAACACATTGATTGCGACGCGCCGAATCCGACGAGTTTAGACTGCGCTGCGTGACGGGCCACCCGAACAGCGTGGGCCTCCGCGCGCAGCAGATTCACCTGGTTGTCCAGGTGTTCCATCAGGTCCAAAATCCGCCGCTGCACCGCCAGAGGCGGATACGTGATCGGAATGGCCTTCACCTTCGCCTTGCTGACCTCAGGAAAGGTGCTGCCCCCCGCCCGACGCCGAAACTCGTCCCTGTTGGCCTGCACCCAGTGCATAAGGAACGCGGGGATGAGTTCCGGGCCGCAGATGAGGGACTGGAATCCTTGATTGGTGGCGAGAGTGCAGTCTGCGATGGCAACGAACCCCACGCTCGCTCGGGTGGTGAGCAGAACAGTTCCGGGTGGCAAGAGTTTGGCTGAGGAGCGGGCAAGTCCTTCTTCGGTGATCGTTCGTTCCGACGCGCTAATCCGGCGCCCGTCCTGGCGCACGACCTCTGTTGGTGACAGCCATGTGATGTCGCCTCCCCAGTACGCCGCCTCTTTTGTGGAGGGAGTGCCCCCTCCTACGATCTCGCAGACTTCCCCGAGCGTGCTCTTCACCCATCCGTCATGCATCGGACTCTCCGAAATCCGCGATACCCGCTGCCGAGAGCCGTTCAAACAACGCCCGTTCGGCGGCGATCCGGTTCTCCCGGGCCTCCTTGTAGTCGGCCAGCGCGGTGTCCAGGTCCACCTCGTCCGCGGCGGCGGTCTTGAGGTACCTGCCGATGTTCAGGTCCCAGGCGTTCGCCTCAATCTCGCTGTGAGGCACGAGGCGTACCGCTGCGCCGCCGTCGCCGTCCGGGTCGTCACCGGTCTGGTACGCGGTGAGGATCGCCGTGATGTCGCCGGGCATCATCTCGTTGCGGTTCCGGCCCTTGGTGAACCTGGCAGACCCGTCCACGAACAGCACATGCCCCTTACGGGCCGGAGGTTTCTGGGAGCGGAACACGAGGATGCACGCGGGGATGCTCGTGGAGTAGAACAGGTTCGGTGGCAGCCCGATGGCGGCTTCCAGTCGGTCGTCCTCAATGAGGCACTGGCGAATCTTCGCCTCGGCGCCACCGCGGAACAGGACACCGTGAGGCATGACCACGCCGACGCGGCCTCCGTCCGGGTTCATGGAGGTGACCATGTGCTGTATCCACGCCATGTCCGCGTTCGTCTTCGGGGGGATGCCGCAGAACGAGCGGGGGTCCGCGGCCCACAGATCATGGCCCCAGTTCTTCAGGGAGAACGGCGGGTTCGCGATGACCACGTCAAATGTTTGGATGTGCCCGTCGGGTCGTTTCAAACCGGGGTTGCGGAGGGTGTCGCCGCGCACGATGTCGTAGGTGCCGATGTCGTGCAGCAGCAGATTCATCCGGGCGATACCGCTCGTGGTGAGATTCACTTCCTGTCCGTACAGGTGCAGGGTGCGGACGTCGCCGCCATGCTCCCGCACCGTGTTGATTGTCTCCACGAGCATCCCGCCGGACCCGCACGCCGGGTCGTACACCGACTCTTCCGGCTGAGGGTCAAGGATGTTGACGAGGAGCCGGACCACGGAGCGGGGGGTAAAGAACTCCCCGGCCTTCTGACCACTGGAGTCGGCGAAATCGCGCAGCAGATACTCGTAGGCGGCACCCAACAGGTCGTTGCTCACGTGGTCGGGGCTGAGGCTCATGCCGTCCAGCACGTCGATCAGGTTGACCAGGTTCGCCTCCGGCAACCGGTCCTTGTTCCCCCAGGCGGCGTCCCCGAAAATCCCAGCCAGCCGGTCAGGGTTCGCCTGCTCAATCCGGCCCATCGCCTTCTGCACCGCCACACCAAGGTTCGTCGGCTTCGTCGTCACCTGCGCCCACAGGGCACCGTCGGGGATGGCGAACTGGTGGTAGTCGTCCTCCACCTCCGGGTCCACATCGTCACCGAAATCGGCGACGGCCTGGTCGTGTTCCCACTGCCACTTGTCAGACAGCCACTTCCAGAACAGCATCGGGAACACGTAGTTCTTGAAATCCGCCGGATCAATCGGGCCGCGCAGTGCATTCGCGGCGGCCAGCAGACGGCTCTCCAGTTCACCTTGCGTGATACTCATCGGTGTCTACCCCGTAGCCCTTTCGGTCTCTGTTCCGGAGGGTATCGGCATCCGCGGGTGTTCGGCGCCACGTAGGCAGCGGCGTAGCCTTTCGCAGACCGTGCGCCGCTCCTCACGTGCACGGCCAGGACACCACTCATGGATTCAATGAAGGCGTCTCGTTCCAGGCCCGGCTCTCTTTTGACCCTCAACTACTCTCTGAGGTCCTAGCCAGAAGCCCGGGCCTGTAGTTCACCTGAGAGCGCCGCCAAAGCCTCGCCGGGATCGTGCACCTCGACTGGCACCTCAATCTCACCACGTAGTCGCCCGGCGCACTTCGCCGTAAGGGACCAGGAAACAAGCAATGTGCCCGGGGTGAACACCTGCAAACCGATAGCCCTGGGTTCGATGTGGCCCTCAGGGCGAAGTTCCTCAGCGGGAAACTCGACGTAGGTAACCCCGCCCCTCTCATACACACTGGGGTCCCAAGGGTCGTAGAGCGCCGGAGCCCTGAGTAGCGATTCCGGGATGTTATAGCCGGGAAACGACCCGAAGGCAGCACTGTCCGAGCCAAAAGGCCGCGGGGCCTTGGGGAGCGTGGGTGGAGGAGTCGGAGCGCCTGTCCGGTCCGTGATGACCCGGCACGGAGCCGCTATCTGAACCACGAGTTTCGTGGCCTCGCGGAACTCCTGCGAGTGGTTATGCACCTGGAACTGTATCGGGGGGCGCTCGGCCATCCACCAGCGCACAACCTCAGGCAATGCGACCCCCAACTTGTGCAAGTAAGTATCCACCTCCTGTCGGTAGCGGTCAGGACTGCGCCGTTCACCACCCAAGATCGACCTGACCACAGGGTTCTCAAGCGGACGATCCAGTGAAGCCAGCAGATCGTCCTTCTCTTGTTGAAGGATTTCCCCGAGTGGCACATCTGAAATTGTGTGAGCGGTCCCCGCGAGCAACGAAACGCCCGCGTCCCGCAGGTAACGGTTGCCGCCGGTCGCGCGCTGCGTCAACCGTTCGACATCCTCCGGTGTCGGGCCTCCAGTGACGCTCCCGTGCCGCACGAAGATCGCACCGGCCTGATACGTCTCCTGCTTGGCGAACTTTCCTCGTGATGCGGTTTCCTCATCATCCGAAGTGGACGCGACACCCGTCGTCCCCGCAGCGCGAAGGGGGTAGATCGGGTCTCCCCATTGTGGCGACTCGACCACAAACGCTTGAACCCATCGCCCATGCACCTGCACGTTCGTGACCATCCATCGGAGTCCTTCTCCGAGGTACTTCGCGAGTTTCTGACGAACGGACGCGGAGTCAATCCATTCCCGACCCTCATCGAGTTGTCCCGGCTCCACACCAACCAGTAGGACTGCCGGAGCCGATCCCACATGCGGTCGATTCGCGAACCCAAGAATCGAACGAGCAATCGTCACGCGGTCTCCTGCGGTCCATCCAAGGTGTCGCTTGAATTCCAAGTCTTCACCTTCGTCGCTCCTGCGCCCCTCATAGACCTCGCGCGCTACCCGCTCAGGCCATCCGGCGGAGCCCCCATCTGCCGCTTCAATTCCCATAACTCGATTGTGACCCGGCGTAAGCATCCCCAACCGCTTCGACATGTTCGCCGTCTTGAAGTAACTCGCCGATACGGGGCCACGACAAGAGTGGGAGTCGAGTTGGGCAAGATAGGCGTCAGTCTGGGCAACGTCTGGGCAAGATGCGTGTCATTGGGCAATGTTCGATGTCACTCGACACCGCACTACTCGATCAGATCGAACACCTTGAAGATCGGCATGTAGAGGGCCACGATCATCGCACCAACAATGGCTCCG
>WBZP01004641.1_pt1 | contig 14248 bp, 8 predicted proteins | sample 5204301 | NCBI WGS metagenome assembly WBZP01 (sample SAMN12412401, study PRJNA552823) | activated sludge metagenome | isolation source: activated sludge from nitrification reactor of wastewater treatment plant... | place: USA: Pennsylvania | collected 2017 | reverse complement strand
CGTTTACCGCAACATAGATTTTTCCAGCGTGAGCGACGATCGAACGAACCTCGTTGCCGGCGAAGTCATGAATGGCCCTGGTACTGGCATGACCGTTTTTGTCCAGGACAATGCGATACAGGATCGCTTCGTCGCTGGTGCCCACATAGAACGCGCCGTCGTCGCCTTTGCTCAGCGATAAAAAGTGCCGTGCCGGACTCTCAAACAGGGTGCGCGAGCGGGTCTTGGCATCCGTCGGACGTCCCGATCCACAATCCCGATCGTCGATGGCCAGCAGTCGTCCGGGGGCGGTCGCGACCAACGTGGTTTGGCCATCTCGCACGAGTGCCCAGATGTGCTCGGCTTCGACCTGGGCCCACAGTTCTACTTTCCCATCGGGGGCGACATCGAAGATTCGACCATCAGCGACCGTTGCCGCCAGGACATGAGTGCCGTTTGGCGTTGGTCGAACCGCGAGTGCACTCACCCACGTTGAGGTCGGTAGCTTCGCCAGTTTGCGCAGCTTGCCTCCTTGATACAGATGGACGCTGGGGGACTCACCGCCTGTTCCGACGAACACCGAGCGATCCGGCCCGACCGCCATCACTCGCACGGCATCGTCTCCGGGCTGTGGCATCTCGAGCCGAGTCGTGGACCAGCCGCTTTGGACATCGCCCGTCGAGGTGATGATCACGCCTTGGTCCTGTCCCTCGGCAAACTCTTGATACGTGGTCACGCGAATGCTGCGAGTGCCACCAGCCCATGATGGCTGTGCGGAAATCATCAGCCCGAGCAGGGCACAAGCGATCGATGCAGTGACGCTGTGGTTCATGGCTCTCACCGTGTGGTCGTGATCCGCGTGTCTTCTCGGAGTTCTTTGATCTGCACGGTCAGCTCCTGCTTCCCCTGCATCACCCAGTCGACATCCTGGGGCGTTCGATAGATACGCTTTTGTACCTCTCCGCGACGGCTGTTGGCACCGGGGCGCAGCGTCGCCAGCACGGAGGCTGGCAGGCTGGGCACAATCTTGCCGCGCAAGTTCACTCCCTCATCACCGGTGGTCATCGTCACGACCAGCGATTTTGCGGAGAATCCTTTGCGAAGGTTGTCGATGAAATCGGTCAGGTTGTCCGGCGGTGCCAACTCCGGTTTGACCTGCGAGCCCGCTTGGACTTCGATCTTTACAGTCTGTCCAGCCAGGGCACGCGACACTTCCACCGGAATCGTGAGGAAGCTGAGCGGTTGGCCGAACGGACGAATCGCTACTCGGATCGGGACCGTGGTGCCTGGCTCGAGTTCGTCGGAGGGCAGCGCAAACGAGACAAGATCGGCCACTTGCGACTTGAACAGCAGTTCAACCTTCAAATCGAGTTTCTCGATGTGGACCGGTCCAAACGGGTTGCTCAGGATCTCTTGTAGTTGCCGCACGCCCATCGAGTTTGAGAGCATCTTTCCCGAGTAACCGTCCGTCGAGAACAGGTAGTCGGTTTGGCTCAATGGCGGATGTCCGGTCACTTGCAGGGTCGAATCGACCCTCACCGCGACCTCGGCGACATCCGACGCGATGACGTTGACCGCTTGCACGGCCACCACGCCAACCAGAACCGGGGTCAAGAGCTTATGGCTGATGAGCTCTGTGCGCAGCGTTCGACTCGGTTGGCCCAGCGGTGAAATTGCAAAAGTGACCGGGATGGTCTGTGCCCGAAGTGAGGTGTCCGCAATGATTCCTGCCGAGCGATCTTGGATCAAGGCACCTACAGGAAACAGCGAGTGTCCGAACTTAAAGCTGGACACCAGCGACGGCATGAACGCGGTGATCTCAGCAGTCGCAACGGGAAAATAGGTCTCTCCAGCGTTAAGCATCGGGTGTCCGAATGCCAGTACGCGATTTCCATCGATGGCGGTGACGGTGCCAATTGACTGCATGGAGACATCGCCTCGTACGAGCTCGACCGCGATCGCTCCACCTGGTTCAAAGGTGCGCGGTGCGCTTGCCACAGGGACACTGCCAGTGCCACCACCAGGTGTCACTTGGATTCCATAGGGAGACATCGCGTCGCGCAGGACCGCCATGGTTGGTTCCGAAAGACCGGAGACCAGCAGTGGCACCGCGACGGGCTGGAGTGCGTCGGTGCCCGTCGACAGCGAGCCGAGCGCGGTCGGCAGCCGTTTATGGAGTTCAGCGATCGGTGACAGTGGGCGTTCAGCGACGGAGGTTTGGCTTGCAAGATGGTTATAGTCTCGACCGCGAAGTGGGCGACTGAGGTCTGCGGCCATGTATTCGATCGGTGTCACTCCCCCGAGAGCATCTTTGGCAAAGGCCCAGCCGAGAGACAGTGCACCCACCAACTTCCCGTCGATATAGATCGGCGATCCAGACATGCCGGCGACGATTCCCGCGTGTTTGAGTCGCGGGTCATCGCTTTCGACGAGGATGATGTCCATCAGAGACGTGTGTTTTGGCAAGACTCCGACGACACGGATTGGGAAGCGCTCCGGCTTTTGTCCCGAAAATACCGTTAGACCATAGCCAGTCATGCCAGCTCGAACGTCTCGGACGGGGAGGGTTGGCCACGGCATCGTCATCGCGGAAGTGGCTTTGGGCGAGGCGCTCTCGACAGCGGTGGAGCCCCAAAGCGCGGCACTGAGTGCCAACCCAGCCCCTGCAACGCCAATTTTACGAAGAGATCCAAGCGCCTGTCTGCGCGCACACATAGGACCTCTGAGGGTAGCAATCCGCTCGCAGTTCCGTCAACGCGACTTGGCGTGGATTGAACGGGACGCCCATTGGACGCCAACTGAGGGCGTCGGCTGCGTGTGCGTTCTTGACACCCTCAATCGGCACGGAATATACGGCGTCATGACTCGCTCCTGGTGGGCTCGGTGGCAGCAGCGCGGCTGGTTCGTTCTCGCGGTGTCGACGGGAATGATTGGTGCGCTCGGCGCTGGTTGTGGCGGTGATGGCGGCTACTTTGGTCCGTCAGTGCGCCTGACGGGCAGCTTCAACGGTTGGCTGCGTGGAGAGTTGGCTCCCGAGCTGACCTGGGATGGCCAGGACTATCGCGGAACGGTGACGCTGCCGGGCGAGACGCTGGAACTTCAGGTCTATGTGCCGACGTTGCTGACCTCATTTGGTAGTGCGCGGCTTGACCGTTTGAGTGCGGTGCCAGCGCTTCTGGATGTTGCCAGCGATGATGGCTCAGGGGCTGGCATGCATGGACCGTTGCGTGTTGCGATGCCGATTTCCGCTCACTATGAGGTCGTGTTTTCGCCGCAGAAGCACACGCTGCACATCGACTTCGCGGAAGATGCCAAGAGCAATCAAAGTCCAGAGGCGGCGCTTCTCATCGAGGCACTGCGCGGAAGCGACCATCTGACCGCACTGGAGCAGCACGCACGAGGACTGGCGCTGGCGGACGCACTGCGCAACCGTGCCGTCGAGTTGCCGCTGGCCAACCGATTTGGCGAGCTGCGAGGGCTGACGTTTTTGCACCTGGGCGTGGTGGACTGGCCATCGCTTTCACTGGTTGGCGACTTTAATGGTTGGCGAGCCGGTGCAGACCCGATGACCTTTGTGCTCGACGGAACACTTGCCTATCTGGGTAAGCGAGCGAGCGGCGCAAGGATTGAGTATCGCTTTGATCTGCATGGGCAGCGGTACCCGGACCCAAACAATCCGGAGGTGATCTGGGATGGGGCGTTTATTCCGCCGAATCCTGGCAACCTTCTTGGGGGCAATGCGGGGGACTTCAACTCCGTAGCGATGGCACCGGGGTATCTGGAACCAGGTTCGAGGCTGCGACGCATTGTCGGACCCGAAGCTCCCGAGGGACAGCCACGACCCGAGGTTCTGGTCTATCTACCGCCCGGCTATGCCCAAGCGACGACGACACGCTTTCCTACGCTGTACGTGCTGGATGGCAAGGATGCGTTGGTTCGCGGTGGTTATTCACGTCTCATCGAACGCTTGGCCCAAGCGGGGAAGATGCCTCCCGTGGTTGGTGTATTTGTGTCGTCACCATCTGATGCGGTGGCGCGCTTGTCGGCGCTGGCCAGCTATCGCGATCCAACCTTTGGCGAGGTCGATCCCAAGGGCGACTCATTTTCACGCTGGCTCGTCGATTCGCTCGTGCCGCAGGTCGAGAAGTCGTTTCGAGTCACCTCCTCGAGAGCGCTGCTCGGCATTGATATGGCGGGGCCGCTGGCGATGAGTCTGGCCTGGAAAGACCCGCGCTTCACTCGGGTTGCCAGCCAGTCGGGACGCTTCGGGTGGGGCGATCCATGGTTTGTCGGGTCGCCGTATATCAAGCTCCTTCAGACCGATGTCAGTGCGCGGGTCGAGCGGCTGGCCTTTGACTATTCCGACGTCGACCACCCGCAGGCTCAGGTTCATGACTCAGCAGTGCGTGCGGCGCTGTCCGCCCCTGCGTACATCAGTAAGGTCCAGTTCTACCGGTCTACGGCGAATGGTTCGGACCCTTGGGACTCGTTGCGGACGAGGGCCGAGCAGAGCCTGCCATTTCTGCTCCGGGACTTGTCTCCGTCGGTGAGTAAGTAGCAGCCGCCCATAACCGATCGTCACGAGCCACGCCGCGCACCGAGTCGCGTCCGCGATGGCTGCCAGCCGCTTGGACGCGTTGAGAAGTAAGCCTCTCAGCGTCGGAAGAACGTCTAATACCCCTGCGCCTTGAGATAACCCCTTGAAATGAAAGGTGGTTGTATGCTTTCATAGCCGCAGATCGGGCGCTTCTGTGCTCAATCATCGCGGCTCTTCCTAGGAAGCGGCTGCACTACCGACATTGTGATGGAAGGTACCCAGGTCGTTTGGCTGACGCTTTCGCAGCCCACGCGGTCTGGTCGCTTAGCACAACTGCACTAGGAGGAACGTATGATCCGCTTCCAAGTCGGCGACAAGGCGGTCTACCCGGCTCAGGGCGTCGCAGAGATCGTCGGCATCGATGAGAAAGAGATCTCTGGGAAGATCCATCGCTTCTACTGCCTGCGTATCCTGGACACGGATATGCGAATCCTGGTTCCCCTCGACAAGGCGGACCAGGTGGGCCTACGCGAAGTTGTCCAAAAAGACCAAATCCAAGAGGTCTACGACATCCTTCGCGAGAAAGAGGTCCACATCGATAAGCAGACCTGGAATCGTCGCTATCGCGGTTTCATGGAAAAGATCAAAACCGGCTCTCTGTTCGAGGTTGCCGAGGTCTTCCGTGACCTCTATCGACTGAAGAATCAGAAGACGCTGTCGTTTGGCGAGCGGCGCATGCTGGACACGGCACGCACGCTGATCGTCAAAGAACTCTCGGTCGCCAAAGGGACCACCGAGAGCAAGGTCGAGACCGAGATCGAGAAGCTATTCTCGGCGTAGTTGTTCAGTAACAAAGCGTACTGTTTTGCAGGGTCGTCCGTATGGGCCTCTCTGCTGTTTGCGCGTAAAAGGCTTTATCGGCCTTTGGGGGGGCGCGCAAGCTTGGGTGCGGCTCCATCTGGATCACGCGTCGCCAGCCATAGGAATTGTAGATTTTTGAGCCTTTGTAGATTTAGTAATAATCATTACTAAATATCGTTTGTTAATTATCCGGCGCTCATCAATAATTCGGGGCCGTGACTACTCGAAATGATTGCGGATATGTGTCCTTGGGGAGGCTGTCGCTGGTTCTGCTGCTCGTGTTGGCGCAGTGGGTGGGGTGTGGTTCTTCGCAGTCGGACTGTCCGGAGGCAAGCTGTCTTGCGCTCACATTGGTCGTTCCGCCGGAGCGAACGCTGAGCACCATCGAGGTCATGGTTCGCGACGGAGATCGACTGGTTCGTCGCTCGCTGGTTGGTAGTGACGCGGCGAGCGGCGGCACCCTGAAGATTTCCCTGCCGGAGGCACCCTCGCTGCAGAGTAGACGGGCTGTGTACGTGCGAGCGTCTGCAGAAGATGCTCGGGGGCGGTCCGAGCTGGTCGGTTTGGCGGTGGGTACGCGGGCCAGCTTGGGTCGGGCAGTGGTTGAGCTTGCGCTTGGCTGTGCGGTGGCTCCGTGCGCTTCTCCTGAACCACGGCGAGGTGCGGCAATGACCTTCGTACCGCAGACCCACAACCTGCTGCTGCACGGTGGTGTGAGTGCGAGTGGCGCGCTGCTGGATGATTTGTGGGAGTGGAACGGGCTGTGGTGGCACAAGCTGAGCGCAAGCCCCGGTCCATCAGCGCGGAGTCAGCACGGCTTCGTCTATGATCCAGCGAGCGGCCAGGTCTTGCTGTTCGGCGGTCAAGGGGCAAACGGTGTCCTGGGGGATTCGTGGCTGTTGGATCCCCTGGCGCTGTCCTGGCAGCGCGTTGCGACGTCGTCTCCGAGCGCTCGGCGGTTGGCGGCGATTGGTGTAGGGCCCGTAGGTACTGGTCGCGGCGTGGTTCTGTTTGGCGGGCAGGATGGCACCGGCGCATCGCTGGGCGAGACGTGGCTGTGGGATGGGCATGGTTGGCAGCAAGGTTCATCGTCGCTGTGTCCGGTCGCTCCACTTGTGCCGAGCCATCTGCCGCGCTGTCGAATTGGCGCGACGCTGGTGCCGCTGCCGAGCGAACGCGAGTCGCTGCTCATTGGTGGGTGGCTTGGTCCACAGCCAACAACGGCATTTGAGTCTGACGAAGTGATCTGGCGCTTCGATGGCACAGAGTGGTCCGTCGCTCCTGTGTACCGTCCGCCGTTTGTGTTGAGTCGTTATCAGCACGTCGCGGCATCACTCCAGAGCTCCACGGGCACCAGTGGGGTATGGGTCGGTTTGGGCGATAGCGCGGTGGGGCTGCGTCAGGACAGCTATCTACTCGATGAGTCAACGGCCCAGTTTCGACCAATCCTCGGGACACCACCATCGCCAAGGGCCGAGTCAGCGAGCGCCTACGATGTCGAGCGCGAAGAGGTCGTGATCTTCGGAGGCCGTCACGATCGGGGCCTATTCGGTGACACGCTTACGTTTTCTGTCGAGACTGGCTATCAATCTCATCTGTGATGGAAGGTAGTTTGAGTCAGGGTGGCTAGTGTTCGATGCAAATCACTGCGTCGCTGCTGGTGAGTACGTCGCCGTGACGCAGCGGTGCCGGGCCGAGCACCGTCGACTGATCCTGCCTTTGCCAAACCACCGTCGCATGTCCGCTCCACCATAGCTCGCGCTGAGATACCCACACCTGGCCCAGCCTCAGCGCGCCACCGAGTCGAGCCAGCGTCGAACCGCTCAGATCGAGGTTTCCCCACAGCATCAGCGTCGCCGGGGCTCCGGTTGCGAAGGCGTCACGTCGGATGAGCAGCGCACCGATGGCATCGCTGTCGTCTCCTGTTGTCCCTGACCGCGAGCCTGGACGAATCAGGTGGACCTGCACATTTAGATGCTCTCCGAGACGGACCGTGGCTTCATCGGGGAGTGGCGTTAACCGTGGACCGACTCGCTTGTCGTTGACGAAGGTGCCATTGCTGCTTTGATCGAGGACGCTCAAGCGGTTGTCGAGCCAGATGAGCACGGCATGCTCTCGACTGATCGCAGCGGTGAGCGAGTCGAAATCCGGCGAAGGAAGCGCTTGACAGACCATGTCGCACTCGGACTGCTTGCCCAGGACGGCACGAGGACCGACGATCACATCGAGCACTTTGTCGCTTTGACCTTGCCGTGACAAGCGATACCAGCGCGGTGAGCGACGGCGATCGCTGTCCCTGATCGGGCGCTTGGGCCGCTGGCTGATCGCTTCGTGAAATTCCTCGAGCATGGCCATCGCCGATGGAAATCGGGCCTCCGGTTGCTTCGCCAGGGCACGGACAAAGAAGGTATCAAGCGCCTCGGCGTTGCGTAGTCGTGGGGCCAGTGTCCGCAAAGGTGGGACCGGGGCCGACAAGTGGAGTTGCATGAGTTTATGGGGATCGCTCGATACAAACGGCGGTCGACCGGCGACGGCCTCGTACAGGATCGTCGCCAGACCGTAGCGATCCGAGGCAGCCGTGACGTCGCGGCCATCGCGGCATTGCTCTGGGCTGCGATAGGCAATGCTCCCCGGCGGCATCGGTAGATCGAGCAGATCGGCAGAGAGCACCTTCGCCAGCCCTAGGTCGACCAGCACCAGACGTGGCGGCTGATCGGGATCCTGAATCATCAGGAGGTTTTGCGGGAGCAGCTCACCGTGGCATAGACCGAGCGCTGCCGCCTGATCCAGCGCGTCCGACATCGGCATGAGCAGTGACAGCAGCGTCTCCGGGGCAATCCCATCGGTAAGATAGCTACGCAGGTCCGGACCTTCCAGCGGGTCGGTCGCGATCCATGGGATGCCCTGACCACCGGAGGACAGTGTGCGCAGACCAAGCTCGGGCCCTGTGTCTTGCGGCTGACCGCGATCCGCAGTTGGACCGATCGGTAGCACGCCAAAAGCATGAACGGCCGCCAAGTGACGATGGCTGAGCAGCATCGCTCGCTCGGCAATGTGACGGAACCGCTCGATGTACGCGGGAGTCCGGCACGCTTCGGCATGGAGGATCTTGACGACGACACTCCGGCCCTGCGGACGTTGCTCGGCCAAGAAGCTTTCTCCATGTAGCTCCTCGCCCAGCCACGATAAGAGCTGCATTTGTGCGTTCAGCCAGCGTCCCGGTCCAAGCCGCATCGTCCCTCGGTAATCGGTTTAGATCAGGTCCTTGCGGGCCAGTGCGCGACGGAGCCTATTGAGAGCTTGTTCTTGGATCTGACGAATGCGCTCGCGGGACAGCCTGTACTTGTTGGCGATCTCCTGAAACGTAAGCTCTTGTTCGCTTTCAAAGCCGAAGCGTAGTCGCAGGATGTCGGCTTCGGTGCCGGTGAGACCCTGCAGAAGGTGTTGAACCTCGCGCAGCATGCCTTCGCTGATCAGGCGTTCGCTCATGCTCAGCTCGGCGCTCTCGTCCTCCAGAAAGTCGACAAAGGAGCGTCCGTCGCGGGCCGAGATTTCGCGATCCAGTGAGACCGCATCTTCGACGAGCGACAGATCCATCTTGGCGATCTTGTCGGCTTTGAGCCCTGTTGCAGTCGCTAGCTCATCGTTGCTGGGGGCTCGGCCCAGCTCGCGGGTCAGGCGACGCTTGTGACGGAGCAGCGTGTGCATCTCGGCCATCAGGTGGACCGGCAGCCTTACGACGCGAGACTTGTCCGCAACCCCGCGTGAGATGGCGTGACGGATCCACCACGACGCATAGGTCGAGAATCGATAGCCGCGACGGTAATCGAAGCGCTCGACCGCTTTGATAAGACCCATGTTGCCTTCTTGGATCAGATCCGACAGCGGCATGCGGCCAAAGTTGAAACGTCGTGCGATCGACACCACCAGACGGAGGTTCGCCTTTACGAAGTCCTCCTTGGCTCGTGAAATTAGCTGCGCGATCACGCCGGTGCCCTGGACGTAGATCCGCCATGTGTCGTCGGTGATCTGCGTCACCACCGAGGGATGTCCCTCTTTTCGTGTGTGATCGAGCAGGCGAATTTCGTCGAGAATCAGGCCGACATAGACGCGGTCGAGGTCAAGCTGGCGCAGTTTCGTCGACAGCGGTCCGGCTGCTTGAGACAGCGATTTGCCTGACGACTGGCCACTTGCGCAAAGCTCATCTGCTGCCTTTTCGAGCGCCGGGAACTCCGGCGGGGCCTTCCCGAGCACCTCCGTCAGGATCGCCAGCAGGTGCGGCAGTAGTGGGGCTAGCGACAGAATCTGGACCCACAGCACCTCTTCCATGATGCCGATGCGGCGGGCGAGCTCGTACTCCGCAGCAGACGACAGCACAGGCAGCCGGTTTATGTCCTTGAAGTAGCTCTGCATCAAGTCGGGGACGGATTTCTTTTCGTCCGACTGATCCGCTTTCGACTCGCTCTTCAGCGGCGGGAGTGCAGTCTCGGTATCCGACTTTTTTTTGCGCAGATTGCGCGGAAGCCGTACGGCTGTGCCGCGTGTGCGACGCGCCTTGGGGATGGGCGTCGCCATGCTCGCTGGCTCAGAAGAGTCAAAATCCGCAGACTCAGCGTCGGGTGCAGTGTCTGGGTCCACGCTGGGATCTTCGGTGCGTAGCTTGGTGACCGTCGGTGACGACTTACTGTTCGAGCGTTTGGCCATGCTTCACTCGCAAAAACCACTCTTCGCCCCAGATTACGGCAAAGCGAAGCGCCACATCGTCAAAGAGCGTGTCGCCATCTCAAATCAGCTCATCCAGAAAGCGGGCTAGGTCGCTGGGGAGTTCGGCTGAAAACTCCACCAATTCGCCGCTGCGAGGGTGAGGAAAACCAATCCCAGCCGCATGGAGGGCATGTCTCGGCAGTGGCAGCAGCCCGGCGATCGCGGCATCTCCTTCCTCGGACCACTTCATGAACAGCTCCTCATCGGGATAGAGCTTGTCACCCACGATCGGATAGCCCAAGTCCCACAGGTGGACGCGTATCTGGTGCTGTCGTCCAGTGTGGGGTCGACACTCGACGAGTGTGTGTCCGGGAAAGCGACGTAGTACCCGAACTACTGTTTGGGCCGGCAGACCGCCATCAGCTACCGCACGTACGCCAACCCGTACGCGCACCACCGTTCCTGCGTCACCGAGAGGCTTATCGATCAGCAGTTCTTCACCATCCCCAAGAGGTAGCTCTCCAACGACGATCGCAAGGTAGCGTTTGTGAACGAGTCGCTTTTGGAACGCGATCTTGAGCCGAGATCCCGACTCTGGGTTGCGGGCGACCAGCATCAGCCCAGATGTCTCTCGATCCAGCCGATGCGCCACTTGGAGCGCTTCGTCCGGGAACCGTTCCCTGAGCACTGCGGTCAGCGTCGAATAGTGATAGCGCGCCGTCGGATGGATCGGTAGTCCCGCTGGCTTGTCGATCACGTAGAAGTCTGGGTCGGTATGGACGATGCCGATGTTGCGGGGCACCTCGGGCTCAGAGGGGGCAGGGCGACGAAAGCTGACGCGCTGGCCACTGTAGACTCGCGTGTTGGGACGGGCTTTTCGGCCTTCGACGTCGCAGTCGCCGTGGATGACGCGCTGGATGCGGGCTCGTGATAGACGACGAATCTTTTTTTGCAGGAAGCGATCGAGCCGGTAGCCGTGACACTCGGGTTCGACGACGAAACTCTGCTCGATGGTGCTCGGACGATCGCTCGTGGCAGGCAGGACGATCGTGCGTACGCCATGGTGCTGGTCGTCCGTCTCGGCGACCTCTTCTTCACCCCAGGTGTCTTCTACTGCGTCGGGCAGTTCAGCGAAAGGCTCGGCGAATTCTGCGGTTGGCTGCATCTTAGCTCACGGCGCAGAGGATGAATTTGAGGTAGCGACCCTCTGGAAAGCCGGGCAGCGTCGGATGATCTGCGGGTTGACCTCGCACCTCAAGGAGTTGCACGGCGCGACGCTTGGCGACGGCAGCATCTCCGATCGTCGATAGAAAAGCCTTTTCGTCAATGTGACTGCTACACGACGCAGCAGCGAGTAAGCCACCAGGAGCGACGAGATCAATTGCCATCTCATGAAGGCGACGATATGCCGCGAGAGCTCCGACGACCGCTTGCTGGGTCGGGGCAAAGCTGGGCGGGTCGACGATGACGAGGTCGAACAGTTCGCCTTGGCTCTTGGCTCGCTGGAGTGCGGCGAAGGCATCCTCAGCGAGAAAGTCGTGTCCGGCGAGGGGGATTCCGGCCAGCAAGAAGTTACGACGGGCGGTGTCGATCGCTGCCGGGGCGCGATCTACGGACACCACACGGGTCGCGCCACCGAGGGCGGCAGCGATCGAAAAGCCGCCGGTGTAGGAAAAGCCGTTCCAGACCCGGAGGCCATGCGAGATGTCCCGGACTAGCCGTCGGTTTTCCCGCTGATCGAGGAACATGCCGGTCTTTTGTCCGTTTTCGACGTCGACGAGGAGGCTCATGCCATGCTCGCGAATGATCAGCTCGAACGGGTGTTGACCGCGTTCGCCATCGGGGAGATTGGGGATGCTGCCCCAGACCAAGCCGCCGCCACTGCCCTGTCGGCGCTGATGGCGTTCGTAAATCGTCGTGAGCGACAACTCCTGAGCGCGTCGCGCCAATGTTTCAATCACTGCGGGGAGCAGTGTACGCGCTGCCTCTCCGTCGGTGATGACGACCGCAATCGGGCCATAGATGTCGATCACAACGCCGGGGAGACGATCGCCTTCACCATGGCAGAGCCTGAACCCGGTAGTCGTTCGTCCCAGTCCGCCGATCACACGCTTGCGACTTTGGATGGCTGCGGAGATTCGACGCTCCACGAGGCTGGCATCGAGCGTTTCATGGGAATCGAGGGTGTAGGCCCGGACGGCGAGCGGAGATGTGCGATCATAGAGCCCACGTGCCACAAAGCCATCTCGGTCGATCACATCGACGACGGTTCCCGACGGTAGGTCTGGAGGAGCTTGCAGCGCTTGCCGGTAGATCCAGGGATGTCCCAGCAGCAGCGACTCTCGGAGTGGTCGTGCCAGTCGAAGCTCGGGCACAGAGGCGCGCTGCGGGACGGCGCGGGCGGGTAGGTTCGTGTGGGGCAAGCGGCTCATGACGAGGAACCGGGTGATAAGTCCTCGTCGAAAAAAACGCAAGCGCTTGCGATGATCGAGGGCGTGCTTATCAAAGGTTGTGGTCAGCCGTGCTTAGAGAACTGACCTCATGTAAGGAGCAAATCAAGCCATGCGCGTCGATAAGTTTACGAACAAGACCCGCGAAGCCCTTCAGTCTGCTCAGCAGCTTGCCGCCGAAAAGGGACAGTCGGAGCTGACGCCGGAACATCTGCTGTGGGCACTTTTGACCCAAGAGGGTGGTGTGGCCCCAGCGCTGCTCGGTAAGTTGGCTGCTCGCGACGGTGGTGTATTCGATGCGGAGCGCTTGGTCGCAGAGCTAGAGCGACATATCGACGTACAGCCTCGGGCTTCTGGTGCGCTAGAAGTGGGGCTTTCTCGACGGGGCCGAGAGCTAATCGAGACCGCTGAAAAAGAGGCAGCCAAGATCAAAGACGAGTACACCTCGACGGAACACATCCTGCTGGCGCTGTGCAGCAAGGATCTCGGTTTCGCTTCGAAGCTGCTTCGTGATGCAGGCATTACCAGCGACAAGATCATGCAAGCGCTGTCGGAGGTTCGCGGTTCGCAGCGCGTCACGGACCAAGATCCCGAGGGCAAGTACCAGGCGCTGGAGCGCTACACCCGAGATGTGACGGAGCTTGCGAAGAAGGGCAAGCTCGACCCTGTGATTGGCCGTGACGAGGAAATCCGTCGTGCCATTCAGGTGCTTTCGCGGCGGACCAAGAACAACCCGGTCCTCATTGGTGAACCTGGCGTCGGTAAGACCGCTATCGTCGAGGGGATCGCTCAGCGAATCGTCACCGGCGATGTTCCTGAGAGCCTGCGCAACAAGCGAATCCTGTCGCTTGACCTGGGTTCTCTCGTCGCGGGGACTAAGTATCGCGGAGAGTTTGAGGATCGGTTGAAGGCGCTCCTCAAGGAAGTGGGTCAGGCCGCCGGTCAGATCATCCTGTTTATCGACGAACTGCACACTCTGGTCGGGGCGGGGGCTGCCGAAGGGGCACAGGATGCAGCCAATATGCTCAAGCCGGCTCTGGCTCGCGGTGAGCTTCGCTGCTTAGGCGCGACGACACTCGATGAGTTCCGCAAGCACATCGAAAAGGACAAGGCACTCGAACGTCGATTCCAGCCGGTTTTCGTTGGTGAGCCATCCGTGGAAGACACAGTTTCGATCCTGCGCGGGATCAAAGAGAAATACGAGGTTCACCACGGTATTCGGATTCGCGATGCAGCGCTTCTCGCAGCGGCGAAGCTGTCGGATCGCTACATCACGGACCGTTTTTTGCCGGACAAGGCGATCGATCTGATCGACGAGGCTGCGGCGCGACTGAAGATGGAAATCGATTCCATGCCAGCGCCGATCGACAAGCTGGAACGACGGATCGTAAGCCTTCAAATCGAGCAGCAAGCGCTCTCGAAGGAGAAGGACGATTCCTCGAAGGAACGTCTCGAGGATGTCGCTGATGAGATCGCGAACCTACGCGAGCAAGCGTCGGGGATGAAGGTTCGTTGGCAGCAAGAGCGCGACGTGATCGTCAAGTTGCGGAGCCTCGCCGCCGAGATCGACAAGAACAAGACCGAGAGTGAACTGGCACAGCGCAAGGGCGATCTCAACCGTGCCGCCGAGCTGCGTTACGGCAAGCTCCCCGAACTTGAGCGCCAAGTCGCCGCCGAGAACAAGCGTCTTTCGGAGCTGCAAAAGAGTGGGGCCTAT
>WBZP01004640.1_pt1 | contig 14252 bp, 12 predicted proteins | sample 5204301 | NCBI WGS metagenome assembly WBZP01 (sample SAMN12412401, study PRJNA552823) | activated sludge metagenome | isolation source: activated sludge from nitrification reactor of wastewater treatment plant... | place: USA: Pennsylvania | collected 2017 | reverse complement strand
GAGCCGGCCCTCGGTGGCCGCCAGGCCGGCGGCGGGATCGCCGGCTGCGGCATTGAGCCCGGCCAGGAAGCCGGTTTTCAGGAGGTTCGCATCCGCCGGGGTCGCCGTGGAACGGAGGTAGGCCGGATAGACAAAGTCGCCGGTGGTGACGATGCTGACGAAGTCGCGCTTCCGGCCGTGGTTCATCAGGAGGATGTCGGAGGTGAGGGCAAGGCCGCGGAGCACGTCGGTGACCGCGAAGGTGGCGTCGCCCCAGCGCCCGAGCCAGCCGCTGCCGTCCGGCACCGCGGCGCCCTGGCCCCACAGATCGGTGGCGGTGAAGTGGCTCAGGTTCGGGTTGGGCATGCCGATCCCCGGGATCCAGGCCACCCTGCCGGCGGCGTGGAGGACCTCCATGCCCAGCATGTCCTTGTTGAGGCCGACGTCGCCGCTGCCGGCCATGTTCAGGGGGGTCAGGTCGGCCTCGGCGATGCCGATCAGCGGGCGGTTGCTGCGGTAGGCGGCCGCGTTGGCGCCGGCCAGCGGCGCCAGGGTGTTGAGCCAGTCGTTGCCGCCCTGGACCTGGATGACCACCAGGATCGGTCCGGCGGTCGTCGGCGGCGGCGTGCCGCCGCCACCGGTATAACCAGGGCTGGTGCCGCCGCCGCCGCAGGCGGAAAGGCCGGCCAGGGAGGCCGCGCCGGCGCCCAGGGTCTGCAGGAAGGTCCGTCGACGGGTCATGGGAGCCTCCTAGTGGAGCTGCGCGTAGGGCGAGCAGAGGATCAGGTAGGCCAGCTCCCGCACCTTCTGCTGGGTGGCGGCGCTGTTGTCCCAGGCGAAGCTGGTCCACAGGCTGGTGAGCCATTGGTCCCGGACCGCGGCCGGGATCGGCGCGGGCTGGAGCAGGGCCGACAGGCGGTCGAAGACGGCCACGGCGCTGGCCGGGGCGATGGGAAACCAGGCGGAAACGGTGCTCGGGAAGATCTGCGCGCCGCCGGAGGTCTCGCCCAGGGCGATGGCCGCAGCGAGCTTGCCGCGGTAGCGCATGGCGTTGGAATTGATCCAGCCGCCGTGCTCGTGCCAGCCGTTCGGCCCTTCTGGATCAAGGAGGTCCTGGCCGGCCTGGCCGAAATAGGGCGCGACCGCCAGCCGCCAGCGCGGGAAGGCGGGAATCGGGGCGACCGCCGCGGCGGTGGCGAGGGGCGGGCACAGCATGCGCGCCGCCCGCACCGTCCAGGCCACCGGTCCTTCGTACAGGTTGAAGCGGTTCGCCGATGCGAAGAAGTACTGCGACTTGAAGATCGCCTTGAGGACCCGGCCAAGGTCGAAGCCCTGGGACTGGATCAGGGCCTGCAGGTCGGCCAGGGGGCCGGAGGGGATCGCCGGATCGACGAAGAAGCGCAGCAGGCGGGTGGCCAGGAACTGCGCGCAGTTGGGTCCGCGCAGGGTGATGATGGCCTGCACCAGGTCCTCGCCGGAATGGGTGGGGGCGCCGATGTCGAAGCTCTGGCCGAGGAAGGTGATGGTGCCGGTGGCGTGCTGGCCGGTGATCAGCCGGAAGGAGGCATCATTGGGCACGAACACGCCGGGGTTGTTCGGGTCCTCCTGGAGGTCCAGCTGGGTCAGCGACCAGCCGCTGAAGCCCTTGGCCAGGTTGGTGATGTCCTGCTGGTTGTAGCCGTTGTCCACGCCCAGGCTGTAGAGCTCCAGGATCTCGCGGGCGTAGTTCTCGTTGGGGACGTCGGCGCTGCCGGGGCGGACCCGGTTCAGCACGGTGTCCAGCCAGATCATCATCGCCGGATCCTTGCTCACCGCCAGCAGGAGCGCGCCGAAGGGCCCCCGCGCCACGGAGGAGCGGAACAGGTTCACCTGCTTTGCGGTGAAGGCGGGGTTGTTGACTTTTTCCGCGCCGGTGGCCAGGAGCTGGTGCCAGAACAGCGCGAGCTTCTCCTGCAGGGGGTTGGGGTTGTACTGCATGCGCCAGGCGAACTGGGCCTGGGCATTGGGCGTGGCATTGTTCCGCCGCCAGCCCTCCAGGCGGAAGGGGTGGGGCGCGGGATCGGCCGGGATGTTGCCGTTGGCTCCGGTGGCCACGGTGTCGGCGATGGCCAGGGCGGCGCTGAACGCCGACTTGTCGAGGGTGTCGTCCACCCAGGCGTCGATGACGGTCGCAGGGGCCTGGGCCGCAAGCGCGGCAGCGGCTTCCGGGGTGAGCCCGAAGCCTGCCCGCCGGCCGAAGTGCTGCACATCCGCCACGGTCCAACTGCTGATCTGGGCATCAAAGGTCGCCATGGAACGCTCCGGAATCTTCTCGAATCGGATTGGGAAGCGAAGGGCGGGCTCAGCCCGCCCTGAGCGCGGGGGTGCGGGGGTCCGAGCGCAGCGGGGACCCCCGCTGAGAATCAGAACAGCGCGCCGTTCTGGATCCAGGCCTTCAGGTTGTCGACGGTGCCGGTGCAGAGCGGCAGGGCGCCCTGAGGCATAGGGGTTCCGTATCCTTGGTTGTTGCCGGTCACCTTGGCATACAGCCAGGAATTGGTTGGGTCACCTGGCTTCACACGCACCCAGCCTTGGATTTGAATGGCTGGTGCATTCACTAAGTCGGCGTGCACCTGGGCCGCGCTGCGCAGGCCCGCCTCCGTGTAGAAGCTGAATTTCCCGTCAGGAATCGATAGGGTGCCATGGCAGTTGGAGGCATTCTTGCCGCCGCTACAGGTGGCCTGGAACATGGGCAGCAGGTCGGTCGAAAAGTGCGGGTTGGCCAGGGGCGTGGGCAGCGGGTTCTGGCAGTTGGCCGGCGGGCCCGGGATGCCTCCTTCGGAGCCACCCCCGCCGCAGGACGCACCCGCCGCGAGGGCCAGGGCGATCAAAAGGCCGGCGGGCATCGGGAATCGGCTGGTCACGAAGGTGCTCCGGGCTGGTTCAGGATTAGACCACGGGCCCCGGAGAAGGTTGATGCCGGGGCCGGTGTTTTCCGTCCGCCGGGGCAAAAGCCTTGATGGGCGGCTATCCTGGGTGGAGGAGGTCGGCGTGACCCTGGAAACCGTGCCGCCCCTCTACCAGGGGGAGCGACTGAAGAACCTGATCCTCTGCTACGCGGGGCCCTGGGCCTTCCTGCCCTACCTGCGCAACCGCGAGGACGAGGAGCTGCACTGGCACGCACGGCAGGGGGTGCTGCTGGCCTTCACCGAGGTGGTCGTGGCCCTGGCGCTCCTGTTCCTGGGGCTGTTCCCGATCTTCGGCTACGTCGCAGTGCGCCTGCTCCTGCCCTTCTGGCTGCTGTGGTGCCTGGTGATGTCGGCCGCCTCGGTGCTGCAGGGCACCAAGGGCAAGAAGCACCGGGTGCCGATCCTGCACCAGTTCGTCGAGTACCTCTGAGGCGGGGGGCCTCAGGCTGGAGGTCCAAGCTGCAGGGATCCTGGCTGGGCGGATGGGCCGGGCGAACCCCACTCACACAAAGCGTGAAATCAGCATCGCGTCGCCGTAGGAGAAGAACCGGTAGCGTTCCTTGATGGCCTCGGCGTAGCAGGCCTGCGCGAACTCCAGACCCAGCAGGGTGCTGACCAGGACGAACAGGGTGCTCTCCGGCAGGTGGAAGTTGGTGAACAGCTGGCGGGCGGTGCGGACCCGGTAGCCGGGGCGGATGAACAGGCGGGTGGTGCCGGACGGCGCCAGGGTCTGGCCGTCCCAGGCCGCCTCCAGGGTACGCAAGGAGGTGGTTCCGACGGCGAGGACCGGTAGCGCAGCCGACCGCAGCGCGGGCTCGAGAACGGCCGCCACGGCCTCCGGAACCTCGAAGCGCTCCTCGTGCATGACGTGGTCGTCCAGGTCGTCCGCGGACATGGGCCGGAAGGTGCCGAGGCCCACATGCAGGCGCAGGGGGTGCCAGCCGCAACCCCGCCGGCGGAGGTCGGCGAGGAGTTCCGGCGTGAAGTGCAGGCCCGCCGTGGGGGCGGCCACCGCCTCGCCCTCGGCGGCGTGGAAGACGGTCTGGTAGCGGGCCTCGTCCTCGGCGCCGTCCAGATGCTTGATGTAGGGGGGCAGCGGCAGCCGGCCGATGCGGTCGATGGCGTCCCAGTCCAGGGGGCCTTCGGCGGCCAGGATGCGCACCGCCCGCAACCCCTCGGGCAGGATCCCTTCAACGCGCAGTTCGGCCAGGGCCTGGGCGGTCTCCGGATGCACCACGGTGGCCGCCGTGCCCTCCCGCAGCCGGGCCCCCGGCCGCACCATGGCCTCGAAGGCGCCGCCGGGAAGCGCCCGCAGCAGCAGGGCCTCGCCGGCGCCGCCGCCGCTGCGGCGGAGGTGCAGGCGGGCATGGCGGACCTTCACGTCGTTGGGCACGCACAGGGTGCCGGGCGCGAGCAGTTCGGGGAGATCGCGCACGCTGCGGTGCTGGATCGTGCCGGCCACCGGATCGGCCACCAGCAGGCGGCTGGTGTCGCGTTCCGCGGCCGGATGCTGGGCGATCAGCCCCTCGGGGAGGTCGAAGGCGAACTCAGCGCGCAACATGCTTACGGATCCCGGGATCGAAAGGGCCGCTAGGACTCGGCGAACTGCAGGGCGTGCAGGCGGGCGTACTCGCCGCCGAGGGCGAGCAGCTGCTCATGGCCGCCGATCTCGGCGACCTGACCGTGCTTGAGGACGCAGATGCGGGTGGCGCGCTGGACGGTGCTGAGGCGGTGGGCGATGACCAGGGTGGTGCGGTCCTGCATGAGGATCTCCAGGGCGTCCTGGACCGCGCGTTCGCTTTCGCTGTCGAGGGCGCTGGTGGCCTCGTCGAGGATCAGGATCGGCGGGTCCTGCAGCAGCGCCCGGGCGATGGCCAGGCGCTGGCGCTGGCCGCCGCTGAGGCTGGACCCGGTCTCGGCCAGTGGCGTGTCGTAGCCGCGCGGCAGGGCGGCGATGAAGTCGTGGGCGTGGGCCTTGCGCGCCGCCTCCACCACCGCCTCGCGGGTGGCCGGCTTGCCGTAGGCGATGTTGTCGTGGACCGAATCCATGAACAGCAGCGTCTCCTGGGTGACCACGCCGATCCGCCGCCGCAGCTCCCGCGGATCGAAGTCGCGCAGGTCGGTGCCGTCGAGGAGGACCCGGCCGCCGGTGGGGTCGAAGAAGCGCGGCACCAGGTTCACCAGGGTGGTCTTGCCGCCGCCGGAGCCGCCCACCAGGGCCACCGTCTCGCCGCGCCGGACCTCCAGGTCGATGCCGCGCAGCACCGGGTGCTTGGGGTCGTAGTGGAACGCGACCGCCTCGAAGCGCAGGACCTGCGGCTCGCGGGGCACCGTCGCGGGTTGCGCCGGGGCCGCCAGGGTGGATTGCCGGTCCAGCATCTCGTAGACCCGGTCCAGGCTGGCGCGGGCCTGCTGGACGTCGTTGTTGAGCTTGGTCAGGCGCCGGATCGGGTCGTAGAAGGCGTACACCGCCATCAGGTAGGTGAAGAAGTTGGGTCCGGTCAGGGCGCCGCGCTGGATGGCCTTGCTGGCGTAGATGATCAGCCCGGCGAGCAGCAGGCCGCCGACCACCTCCATGATCGGGTGGCTCATGGCCGAGGCCCGCGCCGACTTCATCCCCAGCCGGAACAGCTCGTGCTGCTGGCGGTGGAAGCGCTCGACCTCGAAGTCCTCGCGGGCGAAGCCGAGGACGACACGGACGTTGGCGAACACCTCCTTCAGCCGCTGCAGCAGCCCGGCGGTGGCCTCCATGTTGCGGTGGTTGACGTTGCGGATCCGCCGGCTGAGCTTGCGGATCGGCACCACCACCAGGGGGAAGGCGATGAACAGCGACAGGGAGAGGCGCCAGTCCATCCACAGCACGGTGGCGAGCATGGCGATGGCGATGGTGATCTCGCGCACCGCCTCGGCCAGCTGGTTGGAGGCGATGCCCTGCACCGCGCCGACATCGGTGATGCAGCGCTGCAGCAGCTCGCCCACCGGGTGCTGCTGGAAGAAGGCCGGCTCCTGGCGGAGGAAGTGGCCGAACAGCCGCTCGCGCAGCGCCTGGGTGGCGCGGATCCCGCTGCGGACCATGATCAGGGTCCCGCTGTAGGTGAACAGCCCCTTCACGAAGAAGATCGCCACGATCAGCGCCGGCACCAGGTAGGTGGATTCCCGGAACAGCGAGCTGGCGGGCAGGTGCGCCACCAGCCAGGCCTTGGCCTGGGCGGCGAGGGCCAGGTTGTCGACGCCCTTCGGCGCCGCCATCCCCAGGTTGTTCTCGAAGACGAACTTGATGCTGGTGACCATGAGGCCCTGGCAGAGCCCGGCCAGGGTCAGCAGCAGGGCGCCGCCCAGCACCAGGGGCAGATGGGTCCGGAGGTGGTCCTGGAAGAACCGCTTCAGCGAATGCATAGGCCTTCCAGGGTACCGGGCCGGGCTACTCCACGTAGAGGCGGATGCTGCTGTCCTTGTCCTCGACCGAGAACAGCTCGGAGCCCTTCGGCGACGACAGTGCCTGGTCCATGAGGTTCTGGGCGTCGAAGCCCTTCTTGTTCATCTGCCGCAGCTGCTCCTCGGAGAGGTAGCTGGTGACCGCCCGGGCCAGCCCGAGGGCGATCCGCACGGTGACTTCGTCGGGCTTGCTGCGGTTCTTGATCTTCAGCACCAGGAACCGGCCCTGGGCGGGCAGCGCCTGGGTGTCGGGCTGCTGGCCCAGGCCCAGGAGGGCCAGCCGGCAGGCCTCGGAATAGCGCGGCAGCCCGAGTCCGGCCTGCAGGGACGGCAGGGCGCGGCGCTCGCCGACCTTGGCCAGCTGCAGGGCGGCGGAGACGCGGACCTCGGCGGTCGGGTCCTCGAGGGCGTTCAGCAGCCCCGGGGTGGCGTGGGGGTTCTGCCCCTGGCGGATGCCCCAGCACTGGATCCGGTTGAGCCGGGCCTCCTTGCCGAGCAGGCGCTCGTCCGGGTGCGACCGCAGGAATTCGGTGTAGGCGGCGGCGGCGTCGTCCCAGCGCTGGTCCTGCTGGAGGGTGCTGGCGAGCCAGAAGCGGACCTCCGAGGAGCGCGGCCCGCCGGGGTTCTCCTGCAGGTAGCGGCGGTACAGCTGGGTCGCCTCGAACCAGCGTTCGGCGTAGCGCAGGCGCTTGGCTTCCTGGACGGGGTCCTCCGCCGCCAGGCTGACCAGGCGGTACTCGGCGGGCGGGAAGGCCTGGAACAGCAGGGCCATCAGGAATCCTCGCCGCGCAGGCGACGGCCGAGGCGCTCGGCCTCGTCCTCGAGCTTCTGGCCCATGGCCCACTGGCGCAGTTCCTCGGCGCGGGCCGGGGTGAGGCAGCCGTCCTCGAGGCTCAGTTCGGTGAGCCAGGCGTGCAGGCTGGTGCGGACCTGCTCGGCCTCGGGCACCGGGGCGCCCTGGGCGGCCAGCTGGTGGCTGACCTGCAGCAGCAGCGCCGCGGCCTCGCGCTCGCCGCTGCGGTCCTCGTTCTTCTGCCCGCAGATGCGCGGGTTGCGCTGGAAGTCCTGCAGCAGCCCGGAGCTCTGGGTGAAGAAGTCCGACCAGAGCCGGCCCTGGGCGCGGTGCTGGGCCTCCTGGTTCACCTCCCTGACCTGGGCCTGGAGGCGGACCTGGCGCACCACCAGGGTGGAGGGCACCAGCACCACGGCGGCCGCGGCGGCGGTCAGCAGCCAGGGCGCGAGCAGGGTCCGGCGGGGCTTGAGGGCCTCGGCCAGGGCGTCGCCATGCAGGGAGAGGTCCAGGTGCAGTTCCAGCAGGGCGCCGAGTTCCGCCTGGGCGGCGGCGTCCTCGGGCCAGTCCTCGGGACGGTCGAGCAGGTCGAATTTCTGGGCGTCGGTCAGCTGTTTGTATTCAGTCGTGGTCATGGGGCACATCCAGGAATTTTCGAAGCTTGGCCAGGCTCTGGAACAAGGTGGCCTTGACGGTGCCCTCGGCGCAGCCGAAGTCCTCGGCCACCTGCTTCACCGGGCGTTCGTGGACGTAGTAGGCCAGCACCATGGCGCGCTGGCGGGGGGTCAGGCCTTCCAGGGCTTCCTGGAGGGCCTTCATCCGGCGGCCGTGGTCCACCTGCTCCCAGGGCGCGGAGGGGTGGGGATCGGGGGCGTCAAAGGACTCGGGAGGGGCAACCTCTCGCCCTCTTTTACGCAGATGGTCGGTTGCCGCATTAGCCGCCAGCGTAAAAAGCCAGGCCGCCACCGGACGGCCCTCCTCGAAGCGCTGGCAGTGCTGCAGGCACTTCATGAAGACTTCTTGCGTAAGTTCTTGCACCACGCCGGTTTCCCCGCCGAGTCTCCGGTGCAGGAAGGAGAACACCGGGCGTTCGAAGCGCGCCATCAGGTAGGCAAGAGCTTCCTCGCGGCCGGCCCTGAGCTGGGCCATCCAGATCTCCGGGGTCTCGCCGTCGGGATAGGCGCCGGGGGGCAGGGCCATGGAAGCGGTCGCCACGGGACCGGCGCCTAGGCCTTGGGAGGGGCGGGGCGGGCGAGCTGCACCGCCGGCTGGCCCAGCCGGTTCATGAGCGCATTCAGCTGCTCCTGGCTGAGGACGCAGCGGATGCCGGCGCGGTCCTTCTCCTGGACCAGTTCGGCGGCCTGCTTGCCCTGCGGGTCCAGGGAATTGGAGATGGCCACCAGCCGCTGCAGCCAGGGCACGGTGCGGGTGACGCCCTCGGGCTTGCCGGAAACGGCCAGTTCGACCCGGTGGGCGCCCTTGCCGTCGGTGGCCGGGTCGATGCTCCAGGCCAGCGATTCCAGGCCCTCCGGAAGCTCCGAGGCCCATTCCGCCGGCAGCTTGTCCTTGGGGATCCGGGCCATCAGGCTCTCGGTCATCAGGAAGCCCTGGAAGGGCGCGGTGGGGTTCATCCATTCCGCAGCACGGGCCAGGGCGCCCCGCGGCGGCGGCGGCTTCGCCGTCGACAGGGCGGCCAGGGCGGCCAGGTCGCCGATCCAGGTGGTGCCATCGGCCTCGGCCACGGCCCGCAGGTGCACCTGGTTCAGGTCCAGGATGACGTGCAGGGCCAGCTCCTTGCCGCCGACCAGCAGGCCGCCCTCCTGGGGGAAGGATTCGGCCAGGGCGAGGTAGAGGTTCTTCGGGTTCTTGAAGCCGCTGAGCCGGATCAGGAAGGCCCGGGCCAGGGCCTCCGGCTTCTTGGCATCCAGGGTCGGGGTCCCCAGCACGAAGAAGGTGACATGGCCGGTCTCCACGTGCGGGGAGATCCGGGCCTTGCTCAGGAACAGATCCAGGGCCTGCTCGGCCAGCGGGGACTGGGCAATGGCGCGCTGGAACTCCTTGTTCTCAAGAATCCAGCGGGCCTCCGCCGAAAAGGCGACCTGGCAGCCTGATGGGACGCTGCGCAGCCATTCCGGTCCCGGGGCGGCCTTGGGCCGGCAGCCGGGGGCGAGGACGAGGGTGGCTGTCAGCGCAGCGGGGATGAGCCTTCTCATGGGATGCGGTCCGATCGAGCTACGGGCAGGCGGGGAGAGGGTTTACTGGGAGGCCGCGAGGTTGCGCAGGGTGGCGGGCAGGTGCGGGCTGCGCAGGAGCTGCTGCTGCTCGCTCTCGGAGAGCAGGCCCCAGATGCGGATGGCGCTCTCCCGCGGCGTCTTGGGATTGAGCAGGAGCTCCTGCATGATCGCCGGGTGGGCCATCAGGATCGGGTGCGCGGCGATCTGCTCGAGCACGGTCCGGTGGGTCTGCTTGTTGCGGGCGAGCCGGAGCAGGATGCTCGGGTCAAGCTGGCGGTCGGCGACCATCGCCTGCAGGGTGGCCACGTCCTGCAGGACCTCCTGCGGCAGGTGCCGGATCAGCTCGCCGCCGGTGGCGCGCAGGGTCACGATCCGGTGCTGGGTGTCCATGGCGAGGTACAGCGTCCGCAGCTTGTCGAGGGCCTGGCGCTTGAGCTCCATGTGCGGCACCCGGGGGTCGCGCAGCAGGTCGAGCAGGGCCCGCGGCGCCGCCAGGCCCTCCAGGAGGCGCAGGGCGGTGATTTCCGGCAGGTTCGGGTTGTGCAGCAGCGCCTCCTGCACCGAGGGATGCCCGCCCCAGTCGTGGTGGTGGGCGAGCTTCTCGGCCCGGGAGCGCTCCATGGAGGGGATCGCCGCCAGCAGCTCGCGCGGGGTCAGGGCGGGGTTCTCCAGCACCACCATGAACACCTGCGGATCGGGATCGTTGAGGGAGGCGATGAACTGTTCCGGCTGGTTGGCCTGGTTGGCGAGGAAGACCCGCTCCTCCAGGGAGGCCCAGCGCCCCTCGCCCGGGTGGTTGGGCATGCCGCTGGCGAGGCTGGTGCGCTTGCGCTGCAGGCGGTCGTAGTAGTACTTGATGACCCGCAGCAGGTTCGGGTTGTCGCGCTTGGCCCAGTAGGTGATGTACTGGAATTCCGACTCGTCCAGCTGGGTGAACAGGGAGGCGATCCGGCGCAGCGAACTCGGGCTGCGCGAGCCGTGGGCGAGCTGCAGCAGGAGGTGGTGGGAGACGGAGAGCTTCCGGCTCAACGCCGGGGCGCTGGCCGGGGCGTCGAGGATGGCGCCGCGGATCGCCTCGCGGAAATACCAGCGGGCCTCCTGGTAGATGTCCTCGAACAGCTCCGGCAGCGGGCAGCCCGGCAGCAGGGAGACCAGCAGGTCCTCGGTCACCAGCGGGTTCTTGAGGGCGGTCTGGCGGATCTCTGGATCCGGGTCCATGAGCAGTTCCGGCAGTTCGTCGACCTGATGGGTGCCGCGGGCCCGGGCCAGGAGCTCCTCCCGGGGCACCGAGGCGGGGGCGTGGGCAATGGCCGCTTCCAGGACCGGCACCGCGGTCAGCGCCTCCCAGTCCTGCCCCTCCTCGGGCAGCGGCGGCAGTTCCGCGGTCAGGCCGGTGGTCCCGACCGAGCGGGCCAGCTGCTTCGAGATGGCCTTGACGATCGGCTTGAGCTCCTGGGGCAGCTGCTTGTAGAGGTCGCGGATGGTGCGGGCGATCTCCTCCTTCACCGGCTCCTGGGCCCGGTCCAGGTCGCGCATCAGGTCGAACAGCGAGACCGCCAGTTCCAGGTCGCGGCGGATCGCCTCCGGCGTGTGCTCGTTCTCCGCCAGCGCCTGCAGCACCGGCCCCTGGCAGAGCCAGTGCGGGGTCCGGGCGATGAGTGTCAGCAGGCGCGGGGCGCGCAGGCCGCGGGCGAGGCCTTCGATCAGCTGGATCTGGGATTCGGAGGGGAGCTGCGGCCGGATCAGGGCCAGGTTGCGGAAATGCAGCCGCTCCTGCTCGGAGAGCTCGTGCAGGAAGGTGACCTCGGCTGCGTCCATCAGGCGCAGGGCGATGGCTGGAACTCCACCATCCCGGGATCGCGCACGAACAGCAGGGCATCCACCAGCACGCCCTGCAGGCCGGGAACCCGCCGGGACTCCCGCACATGCTCGACGGTGAGGAGGCTGCCGCCCATGAGCAGCGGCAGGTGGGCGCTGCCGGTGATCCGTCGGGCGGTGTCGAAATCCGGGCCGCTGTCCTCAGGGGAGGGCAGGTCCACGAACAGCACCCGCTTGAAACCGCTCTCGTGAACCCTGCGGGCGAAATCCTCGGCGCGCTGGCCGGTGTGCTCGGACCATCCGGAGCGATGGACCTCGCCGCCGCGGGCGTCGATGGCGGCGGTCAGGTGCTTGTGGAACCGGGCCAGCAGCTGGTCCACCATCAGCGGCGACTTGTGCAGCAGGGTGCCCACCACCAGCCAGGCGGCGCCGTTGTCGACGAAGAACTGGGCCTGGTCGGAGCTGCGGATGCCGCCGGCCACCTGCACGCAGACGCTGTGGTAGGACATCCGGGTCCGCTTCAGCATCCGCCCCATCAGTTCGCGGTTGTTGCCGGTGCCCTGGGCGGCGTCCACGTCCACCAGGGCGAGGTGCGACACCCGCCGCGCGAGGATGCGGTCGATGGTCTCGAAAGGGTCAGCGTCCTCGGCCGGGGTGCCGAAGGTGGGGACGACCCTTCCGTTCTCGATGTTGAGGGTTGGGAATACCTTCACCCGGCGGCCCTTTCCCCAGAAACGCGCATTGGATATTTACCCAAGCTTCCCGCGGGATGACAAGGGCGGAGACGAATCCTCCAGGATCCTCGCCAGCAGCAGCCGGGCCGCCTCGGTCTCCGCGCCCTTGATGGTGCTGGCTTCGGCCTCTGCGGAATGGCCCCCCGCCTCGACCCGGACCCGGAACCGCGGCGCGTGGTCCGGTCCGCGCCGGCCCAGTTGGGTGTAGGCGGGCGGCTCCCAGCCGCGGCCGGCGGCGCGCTCCTGCAGGGTGGTCTTGGCGTCCTGGACCTCCCAGGCGCCCGGGCCGGCCTCGCGGATGCCGCGCAGGAAGTGGCGCTCGGCCGCCGCCAGCACCGCGCCGAAGGGGTCGCCGCCATCGGCCTGGACGTCCAGGAAGAGCGCCCCGAGCACCGCCTCCAGGGCATCGGCCAGCGCCTTGCCCCGGCTGGAGGCGGGGGTGGCCTTGGGGGAACGCGGTCCGGTCCGCAGTTCCAGTCCCAGTTCCATCCCCCAGGCCTGCAGGGCTTCGCGGCGCACCAGCATGCCGCGCAGCTTGGAGAGGTCGCCCTCCGCCCAGTCCGGCTTCTCGCGGTGCAGCAGCACCGCCACGGCGGCATTGAGCAGGGCGTCGCCGAGGAACTCGAGGCGCTGGTTGTGGGCCGGATGGCCCGTGGACGGCGGGGTGAGGGCCAATTCCAGCAGGCCGCGGTCGCGGAACCGGTGCCCCAGGCGGGCCTCGGGATCCGGCGGAACCGTGGCCGCGGGCACGGGGCTCAGTCCGGAATCCTGTGGCTGAAGCTTTCGTTTCTCATGATCGACTGGAAGCGGGCGTTGGTCATCATCTGGCCTCGGCCGATGCCCTGGCGTTCGGCGCGGTTGAGCACATCACGGCATTCGCGGTAGCGGCCCTTCTCGTACAGCAGCACCACCGCCCAGGCGTAGGAGCGGGGTTCCCTTGGGTTGGCGGCGATGGCGTTGCGGAAGCCCTGGAGCGCCCGTTCCGGGTCTCCTTCCATGATCGCCGTTGCCTCGCTCAGGGTCTGCAGGGCGAGGTTGATCCGCTGGGGGGCGTCGAGCTTTTCCAGGTTCTCGCGGGAGAAGGGATCGTTCGACGCGGCCCGGACTGGTTCGGCGGGCCGTTCCTGGGGCGGCTCCTGCGGTTGACGGGCGCGTTCGGCGCGGGAGGGGGCGCCCTCAAAGGCGGGATCGGGGGTGCGCGGCCGGGACGGGCCGGCGGGAAGCGTTTTGGCGCCGGGATCCGGGGCGGCGGGTTGTACGGCCGCAGGCTCGGCCGGGGCGGGACCCGGGGGCAGCGGGTCATTGCTGGCGGCGGTGACCGGGCCGCTGGCGGCCGACGGTTCGGCCACCACCGGGACGTCCCGGCCCTGCTTCCATTTCCACAGGGCGAAGCCGCCACCGCCGAGCAGCACGAGGGCCACCAACCCGGCGACGGCCATCAGCAGGCCGGTGTTCGGGCCGGCGGCGGGCGGCCGCGGCGGGGTCGTCCGGGGCAGGGGCGGCGGCGCCGGAACGCCCTGCGGAAGCACCGCGGTGGCGGCGGCCACCGGCTGCAGCAGGGTCGGGTCGGCCCCGCCCGCGGCGGCGGCCGGAGCGGTCCCCGCCGCCGCCTTCACCAGCAGGGTCCCGTCCTGGGCTTGCCCGGCCCAGGTCGGGTCCTTGGCGGCGCGCAGCGCCCGGGCGAGTTCGTCGGCGGTCTGGTAGCGGCGGTCGGGATCCTTGTCCAGGGCCCGGTCCAGCACCGTTCGGATCGCCGGGCTGATGCCCTGGAGCTGGCTCAGGTCGATGGGTTCCGGCGGCTCGTTGACGATCTTGTAGAGGATGGTCGGAGTGGTGTCGCCGCTGAAGGGCTTGCGCCCGGACAGCACCTCGTAGAGCATGACGCCGACGGCGAACAGGTCGCTGCGCGGGTCGGGCTTGCCGGAGCGGATGTATTCGGGCGCCATGTAGCTGACGGTGCCCATCACCATGCCGGTGGCGGTCATGTCGGAATTGCCGACCCGCGCCACGCCGAAGTCCATGACCTTGGCCTGCAGCCGTTTGCCGTCCCGGGACACGCGGACGTTGGAAGGCTTGATGTCGCGGTGGACGATGTGGTTCTGGTGGGCGAAGGCCAGGCCGTCGCAGAGCTGGGCGAGGATCTCCAGGGATTCGGTGCGGGTCAGGGCCTGCTCCCGCATCAGTTCCTCAAGGTCGTGGCCCCGGACGTACTCCATGGCGATGAACAGGACGCCCTGGTCCTCGCCGAATTCATAGATGGTCACCAGGTTGGGGTGGTTGAGGACGCCGGCGGCCTTGGCCTCGCGGGCGAACC
>WBZP01004639.1_pt1 | contig 14256 bp, 9 predicted proteins | sample 5204301 | NCBI WGS metagenome assembly WBZP01 (sample SAMN12412401, study PRJNA552823) | activated sludge metagenome | isolation source: activated sludge from nitrification reactor of wastewater treatment plant... | place: USA: Pennsylvania | collected 2017 | reverse complement strand
GGTCGGCCGATCTTGCGCAGCAAGCCGGCAGCGAGTCGTTGGCGCAGGAAAGCACCCGCCAGCGTGACGACCGGCAAGCCGCGATGTACCGCCTGCCAGGCCGTCGTATACCCCGAAAAGTTTGGGCAGTCGAGAAAGACGTCCGCCAGGTCGAGCAAGGCGACAAAGGCTTCGGCCGAGAGCCACGGAACCGGCAGCAGATGCCGCTGTGAATCGACGCCCCGCACGCTGAATGCACGTTTCAGGCGCGCCTGCACCTGCCGGGCAGCCCACGGGTAGACCGGATCGTCCACGATAATGAAGACGCATTCCCCGGCCTGCGCGGCGATGGCGGCAAACAGTGCGTCATCCGCCGGATCGAACTTGATGGCGCGCTGGGCGATGAGGAAACGAACACCCGGCCTGCCCTGCAGCAGCTTCTCGATTTCCGGCAACGGCTCGGAGACGACGGCTGGCGGCGTCGTACAGCAACCGGTACCCGGCAAGAGCAGCAGACGTTCGCGGTAATGCGCCTGGGCAGCGGGCGGTTCGAGCAATTCGCCGGAGACGAAGCAGTCGATTGTCGGCAAGCCGCTGGTGATCGGATGCCCCCAGCCGGCCAACTGCAGCGGAGCGAACCGCTGCGCCGCCAGATGGAAAGTCAGCGGGTCCATCCCCAATTCGGGATAGAAGATGACATCCGCCTGCTCGGCGGCACAGGCCTGTTTCCACGCCGCGACGTCGGCGACCGAACGCCGATCGCGCCAGCCGTCTACGAGCGAGCGGGCGTACCTTGTCTGCTCATCCTCTCTTGCCCCGAGGTGATGGACGATGACTTCGAAACGCGCGCGGTCGAGGTGCTCGAGCAAACCACGCAGGACGATGTCCCAGACGGAATGCCGGCGGACGTGATGGGTAACGACGAGCAGCCGCAGCTTGCTACGCTGCGGGCCGCTGGCCACCGGTTGCCGCGAAGGGGAAAGCAGATCGGCAAAGCGGGACAGGGCCTGGCAGTGGTTGCCCGGCCGATAGGCGAGGAAGAACGGCAAGTACGGCGCAACGCTGCCGCGCAAGCGCTCGCTACGCCTGGCGTCGGCCGCCATCCAATCGGCGAGGCTGGCAAGTCCGTCCGAGAAGCGGTCGGCGACTGCTGCCGAGCCTTCCGGCGTGTCGGCGACGATCGGCAGCAGCGAAACGGTCTGCAGAAGACGTGCGCTGCCGCACGCCGGGTCCACGGCCAGCGCTTGCCGGCAAAGCGCGTCAACTTCGCCGCCACCACCGAGCTCGCGCCGCACCATGGCCAGCCCCTCGAGAGCATCGAGGCAAGCGGAATCGACGGTCAGAGCGCGTCGATAGACCGCCTCGGCTGCGCCCAGACGACTTTGCTCGATGTACAGATGGGCCAGGTTAAGGTAGGCAGGAAGGTAGCCGGGCATGCGCCGCAGGCACCGGCCGAGCACATCTTCCGCCTCCTCGCTTCGCTCCAGGGCGAGCAATGCGCAGGCGAGCGTGTTTGCCGCCGGGGCGAACCCGGGGGCAAGATCGAGGGACTTCCGATAACAAGCGACGGCGTCGGCGAGTCTACCCTGACGATGGCAGACGTTGCCCAGGCAATAGTGCGTCACGCAGTGCGCTGGCGCCAGTTCGACCGCCTGCCTGGCCAAGCTTTCCGCTTCGGCCGTTCGTCCGCCGCTGCTCAGGGCGTCGGCCAGGCCAAGCAACGCATCGACCGAGGCCGGCGCACGCGCCAGCACGCCCTGGTAGGCTTCGATGGCGCCGGCCTCGTCGCCAAGCGCCCGCAGCGCCTGCGCCAGATTGATGCGCGCCGGTATGTTTGCCGGCCGAAGGTCGAGCGCCGTGCGCAAGCATGCCACCGCTTCCTGCCCCCGGCCGCGCTCGAGCAGAGCGGCGCCAAGGTTGGCCTGCGCATCACCATCGTCGGGCGCCAGGGCGACTGCGCGCTGCAGCGCCGCCAGGCCATCGGCACCCTGTGACTGTTGCGTCGCCCCGAGCAGACCCCAGAGAAAAGCCGACTGCGGAAAATGATCGAGCAGAACACCCAGCCGGCGGGTCAGCTCGGCATAACGCTGCGCCCGGAACAGATTGAGCAACTCTCCGGTCTGCGCGGTATCCAGCGCCGCCAAAGCGCCAGTCCCCTGCCCGTCCGCCCGCTGATCGACCCTGCCATGGCAGCAGTTCTTGAACTTGCGCCCGCTGCCGCAGGGACAGGGTTCATTTCGTCCTGGTGTCATGTTCTTCCTTGACCGGCGAAACGACGCTCTCCGAGTCCGCCGGCCCGGTCGGCGAATCGCCGTCTGCCGTGCCACCGCCCCTGAACACGCCCTCGGCCTGGTGCCTGGCTGGCGCCCGGCGGTGCAAGGCCGCCTTGGCAAGCAGGTGAGCGGTAAGCGGCGCGGTGATGAAGAGGAAAAAGGCGATCGCCAACTCGTGCAGGCTCAGTCTCCCGGCGCCAAGATCTGAGAAGTGGATCGTCGAGGCGGCCAGCAGCGATCCGACGCCAAGCGTCGTCGCCTTGGTCGGGCCGTGCAGGCGGGTGAGGAAATCGGGCAGACGGGCCAGTCCGATCGAACCGAGCAGAACAAACAGTGCGCCGACAACCAGCAATCCGGCAACCAGCGCCTCACTCGCGCTGTTCATTCGATGAGGTCTCCGCGCAGAAGGAACTTGCACAAGGCAACCGTGCCGACAAAGCCGAGCAAGGCGAGCAGCAAGGCGACCTCGAAACAGGCCGCGCTGCTCGTCGCGATACCATGGACGATGAGCAAGGCAATGAGGTTGATGCCCAGGGTGTCGAGCGCCAGGATGCGATCGGTGGTGTCGGGTCCGCGCAGCAGGCGCAGGACGCTGAGCCCGAGGGCCACGCCGAGCAGTACGAAGGCAATCTCCAGCGCCGTGCTCAGCATGCAAAGATCTCCCGTAAAGGTAGCTCGTAGCGCTGCTTGATCTCGTTTGCCAACGCCTGCGGATCGGGCGCGTCGAGGGCATGGACGAGCAGAATCCAGCCTTCCCGATCGATATCGATCGCCACCGTGCCGGGTGTCAGCGAGACGACGCTGGCCAGCAGCGTGGCGACAAACGGGTCGCGCAGGTCGAGCGGCACCTCGACGAAGCCCGGCGACAGGCTGCACAACGGACCAATGACCTGGCGCGCCACGCGCCAGTTGGCCGTCACAATGTCGACTGCAAAGACAAGCAGGAAACGCAGAGCCAGGTCGACCCGGACCAGGTGCGGAGCATCGGGCCAGAAGGCGTGCGTCAGGCGGGGCACGGCGAGTGCAAGAAGTGCGCCGGCCAGCAGGAGGGCAAACGATGCCGCGTCGGTGATGACGAGCCAGAGCAGCAGGAGGGTCAGCGACTGCAGCGGTCGCGGCACGAGGCGGCGCATCATGGCGCACGCGGCGGCGCATGCTGCCGTGCAGCGGGCCCGAGGACGGCGGCTACATAGGCGCCGGGCGCATGCAGTTGCCCGGCTGCGCGTTCGGCGAAACCGGCGAAAGGACCAGCGAGTACCGCCAGCAGGGGCCCGCCGGCAACCAGAAGGAGCGTGGCACAGGTCTTTTGCCAGGCAATCGCCACGCGCGCAGAAACGTCGGATCTTTGCCTGTACCCCCAGACCAGATGGCAGCCGTCGCGCGCCAGCGCGATCAGGACCACGAAACCGGCCGCCAGGATCGTCGCCCAGACGGCGAAACCAGCAGCGGTCTCGCGCAACGCCGTGAGCAGCATCAGTTTGCCGACAAAGCCCGAGAACGGGGGCAAGCCGGCGGCCGTCGCCGCGAGGACGAGGAAAGCAATCTGCGTCCAGGCCGGCAGTGGCCCGCTGCCCGCGACGAAGCGATCGGCAGCCTCAGGGCGTTGTTCGGCGATGACACCGGTGAGCAGAAAGAAAGCCCCGCCGCCGATCGTCGAATGTGCCAGGTAGTAGACTGTTGCGGCGCTCACCGGCGCGCTCGCCGGCGCCGGCGTGAGCAGCAGCGTACCGGCGGAAAGCAGGACCAGCCAGGCAACCAGCGCGCGCAGGCGAACAGCGGCGAGCACGCCGAGCGCGGCAAAGACGACGGTCGCCAGCGCGAGCACCGTCAGCCACGGTTCGAGCAGGTCCGCCATGCCGCCTGGCACGAGGGCAACGACCTGTACGCGCAGCAGCGCAACGATGCCGACCTTGGTCATCACGGCGAACAGCGCAGCAACTGGAGCGCCGGCCGCAGCGTAGGTATGCGGCAGCCAGAACGACAGCGGCAGCAGGCCTGCCTTGAGCACAAAAACGACCACCAACAGGGCAAGAGCCAGCCTGGCGAGCGCCAGATCGTATTCGTGCCCACCCAGACGTAGGGCGACGTCGGCGAGATTCAGCGTGCCCAGCGTGCCGTAAAGAAGGCCCAGGGCAAGCAGGAAGATCGCCGAACCAACCAGGTTGAGCACGACATAGGCAATTCCCGCCCGCGTGCGCGCCATCCCGCCGCCATGCGCGAGCAGGGCATACGAGGCGAGCAGCAGGATTTCGAAGAAGACGAACAGGTTGAACAGATCGCCAGTGAGGAAGGCACCGTTGATGCCGAGCAACTGCAGCTGGAAAAGCGGGTGGAAATTCTGCCCGCGTTCGTCGAAGCCGCCGCACGCGTAGAGTAGAGTGGCCAGGCCGAGCAGTGCGCTGAGCAGGCACATCAGGGCGGCCAGGCGATCGACGACGAGGACGATGCCGAAAGGCGCCGGCCAGCCGCCCAGCGCATAGACACGCCAGAGCCCGTCGTCGGCAAGCTGCGTCAGCCACACCGTGAGCCCGGTCAGCAGCAACGTCGCCAGCAGGCCAATGGCCCGCTGGACGGCGAGCTGCGGCAGGGCCATCTGCAGCAGCGCGGCGACCAGCGGCAGCAGAATGGGTAGAATCGGCGCGTGCGCGGTCACGTTTCCCGCCCGGGATCGACGGCATCGTCACCCGACTCGGCCAAGCCGCGCAGGGCGAGCATGGCCAGATAGGCAGTCATCGCGAAGCCGATGACGATGGCTGTCAGGACGAGCGCCTGCGGTAGTGGATCGGCGTAGTCGGCACCGGCGCGGATCAAGGGCGGCGCATCGAAGCGCAAGCCGCCGCTGGCGAAGAGAAACAGGTTGACGGCGTAGGACAGGAGCGTCAGTCCGAGGAGCACGGCAAAACTGCGGCCGCGCAGGATCAGAAAAACCCCGCCGGCCGTCAGCACGCCGACGGCTGTCGCCAGCAAGCCCTCCATCAAGGGCTCCCGACCGACGTGCCGGCGCCCAGCGACAGCCTGCCGAGTCCGCTCAGCACACTGACAACGACGGTGACGACTACGAGGTAGACGCCGAGATCGAAGATCATTGCCGAGGCCAGCTCGATCTCGCCAACTAACGGCAGATCGACGCGGCCGTGCGCGCTGGTCAGGAACGGGCGAGCCAACAGGCCGCTCGCCAGGCCGACGCCGGTCGCCAGAAACAGGCCGCCGGCCAGCCAGCGCGTCGGCTGCTGCGGCAGAAGCGGCTGCGCGAAGGCCATGCCGTTGGCCAGGTACTGCATGATGAGCGCAACGCCGGTGACCAGCCCGGCGACAAAGCCACCGCCGGGAGCGTTGTGTCCCCGCACAAACAGGTAGACCGAAACGACCAGCGACACGGGAAGCAAGGGTCGCATCAGCATGCTGAGAAAAAGCGGGTGTTTGTCCACCGCCCGGCAACGACCGTCAGCGTCGTGCGACGGAGCAAGCAGAATGAGCCGTTCGAGCAGCGCCTGGGCAGCGAGCGCCACCATGACCAGCACGGTGATCTCACCGAGGGTGTCGAAACCGCGGAAGTCGACCAGAATGACGTTGACGACGTTCGCTCCGCCTCCGCCGGGCACCGAGTGTTGCAGGTAGAAGTCGGCCATCGAGGCTGCCGGGGCCGTCAGCATCTGCAAGGTGACCAGCGCCAGCCCGCCGCCGGCGAGCAGTGCCAGCAGCACATCGCGCATCAAGCGGCGCGCGCTGCTCTGCTGCCTGCTGCGCGCCGGCAGATAGCGAAGGACGAGGAGCAGCAGGATGATCGTCCCGGTCTCGACGGCGAGCTGGGTAAGCGCCAGGTCAGGGGCAGAGAGACGGGCGAAGGTCAGCGTCACGACCAGGCCGACGACGCTGACCAGAATGACGGCCAGCAGGCGTTCGCGGTGTAGCAGGGTCGCGCCGAGGGCGCCAAGCACGAGCACCAGCAAGGCGGCGACGGCCGCGGCGTTGGCCGGGTGAGCCGGCGGCCGCAGGCCGCCGCTCGACCGGGCAAAGAACGCCCAGCCTCCGAGGGCAACGACGAAGCAGAAGAGGAGCGCGCAATAGCGCTGCAGCGAACCATTGTCGATGACTTCGATCAGCCGGCGGGCGACGGCCGCGAAGTCGCGATAGAAGCGTTCAAAAGCGATACGCGCGTGCACCGGCGGCAATTGCTCGTGCCAGGCATAGAGCGGCCGGCGCAGCGCGTACATGGCAACGCCCCCGGCCAACGCGAGCAAACTCATCAGTAGCGGGTGATTGAAACCATGCCACAGGGCCAGTCTGAACTCGGGCAGAGCCTGCGGCAGCGCCGCGCTGGCCGCGGCCGCGAGCAAGGGTCCAACCGTCCAGTTCGGGAAGACGCCGACCAGCACGCAGAGCACAACGAGCAGCTCGATCGGCGCGCGCATCCAGCGCGCCGGTTCGTGCGGCTGGCGTGGCAGGTCGACCGGCTCACCGTTGAAAAACACATCGTGCATGAAGCGCGACGAGTAGGCGACGGCAAGCATCCCGGCGATCGTCGCGAACAAGGGCAGCAGCCAGCCGAGCGAGGCAAACTGCGCGTGGCCGATTGTTTCGGCAAAGAACATTTCCTTGCTCAGAAAGCCGTTGAGCAAGGGTACGCCGGCCATTGCAGCAGCGGCAACAATGGCCAGCGTCGCGGTGATCGGCATGACGCGGAACATCCCATTGACCCGCCGCATGTCGCGCGTACCGCATTCGTGGTCGACAATGCCGGCGGCCATGAACAGCGACGCCTTGAAGATGGCGTGGTTGATGACGTGAAAGATGCCGGCGACGACCGAAAGCGGCGTGTCGAGACCCAGCAGCAGCGTGATCAGACCAAGATGGCTGATCGTCGAGTAGGCCAGCAGCCCCTTGATGTCGTGCCGGAAGAAAGCCACGGCAGCGGCGTAGACGAGTGTCAGGGCACCCGTTCCGCCGACGAGCCAGAACCATAGCGAGCTGTTGCCGAGCAGCGGATAAAGCCGCACGAGCAGAAAGATGCCCGCCTTGACCATCGTCGCCGAATGCAGATAAGCCGACACTGGAGTCGGCGCAGCCATGGCGCTCGGCAACCAGAAATGGAAAGGGAACTGGGCCGATTTGCTGAAGGCGCCGAGCAGAATGAGAAGCAGCATCGGCACGTAGAGATCGTCCTCCAGCACACGCTCGGTGGCGGCGAAGATATCCGACAGTTCAAAGCTGCCGGCGATCTGGCCAAGCAGCAGAACGCCGGCGAGCAGCGCCAGGCCGCCGGCGCCGGTGACTGCCAGTGCCATGCGGGCGCCGATGCGCGACGCGTCGCGCTCGCTGTGGTAGGCCACGAGCAGGAATGACGAGAGGCTGGTCAGCTCCCAGCAGACCACGAGCAGGAGCAGGTTCTCGGCAAGTACGACACCGAGCATCGCCGCCATGAAGAGCAGCAGGAGCGAGTAGAAGCGCCCGAGACGGTCGCTGGCCGGCAGGTACCAGGCGGCGTAAAGGACAACCAGCAGACCGATGCCGCAGATGAGCAAGCCAAAAAGCAGGCCGAGGCCGTCCAGACGCAAGCTGAAGTCGAGGCCATAGGTCGGCAGCCAGACCAGACGGAAGAACTGGTGGCGCCCGGCGAGCGCCGCCGGCGCCAAGCCGAGCAGACACCCGAGGCAAGCGGCCATAACCGTTGCCGCGGCGAGCGCCGCGGTCAGCCGGCCAAAACGCTGCACTAGCAACGGCAATGCGAAGGCGCCAAAAGCCATGGTCGGAATTGCTGCCAGCAGAATGCTCGTATCCACACAAGCCCCGTTCGGAAAGGGAGATTTCCCGGTCGCCACGCAGCGCTGCCGGACGGGCCATTATAGCGGGCCTGGTCGACAGCGAGGACTGTCCGCCTTGCGCGCGACCAAATGCGGTCCGGGCGCCCCGAGCAACGCGCACCGTGTCTCCCATCGGTTACACAAAACCCATCATCAACCCTTCTTCTTTGTTCTATAATCATTCGGTTGCAGTCCATGATTCTCACCCGGGCGGTGTTGCGCCGGGGGGATGAAGTGGCACCTACCCGCGATAGAGAACAGGAACCACGGATGACGCCAAGAATTGCTGTCGCACTTGCTTTTGCTGTTGCGTGGAATGCCGCCTGGTCCGCGGAACAAGGCTCCGAGCGCGCTGCTGACGTCCTGCAGACGCTTCCCAACCTTCGCTCACCTGGTTTGACAGGCACCGAGGCGGCGCTGCAAACCGGGACAGAGGGAGCCTTGCCAGTAATTGAAATCGTCGCGCCTCCGCCGCTCACCGAGACCATCGATCTGACCGTCGAGCCCGAAGAGCTCTATCACCGTATCCGGCAAGGTTTCTCGATGCCGAATATCAACACATCCTCGGTTCTCCATCATCAGCAGTGGTATCTCAATCATCCTGAATCGCTGCGCCGCATGGTCGAGCGTAGCAGCCGCTACCTGCATCACATCGTCGAGGAAATCGAGAAGCGCGGCATGCCGATGGAGCTTGCCTTGCTGCCGATGGTGGAGAGCGCCTATAACCCGGCGGCCTACTCGCGCAGCCGAGCATCCGGACTGTGGCAGTTCATCCCGGCCACCGGCAAGCAGTACAAGCTGGAGCAAAACTGGTGGCTCGACGCGCGCCGCGACATCATCGCGTCAACCGCAGCGGCCCTCGACTACCTGCAATACATCTATGATCTGCACGGCGACTGGCATCTGGCGCTCGCCTCGTATAACTGGGGCGAGGGTGCCGTCGGTCGCGCGATCAGCAAGAACAAGGCGCAAGGCCTGCCAACGGATTACCTCAGTCTGAGCATGCCGGAAGAAACCAGGCAGTATGTGCCCAAATTGCAGGCGCTGAAAAACATCTTCAGCAACCCGAAAGCGCTCGCCAATCTCAACATTCGCGGCGTCCCCAACCGGCCATATTTCGCCACGGTGACCAAGACCGCCAATATCGACGTCAAGCTTGCCGCCAGGTTGGCGGAAATGCCCGTCCAGGAGTTCGTCGCGCTAAACCCGGCGCACAACCGCCCGGTGATCAAGTCGGAAACACCAATGGTCATCCCGGCCGACAAGGTCGATACGTTCATCAACAACCTTGAGGCGCACGAGGACAGCGAAAGGCCTCTCGCCTCCTGGCAGGCATACACCCTGCGCTCGGGAGAAACGCTCGAACAAGTCGCATCACGCTTCGGCATGACGGTCGCTACCCTCAAGGCAGTCAACGGCATCAATGGCAAGCCGAGGTTGACGCCCGGCCAAACGCTGCTGGTCGCCGGCCAGGAAGGATCCGGAGCTGCCGATCTGGCTGGTCTGCCGGAACCGCCGGTCGTCGCCGCGGCGCCCGAGCCGGCGCGTTCGCCTGTCCAGTTGCGCCCGACCGAGCCGGCCCAGATTCCGGCGCTGGCATCGCGTATTCACGTCGTGCGCAAAGGCGAAACGCTGCTCAGGATCGCCCAACGTTACGGCATGAGTCTGAGAGAACTTCAACAAACCAATCAGCTGCGCGCAGACCGGGTCACTCCGGGAAGCAAACTGGCGGTCGTCGCTCCGAGCGCGGTCAGCCAGATCGCCAGCCGCGAAGCGCAGCGGGTCGCCGCAGGCGAAGCCGTAAGCAGGCCCTCAGCATCGCGCACCCTAGCCGTCGCCACGCCCGAGAGACGAACGACACACACCGTAAGCAAGGGCGAAACGCTGCTCAAAGTCGCCCAGCGCTACGATATGAGCCTGAGTGAACTGAAACAAATCAACAAGATTCGTACTGACCACGTCATTCCGGGCACGAAGCTCACCGTAGCCGCCGCAAGCGGAGCCATCGCCTCGGGGCGGGCGCGAACCGATCTCGCAGAAAGCGAGAACAAGCGCGGCCGGACCCCGGTAGCACGTCTGATGCTGGCCAAGGCCGATAACAGAGCTGGCCCGATGGCGACCAGGCGAACGGAGAAACCCGCCGCGTCGACGGGCGCAGGGGCCAAGAAGGCGGCCAAGCTTGCCCACTACACCATTCGCCGCGGCGATACGCTGGCTTCCATCGCCCGGCAGTTCCGGGTTGATGCGGACGACCTGCTGCGCTGGAACCGGCTGCCCGCCGGATCGATCAAAGCGGGCCAGACGCTGACCATCCAGCTTGTACAGAATACGCTGTAGGCGACCAGCGGTGCAAGGCACCGCGCCAGACCTCCTCGGGCGCACCGCCGGCACCGGATGTTCGTCAGTCGTCGCTGAACAGATGGCAATTGACCGTGTGCGTCGGGCTCAGCGCACTTGCTTTCGGGTAGCGATCACGGCACAACGCGCTCGCTTGCCGGCAACGCGGGTGAAAATGGCAGCCTGCCGGTGGCTTGGCGGGTGAAGGGAGCTCCCCTTCCAGGCGGATGACCTCCTGCTGCCCGACAAGCCGAGGACTGAGCACGGCGGACAACAAGGCACGCGTGTAGGGATGCTTTGGCGAACGCAGCACATCGTCTACGCCACCGCTTTCGACGATTCGGCCGAGGTACATGACCGCCACCTCGTGCGCCAGATGGTCGACGACGGCAAAGTTGTGCGTGATGAAAAGGTAGGCCAAACCCAGATCGGCCTGCAGTTTCGCCAGCAGGTTGAGGACTTGCGCCTGCACGGAAACGTCCAGGGCCGAGGTCGGCTCATCGCAAATCACGAGGTTCGGCTCGACCGCGAGCGCACGGGCAATCGCGATGCGTTGCCGTTGGCCGCCGGAGAACTCGTGTGGATAGCGATGAATGATCGCCGGATCAAGCCCCACCTGTTGCAGAAGGCGACCGATGGTCTCCTTGCCGCCCTCTTGCGATACTCCGCAGGCCAGCGCGCGCATTCCCTCGCTGATGATCTCGCCAACCGACGTGCGTGGATCAAGCGAAGCAAAAGGGTCCTGGAAGATCATTTGCATGCGGCGACGGAAAGGCCGCTGCGCCCGCCGCGACAAGCCACAAAGGGCTTGCCCGCTCAGGTAAACAGCACCGCTGCTCGGCGCGATCAGCTGCAGGATCGCTTTGCCGACCGTCGTCTTGCCACAACCCGACTCGCCGACCAACGCCAGCGTCCGCCCACGCTCCAGCTTCAGCGAGACGCCGTCCACAGCCCGAACACGTCCGACGGTACGCAGCAGGATACCCCGCCGAATGGGGAAATGGACCCGCAGATCCTGCACGACAAGCAAAGGTGGAGCCTGCTCAACCGGCGCCGCCATACCCGCCGCAACATCGCCCTCTGCGCTCACTGGAGCTTGCACCTCGCTCACCGCGTCTGGCAGCGCGGCGAGGTGACAGCGCACGCGATGGCCATTGCCGACCGACCCCCATACCGGTGATACAGCACGGCACAATGCCCAGGCATGTGGACAGCGCGCGGCAAAACGACAACCGGAAGGGATTTCCGACAAGGCTGGAAGCTGACCCGGGATGGTCACCAGAGGTCCGCCGCGCCGCGCCAGATCGGGCAAGGCGGCAAACAACCTCTGGGTATAAGGATGCCGCGGAGAGGAGAAGAAAGCGTCGCGCGGCGCTTCCTCGACGATCTCGCCGGCATACATGACGGCGACGCGACTCGCCATCCGGGCAACGACGCCAAGATCGTGCGTGATCAAGAGGACGCCCATGCCGCGCCGGGACTGTACCTGGCACAACAGATCGAGGATCTGCGCCTGGATTGTCACGTCAAGCGCCGTCGTGGGTTCATCGGCAATCAGCAGCCGCGGCTCGGCGGCGAGGGCCATGGCGATCATCACGCGCTGTTTCATCCCGCCGGAAAGCTGAAACGGATACTCGGTGAGCCGACGTTGCGCGTCGGCGATGCCGACCGCCTCAAGCAGCTCGCGCGAACGCATCTGCGCTGGCTGTCCGGACAGGCGCAGATGGCGAGCAAGCACTTCGACCAGCTGCCTGCCGACGGTGAGCACGGGATTGAGGCTCGTCGCAGGTTCCTGAAAGATCATCGCCATGCCGCCGCCGCGCACGCTGCGCATCTCCACTTCCGGCAAGTCCAGCAGCCCACGCCCGGCAAAGATCACTTCACCGCCGGAAATCCGGCCGGCCGCCGGCAGGAGGCGCAGAATGGCAAGTGCGGTCGCCGACTTGCCACAGCCCGACTCGCCGAGCAAGGCCAGCGTTTCACCGGCCGCGACACGGAAATCAACGCCATCGACCGCCGTCAGGAGCGCGCGCCGCGCAGCAAACGACACGCGCAAGCGACGCACCTCGAGCAGGCTGTCCCCGTCGGCCGCAGCAGCGCGCTCGTTCTCAGGCGTCCTCATGCCGATCCAGCCAGTCGCGGATCAAAAGCCTCGCGCACAGCATCGGCGAACAGGTTGGCGGCAAGAACAAGCACCAACATGAAGGTAAAGGCCGCCGTCAGCGACCACCAGACCATCGGTTCGCGTGCCAGTTCCATGCGTGCATTGTTGATCATCGTGCCGAAGCTGATCATCGTCGGGTCTACACCGATGCCGATATACGAGAGTACCGCTTCCGCCAGGACCAGGCTCGAGAAGTCCATGACCAGCGCAATGATGACGATGTGCATCAGATTCGGCACGATGTGGCGTGCGATGATGCGCAGGTCGGAAACGCCGAAAGCCTGCGCCGCCTGAATGAACTCCAGCTCGCGCAGTTTCAGCGTTTCGCCGCGCAGCAGGCGGCAAAGGCCGGTCCAGCTCGTCAAGCCGAGAATGAAACACAGCGCGAGCAAGCGCAGGTCAGCACGTTCGGCGGCCGTGGCAAACCACTGCGGATGCGTATCGATGAGCACCTGCATCATGAGGACGGCGGCGGCGATGAGCAGAACGCCGGGAATCGAGCTGAGCGTCGTGTAAAGATACTGAATCACATCATCCACCCAGCCACGAAAGTAACCGGCGAGAACGCCGAGAAGAACCGCTACCGGCAACATGACGAGTGTCGTCACCAATCCAATGACGAGTGCGGTGCGAATGCTCTTCAGGACTTGGTAAAAAACATCCTGCCCCACCTTGTCCGTACCGAAAGCATGATAGTTGTCCGCCAGGGCAGCCAACGGCAACGCGCACAAGAGCACGACAGCGAACGCAAGAAACACCGCGTTCCAGGCAAAATCCGTCTCGTTGCGCCAGATGCGGCGCCAGATGGCAAGTGGCGCGTCGCCAACGAATTGCGCCAGCACGGTCACCGTCACACCAGCCAGAGCGCACCAGACAACAGCCGCCAGGGCAAGCGATTGCAGAACACGCTGCGCCACATCGGCATCACGTCGCAGTTCATCAGCACCGAGGTGCGCGCCGCCGTGCTTGAGGCGCGGATAGGCACGCACCTGGCGAAGGCGACCGTCGGTCTCGCGCAGGTCCAGCGCCTCTTTCGTATGCGCGCGTGTCGCCAAGGGCTCTGAATAGGTCTTCTCGTTCCGCGTGCGCAGCGACGTCAGTAGCGCGTCGAGCAGCGACAGAACCTCAACCGAATACGCCGCGGCCGGCCGCTGCCCTGCATCTGCCGTCGCCAAACCTGGCGCCGCTGCGAGACGCGGGCGATAATGGAGCGAATCGAGCAGGCCAATGAGGCCGAAAACAACGAGCACGCTGGCGGACGCCATCCCCGTTCGATGACTGCCGACGCGCCGCCAGGCAGCGCGAAGCAGCGGACTGCGGGCAGAAAAGTAGCCGACACCAAGCGCAGCGGCAGCGAGCAGCCAGATGAGCAGATCGGACCAGAGAAAGACAGGAAGAAAAGCCATCACGAGAAACGTATCCGCGGGTCGACCAGGGTGTACGACAGATCGGTCAGGATCAAGCCGACGATGTAGAGTACAGAGCCGATAAACACCATCGCGCGCACGACGGCAAAGTCCTGCGCGTTGATCGCGTCTATCGTATAGCTGCCGAGTCCGGGGATGCCGAAGAACGATTCGCTGAGCAACGAGCCCATGAACAGGAGCGGAATGACAACGACGACGCCGGTGAGGATGGGAATCAGCGCATTGCGCAAGACATGCCGAAAAAGCACGACGAGATCGGACAATCCCTTGGCGCG
>WBZP01004638.1_pt1 | contig 14259 bp, 10 predicted proteins | sample 5204301 | NCBI WGS metagenome assembly WBZP01 (sample SAMN12412401, study PRJNA552823) | activated sludge metagenome | isolation source: activated sludge from nitrification reactor of wastewater treatment plant... | place: USA: Pennsylvania | collected 2017 | reverse complement strand
TCCCACCGCGCCGTCCGCCTACGGTCTGAATGGACCTCCGGCAGCCGTCACCGTGGAAAAGTCTCCTCACGCCTCACACACAGAAATTCTGACAACCCCGGACCACCAGACGAACCTTTCGCACAAAACGCCCCCAAAACGCCCCCAAGAGCAGCGTCTTACCGCCATCCGCGAATCCTTTGACCGATCCTTGGCCCACTACCGGCAAACCTGACGGAAAACCGAAAATCCAAACATTCTCACCCTGAACAACCTCTGAGCTAAACCGAACCGGCGTACCCGAAAAGCTTCCAACCAGAACGCATGCGTCGAGCTTACCCAATTGATAATACTTGGCCACTTTGAACCAATCGCCCGTTTTACGGTGCATTACCCGCGGCCAACCACCGCCTTCTACAACGTGACAGTTGGTCAGTATCTTATCTGTCGCAACGAGCACGCCCGTACCTGACGACATTTGATTGCCGTTAACCACTTCAATCTTGTAGATTGCCGCTTCGACTGTGTAAGGATTGTCCGCCACCGCTACCGAAGCAGTGCACGCGAACAGCATCATCAGTAATGTTTTCATGCCGTGATTAAACCCCAACGGCATACAAAAAACAACCAACTTCTAGTTTCGCATGCGGAACCAAATTGGAATCGAGGCTTGAACTGGAGCCGACGAACTTCCGTTCATGGCCGTTAGCGCCTGTTGTCGGGCAAGCGTTGAACACCAGAAGGTCTACGATCCCGCCTCGCCCCCCCGAACCGCAGGGCTTTAACCTGCCCAGGAAAATCATGGCCCAGCCATTTCAGTGCTTGTCGCAGTCATAGCGGCTTTCCGGGTTAGCGCTTCCCTTACCAACGAGCATGGGCACGCGCGGAATACAAAAAACCCGGCCGGTTGCGGTCGACGCCTGAAAAATGCCAAAAACCGCGCCCGGCGCACAGTGCCGGCGGGCGCATGCGTTTGAACTTCTCCGCGCCATCAATGTCATCAGGTTACTACAGTGATTCCGGCAACCCGGAATCCGTAGTGGCTGATCGGGGAGAAAACGTATGAAACGTGCTCTGCTGGCCGCGATCGCGGCATTCGCCACCCTTGCCGCCGGCATCGGGATATTCCAGGTTCAGGACCACGACATCGGCTACGCCCACGCCCAGAATGCCCCGGCCGTGGCGGCAGCCCCGCCCGGCAAGCCGCTGCCCGAAGTCTCCAGCGTCGACCAGGACGCCCCCTATTTCGAAGCCTGCGCCCGCGAGGGGCTGAACGAATCGGAATGCGTCGGGCGCCTGATCTGGTTCAAGGCCACCGGCGGCAACGAGCGCTTCCATACCTACACCTTCCAGCAGCGCATCGGCGTGCTCGTCGACTGGTTCCGCGTGCTGCGCGCCGACCAGCGCGACGACCGTTTCTGGGCCTGGGGCATCATCAACGACCCGGCCTGCTGCAAGCCGGGCGACCCCGACTGCCCGGCCAAGTCACTCGATGAAACCTACGGTCTGGACTGGTGCCCGGGCGACGACGTGCTGCTCAAGTATGTCGGCAAGGCCGGCTATGTCGACCCGGCCTGCGGCCTCAAGGATGCCGCGCTCGACGCCGACGATCCGCACACGCAGGGCGGCAAGGTCGACCAGCGCGCCTCGCCGTGCGACCTGCGCTTCGGCACTTCGACCGGCGCCCTCGGCCTGCGCAAGTTCCCCAACCCGCGTTTCGACGCCGCCAAGTGGCAAGCGCTCAACGGCGGCAACGCCGACTGGTCCGGCTTCACCGCTGCCAAGGCGGTGACGACCGGCATCGAATCCGACCAGCGTGTGACCAAGCTGGCCGACGCCTCGATCGAGCCACCCTTCCTGATCGGCACCACCTGCGGCTCCTGCCACATCGCCTTCGACCCGCTCAACCCGCCCGCCGACCCGGCGCACCCGAAGTGGGAAAACATCAAGGGCCTGATCGGCAACCAGTACACCCGCATGTCCGAACTGCTCGGCTCCGGCATGCCCAAGAGCAGCCTCGAATACCAGATGTTCGCCCACGCCCGCCCCGGCGTGACCGACACCTCGGCCATCTCGCACGACCAGATCAACAACCCGGGCACCATCAACGCCCTGATCAACGTCGCCCAGCGCCCGGTGTTCAAGGGCGAGATGGTGACCAAGTGGCGCAAGGTCGCCACCTGCGGTGCCGAGAAGGACGAGGGCAAATGCTGGTGCGAAGCGGGCTACAGCGGCAAGTGCTGGCAGAAGAGCACGCGCGAGGACGACACGACGACGGTTAACCTCGGCGGCCAGAAGGTCGTTCTGCCCGGCGTCCATCACATCCTGAAGGGCGGCGAGGATTCGATCGGCGGCCTCGAAGCCATCCAGCGCGTCTATTTCAACATCGGCTCGTGTTCCGAGCAGTGCTGGGTCAACCATTTCGCCGACATGCGCCAGGTCGACCCCGAGCAGCGCGGCTTCGGCCAGACGCCGTTCGACATCGGCCAGTGCCGGCGCGACTGCCCCAACTTCCGCGCCGTCGAGGATCGCCTGCAAACCATCCTCGACTTCTTCGCCTCGGCCGAATCCGACCAGAGCGATCTCGCCGTCGCCCGCGCCAGGCAGCGCAAGGCGGCCTATACGACGGCCGATCTCGCCGCCGATCTCGACAGGGAATTCGGCAAGGGCGCCGTCGTGCGCGGCCGCACGGTCTTCGCCGACAACTGCGCGCGCTGCCATTCGAGCATTCCGGAACGCGCCGGCGGCGCCTTCGCCAACCGCGATTTCGCCGCCCCCAACGACGCCCACCCGCGCAAGGTGCGCGCCGATTTCCTCGGCAACGACCAGGCGACGCCGGTCACCGAGGTCGGCACCTTCCGCTGCCGCTCGCTGCACTCCAACCACAAGGTCGGCCACCTGTACATGGAATACGCCTCCAACACGCTGCACCGGCGGCCGGTCGTCGCCGACATCCCGGAACGGCCTGAGCTCAAGGACGGCGGTCGCGGCTACATGCGCAACATTTCGCTGGTCAATGTCTGGGCTACCGCCCCGTTCATGCACAACAACGCCATCGGCCCCGAGATCTGCGGCAAGCCGGCCAACAAGGCCAACGATTTTCACCGCGCCCGCTACGTCGACCGCGACGGCAAGCTGCTCGCCACCCAGCCCGACTGCCTGCGCTACGACCCGACGGTGGACGGCCGTTTCGAACTCTACAAGCGCTCGATGCACGAACTGCTGAACCCGAAGGCGCGCGGCACGAAACGCACCCTGACCAACGCCGACCTGATCATCGACGTCGGCATCCGCCCGCTCGAAGGCAAGACCGAGAAACCGCTCGGCGGCTTTGGCCAGGTGCGCATCGCCGAGGGCGCCAGCGCCGGCTTCCTCAACGGCCTGCAGCACAAGCAGCTGATCGCCGATCTCTACCTCGCCAAACGCGACCCGGCGAAGCTCGAAGCCGCCGGCAAGAAGGCCCAGGTAGCGACGCTGCAGGCCATCGCCGACGAGGTGCTCAAGCACCCGGCCCGCTTCGTCGACATCCTGCGCGAACAGCGCGATTTTCTCAGTGCCCACTACGAGACCTGCACCGAGGAAATCGAGAACGGCGGCCACCGCTTCGGCGAAGACTTGTCCGATGCCGACAAGAAGGCGCTCACCGCCTTCCTCGCCACGCTCTAAGGGAGGGGATCACCATGCGACTGTCCGCCTTCACCCCGCGCACCGGCCTCATCGTCCTCGCCGCCCTCGTCCTCGCCGCCTGCGGCAAGCCGGAAGCGCCCAACATCGCCTTCGCCCCCTACGACCGGAACTACCAGTCGAAGCTGGACCTCGCCCAGGTCGACTACAAGTACCCGATCCCGCCGGCCGAACTGGCCAAGGTCACCCCCGACTGGCTGGCCAAGCTCGACCAGGAGCAGCTCGACCAGATCTACGCCCGCCTGCCCGCCGGGCCGATTCCGGACGGCGCCTTCGACGGCCGCATCCTGCTGCCGCGCGGCGAGAGCGGCAAGTTCCGGCTGTCCGAAATCGTCGGCGGCTTCACCGGCACGGCGCTGCATCTCAAGGGCCTGGTCATCGAGGACATCGGCGAAGCGCTGTGGCGCGGCAAGGTCTTTTTCCGCGACGAACGGGTACTGAGGAACCGCATCGAGGATCTGTCGATCCTGAAGAAAGTCGGGCTGATCGAGGGCGAGCCGAAGAAGATGAGCTACGGCGGCAAGGAAACCTGGCTGCTCTTCCCGGCCAAGCTCTACTGCGGCCAGAGCCTGCTCGACGCGCGCCGCGAATCGATCATCATCGACTATTTCTTCAGCGACGAAATCCCCGGCTATCAGGAAAGCCCCGACTTCCTCGCCGGCCGCCGCGGCCTCAAGGTGCGCGACGAGATCCGCATGATCCGTCCCGGCCTCTACCTCGGCCGCGCCTACCTCGACCGCGCCTTCGCGCTCAACTTCACCCTCTACGACAAGACCACCGACGACAAGGCGCGCGAGGCATTCGTCAGGACCGGCAAGGCGCAGGAAGACTGCTGGCCCGGCACGCAGGCCCGCACCGTCGTCGCCGCGGCCACCGCCAAGGCGGCGTACTGAAAGCCGGCAATGGAAGCCCGCCATGAACCTGCGCAACGCCCTCCTGACCGGGCTGCTGGCCCTGGCCTGCGGGCCGGGAGCCGTGATGTGGGCAGCGGCTGAAAGCGCCGCCCCGGCAGCGGCCTGGGTCATCGACCCGGCCGTCCCCGGCGACAACCTGCCGCCAGCCGGCCGATCCCTTTTCGACCAGCTCTTCGCCGTCGACCGCAACGGGCAGGCGAGCATCGACCTGCCCTTTCCTTTCGATGCCCTGCTCGCCCGCCTCGACGCCCAACTGGCGCGCGACCCCGGCAGCGCCCTGCCGCCGGCCAAGCGCGTCCTGATCCCGCTCGGCCGCTCGCTGCAGCGTACCGCCGCCGCGCCGGACTATTTCGCCTTCCCGCGCGTGGTGGTTGCGGTCGACGCCCAGCCGGCAGCGATTTCCGCCCCCTACCTCAAGGACCGCCTGTACATCGGCTACCAGGAAAAGTCGGCGGTGCTCGAAGTGATCAGCTACAACGAGGCCGCCGGCCGCTTCGAGTTCCAGCTGGTCAAGGACTACCGGGCCGGCGGCCGGCCGCAGGTGGTGTACGCCAACCGCACGCTGTGCTTCGCCTGCCACCAGAACGGCGCCCCGATCTTCTCGCGCGCCCTGTGGGACGAAACCAACGCCAACCCGCGGGCCGCCGCGCTGCTCGCCGCCGAATCTGCCACCACTCGCCATGACTTTTACGGCATCCCGGCCGAACGCGGCGTGGACATCCCCTACGCCATCGACAACGCCACCGAACGCGCCAACGGCTTCGCCCTGACCCAGCGCCTGTGGCGCGAAGGCTGTGGCGGCGACGACCCGGCGGCCCGCCGCTGCCGCGCCGGCCTGTTCGCCGCCGCCCTGCGCCATGCGCTGTCCGGCGGCCAGGCCTGGGTGCCGAACGCCGATTTCGCGCAGACCGTCGCCGCCCCGCTACGCGCCACCGCCGGCCGCCGCTGGCCCGGCGGGTTGGCGGTCGGCGACCCCGACCTGCCCAACCGCAACCCGCTGCAAGGCATGAACGCCTGGCCGGCCGACGACGCGGCGCGCATCGCCCGTTCGCACGTGCCGGCCCGCTTCGACCCGCTGCTGCCGCGCCCGCCGCGCGAAATCCGCCAGCCCGGAGCGCCGGAAGCGATCGCCGCGCTGGCCGCCGGCCTCGCCGAATTCGTCCCAGCGCCCGAACGCCGGCAGATCGAAGCTGCTCTCGCCCGGCAACCGGAAATCGCCACCACGCGCATGATCGTGCCCTGCCGCATCGCCACCAGCCCGTCGCCGGCCTCGCGCTGGTCGCTGCACTGCGCCCCGCCGCCTGGCCAAACCGGGCCGATCCTGGCCGGCAGCGTCGATCTGGCCGGCGGCCGTCCGCGCGGCGGGCAGCTCACGCGCCTCACCCTGCCCGGCGGCACCGCCCTGAGCGACCTCGACCTCGCAATCGCCGGCAAGGCCACGGCAAACGAAGCGACCTTTACACCCCGCCTCGGCGAGCGCCAGCCGCGCAGCGCCGCCGGCCATGCCCTCACCCGCCTGAGCCTGCGCCGCGACGCGAACGACCCGGCGAGCGGCACAGCGACGCTGGAAATCCGCGAGGACTTCGCCGCCGTCGAGCGCGCCCTGGCAACGCTGGCCGCCGGCCCGGCCGGCGCCGACCTGTTCGGGCCCGGCGTCTTCCCGCGCCAGGCGCTGCTCGCCGCCCTGCTCGGCCAGCTCGGCGCCCCCGCCGCAACCCCGTGCTGCCGCGCCGCCCAAGCCCTGCCGGCTCCACGCCTGGAAACCGACGCCATCGCCCCGGGCAGCCCGGCGCGCGGCCCGGTCGAGCCGGCCGTGCAGGGCTTCTATCCCTATTGCGCCGCCTGCCACCAGACGGCGGAAACCTTTCCGCCCAATTTCCTGAGCGGCAGCGGCGCCCAGGTCGCGGCCCGGCTGCGCCAGTGCGCGCCGCGCCTCTACGTGCGGCTGGCAATGGCCGACCTCGCGCCCGAGCAGCGCGAGAAGACGCCGATGCCGCCGGAAAGCATGCTGCCGGCCTTCGCCAGCGACCGCGCCGGCTGGCGCGCCAGCCCGGCCCGTCAGGCGCTGCTCGCCCAGGTCGGCGACTGGCTGCGCGCCGAAAGCGGCCGGCCGCCGGATCTCGGGCAACTGCTGGCCGGCGGCTACGAGGCGCTGCGCCCCTGCCTGCCGGCGCCCTGACGCACTTCACCGAGGGGAAGCACCATGAGCGAAGAACTCGAACCGAAGACCAACCCGTGGAAGCGGCGCTTCACCCTCCTCTTCCTGATCGCCGTCGCCCTGCCGCTGCTGGTCGGGGTGATCCTGCTCAAGCGCTTCAGCGGCGACGTGCCGGTCGACTACGCCAGCCCGACCGAGCACTTCAAGTACGGCTCGACCGGCGGCGAGCACGAGATGGGCTTCCCCTACTGGATCTGGCGCGCCCTGCCCGAGGTCTGCCCGCAATACCTGCCGGGCAAGGGCTACCAGTCGCTGGGCATGGTCTACGAAAAGAACCCGGACGGCAGCGAGCGCGACGTGCCGGTCGGCACCTCGAAACGCCGCTTCCAGGGCATCGACCGCGTTTTCGTCAATTGCGCCGCGTGCCACGTCAGCACCGTGCGCACCGCCGCCGACCAACCGCCGACCATCGTCCTCGGCATGCCCGCCGCGACCTTCAACATGAAGGGTTTCGAGGAATTCTTCTTCCGCTGCGCCGCCGACCCGAAGTTCTCCAAGGAATACATCCTCCCCGAAATCGCGCGCCAGGGCGGCGACCTCGACCTGCTCGACCGCTACCTGGTCTATCCGATCGCCATCGCCATCATGCGCGACCGCGTACTGGCGCTGGCCGGGCGCTTCGACTGGGTGTTCAAGCAGCATGACTGGGGGCCGGGGCGGGTCGACACCTTCAATTCGGCCAAGGTCATCTTCAATTTCCCGATGGCCCATCTCGACCCGGCCGAATTCGACGCGCCCGCCGACTTCCCGTCGATCTGGCGCCAGCGCCAGCGCAAGGAGCCGAAGGAGATGCAGTTGCACTGGGACGGCAACAACACGACGGTCGAGGAGCGCAACAAGAGCGCCGCCTTCGGCACCGGCACGACGCCGCCGACCATCGACATCGAGCGCATCAAACGCGTCGAGGCGTGGATCATGGATGCCACGCCCCCTGAATTCAGTGCCTTTTTCCCGGTCGACCGCAAGCTTGCCGAACAGGGCGCGCCGATCTACAAGGAATACTGCGCCGCCTGCCACGGCGCCTCGGGCAGCGACTTCAGCGGCGAATACGTCGGCACCGTCGAACCGCTGGCCAGGATCGGCACCGACCGCCGCCGCCTCGATTCCTACACCTACACGCTGGCGGTCAACCAGGCCACGCTCTACGCCGGCTACCCGTGGCGCTTCACCCATTTCCAGAAAACCCACGGCTACGCCAACATGCCGCTCGACGGTCTCTGGCTGCGCGCGCCCTACCTGCACAACGGCTCGGTGCCCAGCCTGCGCGACCTGCTGGAACCGGCGGCCAAGCGCCCGGCGGCCTTCTATCGCGGCAATGACGTCTATGACCCGGTCAAGCTCGGCTTCGTTTCCGACCTGCCGGAAGCCAACGGCAAAAAACTCTTCCGCCTCGACACCGCCGTGCCCGGCAACGGCAACGGCGGCCACGAGGGCAAGGCCTACGGCACCGAACTGAGCGCCGACGAGAAGACGTCGCTGGTCGAGTTCCTCAAGACATTCTGAGAGGCGGTGACATCATGACGACCTCGTGCTCCTGCAAGACCTGGTTCAAGGCCATCGGCCTCGCCCTGCTGGTCGTCGCCGTCATCGGCGCGATGATCGGCTACGACCGCGGCTTCCGCGAACACCCGCAGCCGGACTGGGTGACCGCCACCCCGGAAATGCGCTTCAAGTACGGCTCGATCGGCGCCGAGCACGACGCCGGCGTGCCCTACTGGATTTTCTATGTCCTGCCGCGCGTCTTCCCGGAGAAGTTCGTCCAGGACGGCAAGGTCGCCCCCGGCGGCTACGCCGCGCTCGGCGTCGCCTGGGAACAGGGCCAGGAACTGCCGGTCGGCTTCACCAAAAAGACCATCGGCTTCGCCCGCGTCGCCAACAACTGCGCCGTCTGCCACACCACCAGCTACCGCGTGGCGCCGGATGCCAACCCGGTCTTCGTCGTCGGCGGCTCGGCCCATACCGCCAACGTCCAGGGCTTCTTCCGGCTGCTCATCGACTGCGCCCGCGACCCGCGCTTCAACGCCGACATCCTGATGGCCGAGATCAACCGCGTCACCGATCTCGACTTTGTCGACCGCCTGCTCTACCGCTTCCTCATCATCCCGATCACCAAGAAGCGCCTGCTCGAACGCGAAACCCAGTTCGCCTGGCTCTACCGCCCCGACTTCCCGGAATGGGGCCGCGGGCGCGACGACGCGATGAACCTGACCAAGTACTTCATGATCCGGGCGCCGATGGACGACACCTTCGGCCCCACCGACATGCCTTCGGTGTGGAACCTGAAGAAGTACGTCTGGGACAAGGGCCACCGCCTGAACTACGCCGGCGACAGCCACGACGCCTACTCGGTGGTGATGGATTCCGCGCTCGGCGTGCTCGGCGCGCCGCCCGCGAACAAGGCCGACTTTCTGGCGCAGGTGCAGTGGCTGAAGGACTACATGTCGGAACTGCCGCCGCCGAAATATCCCTTCCCCATCGACCAGGCCCGCGCTGCCGCCGGCAAGCCGCTGTTCGATGCCCACTGCGCCGCCTGCCACGCCAGCGAGCGGACCGGCACGCCGCTGCTGCTGGCCGAAGTCGGCACCGACCGCGGCCGCCTCGATTCGTGGAACAAGGGCGCCGCGATCAAGGCCAACCAGGTGGTCAGGGAAATGGGCCTGGAACGCCGCGGCCTGGTCGAGGAAGACCTGAAGGGCTACATCGTCCCCTTCCTCGACGGCATCTGGCTCAAGGCGCCCTACCTGCACAACGGCTCGGTGCCGACCCTGCGCGACCTGCTGGAACCCGCCGCCCAACGGCCACAAGTGTTCTGGCGCGGCTACGACGTTTATGACCAGACGAAGGTCGGCTTCGTCAGCGACACCCCGGAAGCGCAGCGGGCCGGCACCCGGCTCGACACCGCCAGCAAGGGCGGCGGCAACCACGGGCACGAGTTCGGGACAAGCTTGTCGGCGGAGGAAAAGGATGCCCTGGTCGAGTACCTGAAGACGCTGTAGGGACCGCCATGGTCGACATCTTCCTGAGCTACACGGAATCTGATCGGGAGCAGGCGCGTCGTCTCGCGGCGCTGCTGGAATCGGTCGGCTGGACGGTGTGGTGGGACCGCCGGATTCCGGCCGGCGAAACCTGGCGCAGCGTGCTGGAAAAGGCTCTGGAAAACATGCGCTGCATGGTGGTGCTATGGTCGGCGCGCTCGATCGAAAGCGAATGGGTCTACGAGGAAGCCAGCGAGGGCCGCCGGCTGGGCAAACTGGTCCCGGTGCTGATTGAAGCCGTGCGTCCGCCGGCGGGTTTTCGCGAGATCCAGGCCGCCGATCTCGCCGGCTGGGACGGGTCACGCGAGCACGATGGCCTGCGCATGCTGCTCGCCGACCTCGAAAATCTCCTCGGCAAACCCGGGACTGCCACAAGAAGCCACCCGGCGAAGCCGGTCGATCATGGGCAGATACCCTACGACCCGAGCGATCTGGCTGCCGGCAGGGCGGATGCCGGCTGGTGGCCACGGCACCGGCTGGCGCTCCTGGCCGCAGCCGGTGTCCTGCTGCTCGCCGCTGGCGCCGTCTATGTTGGCCTGACGACGCGGGAGCCGGCAGTGCTTGCGCGCCCGGCGCCGGAACCCGATAGACGGGAAAGTCGCGCCAGCCCATTGCCGGCGGAAGCCATGCCCAGGCCCCAGCCACCCGCGGCAACGGCCGATGCCCGCGCGCCGGCGGACGCCGTTCCGGCCCCGGTCGCCGCGGAAGCCACGCCGCCGTCCGTGGCGAAACTTCCGCCCAGGGCGCGACCGCCCGCCGGTCACCCCGAAACGCCCCGTGCGACCAGCGCGCGTTGCGCCGAGTGGCTCTCCAGGATTCAGCTCGGCGAAGCGCTTTCCTACGAGGCTCAGGCCATCTTCCGCAAGGAGTGCCAACAATGACCACCTTCTACAGCAGGACCGGGGTTGCCCGGATATCGATCGCCGCGCTGTGCCTCGCGCTGCTGGCCACTGGCTGCGACAGCCTGCGCGGGAAGCCGGAAGCGCCGGCATCGGCCGCCGCCGGCGCCGCCGTTCAACCCGCCGCGCCAGCGCCGGCACCGCCCCCGGTGCAGCCTTACGACAAGGCCGTACTGAGCGCAGCGACCGCCTTGCTCGCCAATGCCAGGCTGCCGCCCGCGGGGACGCCGCCGCAAGCCCGCTACGCGGTCGTCATCGATCCGCTGATCGACGGGGTGACCGGGGCGCAATCCATCGCGTCGCAGGCGATGGGGGTACGCCTGGCGAAGATGATGCGCGAACAGTATCCGCAGTACGACGTCCAGGCATTCACGGCCGCCAACGTCGCCAAGGGACCGCTCGTGCTGGTCGGCACCCTCACCGGCGTCAATGCCGAGCGCAAGACGGCGGGGACGCGCGAGGCCTACCGGATTTGCCTGGCGCTCGCCGACCTGCGCACCGGCAAACTGGTCAGCAAGGGGCTGGCGTTCGCCCTGCCCGACGGGGTCGACCCGACACCGCTGGCGTCCTTCCGCGACGCCCCGGCATGGTCCGAGGATCCCGCCACCGAGGGTTACATCAAGACCTGCCAGGGGACCAAGGCGGGCGACCCGATCAACCCGCTCTATCTCGATCGCATCGTCGCCGCAACGCAAGTCGCCGAAGCCATCGACGCCTACGATGCGGGGCGCTACCGGGAAGCGCTCGATCTCTACACCAGCGCCTCGGCCCTGCCGGCGGGAAATCAGTTCCGCGTCCTCAACGGCATCTACCTCGCCAACTGGAAGCTCGGCCGCCCGCAACAGGCCCAGGCGGCATTCGCCAGGATCGTCGACTACGGCCTGGAGCACCAGCGCCTGGCGGTCAAATTCCTGTTCCGGCCGGGGTCGACCGCGTTCGTTCAGGATCCGCGATTGAGCGGCCCGTACCCGGTCTGGCTGACGACCATCGCCAGACAAGCCGCGAGCGGCGGCAGATGCCTCGAGGTCACCGGCCATACCAGCCCCACCGGCCCCGAACCCCTGAACGAACGCCTGTCGCTGTTGCGCGCCGAATACGTCAAATCGCGTCTGGAAGGCGCCTCGCCGACGCTCGCCAGGCGGATGATCGCCCACGGCGCCGGCTCGGCGCAGACCATGGTCGGCACCGGCCGCGACGACGCCAGCGACGCGCTCGACCGCCGTGTCGAGTTCAAGGTCATCGGCTGTTGAGAACTTCCACAGCCGATCGGAATCCAATTTTTGCCAGCAATCCGGCGACGCCGTTGCCGGGGCAGCAGACAAGGAGGATCGCATGGAAGGATTCGTACATAACCTGAGCAACCTGTTCGCCCAGCTCGGCCAGCCCAACGACGACGCCTCGATCGCGACCTTCATCGAGACGCACAGCCCGCTGGCCGATGGCGTTCAGCTCTACGAGGCCGCCTTCTGGACGCCCGCGCAGGCCAGTTTCCTGCGCGAGGCCATCCTCGAGGACGCCGACTGGGCCGAGGTCATCGACGAGCTGAACAACGACCTGCGCGCCCGTCACTAGACCGGACGCCCCGCCATGACCCGGCTGGAGAAGGATTCCTTCGGCCACATTGAAGTGGCGGAAGACCGGCTGTGGGGCGCCCAGACGCAGCGCTCGCTGGAGCATTTCGCCATCTCCGGCGAACGCATGCCGGATGAACTGATCCGCGCCCTGGCCGAAGTCAAGCGCGCCTGCGCCCGGGTGAACCGGGAACTCGGCCTGTTGCCGGACGTCACCGCGCTCGCCATCATGGCGGCGGCCGACGAGGTGACCGCCGGCCGCCACGCCGGGCAATTCCCGCTCGTCGTCTGGCAGACCGGCTCCGGCACGCAGACCAACATGAACATCAACGAGGTGCTGGCCAACCGCGCCTCGGAACTGCTCGGCGGTGCGCGCGGCAGTGAGCGCCTCGTCCACCCGAACGACGAGGTCAATCTCGGCCAGTCGTCGAACGACATCTTTCCCACCGCCATGCACGTCGCCGCGGCCATCGGCATCAGCCAGCGCGTGCTGCCGGCGCTGCGCCGGCTCAAGACCACCCTGTCCGGCAAGGCGGCGGCCTTCGCCGACATCGTCAAGATCGGCCGCACCCATCTGCAGGACGCGACGCCGCTCGCGCTCGGCCAGGAATTCTCCGGCTACGTCGCCCAGCTACACCATGCCGAGGAAGTCATCGCCGCCGCGCTGCCCTCGCTGCATCCGCTGGCGGTCGGCGGCACCGCCGTCGGCACCGGGCTCAACACCCATCCCGAATTCGGCGCCCGCGTCGCCGCCGAACTGGCCGCGCGCAGCGGCCTGCCCTTCGTCAGCGCCGCCAACAAGTTCGCCGCGCTGGCCGCCAACGACGGCATCGTCGCCGCCCACGGCGCGCTGAAAACGCTGGCCGTCGCCCTCATGAAGATCGCCAACGACGTTCGCTGGCTGGCCTCCGGCCCGCGCTCCGGGCTCGGCGAGATCAGCATCCCCGAGAACGAGCCGGGCAGTTCGATCATGCCCGGCAAGGTCAACCCGACCCAGTGCGAGGCGCTGACCATGCTCTGCTGCCAGGTCATGGGCAACGACGTGGCGATCGGCATCGGCGGCGGCGCCGGCAATTTCGAACTCAACGTCTTCAAGCCGCTGCTCGCCCACAACATCCTGCACAGCATCCGCCTGCTGGCCGACGGCATGGACAGCTTCGAGCGCCACTGCGCGCGCGGCATCGCCGCCAACCGCGAACGCATCGGCGAGCTGATGGAACGCTCGCTGATGCTGGTCACCGCCCTGGCGCCGCACATCGGCTACGACAAGGCCGCCGAAATCGCCAAGCGCGCCAGCCACGAAGGCACCACGCTGAAGGCAGCGGCCCTCGCCTCGGGCCATGTGACGGCCGAGGAATTTGCGCGCTGGGTGGTGCCGGCCGACATGATCCATCCCGGCCTCGGTTAGCCCGGCCATTTCCCCGACGAGAAGGAGACACACCATGACGAACCACATCCGCCCCGCCGCGCTGCTCGCGCTGGCCCTCGCATTCCCCCTGACCGCCCTCGCCCAGGAAGGCTCGGTGACCATCAGCGCGCCGGCCGACGGCGCCAAGCTGCAGGCCGCGGCCGACAACCGCGTCACCTACGAAATAATGCCCGGCCCGAAGGGCGACCACAGCCACCTTTACGTCGACGGCAAGGAAATCGCCGTGCTGCGCGAACTGAAGGGCAGCGCGCCGCTCAAAACGCTGGCCGCCGGCCCGCACGAAGTCTGTGTCAAGGTGGTGAACAAGAACCACACGCCGATCGGCGTCGAGAAATGCGTCAAGGTCACGGTCGAGTGACAGTGGTCTGAGTCCTCTCTACCGGGCGGGGCGACCATGGATCCCCAGAACCTGGCCTATGCCCTGGTCCAGCTGGTGCACAACTTCGGCGCCGTAGCCGTCGTCGGCGGTGCCGTCGCCGCCCGCTGGCTGGCCCGCGACACCCCGGCAACCCAGCGCCGGCTGGCCTGGC
>WBZP01003666.1_pt1 | contig 14259 bp, 14 predicted proteins | sample 5204301 | NCBI WGS metagenome assembly WBZP01 (sample SAMN12412401, study PRJNA552823) | activated sludge metagenome | isolation source: activated sludge from nitrification reactor of wastewater treatment plant... | place: USA: Pennsylvania | collected 2017 | reverse complement strand
GAAAGACCGGGCGGTCTTTCCGCCCGCTACGGCGTCGCTCTCGGTCACGCGAGCGGCCTTCGCTCCCTCGATCCGCTGGGCCTTATCTGCCGCTGGACCGGCTAAGATCTTCTCTACGTCCGCCGGGCTCCAGCCTCGGGACAGAAGAAGGGACGCAGTGATCTCTCGGTCACTCGGCGTGCTCTCAGCTTCCGTCGGCGCTTCGCTCTCTTCTTCGGCAGCCAGCACGATCGGCGGCTGCGCTCGTCGGGGCGCGATCCCAAACTCATCGAACCGCCGCGCGTTCGACTTCACCGGCTGCGGCGCTGGCGTCGGTGTCGGCGCTTGCTCCGCCGCTTCGTCCTTGTCCGTCAGCTCGACCCCCGCCGCGCGCAAGATGTCGCCTAGCCCGCCGCCCGCCTCGTCGATGCCCGGCCCGGCCTGTGGGCTCACCACTTTCACAACCCCTTTGACCAGCTTCCCACCGCCCCCGAGCGCTTTTTTATAATCAAAGTCGTCAAACATGACCGTGATCCCTTTTTGGCAATAGCAGAAGCGGATCTACCGCATCGCCATATTTTCCATTCACGAAATCGCTTCGCCTGATCTCAAAGTGCAAGTGAGGTTCACCCGCTGGATTGTCAGCCAAGAAGCCAATCAGCGCGCCGCGCTTCATCTGCTGCTCTGGTTTGACCAGCACTTGCCCCATATGCAGATAGCGACAGAGATAGCCCGCGCTTGCAATGTCCACCCACAGCCCGGCGCGGCGCTTGCCCGTCTCGGGGCTCTTTCGTCCGTCGATGATCCGCACCACGCGGCCCGCTTGAGCACACAGGATCGGCGACGACACAGGCGCAAACAGATCCACCCCAAAGTGGGGCCGTCCGCTGCCGTCGCGGTCCGACAGCACCGACTGACCCACGCGGCGCAGGCTCGACGCTGGCACCGGCCACGCCCACGGAAGCGGCGACAAGTCGAAGCGGTCTAGGCTGCGCGTCATGTCCAAAACTCCACGCCCTCGACGGTGCCGACGTATGCATGCCCTTGTTCGCTCCAGCGCCTTCGGATGTCTGCCGCGTCGGACAGATACCGGCGTAGCCGTCGCTCCTGCGCGGTCAGCGGTTGCCCGGTCTTCTGCTTCCGTCGGGCCGCTTCCGCCACTTGGAAGGCGCGATCTTGCTGCATCGGCTCGAAGAACCGCCGCGCACCGGGAAGGCTCGACGGAGGCAGCTCCGCCAGAAAGCGCGCCGCATAGGCTCGCGTGGCTGCCGTCGCGGGCTTGTCGCTCGCAACCGGACGCGCCCCACCTTGCGGCCCGTAGCCCAGACCGGCGGTGATGCGCTGCCAGATCGACGACTTCCCGAGGCTGCGGATCTGCGTCCAGATGATTTCCCGCCACAGCGATGGGCTTCCGCTCTCGTTTTCGCTCGCCAGCATGCGCGCGATTGCTTCTTCATCGGCAGCCGAGCCCCCGAGCGCCCCCCGAGCCGCGCCCCGTCCGGCCAAGAGCCCCGAAACCAGCGCGACCACGCCCACCACCGACGCACCGCCGACGGCGGCCACTACTGCGGGTTTCATCGTCCTTGCCCTTTCGTCGTCAGCGCGACCGAGACAACCCCCACCGACACGACCAGCGCCGCCCCGACGGCAGCCACCGGCAGCAGCGGAAAGCCATCACCGCGCGCAGCCCGTCGCAGCCCTTGCGCTTGCAGCGCCCCAGCCAGCACCGGCACCGCGCCGCCCGCTTTGTCCTTCTCTGCGACTTTCTGCGCGCTTTGGGTCTGACGACGCCTCATGCGCTCACCAACGGTCCGATCCCAAGTCGTGCGCAGCCAGTCCGGCGCAGCAAAGCGCTGTAGCAGCTTGGCCTCGGTCGCCCGAAACAGCTTATGCAGCACCACAAACTCGAGCACCGTCATAGCTCCACTCGCAAGCCCGGTCGCAAAGTGCTGTGCGGCTGTCTCTAGGTCTTTGTCCTCTTTTGCATGATACGTGGTCAGCAGCCAGTCTTTCAGCGGTTGATAGATTTCAGTGATTCGATCATAAAACTCACGCACACCGAGATATAACAAAATGGCATTGACTGCCGCGCCAATCGGACCGCCGATGATCGACGAGATCACCCAACCGGCCAAGATCAGACACATGGCCCACAGGTTTTCGACCGTAACCACTTTCATGAATGCATCATAAGCGGCATCATCCAGGTGTTTCACACTTCGACAAATCGACAGAACCAAGCGCGCGGCAAAGGCTGTAATGTGCTTTACTGCACTGCTAATTGGCGAACCGGAATCAAAGCCCTGATAATAGATGTCCATGGCGCTACTCCCTTTTTCCCGATAAGAAGCGCTCGACCGACCCACGATCCCAGCCGATAAAGATCAAGTAGTCCGTCGCGATCTGCTCTCGCTCGGCGAGCACTCCGCCGGGCCGCCAGTCGCCTGCCTCGGTGCTTGCCCGTGGCTTGGCCGTCGTCTGGGCCTTTGGCTTGCCTTGCTCGCTGGCTCCGTCGCTGTCTGGTAGGTTGCGGCTGATGACTTCGGCGGCTTTGCGAAAGTCTCGACTCTTGACCACCTGACGAACCAGCGACAGGCCCAGACGATCCACCATCGCGAGGAACCGCAGCGCAGCCTCGGTGATCTCTTCGGGACTCTGCGCAAAGCGGCTCGCGTCCACAAACGGATCAAGCTGCGACGCAAACAGATCGAGCTGAGGCCAAAACGACGGCACACCGGACCCGCCAAGGAGCTGCGACAGCTCGGCTCGGTTTGCTTCGGGCTTGCTCAGGTGCCACGACGCCAGCACCACCGCCAGCGCCCACAGACGCGACGCGGGCAGCAGCTCGCGCAGCGCCGCCGCATCGTCCCGCACCGCCGCCTTGCTATCGAGCGCCGCCCGCATCGCTTTCGCAAGCTGACGAGCCAGCGCGAGAAGCTGCGCTTTCACTTTTTCGCCTCGATTTGCTTTTGCAGCTCTGCGATCTTGTTCATCAGCGCGCTTCTCTCTGCTTCCGCTTCGGCTTGTTCATCAACAGAGTTGGCCAAGTGATAGCGAACCGCCCGCAGCATGTTGGACGTGCCCAGGTTCATCAGCAGAAACGATGCTTTGCTCGCAATGTCACGGCCCAGCGATAGCGACATTTGCCGCTTTGACCGTGTAAACAGCTCAATCATCCAGACGCTTGCACCGACAATGCTTTGCGGGACAGACTGATAAATCCCAATGTGCTTTGCGAAGTGTCCGCTTGATCCTTCGGTGCGCTGGCTCCAGTCCGCAAGCGCTCGCGCCGCCAATCCAAATAGCTCGTTAAGCCCTTGTCCGATCACGGTGGCCGATACCGCTGTTACAGCGGCCCGTGATGTGCTGTTTTGATCGCCAACCTCTGACGCAATCCGCGCAAGCTGCTTCTTTCCTTTGGCGATGATCACATCGGTGCGGCTCAGCTCGCTGGCTAGCTTTTTGGTCAGTTTGCGCGTCTCGTTTCGCTCGGCTCGCATCGTCGCAAGCTCTGTCGTTGGTTTTGCCTTCTTGGCCATTTTTCCCCCCATAGCCTGTTAGTGAGTCCCTTGTATTGCTCGGTCTAGCCCTTCTTGTGGGCTTACCGTTTCCGCTGGAAAGAGCCCGATTTGATTGACTGGATTCCGCGCCGCGAAACCCGCATAAGCCTTTGCAAAGGCATAAAACAGCGTGGGCTTGCGCTGCGCCTCAAAGAGCAGACCCAGCAGCTTTTCTGCCGTCGGATTGCCGAGCGAAGCAGGCTTGCCAAACATCGATCCTTGTCTCAGATACTCGGACACCGACTCGATCGACCGTCCGCGCAGGTCGGCAAGATCCTTCGCTGCGGCATACAGTCCCGGTCGCACGTCCCACGCGGCCCCGGCTGCCGCCGCCGACAAGATCCACGGTGCGCCACGCGCCAGCATGCCGACGAGGCCCGGCCCAAGCTGCTCGAGTAGCTCTGCGCTCGGGACGATCGCCGCTGTCAAGATCCGCTCTACAAAGCGCTTTCCGTCGTCAGAAAATGCGCCGCCGTCGGGCAAGATGTAGCGCGAGACGTTCCGCTCGCTGAGGATTCCCGCTCGTCGGAGCGCATCCATCAGCGTGCGACTCTGCCGACTGCCGAGATAGTCCGCGAGCGACGTTTGACCGTCTGAGAGCGCCACCGACAGGATCTCGAGTACCTCGTCCGACAGCCGCCGCGACTCCGCGACCGACTCCGCCCGCACGCCCAGGCTCTGCGTCAGCGGCACATTCAGCAGCCGCACCAGCTCCTGCGCCGCGCGCTGAAACTGCGGCGACTCCGGCGGATGCATCGAAACGACGCGCACCACCACCGGATCGGTGATCGACTCGACTTGCTGACGAGAAAAGCCAAACTGCCCCGCGTGGTCGAGCAGAAAGTCACGCGCCGCCCGTCCCCCTTGGTGATAGTGAAGCTGAAGCGCTTGCGTCCGTCCGTTGCCGCCGAGCACCACGCCTTGCGGCGTCACCACCGGCAGCCCGTCGATCGCCCCCGGTGCGCCGTTAAAAATAAGCTCTGGGATCAGGTTTTGCGCCGTCGAGAGCACCTTGACTTGCTCGGCCTTGTCGCGGTGATACTCGCGCTCCTGCACATCGCCGGGATAGTCGTCGCGCTTCACAAAGCCGCGCCGGGCATCGTGAGACGGAATGAGCCGATCCGCGCTCGTCAGGCAATAGCGCGCCGTCTGTGGCAGCGGTGCGCCACGCGCCGACGCCAGCACCAGCGTTGCCGGAAGGCCGCAGATCGCGCCCTGAAGGCCCAAGGCGCACGCGCTCTGCTCGGGCGGACAGACAGAGCCACCCGCTGCCCGGCGGCCTTGTACGCGGCTTGCGGGCCGTTCTGGGCGCACCTGGGTCCACTCGTCCGCCTTGATGCTGCGCCGCTGCTCCGTCGCGAGCGCCTTTTGCAGCTCCGCGATCGGACCCGACAGCCCCGCCGCCTTGCGCCGCGCTTCGCTCGCCTTGTCGCGCAGCTCTGCCCGCTTCGCCTTACTTCCTGTGTGCTCGGCGCGCACGTCCGCCACTTCGGCCCTTGTCGTCAGCTCGTCGCGCTTGTCTTCCAGCCTGCGCAGCTTGTCCGACAGCCGCTCGAGCTTGGCCGAGCCGCGCAGCTCGTCCGCCCCAAACGCTTGCCCCGGCTTCGCGTCTTTCGGCGGCCTCGCCTCGCGCGTGTCCACGTAGGCCCCGGCGCTTGGCTTGATCATCCCGCCCGACGCACAGGTCATCGCCACCGCCTGCCGGGGCGTGTGCCCGAGACGCCACTGCCAGGTCAGAAACTCGAGCAGCCGCTCGACCGTCGCCCGGCTGACTCGGATCGACGGATACGCAAGGTGTAGCAGCGCGACGGCATCCGCGAGCCATCCCGACGGCACTTGCGAGCCCGCGCGCTTGGGCAAAATCCCCGCCATCTAGCGCCCCCGTCCGAGCCGCGTCTGTAGCGCCTGCAAGCCCCGCGCAACCGCTTGCTCCGTCGCGCTCGCGATCTCTTGCCCGACGCGATCACCGACGTGAATCAAGAAGTCCGCCGAGCGGTCGATCAGGTCGTCGCGCAGCCGATCCAACCGCGTGGGTGACGGCGTGACCACATCGGCCCCGCACATCGGGCAGCGGTTCCGCCCGCCCGCCTTCGTCCGCAGCGCCGCAAAGCACTGACCACACAGCACCGCCCGTTGCGCACTCGCCCACGCTTGATAGCTCGCTTCCCACCGCTGGCGCTCCTCGGGGACGCTTAGCACCTCGTAAGCCCGCTGGATCTCGGCAAAGCGCGCCGCCGTCCCGCCGCGATCCGGGTGAGCCTCGCGAGCCTTGCCGCGATAGGCCGCTTTGATCTGCTGTGGCGTCGCGGCTCTCTCGATCCCTAGCACCGCGTACAGGTTCAGCATGGCACCGCCCCCATTCTCGTTAGTTCCTCCATGCTCACCGACGGCCCTTGGTAGTACGGAGTCAGCGCCCGCAGCATCGCCAGAAACACGCGGAACATCTCGCCCGACGACGTGAACAAGAGCAGATCCATGTCGGTCATCCGACGAAAAAAACTCTTGATCGACCGCCAGGACTTCACATAAGGGTTTTGGCTCGACGGACTCACGACGATCGCCGCTGGCTGGCTCGTCTGCGTCGTCTCGGTCCGCGCCGACGCCTGGGCCGGTGCCTCTTCGCTTGCGGTCCGTGCTGCGATCCCGTCGCTCGGCTGCGAAGTGCGGGCCGTAGGTTTGCCCGACGCAGCCGCGCCCGGTGGATCGCGTGGCTCGTCGTCGTCGCTGTTCTCATCAGTCCCTTGGCGAGCCTCCGCCTGTGCCGCTGCCGTCGAAGCCTGTGCCGTGCTCGTCGAAGCCTGCGCCGCCGCCGCGATTGGCTTGAACGCATCCAGCATCGCCGCCAGCATCCGCTCGAGCCGCTCTAGCTTCCGCTCGTTCCGCTCGGCGACCTCTTCAGCGGTCTTGCGCGCGGCCTCTTCGGCGGCCCGCTTTGCCTCTTCCGCAGCCTTCTTCGCGACCTCTTCGGCGGCCTTCTTCGCGATCTCTTCGGCGGTCTTCTCGCTCAGCTTGCTGGACTCCGCCGACGGAGCCGCGAGCGCGGGCCGTGTCGCCTCTGCAAGCAGTTGCACGCGCGAACTCATCGCCGTTTTTCCTAACTCGCTAATCGTTCGTAGTGCTTCTGCGGCAACCAAGGACCAATTCGCTTTGTCTTCCACAACCGGCGGTGCGCTCTTCTCTAAGTCTGATTTCATCCGCTGTGTGATCGAAAGCTGGATCTCGTGATGCTGCTGACTAATCTTCGACAGTGACAAGATCTGCCGCATCATGTCCGATTTCATCGTATCAAACAGCTCATAATGATCGGCAATGTGCTTGGTTTTTCCGATGCGTGCATTGATCTTATGACGCTTACGCTTGTTTTCGATTTTGGCTGATTCTAGCACCGCATCGTCTATATCTGTGTAAGGCACAGCATCGTCGCTTGACTCGCTTTCTCCGTCATCCTCTGATTGCGAATGATCGTGATCATCGTCGGAATCACCGCGAGTCTCTGCCGCTTCGCGTTCATCCTTGAGTGGATCGATCCTTACCGACGCTGAACGCCCCGTAAAGATCGGCTTTCCACCCTGATCAATAAAGAGAAGCTGATACAGACCCACCGGGACGAAGATCGGCCATTCAAAGCTAGCTAAGTTGTAATAATTTTTGCCGTCTTTTGGATATGTAGAGCCCTTCGATATATCCATCAGTCGATATCCGATCGCGCTGCTCGGCGCTTTCTGTCGGATTTCCTTCTCGATTGCCTGCTGTGTCGCTTCTTGCGCTTCTTTCATGACTCAAATCGTAGCCAAGAACACAAGACTCTGCAAATGTGTTTTCTTGTGCGTGTGGATAAGATCACAATGTAAGCGTAAAAATCTTGGGCACAATCCTGGGCACAATCCTGGGCACAATCCTGGGCACAATCCTGAGCACAATTGCCTAAATCATGCATGATTTCAGTAGGTTATGAAATCGCGCTAGCGAACAGTCTGTTGCGATATATTTTGTTCGATCAGATGATTGCGTGTTTTCACTGTGGGCGATCGCTTTTGGGGCGTAAGCAGGTCAGCACGCGCAAGTGGTGCTCGGTGAAGTGTCGGAATGAGTCTCGACGGGAGCGGGCGCGCGATCGCTTCGCGGACTGGCTTATGCTGGAGCTTCCCGACGCGCCGCCCGATCTGGAGCTGCTGCTTTCCCGGCGGTGACGCTTGGTGTATGCGTCCGCACGAGCCGCCCGCCGTGCCGTGGTCGGGTGTGTACTCGGTGTGCTTCTACGGGGAACACCTGAATTTGCTCGGCGTGTGCGACGGTGTGGCGGTGGTTCTGGCGTCGGGCGGTGTGAAGATAGGCAGCGGTGATCACCGTCTCCACATGGGGCGCAAGCTGTAGACACGCGCCCACGATGCCGCCAACCGTTCGCCCACGCAACGCCAGCGACGGCAGCCGCGCAAACGCAAGCAAAATCGCACACCTTGGCCCGCACAGCACCCCGACTTGACAGACACCCGCCCCCCGTGTCGGCAGCCGCAGACCCGATCAGAGATCGCCCGAGCTAGGCGATCGGCGTGCGCGCAGCCTGATCGCCAAGAATCGGAACTTGGGCCGCCCGTGCCGTCGAGATCAACAACCGATCGCCAAGCTGTGGATCGAATCGATCGGTGTGCGACCACCCGAGCGCCATTACGCAAGCTGCGCCGGACCGTCCGATCGCCATCGCCCGAGCTGCGCGAGGCCGTGCAAGAGGTCGCGCCGGATCGGCCTGCGAGCGACCGACCTAGCCGCTCGCATCATCCATACACTCGCGATGGCTAATCGATGACCAAGAAGGACGAGATCTCAGACCCGCTCAACCGCTCGCGACGGGTCAGCCTCTCAGCGATCGACCTAGCCGATCGCGCAGTCCATACCCTAGCGATGGCTAATCATTTACCAAACAGGGCAAGACCGCAGAGCCGAGCAACCGATCGCGAACGGTCAGCCTCTCAGCGTTCGACCTAGCCGAGTGCGCACAGTCCATACACTCGCGATGGCTAATCAGTTACCAAACAAGACGAGATCTCAGACCCGATCCACCGCTCGCGACGGCTCCAAGCATCAGTCTTGACCCGATCAGTGGGCCGATGTACGCAGGTCGCTAGGTCCGGTAGGTGTTGTACCGGGAAGAAGCGATCCTTTCGTGCGAGCACGCCAAGAAACGGAGAACGCTATGCGGATTTCCCATTTCACTATCAGTAACTACAAGGGAATCGAGCATGTTCAGTTATGGATGCCGCGCACTGTCGAGAATCGGTCAAACTCAGGAAATCTCTTATCTATAATCGGAAAAAACAACGCAGGGAAATCATCAATTCTTCAGGCCTTACATAAGGCATTAGAATTAAGCAGGGTTAACAGGGAAGATTTTCCACAGCACACCATTGGCGAATCCACCATCTCGGTTGATATTGCATTTGATGATTTGTCGGAATCCGATAAAGCCAAACCGGCCGTTCGATCGTACTATGCTCCTGATGATTCATACATCATTCGCATTGAATGGAATAAACCCGGTACAGCCCCGACTCGAAAGGTCCGAGACTTCATTCCCGAGTATCGTCACCCAGAGAATTCAAGAAAGAAGGAGAGTTGGACAAAACATCCCGAGTGGCAGCAGGCCGTTGTTGAATTTGAAAGGGTACATGGATCTTTTTCTGTTACTAAGGACAATATAGCACGCCTCGAGGAAATCGCTTCTCAGAAGAATTTGAAAGCTCTATTTAGTATATCCGAATGGCAGAATGAAGATAATTATCGTTCCAATCCGGGGGGCTGGCAGTCGCTACTATTGAATGCAATGCCACGTGTCGTATATGTTCCTGCGATTCGTGACCCTAAGGATGAGGCAGAAGTCTCCAAGAGAGGGGCTAGCATCAGACAGCTCGTGCAGCACCTCTTTGAATCAAAGCTTGATAAACATGAGGCTATCCAGCTACTGAAAAGAGCAGCAAATCAGGTGAGCAAGCTTTTTTCCAAACAGGGTAAGAGCCCGATTGTCGCAGAGCTAGAAAATACCATTAACAACGTTTTGATTCCTTTGGCTGATGTAACGGGAAGGCTCAATTTTATACCCGACAATGTTGGCTTAGATTTAACCGGATATTCAGATTTTTGGATGAAAGATAAATTTGGCCCAGAAACTAAGCCAGAGCACCAAGGTCATGGCTCTCAACGGGCATTGATTCTTAGCCTCTTGCAGGCGCTGGCAGAGCTAGAAGCTAAAAAATCTTCCGCGCGTGGATTGTTGTTGCTGTTTGAGGAGCCGGAAATCTATTTACATCCAGAGATGTGTCGAAAGATGCGTGATACTTTGATTATGCTCTCTAGAAAAAACGACACACAGGTAATATGCACAACTCATTCTCCAGTGCTATTAGACCTAGCTGAACGCCATGACGGGATTGCGTTATTAAGGAAAAGCAAAGAGAACGGAAAAGTGACTTATTTTCAAAGGAGCGAAGATATCTTTGATGAAGAAAAGCAGAAAGAAGAGCGTCAGCGACTGAGGATGGTGCTTGATTTTGATCCTGCTGTTAATGAACTCTTCTTCACGGATCATGTCTGCCTAGTGGAAGGCGATACCGAAGTTGCTGCGCTTAATGCTACAGCCGATAAGTTGGTCGAAGCTGGGCGAATTGACCGAGCATTATATCGCAAGGCTCGACACGATGTGACAGTTCTTAATTGTCGAAGTAAGTCAACGATGCCAGCCTTCCAGCATGTATTGAATGAATTTCGCATTAAGTACCGCGTGGTTCATGATTCTGATACAGATAAGGGTAGCAAGGGGTCAATTACGATTAACAAGAAGATCGAAGGGCTCCTTAAAGTATCTCATCCAAATGATTGGCAAAGTAACATATTGATCCATGATCCAGACTTTGATCAACACGTATTCGGGGAAGTATTCGATGATGATAAGCCTTGGCGTGCATATAGAAACATAACAGAAAGGACGAATATTGACAACGCCAAGAATCTACTGGCATTCTTTGAATTTTGCCTTCACAAGCCCATATCAGAATTAGAGCCTAAGCCTTTGACTGATGCTGTACCCCATGGGGGGGATCCTTGCAGGTTTGCTGCACCACGAAGGGATACCCGTGGGGAATACACTAGATACCGTGAAGTTTTCTTACGTACTGTTACATCGCTTAGCGCCACACAGGTTATCGGAATCGCAGCCGGTCATGGTGAAATTGAGGGCCTGAGTGAGTTCGGAACAAGCGACCATCTTGGTTCTGATTACGTAATCGCAAGGGTCAATGGAGACTCGATGCTTAACACCCTGATAGACGGTGATATGATATTGCTTAAAAAACTAGATGTATCGCTGGGTGTGAACGCTGATGAGGAAAATATGATCTCAATTGATGATTTCCGAAAAAAAGTGAACGATGATCGTATCTATGTGCTCGCCATAAATGAAGACATTGAAGATCTTCGTTACACAATCAAACGCGTTCGGTATAGTGGCACTGAGAAAAACTGGATCTGCCGCATTGTTGCTGATAATCCTGACGCCAATTGGTTCAGTCGGGGAGAATTTGTCGTCCGTCGCACTGACCGAATTCATTTTGCTGCCGAGTTGGTTAGTTTGGTAAAGGACTTCGAGCGCCCATACCCTGTGGTGGACGCGGTGGAATCAGGACAGATGCCGAGAATTGCACAGGACAAAGGAAAAAATCAGTAGGGCGTTGGGATTGGGCCAGCGGAGCGCTGACCGGCCCGATTATGCCGTTTTCGCTAAATCTTGAAGATCGAGAGAAGTCGCTAGCAGATATAGCGCGGCTCTGTGTGGTCCGCTCTTCCTAGCTGATGAGGCATCGTCGAGAGCTGATGATCCGTAAAGACCGTAAAGACCGGCAACGTGTCCGGCCTCCTCAGGCAATTTTGTCGCAGCTTCGGACGGAGCCCAAAGCAACTTGGTGACTGTAACCTTCTCATTGACTTGCCTACCACCAGGCAGGCATAGTAGCAATGGACTCACGGACAGATTTTTTGCCATGTTTCATGGCATGTGAACCAAATGTCCGAGGATATGCTCCTCGTGTCCTCGTGTTGCGCTTGCCCTGTGCGCGGTGTAACTGCGTAGGAGTGTCCGTGAGTCCGCCTTTATTCAGCCCCAGGTCAGCATGTCGCAACTCAGTACACTGAAGGCCGCAATGACCCTTCGTGATGTAGCTCATATACTTGAGGTCACGCCCGGGATGCTGACCTATATTCTGTATAAGCAGCCGAAGGCCACGCTCTATAAGAAATTTGAAATTCCCAAGAGATACGGTGGCACCCGAGAAATCTGGGCCCCCGATAAGCACTTAAAGCTCATTCAGTATCGTCTTGCCAACCTACTCCAAGACTGCGCAGAAGAGATCAATGCTCTTCATGGTCATGCGGAAGACGACGAGCATCAAGGAATAGCACACGGGTTCAAACGCAAACACACGATCATGACAAACGCGCGAGCGCATGTAACTCGTCGCTACGTCTTCAATGTTGACCTACATGATTTCTTTGGTAGCATCAATTTCGGTCGGGTTCACGGTTTCTTTCTAAAAAACAGGAACTTCGAGCTACAGCCCAAAGTAGCTACATTGCTTGCCCAAATCGCCTGCTACGAGAACAAATTGCCTCAGGGGAGTCCTTGCTCGCCTGTTATTTCAAATCTAATTGGCCATGCATTAGACATGTTGCTAGTTAATCTGGCAGCAGGTGCGGGCTGTACTTATACGCGCTATGCAGATGATCTGACATTCAGCTCCAATAAGCGCCCGTTCCCATCTGTTCTGGCAGAACCAATGGATGAGAACAGAAATGAATGGACTCCAGGCCGAGTTCTAAGTCGATTAGTTATCAGAAGTGGCTTTAGTTTTAATAACAAAAAGACACGAATGCAGTATCGTGATTCACGCCAAGAGGTTACAGGTTTAGTCGTTAATCGTAAGGTTAATGTCCCAGCTTCGTATCGCTATACGGTCCGAGCGATGGTAGATCATCTCTTCAAGACAGGTGCATTTGAGTTTGTCTATAAGCGGCTCGACGAGAACGGCAGCACAATAATCAATAAGAAAGTAGGCCAAAATAAGCAACTCCTAGGCATGCTTGCACACATTGATCACATCGATTTGTTTAACAGAAAATTGTGCGAGAAAAATAATAGGAAACCGACTGATACGCCAGGCAGAATCACGCTCTTTCGACGTTTCTTATATTTTGATAAATTCTATGCTCCTTCAATGCCCATCATCGTTTGTGAGGGTGCGACAGATAACGTATACATTAAGCATGCGGTTAAGAATCTTGCCTCATCATATCCGATGCTTGCCACATGCGAAGCGCAGCCGAAACTGAAAATTGGTTTTTTTAAGTACACCAAAAGACGAATAAACGAAATTACTGAAATCACAGGAGGAGTTGGAGGTTTGGTCAAACTGATCAACTATTATCACAGCGACCTGCGAGAGAAATTTAAGGCACCCCCAGCAAAGTATCCGGTCATCATTTTGATTGACAATGACTACGGTTCAAACAAAATTTATGGTGCAATTGCTGGAATTACGAAAAAATCGAAGCCAACCGGAGATGAAGCGTTCATACATGTCACTGGCAATCTTTATGTGGTGCCAACTCCCAAGAGGCCAGATGGCACCCCATCTACGATTGAAGACTTTTTCGACAAAAAGACGTTAGCCACCACTCTTAATGGAAAGACTTTCCACCGTGCCAACAATGGAAATAACCCTGAAAGGCACTATGGAAAGACGGCTTTCGCTCGTGATGTCATAGAGAAGAATGCTGACAGTATCAATTTTAGCGAATTTGCACCAATCTTGGATAGAATCAAAGATGCCATTGCAGATTATGCCAAGATGCATTCTGTCAACATTGCGCCGTAGGAAAGCGGCGATCCACCAAGGCGCTTAATAGCTTCGTGTTGTTTTTCGCGCAATTTAGACAATGAGATCCCGTTTATGCAATCGTCGGTGCTAGGCATCCTCTGGCCTCTAACCTCTGCCGCACACCCACCTGCCTATACTGAACGGCCAGTTTGGTTGTTAGATCCGAATACGTACCCTTCGATCCTCGTTGTACTAACCGAACCCTTGCAGATTTCTTAGGATGTGCTAGCGAGCGGTGGGCAGTGAAGGCGTAGGCAAGCAGCCGGGCCGGGGATCGGTGTCCGTAGTTCGCTTCCTGTTGGACCCCTGCACAACTCCGGCAAGCATGGAAGCCCCCTTGTGTGTTTGCCGTTGTCAAGGCTTTCTGCGTTCGTAGTCGTGGAATGTCGATCGCTTGCGCCGACTCACCGACCATAGGCTCCGATCTGCTCACGGGTAGCTGTCTGTGCCCGATCAACTTCCATTTCTTGTCAAGTTTCACATTGTGACGCCATATCCAGAATGTAGTCAGAAACACATATAAATTTTAGCCTCTGTCAACATTTACCAAGCCTTTACCACGCCATATTTTACGATTTGGCGACGGGGATGTAGGTTTGTGGTTGACAGATACTTACGTAATTTCTAGAGTCTGTTTCCAGGTTGACTACTAAAGGTCACAGCGACGGAGAAACAGACCATGAAGACTGACAGCCGATCTACTTATCGCAATCACAACCAGCAAGCCACACTACGTAACACAGCGCACATTGTTCGCGTCTTTGGCTACTGTCGCGTGTCTACGGACATGCAGGCGGCGC
>WBZP01001554.1_pt1 | contig 14261 bp, 12 predicted proteins | sample 5204301 | NCBI WGS metagenome assembly WBZP01 (sample SAMN12412401, study PRJNA552823) | activated sludge metagenome | isolation source: activated sludge from nitrification reactor of wastewater treatment plant... | place: USA: Pennsylvania | collected 2017 | reverse complement strand
GAGAACGCCAGGCCGTAAGGCGCGCGGAAGCCGCTTGCCCAGGTCTCCGCGGGAGTCACGTTGGGCCCCGGGAAGGTGTAGTTGCTGACCACCGGCGCCGTCTTGGCGGCCTCGGTGTCGCGCGGCGGATCGATGAGCGGGATCGTGGCGGCGCCCGTCTTGCCGAAGTTCGGATTGTCGGGGGCCGGCTTGCCGTCGAGCGTGAGGTGCACGATCTTGCCCACCGGCTGGTTCGGGTCCTGGGCCGGAGTCATCCGCTGGCGGTCGCCGACCGTCATGAACAGGGACTTGCCGTCGGGCGCGAAGGCGATCTGCGCCCCGGCCTGCCCGCCCTTGCCCCTCGGCATCTGGCGCCAGATCACCTCGAAGTTCTCGAGACGCGGCTGGCGTCCGAGATTCAGCTTCGCGCGGGCCAGGGCCTGGCCGCCGCCATAGTCTCCCGGCTCGATGTAGGTGACGTAGATGCTCTGGTCAGTGGCATAGGTGGGGGAGAGGTACACCCCCAGCATGCCGCTCTGCCCCTGCCACCAGACGGCGGGCGTGCCGGAGAGGGGCGCGATCTTCTGGCCGTCGGCCGCGACCAGCCAGATCGGCCCGATCTTCTCGGTGACCAGCATGCGACCGTCGGGCAGGAAGGCGATCCGCCAGGGCAGCTCGAACGTGGAGACGGTCGTCATCTCGAACGGCAGGGTCGCTTCGGCCTTCTGTTCGCCCACGTTGACCTGGGCCCACGCCGCCGACGATGCCATCGAGAGCAGCAGAGCTGCGTTCAAGAGTTTCACGGTCAGTCCTCCACCGACGTTGTCCTGGCCATCTGTGCTTTGCTCCGAGCGTATCCGCCGCGAAACGAGGGGTCAAGGCTGGCGCCCTCCGCGCCATGGGAGTGCGGTCCTAGTTCTCCGCCCCGCTCCGGAGGGTTGCGAGTGCGCTGGCCTCCCTCGATCATGCGCAGGCGCTCGTCGTGTCTTCGATGGGGAGGCTGGCAGGGTATGGACAACAGACTGATCACGACTTCGATGGCCGCCGCGGTTCTGATGAGCGGCCTCTGCTTCGCTCAGGCCGAGCCGCCGGCCGCCGCGGCGAGCGACTTCAAGCCCGCCAGCTCCAACCAGCCCGGCCGGGAGTACCCGCAGGTCAACTCCGAAGGCCGCGTGCGCGCGCGCGTCGTGGCCCCCGACGCCCACACCGTCCTTCTCGACATCGGCGCCGTCAAGTACCCGATGACGAAGGGCACCGACGGCGCCTGGACCGGCGACTCGAACCCCCAGGACGAGGGGTTCCACTACTACCAGCTCGTGATCGACGGGGCCCAGGTCCCGGACCCGAACAGCCTCTACTTCTATGGAGCGGGCCGCTGGGGCAGCGGCGTCGAGGTCCCGGCCAAGGACCAGGACTTCTACGCGCTGAAGAACGTCCCGCACGGCCAGATCCGCGAGCACCTCTACTTCTCGAAGGCGAACGGCACGACGCGTCGGTGCTTCGTGTACACGCCGCCCGGGTACGACGCGGACACGACGAAGCGATATCCCGTCCTCTACCTGCAGCACGGCGGCGGCGAGGACGAGACGGGCTGGCCGAGCCAGGGCAGGACGAACCTGATCATGGACAACCTGATCGCCGAGGGTAAGGCCGTGCCCTTCATCATCGTGATGGACAACGGCACCTGGCGCATGCCGGGGCAGGCCCGCCCCGCGGCGCCTCCCCGCCAGGGCGAGCGCCCTGCGGGCCCGTGGCCTCCGGCGGGCTGGGCCGATGGCTTCAAGAAGACGCTGCTCGAAGACGTCGTCCCGATGATCGACGCTAGCTACCGGACCCTGGCCGATGGCCGCCATCGCGGAATGGCCGGGCTGTCGATGGGCGGCATGCAGACGAAGGTCATCACCCTGGCCAGCCCGGACACCTTCTCGAACGTGGGCCTCTTCAGCGGCGGGGCCATCGCCCCGGAGGATCTCGCCGGCGCGCCGGCGTACAAGGAGAAGGTCAAGCTCCTGTTCGTGAGCTTCGGCAGCCGTGAGATGGAGAGCCGCAATCAGCCGGGGCGTCCGAGCTTCGGCCCCGATCCCAAGGTGGCCACCGGCGCGGTCAAGGAAGCGGGGATGAACGCCCACTTCTACGTGTCGCCGAACACCGCGCACGAGTGGCAGACCTGGCGCCGCAGCCTGTACCAGTTCGCCCAGCTCGCGTTCAGGAACTAGCGCCGCAGCGGCCCCTTCCTGCCACGGCCGACCCTCGCGCGTAGAATCGGCCTGTCGCGAGTCGACGAGGAGGCGGGCCGATGTCCGAGAGCCACGAGAGCACGAGACGGAGCTTCCTGAAGGCGTCCGCCCTGGCGGCGGGGGCGCTCGGGATGCCGCGCGCGTCGGCCGCCGCGGCTGGAGACAGGATCGGCATCGCCGTCGTCGGCGCGGGCGGGATGGGCACCTACGCGGTGCAGCAGGCGGCGACCGAGCGCTTCGTGGCGATCTGCGACGTCGACGACCAGCGGGCCTGCCCGGCCTACCAGAAGCATCCCGGCGTCCCCCGGTTCAAGGACTTCCGGGTGATGCTCGACAAGCTGCACAAGGAGATCGACGCCGTCGCGATCTCGACGCCCGACCACACCCACTTCCCGATCGCGATGGCGGCGATGGAGCTCGGCAAGCACGTCTTCGTGCAGAAGCCGCTCGCGCACGACATCTGGCAGGTGCGCACGCTGCGCAAGGCCGCCCGTCACTACAAAGTGATCACGCAGATGGGGAACCAGGGCCACACGTTCGAGGGCATGCGGCGGATCAAGGAGTGGGTGGGCGCCGGTGTCGTCGGCGAGGTGCGCGAGGTCGTCACGTGGACCGACCGCCCGAACGACCCGTGGTTCATCCCGCCGCGAAGCTTCCCGCCCGCGACGATGTGCCCCCCCTCCGACCTCGACTGGGACCTCTGGCAGGGCCCGGTCCCCGCGCGCGAGTACTCCCGCGCCTTCGTGCCCGTGACGTGGCGCGGCTGGTGGGACTACGGCTGCGGCTCCCTCGGCGACATCGGCTGCCACACGTTCGACGCGCCGTTCTGGGCGCTCGACCTCGGGTCGCCGACCCGCGTGCAGGCGTTCAGCGTCCCGCCGCCCGGCCCCGGCTTCGTGCCCATGGGCGGCTCGGTGGTCACGTACCAGTTCCCGGCGCGCGGCGAGAAGCCGCCCGTCACGCTCACGTGGTACGAGAAGGGCTTCGAGGTGCCGAAGCCGCGGCGCTGGGACGCGGGCCAGCCGCTGCCGGCCGAGGGCGGCATGTACATGGAAGGCACGAAGGAGACCCTCTTCCACGCCGGCATGCGCCCGGAGAGCCCGATGCTCACGCCGTCCGCGCGGTTCATGGAGATGAAGGGCGAGCTGCGCAAGATCGACAAGCTGCCCCCGGTCGGCGACGGGCCGATCGAGGAGTGGATCCGCGCGATCAAGGGCGGCCCGGCGCCCGGCTCGAGCTTCGAGTACGCGGCGCCGCTCACCGAGATGGTGCTCCTCGGCGCCCTCGCCCAGCGCACCGGCCGCACGATCGACTGGGATGCCGAGGGGATGCGCGTCGTCGGGCAGCCGGAGCTAGACCCGCTCATCCGGCAGCCCGCGCGGGAGGGCTGGCGCTACGGCGAGCGGTTCGCCTGAGATCGGATAGGTATGGCGAAGCTCGTCGGCCGGCCCCTGCGCGCGCGTCGTCGACAGGACGTCTCGGCATGCCGATCGTCCCGTGATACGCGAGGATCGGAATGGCTTCGCTCGTCGAGTTCCTCGGCCGCGCCCTCGGTGCCGATCGCCCGTCGATCTGACTAGCGCACGCGTCCGCGCAGCCCCTCGGAGCTCGCACGGCTCGCGACGACACAGGAGCCGTCGACGAGCACGAGCCGCAGCCGGCGGTCCTCCGACGGCCGCATCTCCTTCACCGCGTCGAGGTTCACGATGTGCGACCGGTGCACCCGCTCGAAGCGATCCGGGTCGAGCCGAGCGATCAGCTCCGCCAGGCTGATGTGCAGCAGGAAGGCGCCCGCGTCGCAGTGGATCTCCGCGTAGTCTCCCTGCGCCTGTGCGCGGAGGATGGAGTCGACCGGTATCGGTACGATGCGCTCGCCCTGCCTCGCGTACAGCCGCCGCAATGGCCGACCGGAGAGGACGTCTCGCGCGCGGGCGCGCGACGGCTCGCGCGGCCCGGCGAGCCTGGCTCGCACCCGCTGGAGAGCCGCCGTGAGACGGGCCGGGCCGAACGGCTTGACGAGGTAGTCGAGCGCGCCGATCTCGAACGCGGTGATGGCGAAGCGGTCGTACGCCGTCGTGAAGACGATCTCGGCGTCGATCCCCACGCGCTGCGCGACCTCGATGCCGCTGATCTCGGGCAGTTGAACGTCGAGCAGCAGCAGGTCCGGACGCAGGTCGCGAGCCAGGTCGAGCGCCTCGACGCCGTCCTTGGCCTCGCCGACGAGGCTGACCCAGGGGCTCTCGGCGAGGTAGTCGCGGAGGTTCTGGCGAGCGGGAGCCTCGTCCTCGGCGATGAGCGCGCGGATCGTCCCCTCGGCCATCAACGCCGCCGCGCGGTTGTCGGCCGAGCCGCCCGACCGCTCCCGCCCGCCAGCGCCGCCGGGCGCCCGCTGCTTCGGCGGCTCAACGGCCTCTCGGGGGTGACGGCAGGGGGCCGAGGAGGGCTCGAAGCGCCCGCTCGGAGTGCTCGTCGGACGGGTGAAGCGTTTCGATCCTGAGGCCGGGCATCTGTGTCGCCCAGCCGGTGACGAGGCTGAAGAGACTCACGACCACACCCTGGAGACTCAGCTCCACCCGCAGCGGGAAGCCCGGGGCGCCCGGCGTCCGGCCGGCCGGCAGGCCCCAGGCGGCGGACTCGCCGAGGAGAGCATCGAGGGCCGGGTCGCCCGACAGCAGGGCCTCGGCCTCCAGCCTCGAGCGCAGCGAGGACGCGAGGGCGGTCCAGTTGAGGATGAACGGGCGCGCTTCGGGCCGGGCCAGCTCCCGGACTCGATTCGGCCGGGGAGTCTCGGTGAACTGAAACGCACCGCGCGGGCAAAGCGCCCTCCCGAGGAGAAGCTGCTGCAGCCTGAGGTAGGCGGCGTTCGGCATCAGGATATCCCAGCGCGTGTCGACGAGGACGGACGGATGCGGATCGAGCGAGCTCAGCACGGCTCGCACCGACCGCCCCAGGACGGCGAGATCGGTGTCGGCGGCGCCGCTCGGAGGCGCGACTGGCGCGAAGCCCGCGCGGGCCAGCAGCCCTGACTGCTCGAGCTCGGTCAGCCCGAGCGCGCCGGCGAGCTTGAGGAGGACGTCGCGCCCGGGCCGGGCGCGCCCCGTCTCGACGAAGCTCAGATGACGCGCCGAGACACCCGCTGACAGAGAAAGCGACAGTTGGCTGAGCTGCCGGGCTCGCCGCAGCCTGCGCAACTGCAGCCCGGGGTCGGCCGAGGCCGCCCCGGCCGCTTCAGCGATCATTCCCTTGCCTCCGTGAAGGCCAGCCCCCCCTGCCGCGCCTGTCGAACGCGCGCCGCCGGAAGCTGGCAGTCGCGGGAAGGTACGTGCGAGGGCTGGGAACGACTCTCGGTATTCGGCGAACCGACCCCCGGACCCGCTGAACGGTTCGTGGCATGGCCGGACGGGATCGGGTCGAAAGGGGACAGGAGACCGCCCCGACCCTGGAAGGCCGCCCTTCCGGACCTGCGCATGAGAGTCGACCGGCCGCTCGTCGAACGGTCCGAGCAGGTGCCGCATCCGCTTCGGGGCGCTCGAACGTTGTGCCATGCATGGGAAGGAAGCTCGATGGGGTTCGGTTCGACGTCGGAGACGGCGAGGCGATGGCGGTCGACGTCTCCGGGACGGGCGAACCGCTTCTCTTCGTGCACGGAATACCAGGCTCGAGGGTCATCTGGCGGCGAGTGACGGAACGGCTGGAGGGTGCCGTGCAGGCCATCGTTCCTGACCTGCTGGGGTTCGGGGACTCATCCGAGCCTCGGTCGGACTTTCATGCGTTTGGACAGGCTCGGGCCCTCGGCCGCTTGATGGATACGCTCGGTCACGAGGCCTTCCACGTCGTCGGACACGACTTCGGCGGACCCACGGCCATCGCCCTGGGCGGAATCAGGCCGTCGCGCGTCCGCTCGCTCACGCTGATCTCGACCAATGCGTTCCCGGATACGCCGATCCCCGGGCCGCTGCGGCTGGCTCGGGTTCCGGCCCTCGGGGAAGCGCTTCTTCTCGCGATGTGCTCGGTCGGCGGACTGACCGGGATGTGGCTCGGAGCCGCCGCCGACAAGAACGCTCTCCCGTTGCGACGGTTCCTGACGGAGCTGCCGAGTCGGCGCGGTCGACGATGGACCCGGCGAATCTTCCTGGACAGCCTGCGAAACCTCCGGGCTCGGTACGCACCCATCGCCGAGCTGCTCGCTCGGGTCACCTGTCCAACCCTGGTGGTCTGGGGGGATCGCGATCCCTTCTTCCCGATCGACGTCGGTGAACGGACGGCCCGTGCCGTACCCGGAGGCCGCCTGGAAGTGCTCACGGGTTGCGGGCACTTCGTGCCGGGTGAGCGACCCGGTGAGGTGGCCGCGCTCCTGCGATCGCTGGTCGTCGGCGGTGACTTGACCGGCTGATACCCGTCCTGCGAGGGTGTGACCGCACCGCCCGTACCGAGGAGTCGACGCGCCATGGAGCCATCGAGCGCCCGCGCCGAGCATTTCGAGAGCTGTCGCCGCGAGCTCGTCGGCTACGCGACCCGTCTCGTTCTGCGCGACAGCGTGGCGGAGGAGATCGTGCAGGAGGCGGCGCTGCGCCTCCTCGGGGAGCCGGCGCTGCCGGATGACCACGCGCAGGTTCGCGCGTGGCTGTTCCGGGTCGTCAGCAATCTGGCGATCGACCACCTTCGGCGCCACAGCACGTGGAAGGAGCTGGTGTTGCTCGACACCCGGACGAGGGCGGAGTCGGATCCTTCCTACCTGGCCCAGTCCCGTCAGCTGCGCGGCAACCCGGAGATGGCGACGATCGCGCGCGAGCACCTGGCGGTCTGCTTCGCCTGTACGCTGCGAAACCTCCCGCCCCGGCGAGCGGCGGCCCTGCTCCTTCGAGAGGTCCACGGGTTCTCCGTGGCCGAGGCCGCCGAGACGCTCGAGGCGACGCCGACCCAGGTCAAGAACTGGATCCAGCTGGCGCGACGCGCCATGACTCAGCGCTACGCGCACTCGTGCGCTCTCGTCACCAAGGCCGGTGTGTGCTACCAGTGCGTCGAGCTCGACGAGTTCTTCAACGGCGCCCGACGCGACCCGCTCGCGGGCACGACTCGAGGTCTCGCGGCTCGGCTGGCCGTCCTCCGCGAGACGCGGGAGGCAGCCCTGGGTCCATGGCATCGGCGCATGTTGAAGCTGGTCGAAGACGTGCTGAACCTGGACGGTGACGACCGGTAGGGCTCCGATCCACCGCGGGTGGGCGGAGATCGGGGGGGGCGCTTCGCGCCCCGGCCCTCATCGCCGGGAAGCGATCAGCGTGGCCACCCGCTCGCGCTCCGCGAGGCGCCAGTGGCTCTCGGGCAGGACCGCCCGCTCGAACTCCTCGAGCGCCCTGTCGAGCGGCTCTCCGAGCGCCCGCCGCGCGCGCAGGTACGTGAGGGCGGAGATCACGGCGAGCAGCGGGGCGACCAGCACGAAGGCGAGCGCGACCGGGATCCCGATCACGCCCAGCGCTGCTTCGGGGGACAGCCGGCGAGACAGGACGACGAAGCCGACGCCGCCCACGAACCCTCCGCCCCCGATCGTCCCGAGGCTGACGAGCCGGATCGCCCGCAGCGACGCCGGACTGGAGCGCGCCAGCAGGGTCGCTCGACGTAGCGTCTCCTGTGGTCCGAGGCCCTCCACGACCGCGGTCGGCGCCAGGAACTGGAGGGCACGGGCGGACCCGCTGCGCGCCAGGAGGAAGGTGAGCAGCAGCAGCGGCAGGTTGGGCAGGAGGGCGATGCCCAGCGCCCCGAGCGCCGCCGCCGCCACGCCCCCGGAACGCACCAGCACGGCGAGCCCTCGGGTCAGGGGCCGAGCCGGGACCTGCCAGACGGCGGTCGCGACGAACAGCGCCAGCAGCGGCGTGACCGAGCGCAGGTATGTCATCAGGCGCGGCCGGAAGCGCCGTCGCAGCGAGCCCACGTCGATCGGTTGGAGCGGTGCCACCACCGCCTGCATCACCGCGGGTACGACCGCTCCCTGGACCAGCAGCATGCCGGGGCCGACGGTGACCATGATGATGGCGACGACGAAGCCGGGGCCGGCGTGCCGAGTCACCAGCGGATGGTCGTACACGAAGGCGAGCGCGTTGAGCACCGCGAACAGCCCCGCGGCCAGTACGGGCCACAAGCCGATGACCGAGGCCGTGAGAAAGGCCTGCAGGTGCTCCAGGAACACGAGCAGCGAGGACTTGAGGAACTCCGCCGTCGTCTGCGCACGCGCCGCGAACATCGACGCGAAGGCGCCGGCGCTCTGAGGGCGCTCGTCGGGCGCCTTCGACAGGGCGCGCATCACGATCTCGGCCGCGTCCGGCGCCAGGCCAGGGCGCAGCGCCCGCACGGGGGGCGGCACCTCGTTCACGTGGGCGGCGAGCAGCTCTGCGGTGTTGCCCCGGAACGGGAGGCGGCCGCTGAGCATCAGGTAGGCGATCACGCCCAGGCTGTAGACGTCGGAACGCGGAGTGAGGGCTTCGCCCCGGCACTGCTCCGGTGACATGTACGCCGGTGTGCCGACGATCGTGCCGAGCGCGGTGCCCTGCCCCGTCGGCTCTCCCGAGGGCATCGGGGTCGGCCGGACGCGAGTCTCCGCGTCTTCGTCCCCGGGTGGGGGCGCGGCGTCCTTCGTTTCGGGACGCAGTAGCGTGGCGCCTTCGCCGTCCGACGACCCTTCGCCTGCCGCGGGAGCGGTCGGGTGCGGCTCCGAGCCGGGCGTGCCTTCCGCGAGCTCCAGGCCCCCGAGCTTGGCCAGGCCGAAGTCGAGCACCTTCACCGTATAGCCGCCGCGGCGGTTCGGCTCCAGCCAGACGTTGTCGGGCTTCAGGTCGCGATGGAGGATTCCCGCGCGGTGCGCTTCTTCGAGCGCGCTACCCGCCTGCTCCAGCACGTCCACGACCCACGCCACCGGGAGCTCGGCCCCATCGCGCACGACCTCCGCGAGCGAGCAGCCGTCGAGGTACTCCATGACGAGGTACGCGATGCGCCGACCGCCGACCTCGGCGTAGCCGAAGTCCGTGACGTCGACGATGTTCGGGTGCCGCAAGCGGCCGCAGGCGCGCGCCTCACGCTCGAAGCGCGCCAGGAAGTCGGGCCGGTCGGCGAAGTCGGGCACGATCACCTTGAGCGCGACCGTGCGATCGGTGCCGAGGTGCAGCGCCCGGAACACGGCGCCCATCCCGCCGCGGCCGAGCAGCCGCTCGACGCGATACTTGCCGTCGACCGTCGAGCCGACGAGCCGTTCGAGAGCGAGAGCCGCGGACGATGCTCGGTTCATACCGCCTCCGGCCGGTGCGCAGTGGGACGCTGATTGTGAGGCCGGCGGTCAGGTGCGGCAACCCACCCGGCGGCGCCGCTCGCCCCGCTCGCCGATTGGCGACAGGTCGGACCGTTCGGAGGGTCCGTCCGGCCCTTCGCCGACGAGATGTGGCACGGCTCCCAGGGCCGACGCAGACTGTCTGACGGAGGGATTCCATGGGTCTTCTCGAGATCGGGGCGGCCGTCTGGCTGACTGGCGGCGGCGCCGCGGCCCCGACCGCCCCGACATTGGCCGAGATCGTGCGACAGATCCAGGCCGCCGACTACCGCGGCCAGCGGGGGGAACTGCAGAAGCTGGTGGGGACCCTCGACGAGGTGAGGGAGCCGGCGCTCGCGGCCTACCGCTACTATTGGCGGGGGTTCGCTCTCTGGCGGCGAGCCCTGAACGGCTTCAATGAAACCCCGACTCCCCCGGACCTGGAGAGTGACCTGAGAGCGGCGATCGCCAGCTTCCGGGCGGCGCTGAGCGAGAAGCCGGAATGGATCGAGGCGCGGATCGGCATCTTCGGCTGCGCCGGTCCCCTCTACATGTTGGTGAAGGACGATGCGCCGCGACGGGAGGCTCTCCTCGAGGAGTACAGCCCCCTGATGCGCGAGGTCGGCGCGCAGCGCGCGGGGAATTCGCGCGCGCTGTGGCTCGTGGGGCAGAGCCAGCTGGGGCCGGGCGCAAACCCCTCTGCGGCCGCCTCCACATTCCGCCAGGGAATCGACGCCGCCTTGGCCGAGGCGCGCCAGGCCCCGACGACCGAGCCACCCTGGGTGCCGCACTGGGGCGGAGCGGAGAACCTGATGAACCTCGCCTATCTCTACTCGCAGAGCAGTCTGAAGAACCGCGACCTTGCCCGGGCCTACCTGGAGGGGACGCTGGTCGCGGTGCCGGAGTGGCACTACGTGCGAGACATCCTTCGGCCGCAGATCGAGGCTCTTCCGCCGACGGAGTCGGCTCCCCCCGGGCTCCGGGAATAGTCCACCGCGGCGGAGCGACCACTCTCACGGCCGCCGCATCCGCGACGGCACCCTGGTTCAAGGAGCATCGAGACGAGGAGTCGAGCGGTGGGCTGAGCCGGGCGGATCGTCAAGTTCGAGGTGGATCGAGACGCCGTCGCGGGTGAGGCAGTCGCGCAGGACTCGAGCAGGCGACACCCTTCGGTCTCGGCTTCGGGAGGCGGGTCCGAGAATACGCACCAGGGGGCGATGGCGTCACACCCTGACGGCTCGGGCGTGGATCGCGGCGCGCGATCGGCATGGCGCGACGTCATGACGCCTGGTCGACCACGTCCGGCACCTCCAACCGTGCCCGCAGGCCGCCCGGGACGACCGGCTCGAAGCTCAGCCGGGCGCTCTCGCCGTAGAGCGCCGCGAGCCGTTCTCGCAGCAGGCGGAGCCCCAGCCTCGGGCTCGCCCTCACCGCCGCCTCCGTCGTGCCCGGCCCGTCATCCTCGACCACGATGTGGAGCCGTCCGCCGCGGCGTTCGGCGCTGACGGCGAGGCGGCCGCCGCCGCGGCGCGGGCTGATCGCGTGTGTGATCGCGTTCTCGACCAGGGGTTGCACCGCGAAGGGCGGCACCGACACGTCCATGACCGTCTCGTCAGCCGTGAGCGCGAGCCGAAGGCGGTCTCCGAGGCGCAGCCGTTCCAGCTCCAGGTAGCTGGTCACGAACGCCCACTCCTCGCGGAACGGGACGCGGTCGGTCTGGGCGTGGTGCACGTGTAACCCGAAGCGCAGGAGCTCGCCGAGCCGCTCGAGCGCGACCTGGGCCGTCGCTGGCTCGCGCTGCACAAGTCCCATCAGCGCGTGGAGCGTGTTCAAGACGAAGTGCGGGTTGAGCTGTGAGCGCAGGAGCGCCAACTCGGCCTGCGCGCGCAGCCGTTCGGCGCGGGCACGACCCTCCGCGGCCCGCCACGCGTGCGCGACCGCGATCGTCGCGAGCTGGACGAGGCCGCTGATCAGTCCTTGGAACAGGATCACCATGCGGCTGGCCGGCACGCCGAGGCCGGAGCCGGCGAACCACGAGTCGAGCATGGCGAGCGCCAGCCACCCGGTCGTTCCCAGGAGCGCCAGCGTCAGCAGAAGCGCGGCGTGCAGTGCCAGCAGGGCCGCGGGGCGCCGGCCGTCCCAGGCGAGGCGTCGCGGGAGCTGGACGCTGACGAGCCCGAGAACGGCATTGGGCAGGATCGCAGCCGCCGCGTTGCGCACGGCCTGAGAGAGGGTGCCGCCGGCGCCGAAGACGACCGCGGCGTAGACGAAGGCGAGCGCCACGTAGGCCGCGAAGTAGGCGGCCACGGGCCCGATCCGCGAGGACGAAGCAGGCGGCGAGGGCGGGCGCACGTCGCGGCAATTGTCGGGGCGGGCCGGCTCGCGCGCAATCACCCCGGCCCTTCGCCGTCGTCCGGAGCGCGGCCGCCGACGTCTGCATCCTTCGCGGTCTCCGACCGGCTCCGCCCCTTCCCCGGCCGACCTATTGGGAGACGACTGACGAGCCACGAAAGGCCGACATACACGAGAAGCGTGAGGAGAAGGCCGAGCGGGCCCGTCGGCCCGCCGCCGAACTCGTGATACCGGAAGAGCCCGGTCCACATGAGAGTGTGGGCCGGCAACCACCAGGCAGCGAGCCCGAGCTGGAAGGCGACGTCGCCGAGCCGGCCCGGTAGGAAGAGCGCGAGGGCGGGCAGGGCGAGCAGAACGAGACAGACGAGGCATGACCCGCCGAACATCCACCTCCGCCACATCCGATCCCGGGTGACCTTCATTCGTCCGTCGAGCCTCCCGCGGCCAGTGCGGTCCTCGCGCCTCGGCGGTTCTCGAGGCCTGGTACAGGCGGCCGCGCGTCGCCGCGACGTGAGAATGGCGTCCGAGGGGCGGCGGTGCAACTACCAGAGGATAGGTGCGCGTCGCCCACGCGCGTGCCGCGCTCCACGCGGAACAGCGTCGTCTACGTGCGAACGACGAAGATGCGGAAGGCTGGGCCCCGTCGGCCGCGCCGCGGTGAGCGCTCCGGCCCGGCCCCCGGAGCCGGCGCCAACCTGAGGGGAAGCGCCGTCGTCATAGCCCTCACCGCTCGGGCGGCAGGTGCTCCAGCCCGAGCCCCGTCGCCGTGCGCGACTTGAAGCCCTTCCAGTAGGTGTGATCGGGCTTCGGCCGCCCGTCGCGCTCCGTCGAGTAGACAGCGTCGACGCCGCGCGGCACGGCCACGTCGAGGTACGCCCGCTTGTCCGCCTCTCCTCTCAGGTGGAGCGACAGGAACGCGGTGGCGAAGTGCTGGAGGACGTTGTTCGACCGGACGCTGTCCCACACGCCGTCCGCGTAGTGCATGAAGGGGAACATCCCGAGCGCGTCGGAGTACGGCCAGGCCTCGGCCGGCGCGGGGATCGGCGCGGCCACGTTGTGCGATCCCTCCAGGAACGTCAGCAGGTAGCGGTCCGCTCTCGTCGTGCCCGCGAAAAGGGCCTTCACGCCCTTCTCGTATCCGACGATGTCGTCGGCGCTGCCGGCGACGAAGAGCACCGGCGTCGTGATCGCGCGGAGCCCCTCGGCGTCCCAGGCTCCGACGGCACCGCCGTACGGCGCGATCGCGACGGCGGCCTTGATGCGCGGGTCGGCGCTCTTCGCGAACGCGGGATTCGAGGCGGCCCGCTCGAAGAGGAGCCGGTTGGGCGGAGCGCCGCGGGACGTGACCGCCGCGTCGGAGAAGCCGGCGCCGAGGCTCGAGAGGACGCCGTACCCGCCCATCGAGTAGCCGACGAGGCCGGTGCGCGAGGCGTCGGCGAGCCCGGCCAGGAAGGAGCCGGACCCGCGGCGCGACAGTCGGTCGATCTCGCCGAGCACGAACAACTGGTCGAGCGGTCGGTTGTAGAGCGTGCTCGCGAAGGCCTTCTGATCCGCGTACGTGCTGTCGGGATGGTCCGGCGCGGCGACCACGAAGCCCTTCGAGGCCAGGTTCTCGGCGAGATGGCCGAGCAGGTAGCGGTTGCCGGGGAAGCCGTGCGACACGACGACGAGCGGGTAGCCGCCGGCGGGCGGCGAGGCCGGAGCGGCGTCGCGCACTGCGCGTCCGTGCAGCTCGGTGGGACGCGCGGGGTCGCGCGCGACCGTGTGGTACACGCCCGCCGGGGACTGTCCGGGCGCGAACGAGGCCGGGTACCACACCTCGATCGTCAGCGTCCGATCGTAGCGGACGGCGGGCCCGCCCTCCTTCGTCTCGAGGACGTTCGCGCGGTTCTTGTCGGTGGCCGTGATCGTTCGCACGCCCACCGCCAGCGGCCCGTAGGCCGCGAGCTCCGGCGCCATCGGCGTGACCGTGTCGACGCGGTTCCCCTGGGCGAGTGCCGGCCCCGCGAGCAGCACGGCCGCGGCCAGCACTCTCGTCGCTCGAAGCATCGTTCCCGCTCCTTCGTGCCGTCGTCCCCGGGAGCGTACCATCGCGCGAGGAGGCTCCCGTGCCCAGGCTCTTGCAGGTGCTCTCGACCGTCGCGCTCTCCCTCGGCGTCTCGGCCGCGTTCGCCGCCGACGCGCGCCCGCGCTTCGTCATCGACGCGGACACCGCGAACGAGGTCGACGATCCCTACGCGATCGTCCGCGCGCTGCTGGAGCCGCGGATCGAGGTGGTAGGGCTCTCCTCCGCGCAGTGGCAGGCCAGCCACTGGGCCACGGCCGACACGCTCGAGGACAGCCAGCGCGTCAACGAGGTGCTGCTCGGCCACCTCGACCGCATGAGCCTGCCGCACCCG